>VFQO010002455.1_pt1 | contig 11302 bp, 13 predicted proteins | sample 3512331 | NCBI WGS metagenome assembly VFQO01 (sample SAMN10412371, study PRJNA504923) | tailings metagenome | isolation source: Replicate 3 from Balatoc abandoned mine | place: Philippines: Itogon, Benguet | collected 2017-08-28 | reverse complement strand
TGTTCTGTTTTCATAAAAAACCTCAGTCACTTTTATTATTAGCATTTTTAAAGAGCTTATTGTTTTTAGCTCTTAAAGCTATTAATAACAAACTTAAAAATTTATAATATGGGTATTTTTTACCATATTGTGAATTTTAGTTAACTAAATTAAGCAGGCTTTTGATTAATTTCATATTGTCCCAATCGCTGACTATATTTTGATATTAACTCATAATTTTGCTCTTACTTGCATATTTATTAAAAATACAATTAAATAGGATTTAAAACAGTTCCACCTCATTAAACAAGGGTTTGATTTTCCACTATTTTTCTTAAAAAGACTAAAATTTTATTTTAGTTAAATTGGAAGGAGACAGGATGATGAAATTTTTTACAAAATTTTTAAGAGCTGCGCTAGTAATTGTTAGTGTAATAATTATCTCTTTTCTACTATTCAAGCATACCCCTTACCAATACTCACTTTTTAATAGTTTAAATTACTATGGTTTTAAGAATCAAGCTCAAAAAGCTGCTGTAGAAAATTTACTTATAAAATCATCTATAATACCTAAAAACAAGACAATAAATGAAGTATTTCCTTCTAAAAGAACGCAAGATGGGTTAATTAAGGATCTAGTAGATTTTAACAAAAAAATTCAAGAAAAATTAGTAATGAGGTCAAGCATTAAAGAGCGTTGGGAAGTTACTGCCCCAGAATGGATTAAACAGAATAAAGAACAAATACTTTCAGATTTAAAGACTCTTGGATTTGTAGATGAGATTTCATCTAAAACTCAAGAAACTGATGCAATATGTATATTAGGAGCAGCATCTTCAAGAATGGTAAATAGAATAAATTATGCAAATTCTTTGATGAAATTAGGTTTAAAAGCAAAATCCATAATTTTGATTGCTGGAGAACGTTATGTAACTTTAGGCACAGACGGCACAGAAGATCAACTTATCAATATAGCAAAGAAATATAACTTAGAAAGCTGGAGAAACCTCACAGAAACACATTTATTAAAGGATATATATTATAATTCTAATTTATCTAATAGAAATTTACCCGTTTATGTTATAGACACACCAAGAAATGAGCTACCAAGACCCACCACTGAAACCACTATTATAGAGTTAATTAAATGGTTAAAAGAACATAAGGAAATAAAAAATTTAATTTTTGTTTCCAATCAACCTTATGTTAAATATCAACAAGCAATAATTAACAGCACTTTTAAGGCTTATAATATAAATCTTCAGTATCAAGTAGTTGGAGATAAAGCTCTTGACCTAGATAATACGCAAGCTCTTGTTGAAGCTTTTGGCTCATATATATGGTCTGAATCACCAATTATATTAGAAGAAATGCGACTATATACCAACAATAAATTAATAAAGGAAGAACTAAAAGAATTATATTTAAAAAATCCCTTAATTTATAGCGCAATGCCAGCAAGCTTAACTAAATAATTTATATAATTCTTCTTTATTCTAGATCATAATTGGATGCGAGTAATTTAGGCTATAAAAATTACTTAAATATAAACTTGATGCTTCTCATTAATATTAATAATTTAATACTATTTAATTTAAATATTGATTAATTGTTGACATTTAGTTTTTTAAACAATAATATATATTAGTTATTATTTTAGGAAAGCAATATGGAAATAAACAAAAAAACAATAACTCATGACTTATCTAATGATCTTATGAATAAAGATATAGCAAAGATAAAAGACTATATATATTATAATTGCTAACAATATTTCTATTGACGAGTTATATATTTTCAGTGCGCTGAGTTTTATAAATATAAATAGCTTTATAGAGATATTGAAATTAACTTTACCACTTTTTAAGATTAAATATCATGCAAGAAATATCTAATAATTCTCCCTCCAATAAAATATTATGTGAAGGAATCAACAGTTTAAGCCAAATCAGAAAATATAATTTTATCTCTTACTTAAGCGAAGAAGAAATTAAAAATATTCAAAGTTTTAATTTAGAAGAAAAAATAATTAGCAAATGGTATGAAGTAGATCCTAATATAAAAGCTGAGGAAATTACCATTTATGATATTAAATATTCACATAAAGCTAACATAAAAGAACAACTTGAAGAGCAACTTAGCAGTGATTTAACATCAGTTCAATATTTAATGACAATTGTTACCAGGCTTAAAAAAGAATTTGCTGAATGTCTTAGAATTAGCCCTGACAACCCAAACTTCAATATTAATATTAGAGGAACTAGTAAGAATGGTGACGAAGTAATGGAAAAATTACATAGTAATATTTATCACATAGATATTGATTTGAATTCAGAAGAAGCTAAGATTCTTGGCCAGGGAGTACAAGTAAATTTTGCTATTAGAGCTAGCTTTGATTTATTTCGAGCAAAATTCGATGAAACTACTTTATTTAAAAATAATATTAACACACTAGATAATAACCAAAATGCTTCAACTTTTGGAACCTATAAAGCAGCAGAAATAGAATATGCTTCATATGGTGAGATTGCAGTATTTACTGCAGATAGTGCTTTTCATTCTGCACCCTCTTTTAAACATGCAAGATTAGCCGTATTTATTGATTACTCAGATATTTCTTATATAGAAGATGGGATTAATCAAGTTAGCGGAGAAACGCCAGATTTATAACTTAAAAATTTTATATTAATCTATGTTCATTAATTTTAATAAACGTCTTATCAAAAGAAGATAAAATTAAAGAGTTAGTTTTGATATAATTTTCATCTTTTTCTACACCATTTAGTAATGGGCCACTGGTAACTCCAGTGGCGCAGAAAATAACATCACTTTTAACAAGTTCATTAATTGAATATTTTTTATCCAAATCTTTGATTCCAAGCCTGATTGCTTTCTCTTTTTCTTCTTTGCTAGTAAATTTAAGTCTTCCAAAAAATTGTCCACTTAAAGTTTTTAAAGCAGCAGCTGCAAGAACACCTTCAGGCGCTCCACCAATTCCAATATATAAATCTGCTTTTTTCATGGCCACTTCAATAACTGCAGCAATATCTCCATCACTTATTAGTTTAACCTTACAGCCAGTTTCTCTTGCTCTTGCTACAATTTCTTCATGCCTTGGTCTATCAAGAATAATTACTGAAACTTCAGACAAATCTTTTTTAGTAAATTTAGCGATATTTTTTAAGTTAATATCTAATCTTTCATCAAGATCAATCACTTGGTCTTTTTCTGCAATATAAGAAGCAATTTTATCCATATAAACATCTGGTGCGTGAAGCATTGAATCTTTAGCACTTATTGCTAATACAGATAATGATCCTGGCATGGCTTTTGCGCAAATAGTTGTTCCCTCTAATGGATCAACCGCAATATCAAACTCAGCTTCTCTTTCACGCAACAATCCAACTTTTTCTCCAATGTAAAGCATTGGTGCTTCATCTCTTTCCCCTTCTCCAATAACAATTTTAGAAGAAAAATTCATCAAATTAAAGCTTGCTCTCATTGCATCAACAGCTGCCTTATCCGCCATTTTTTCTTGTCCTTTGCCAATAAAATCATAGCATGCAATAGCAGCAGATTGAGTGGCTTTAACGACATCTGATAGATTAAACATCTTTTTTTAATCCTCAAAAGCTTTTAATATTGCTTCGGTAACTTTTTTAGCGTCTCCAAAAAGCATCATAGTGTTATTCTGGTAGAATAATTCATTTTCCACACCTGCATAACCAGAGGCCATACCTCTTTTTACAAAAAACACTGTCTTAGCTAAACCAACTTCTAAAATTGGCATACCAAAAATTGGGCTTTGTGGATCAGTTTTAGCAGCAGGATTAGTAATATCATTAGCTCCAATTACAAAAGCAACATCGCACGCAGAAAAATCTCTATTTATATCCTCTAATTCAAACACGTCTTCATAGCTAACACCTGCTTCTGCTAATAAAACATTCATATGCCCTGGCATTCTTCCCGCTACTGGGTGAATAGCATATCTTACTTTTATTCCATGTTTCTTTAATTCTTCTGACATTTCTTTAACCGCATGCTGAGCTTGAGCAACAGCCATTCCATATCCAGGAATTATTATCACATCTTGAGAATTTTTTAGGATAAAAGCTGCATCTTCAGCAGCAACACTTTTTACTGCTCTATCTTCAACTTTTCCTTGTGCTGCCACATTTTTGCTTGAGGCAAAACCACCGAATATAACATTAAATAAAGATCTATTCATAGCTTTACACATGATATAGCTTAAAATTGCACCACTTGCTCCAACTAAAGCTCCAGTAATGATGAGTAAGCTATTTGATAAGGTAAAACCAATCCCAGCTGCTGCCCATCCTGAGTATGAATTTAACATTGAAACTACTACAGGCATATCAGCACCACCAATTGGAATAATTAACAGCCAACCAATCAATAAGGAAAGTACAATTAAAGCAATCAAAATCATCCATGATTGATTCATGCAAAATAAAATAATCCCACCAATTATAGAAACTGCAATTAGCAAGTTAAGTAAATGTTGGCCGAAAAACCTAGTTGGGTTCCCTTTCGTTATTCCTTGCAATTTTAAGAAAGCAACTATAGATCCAGTAAAGGTTATTGCACCAATTGCTGCTCCAAGGCTTAATTCCACCAAGTTAGCTATTTTTAGTTGGCCACTAACGCCTATATCATAGCTTTCTGGTGATTTAAAAACAGCAATTGCAATAAAAACTGCAGCCAAACCAACTAAAGAGTGAAAAGCTGCAACTAGTTGTGGCATTGCAGTCATTTGAATTTTTTTAGCAATAAAAACTCCAATAACTCCACCAATAGATATAGCAATAATTATTAGCACATTGCTCTCAATGGCAGGATGATTAAAAGCAGTAAAAACAGCTATAACCATACCAAGAATACCTATATAGTTGCCAGATCTTGCACTACTTGGTGATGACAGTCCTTTTAAAGCAAGGATAAAACATACAGATGAAATCAAATATAATATTGATGAAAGTTGCGTAGAAATTTCCATGATACCTACTTCTTCTTAAACATTGCTAACATTCTTTGGGTTACAACGAAACCACCGAAAATATTTATTGCTGCAAGCATAACTGCAAAAAAACCTGAAACTTGAGCTATCCCAAATTCTTTGGGCCCTAAGGCAATAATAGCTCCAACAATAATTATTCCAGAAATTGCATTAGTAACAGCCATTAAAGGTGTGTGAAGTGCAGGTGTAACTTTCCAAACTACGTAATAACCAACGAAACATGCTAAAACAAATATTGTTATGGCAAAAATTAAAGGGTCAACTCCAGCTGAATTAGTCACAGTTTCAGTTGCTAAACTATTAATTTTTGCTGCTAGTTCATTTGCATGCTCAGACATTTTTTGAGAAGCTTTAGCAAGCTCATTTGCATGCTTTGCTGCAGCAACAGTTGCACTACTAGACATTATTTTCTCTCTCCTTAAAATTTGGATGAACAATTTGTCCACCATAAGTTAAAACACAAGATTTTATAATTTCATCATCAAAATTTAGATTGATTAATTTAAATTCTTTCTCAGTTAAATAATCAAGTAAATTAAATAAATTTTTTGAGTATAACCTACTTGCATCCGTAGGAATATGGGCTGCAAGATTGCTAAATCCAACTATTTTAACATTATGATAAACAATAGTTTGATCAGCTTTAACCCCTTCGCAATTTCCCCCACTTCTAGCAGCGAGATCAATAATAACCGAACCAGGCTTCATATCTTTTACCATTTCTAAAGTTATAAGCTGTGGAGCTCGTTTTCCTGGGATTAAAGCAGTGGTTATCACTATATCAGATTTTTTCAAAGTTTCGTGAATAAGCTGTCTTTGCTTTGCCTTATATTCTTCACTCATTTCTTTTGCATAACCACCACTGGTAGAACCTTCTTCTTCACTTGGAACTTCTATAAAATTAGCTCCTAAGCTTTGAACTTGTTCTTTAGCAGCTAAGCGCACATCAAATGCAGAAACAATCGCACCTAATCTTTTAGCAGTTGCTATAACTTGCAAACCTGCAACTCCTGCTCCCATCACAAGCACTTTAGCTGGTGAAACAGTTCCAGCAGCAGTCATCATCATTGGAAAAGCTCCACCATATTCATTAGCAGCCTTAATAACAGAAATATATCCTGCTAGGTTACTTTGAGATGATAACACATCCATAACTTGAGCTTTGGTTATTCTTGGCATTAATTCTACAGCTAAAGAAGTAATTTTTTTATTAGAATATTTTTTTAACAATTCTTGGTTGTTAAATGGTGCAAGGATTCCAATTAACATTGCACCTTCTTTCATAAACTCTAGTTCAGTATCGTCAGGGGTTGGTTGAACTTTTCATACCTCATCTGCAACAGCAATAATTTCAAGAAGAACATTTGAAATTTTTGAGCCAGCTTTGATATATTCTGAATCTGGAATAAGAGCAGATAGTCCTGCAGATTCTTCAATGCAAACTTCCACACCTTTTTCCACCAGTTTTTTCACTATTTCTGGAGAAATAGCAACTCTTTTTTCATTATTTAATCTTTCTTTAAGGACAGCAATTTTCATAATTAGTTCTTTTTTTCTTGTGAATAACTTTATAATAGTTATATCTTATTACCAACAGTAATGGCAAGTATTAAGTTAAAGAAATAAAAATGAAAATAATGAAAAAATATGGTATATTTGGCCTTGGTTTATCTGGTCTCTCAACCCTAAGATATATTGCGTCTTGTGGATATGATTTCATTGTTTATGATGACAATATTGAAACAGTAAAAAAAATTCAGGAAAAATATCCTGAATTAAAACATCGATTTAAAGAGTTATATAATAAAGCTTGGACAGAAATAGATTGTTTAATATTAAGCCCTGGAATTCCACTTAACCATCCTAAACCTCATCTTGTAGTTGAGCTTGCTCGCAAGGCAAAAGCAGAAATTATCTGTGATATTGAAATTTTTTATCGAAATCATCCTAATGCTTTTTTAATTGGCGTGACTGGAACAAATGGAAAATCAACCACATCTTCATTAATTGCTCATATTTTACAAGAAAATTTATATGATATACATCTAGGCGGCAATATTGGCGTTCCTATTCTTGATTTATTTAATTTTAAAGAAAATTCAGTCGCAGTTATTGAAGTTTCATCTTATCAACTTGATTTAATTAAAAATACCAAGTTTAATCTTGCTGTATTGCTAAATATCACGCCTGATCATTTAGATCGCCACGGAAGCATGGAGAATTATATAGCTTCAAAATATAAGATTTTTGCTAATCAATCTTCTCAAGATTGGGCAATAATTAACCAAGATCTTGGATTACCAAAAGACCATAATAATAATATAATTACTTTTTCAGAGAAGAATGCCACTGCCGATTTAGTAATAATAAATGATATACTTCATTACCAAGATAAAATGTATAAAATTCCATTTTGCAATGCTTTAATAGGAGAACATAATCAACAGAATCTTTCTGCTGCTATAGCTTGCTGCATCAAATTTGGTTTAAAAATTGAAAATATATTGCAAGCGATACCAAGTTTTAAAGGACTAAAGCACCGCATGCAATATGTAGGGGAAATAAATAGAGTTAAATTCATCAATGATAGTAAAGCAACCAATGCAGATTCAACTTCTAATGCCTTAGCAAGCTTTAATAACATAATTTGGATTGCTGGTGGTGTTGCAAAAGAAGGTGGCATATCATCATTAGATAGATTCTTACCTAAAGTTAAAAAAGCTCTATTGATTGGCAAAGCCCAAGATGAATTTGCAAAAACCTTAGAAAACAAGGTCAATTACATTAAATGTGACAACTTAGAGAATGCTTTTAATCATGCTAAAGAAATTGCTAAAGAAGGAGATGTTATTCTACTCTCCCCTGCTTGTGCATCCTTTGACCAGTGGAAAAATTTTGAAGCAAGAGGCGATGCTTTTATAGAGATGTTTAATAAGATTAGTAATTAGATTTTGTTTATTATATATTATTCTTGCTTACAGCTTTATAATAATCACAAAGCTCTGTTAAATTACATTTTTTACATAAGGGAGATCTTGCCTTGCAAGTATATCTACCGTGTAAAATAAGTAAGTGATGGGCTTTTATTTTCCATTTTTCAGGAACACTTAAGTTTAATTCCCTTTCAACAGCCTTAATATTATCTTTATGGGTTAAGCCTAATCTTTTACTCACTCTAAAAACATGGGTATCAACTGCTATAACCGGATAATCATAAGCACAATTTAAAAAAACTCTTGCAGTTTTGCTCCCCACACCTGGTAGTTCTTCTAGTTCTTCAATAGTTTTAGGTATTGGTTTATCTTTTAATGTTGAGGCTAAAGCAATAAGATTTTTTGCTTTAGAATTATATAGACCTATGGTTTTAATATAATGCTTTAAACCCTCAATACCAAGTTGAAGCAAATCATCAGGTGACTTTATAACTTTAAAAAGAGAAGAAGTTGCCTTATTTACCCCAGCATCAGTAGATTGAGCTGAAAGTATTATTGCAACTAGTAAAGTAAATTCATTAGTATAAACTAATTCGGTTTTAGGATTTTCAATTTCTTGATCTAGAATAGAGAAAATCCTATCCATTTTATCATTGATCATTATTCAAAAGCTGAAGCTACTTGCCTTCTTCTACGGTCAGGTTTAGCTTTTCTTGGTTGAACATCAATCATTCTATCTGAAATATAATTTCCTAGCACTTCACCAAGCTCATCAAGTTTATCCCTAAAAAAATGGTCAGCACCAAATATAATATTGTAATCTATTTCTGTATTTTTTTGTTTTGCAATTTTATCAACAAATTCTGTCACAGCACTTTCACTAACAATACTATCTTGGTCTCCTTGAACAATTAAACCTTTAGCTGGGCACGGAGAAAGAAAAGAAAAATCATATTTATTAACTGGCGGAGAAGCAGCAACGAATGCTTGTATTTCTGGCCTTCTCATCATCAGCTGCATCGCAATCCAAGCACCAAAGGAAAAACCACTAATCCAGAAGCTTGTAATATCTGGGTTTTGATTTTGTAACCAATCAAGCGCAGTAGCAGCATCTGTTAATTCACCGACCCCATTATCAAACTTTCCTTGAGATCTTCCAACTCCTCGGAAATTAATCCTTAAAACAGTAAAACCGCTTTTTCTAAAAGCTTCATAGAGTGAATAAACAACTTTGTTATTCATAGTTCCACCATAAAGTGGATGAGGATGAAGAATCAAAGCAGCTGGAGCGCTTCTATTTTCAGATTGATGGTACCTACCCTCAATTCTTCCATCTGGCCCATTAAACGTAACTTCTGGCATTAACCTAACCTTTAAATTAATAATTGACTAAATTACTAGGATAATTTATCATTCTAGAAAATTTCGAATAAAATTATAATAAAATAAACTCAAAATATCAATAAAGATTATGATGTTAACCACTAAAGGTCGATATGCTGTGATGGCAATGGTTGATTTAGCATATTATGGTGATAATTCTAACACAATAGCCCTTCATGAAATAGCTAACCGCCAGCATATTACGGTAAGCTATCTTGAACAATTATTTAATAAACTAAAAAAACATAATTTAGTTTCATCGGTTAAAGGCCCAGGTGGTGGCTATACCCTAAGTAGAAAGGCTGATACAATCTCAGTTTTAGAAATTATTAATGCTGTGGAGGAATCAATAAAAATCACTAGATGTTCTTTAGGTAATAATAATTGTTTTAATAAAAAAGGAGCTCCCTGCTTCACTCATGCTTTATGGGAAGGATTAGGGAAAGAAATATCTAATTATTTAGGTCAAAAAAACCTAAACCAAATTTGTGAAAGTATTAAAAATGGAACGCATTTACTTAGATCATAACGCCACCAGCGTTATGTCAAAACAAGTTAAAGATTTTATGGCAGATTTTTTTCAAAACTCTCATCCATATAATCCATCTTCAATTCATGAAGATGGAAGAAAGTCTCGTGGTATTTTAGAGAAAGCAAGAAAGCAGATTGCTGAAAGCTTGCATATTAATTTATTGAAAAATGATATCAAAATAACCTTTATGAGCTCAGGAACTGAAGTAAATAATATGGTTATAAACAATTTTCAAAAGCATAACCTTTTTATCGGTGCAACCGAACATGTTTCGATTTTAGACTGTCCTCATCCTGCTAGAATTTTAGTAAAAGTTGACTCTAATGGACTTGTTTGTGAAAAACATTTAGAAAAACTTTTAAGCTCATATGATAGTAAGAAAATTGTGTCTATAATGCTTGCTAATAACGAAACCGGAGTAATTAATAATATAAAAAGTTTGGTGGAGATCTCTCATACAAATGGCGCATTATTTCATTGTGATTGCTCTCAAGCTTATGGAAAAATTCCTCTAAATTTTAATGAATTAGGAGCAGATTTTATCACCATATCAAGCCATAAATCTGGTGGGCCTCTAGGAGCTGCCGCTTTAGTTTATAAAGGTCATATTGAACTTAAACCAATACTTAAAGGCGGCAAACAAGAGTTAGGTCTTCGCGCTGGAACAGAAAATTTACCGGCCATAGCGGGGTTTGGGTTTTCTGCCACTTTAATTAATAAGAGAGTTGAAAAAAATAAAAAAATAGAAATGCTCCGCGATTTTATGGAAGAACAGATTTTAAAAATTGCCCCAAAAGCAATCATTATTGGAACTCAAGCACCAAGATTACCTAACACAAGCTCAATAAAAATGCCAAGTGTAAAAAGTGAAGAACAATTAATTAAATTTGATCTTGCAGGTTTTTCAGTAAGCGCAGGCTCAGCTTGTTCGTCTGGAAGAATTTCAATATCTCATGTGCTGCAAGCAATGGAAGTAGATGAAAACACCGCAAATGAAACTATAAGAATAAGCCTTGGGCCTGAAACAACACGTGAAGAAATTGAAAGGTTTATTAATCAGTGGAAAAAAATTTATAATAAGGAATAACAATATGAAACTACCTATATATTTTGATTACCAAGCCACAACTCCAACAGACCCAAGGGTAGTTGAAGCAATGCTTCCTTATTTTAGTGAAAAATTTGGTAACCCCCATTCTCGCAGCCATGCTTTTGGTTGGGAATCAGAGGAAGCAGTAGAAAAAGCACGTTTAGAAATAGCAAATTTAATTAATGCTGATCCAAAAGAAATAGTTTTCACCTCTGGAGCTACGGAATCTAACAATATGGCAATTAAGGGTGTGGCACGTTTTTATGGTGATAAAAAGAAACACATAATTACTGCTGTAACAGAGCATAAATGTGTATTAGATGCATGTAGACACTTAGAAGATG
>VFQO010046338.1_pt1 | contig 11303 bp, 10 predicted proteins | sample 3512331 | NCBI WGS metagenome assembly VFQO01 (sample SAMN10412371, study PRJNA504923) | tailings metagenome | isolation source: Replicate 3 from Balatoc abandoned mine | place: Philippines: Itogon, Benguet | collected 2017-08-28 | reverse complement strand
TCGCCGGGATGACGTTCCGCCTTTTTTGGAAATGATCGCCCCGGCCTAATCAGCCGGCCGCGGCCTGCCTCTGCGGGGGTTGCGCCGGGGCGGCCAGGCATTGCCCGACCAACTCGACCAGGGTCGGCGTCGGGAAGGGTTTGGCCAGGGTGACGGTCGCACCCAGGCTGGTGGCGAGCGACAGGAATTCCTGGTTGCGCGCCCGGGCGCCGGCGATGGCCAGCACCGGCAGATCCGGATAGGTCGCGCGCAGCCGGATCAGGGTCTCGATGCCGTCCTGCTCGGGCATGATCAGGTCGACGACGACGAGGTCGGGCGGATAGCGCCGCGCCTCGGTCACGCCGTCCAGGCCGTTCTCGGCCTCGACCGTGACATGGCCGGCGGTCGACAGGGCGGCGGCCAGGGTGACGCGGAGCAGCGGATCGTCGTCGATCACCAGGATCCTGGTCATTGCGCCCTCGCCCCTGTTGGCTCCGGGCTGCCACGATACAGATCCGCCAGGCCGAAGCGATAGGCATTCGACGGCCGCTCGCGCAAGGTCGCAACCGGGTCGCCGTCGACGAAGTCGAACCCCGAGGCGATCGCCCCGCTGGTCAGGCTGCGGCTGCGCAGGCCGTGGGCATAGCTGCGCAACCCGGCAGTGGCCGCCGCGCCGGCGAAATCGTCGAGCTTGGCCAAGAGGCCGGCCTCATGCCCGTGGCCCGCCCCGACCTCGACCCCCACCGCATGGATGCGCGCCTCGCGCACGCCGGCAAACCGCCGGCGTTCAAGGCCGCAGCGCAGGATCACGCCGCGGCAGAACGGCTGGATCACGCTGACCAGTTCGGTCAGCCGCATATGCGGCACGGTCTCGTCGATCCCGGCGAATTCGATGCTGAGGAAGCGCCGCTCCGATTGCGACAGCCCGGCCGCCACGGCAAGGAATTCCTTCCTCGTCGCCGAGCGGGCGATGGTTTCCAGATGCACCGACATCGACAGCAGCACGCGGCGCCGGTCGGCCGCCAGCGCCCGGAAGGTGCGGCAGACTTCCTCCAGCGTCGCGATGTCGCCTTCGCCGGAATAGGCCAACTGGTATTCGACGAAGGGATCGCCCGACGACCCGACCCCGTCCGACTTGACCCACATCGGCTGGCACAGATAGGTCGCGATCGCATCCTGCCGGGTATGCCAGACGGGCCGGAAGACGAAGGACGAGGGCGGCGTCGTCGCTGTCTGGTAGATCGGCACCAGCACGTAGCTGATCTGGGGGCCATGGGCCGGCGGTGGCGGCTCGTGGTTCGGAATGGGCGGCAGCCCGCCATCCTCGAAGGCGTGGCGCCGATGGTCGGGCCCGGCCGCCGGCGCCTCGGGGCCGCGCCGCTCGCCGGGCACCGTCTGTTCGGCGCCGGTCTTCAAGGCGCCGATGATGCCCAGGAGATCGATTTCCTCGCCCCGATCCTTAGCCGCGTCGTCCAGCCGGAACACCGAGGCGCGGACCGAGATCTCGGCGAAGTTCACATCGTCGCCGAACACATGCTTCTCGATCTCGTGGCCGATCAGCGCGCATTTCAGCTTGGCCGCGTCGTGATCGATCTCGCCGAACACGATCAGGTAGGACGGCCCTTCGATGCGGATATAGAGATCGGCGGCGCTGAGCCGGTTGTCGAGAATGACCTCGATGCCGGCGAGCAGCCTTTCGGCCATCGCCGGCCAGCGATCGCCCATCCGTTCGCGCACGATGTGCAGATTGATCAGGTGGATCGCGCCGGCCGTTCGGCCCCGGTGGTCCTTGACCAGGCGGCGGACCGCGTCGGCCAGCTTGGCCGCATCGACCCCGCGCCCCTCGGGGCGGGCGTCGGGCGGGCGGGCGTCGGCCGGTCTCACTTCAGGCGGCCTGGCATCGATAACAGTGCCATCGGCAGACGGATCCGCATCGGGATCACGATCCGGCAGCGCTACGCTGTCTTCCCTATTGGCCGGCGCACCGCGCTTCACGCGTTGCCGCAGCCAGTCCCCAATTCCAAGGACCATCGGCGTCCACCATTCTGGTTTCCGCGTCAACGATAACACCGGCGTTCAGGTAAGACAAATTCTCAATAATGAATTCAAAATGCCTATATATGAATTATATTGCCATTGCCGCGTCGATGCGCTACCGCCAATGTCAGCCGGCCCCGAGGGGCGTGGCCTAAGTGAAGGGCGGATACGTGACGCAGGTCAAGCAGGCGGCGAATGTTCTGGAACTGATGGAGTATTTCGCCCGGCGCAAACGGCCGGCGACGATGGCCGAAATATCTGATGATCTCGGCTGGCCGCGCTCCTCCACCTTCAACCTGGTCGGCACCATGGCCGACAAGGGCTGGCTGTACGAACCGCGGCTGCGCGACGGCTATTACCCCAGCCCGCGCTGGCTCAAGCTTGCCCGCATCGTCGCCGAGGCAGAGCCGCTGCCCGAGGCTGTGCACGCCATCGTCACCCGCATCGCCGACGAAACCGGCGAGACGACGGCGGTCGGCACGCTGGCCGGCACCTCGGCAATCTTCCTCGACGTCGTCGAATCCAGGCATTCGGTGCGCTATTTCGCCGAGGTCGGCGAGCGGGTGCCGGTGCATGCGAGCTCGGCCGGCCGCGCCATCCTCGCCCAGTATTCGGCGGAAGAACGCCAGGCGATCTATCGCCGCATCCGCTTCGAGCCCTTCTCCGACACGACGCCGATGTCGATCGAGCGGATCGAAGCCGAACTGGCGGCCGCCGCAAAACGCGGCTTTCACCAGAGTTCGTCGGAATACATTCCCGACCTCGCGGGCGTGGCCCTGGCCCTGCCGTTGAACGGCCGACGCCTGTCGATCGTCGTCGCCGGCCCGACCTCTCGCTGCCTGGAACGCCGCCCGAAGACGGCCGAGATCATGCAGAAGGCCTTGCAGGATTTGCGAATCGACGCCAGCGTCTGACATCAGGCCGCAGGCTATCCGCATGAACCATTGTGCCCGGCGAGCCCACGTTCTATAGGATCAGGCAAAGGCAGCGCAACGCCAGGCGGGTCGTTGCCGACCGAAACCCGCGCGACAAGGGAGCGCCATGCCGACTGCGATCGAACTGATCGGCGCCATCCTTTTCATAATTGCCCTGGTCCACACGTTCTCGACCAAGCTGTTCGAGCACCTGGCTCATACCCGCCCTGCGCATGCCAGGCTGTGGCATCTGCTGGCGGAAGTCGAGGTCGTGTTCGGATTCTGGGCAATGGTGCTGATCCTGTTCATCGCCGCCCTGCAGGGCAGTACCGAAGCCGTAGACTACCTCGACAGCCGCAACTTCACCGAACCGATGTTCGTGTTTGCGATCATGGTGATCGCCGGCACGCGTCCCATCCTCCAGGCGGCGCTGGCCGCCGTGCGCGGCGGCGCCCGCATCCTGCCGCTGGCCGAACCGGTCGCGGCCTATTTCCTGGTCCTGTTCCTGGTGCCGCTGTTCGGCTCGCTGATCACCGAGCCGGCGGCAATGACGCTGGCCGCGCTGGTGCTGCGCGACCGCTTCTTCGCACTGGAGATGAGCACGCGCTTCCGCTACGCCACGCTCGGCGTGCTGTTCGTCAACGTCTCGATCGGCGGCACCCTGACCCCGTTCGCCGCGCCGCCCGTGCTGATGGTGGCCGGAAAATGGGGCTGGGACACCATGTTCATGCTGACGACCTTCGGCTGGAAAGCGGCACTTGCCGTATTCGTCAACGCCGTCGCGGCGGCTTTCCTGTTCCGCGGCGAACTGCGCCGGCTGCCGCCGGCGATGCGCAGCGATACCCGGGCCGCAGTGCCCCTGCCGCTAATCGCGGCACATCTTCTGTTCCTCGCCGGCGTCGTCGCCTTCGCCCATCACCCACCGATCTTCCTCGGTATTTTCCTGTTCTTCCTGGGTTTGGCGCATGCCTACGAGCAGCATCAGAACCGGCTGATCCTGCGCGAGGGCCTGCTGGTCGCCTTCTTCCTCGCCGGCCTCGTCGTGCTCGGCGGGCAGCAGCGCTGGTGGCTGCAGCCGCTGCTGTTTGCCATGTCCAGCGATGCGGTATTCTTCGGGGCGACGGCCCTGACCGCGGTGACCGACAATGCCGCCCTGACCTATCTCGGGTCGCTGGTCGAGGGATTGTCGCCCGATTTCAAATATGCGCTGGTCGCCGGCGCCGTCACGGGCGGCGGCCTGACCATCATCGCCAACGCCCCGAACCCGGCGGGCATCGCCATCCTGCGCTCGAAGTTCGAGGAGGAAAGTGTCAACGCCCTCCACCTGTTGCTGGCGGCGCTGCCGCCGACGGTCGTCGCGCTGCTCGCGTTCCGCCTGCTGTAGGGGTCAGCGCCCCCAGCGCAGCACGACGGGATCGAGGCGCCGGGCGATCTCGATCAGCCCGGCGCGGGTCGCCGGATGCATGGCCGGCAGCGGCGCGCGCAAGGTTTCGTGGGCGATGACGCCGCCCTCCTTCATCAGGGCCTTGCAGGCCGCCAGCCCGCATTGCCGGTTCTCGTAGTTGATCAGCGGCAGCCAGCGCTGATAGGCGTCGATCGCCGCGTCGCGCCGGCCGGCGACATAGGGATCGATGATCTGGCGGATGCCGTCGGGGTAACCGCCGCCGGTCATCGCCCCCGTCGCCCCGGCATCGAGATCGGCCATCAGGGTGATCGCTTCCTCGCCGTCCCAGGGGCCGACGATGGCGTCGCCCCCGGCCTCGATCAGCGCGCGCAATTTGGCCGCGGCCTGCGGCACCTCGATCTTGAAATAGGCGAGGTTCTCGATTTCCCTGGCCATGCGCGCCAGGAACGGCACCGACAGCGGCGTGCCGGCGACCGGCGCATCCTGCACCATGATCGGGATCGAGATCGCATCCGAGACGGTGCGGTAGAAATCGTAGATCGCCGCCTCCGGCACCCGGAAGGTGGCGCCGTGATAGGGCGGCATGATCATCACCATCGCCGCGCCCAGATCCTGCGCCCGGCGCGAACGTTCGGCGCAGACGAAGGTCGAGAAATGCGTGGTCGTGACGATGACCGGCACGCGGCCGGCGACGTGCTTGAGCACCGTGGTCATCACCGTCTCGCGCTCATCGTCGGTCAGCACGAACTGTTCGGAGAAATTCGCCAGGATGCACAGGCCGTGCGAGCCGGCATCGATCATGAAGTCGACGGCGCGCTTCTGCCCTTCGAGGTCGAGCCGCCCGTCGGCATCGAACACGGTCGGCGCCACGGGGAAGACACCCTTGTAGGGAGCGGTCATTGCATCACCTCTAATGATTGTCGCGCGGCACCGGCGAACCGGAGCGGCCGACCAGGAAATCGAAATCGGCGCCGCGATCGGCCTGCAGCACGTGGTCGACATAAAGCCTGATGTAACCACGATCGACGGGCGGGGCCGGCGGCGCCCAGGCGGCGCGGCGGGCCGCCAGCTCGTCGTCGGAAACATGCAGATGCAGGCTACGCCCGGGCACGTCAAGCGTGATCATGTCGCCCGACCGCACCAGGGCCAGCGGACCGCCGACGGCGGCTTCCGGCGCCACGTGCAGCACCACGGTGCCGTAGGCGGTGCCCGACATGCGCGCATCCGAGATGCGGATCATGTCGCGCACGCCCTGGCGCAGGAGCTTGGCCGGCAGCGGCATGTTGCCGACCTCGGCCATGCCGGGATAGCCCTTGGGCCCGCAATTCTTCAGCACCATGATGCAGGTCGCGTCGATGTCGAGGTCGTCGTCGTTGACGGCGTGGTGCATCGCCTCGACCGTCTCGAACACCACGGCGCGGCCGGTATGGCGCATCAGCCCGGGCGAGGCGGCGGAGGGCTTGATGACGGCGCCCGACGGCGCCAGGTTGCCGGTCAGGATCGCCATGCCGGCATCCGGCTTGAACGGCGCCTCGAACGGCGTGATCACCTCGCGGTTCCAGCAGGGCGCGGCGGCGACATTCTCCCAGATCGTGCGGCCGTTGACGGTCCGGGCGTCGCGGTGGAGCAGGCCGCGTTCGCCCAGCGCCCGCAGCACCGCGGGCAGGCCGCCGGCGTAATAGAAATCCTCCATCAGGAAGCGGCCCGACGGCATCAGGTCGACCAGGCAGGGCAGATCGCGGCCCAGCCGGTCGAAATCGGCCAGGCCGAGATCGACGCCGACGCGGCCGGCAATGGCAAGCAGGTGCACGACGGCATTGGTCGAACCGCCGATCGCGGCCAGTGTCCGGATCGCGTTCTCGAAGGCCTGGGGGGTGAGGATGTCCGACGGCTTCAGGTCTTCCGCGACCATGTCGACGATGCGCCGCCCGCTCATCCGGGCGAGCAGGTTGCGGCGGGCGTCGGCTGCCGGGATCGCGGCATTCTCGGGCAGGCCGAGGCCCAAGGCCTCGACCATCGAGGCCATGGTCGAGGCGGTGCCCATGGTCATGCAACTGCCGGCCGAGCGGTTCATGCCGGCCTCGGCCTCGTGGAATTCGTCGAGCGTGATGTCGCCGGCGCGCAGTTGCTCGCTCATCGAAATGATGTTGGTGCCCGACCCGATGATCTGGCCGCGATAGACGCCGCGCAATTGCGGCCCGCCCGAGACGCCGATCGCCGGCAGGTCGGCCGAGGCCGCGCCCATCAGCAGGGCCGGCGTGGTCTTGTCGCAACCCATCAGCAGCACCACGCCGTCCAGCGGGTGGGCGCGGATCGCCTCTTCCACATCCATCGAGGCGAGATTGCGGAACAGCATCGCGGTCGGCCGCATCGTCACCTCGCCCAGCGAGGAGACGGGGAATTCCAGCGGAAAGCCGCCGGCGTCGAGCACGCCGGCGCGGACATGTTCGGCAATGGTCCGAAAATGCGCGTTGCACGGTGTCAGTTCGGACCAGGTGTTGCAGATGCCGATGACCGGCCGGCCGTCGAACCGATCCTGGGGGAAGCCGCTGTTCTTGAGGAACGAGCGGTAATAGAAACCCATCTTGTCCTGCCGGCCGAACCAGGCCTGGCTGCGCAGCGGCTTTTTGCCCATACTCGTCAACCCACCGCGCCGTGTCGGCGCAAACCGTTGAAAATCACATTGGTCATCGCCGCCGCGGCGGCTTCCGAATCGCGGTCGGCGATGCATTCGACGATGCGTTCATGGGCCGCGACGGTGATCTGGTAGTCGCGGTCGTCGACCGGTTCGCTCAGCACGAAGGAAGCACGCAAGGCCGCCTCGACGACGGCGCCGATCGAGCGCATGAACTGGTTGCCCGATGCCTTGGCGACCAGGAGATGCAGGCGCAGATCGGCATCGGCAAACCCCGCCCCCTGCCCCTTCGCCGCCTTGTGCATCTGCTGGATCGCGGCCCTCATCTGGGCAAGGTCGGCGTCCGTTCGCCGCTCGGCCGCCAGCGCCGCGGCGCGCGGCTCGACCGCCAGGCGGATGTCCGCCAGGTCACGCAGGAAACGCTTGTCGATGCCGGCGTCGAGATGCCAGGCCATCACATCCGGGTCGAACATGTTCCACATCGCCCGTTCGCGCACCACGGTGCCGACCCGCGCCTTGGTCGACAACAGGCCCTTGGCCACCAGCGTCTTGACGCTCTCCCGCAGCACCGGCCGCGAGACGCCGAACAGGACCAGCAGTTCGGCGTCGCCCGGAAGCTTGGCCCCTTCGGGATAGCGCCCCTTGATGATGTCGATGGCGATGGTGCGCGCCACCTCGGCATGGTTGGAATGGCCGCGCCGGGCGGGAATGACGACGAGGTTCGATGTCATGGCCCGATCCCTCCCGCCGGTTGCAGCCGGGTGCGGCGCGCCATGTGCAGCGTCGCCTGCTGGAACCCGATGAAGGCGAACAGCAACAGCCCGGTGGCGATCTTGGCCCACCAGGAGGACAGCGAGCCGTCGAAGCTGATGTAGGTCTGGATCAGGCCCTGGATCAGCACGCCGACGAAGGTGCCGAAGACGAAGCCGTAACCGCCCGAGAGCAGCGTGCCGCCGATGACGGCCGCGGCGATCGCGTCGAGTTCGACGCCGACCGCCGACAACGAATAGCCCGAGGAGGTGTAGAGCGAGAAGACGATGCCGGAGAGGCCGGCCAGCACGCTCGACAGCATGTAGATCAGCACGGTCGAGCGGCCGACATTGATGCCCATCAGCGCGGCCGAGCCGCGCGCACCGCCCAGCGCGTAGACATTGGCGCCGAAGCGCGTGCCGTGCAGCAGGCCGGCGCCGACGACGACCGTTGCCAGCATGATCATCGCCGGCACGGTCAGCCGGGCGCCGCCCGGCAGGCGCAGCGCGTAGTCGGCGAGATGGGAATAGAGCGGGGCATTGATCGGGATCGATTCGGTCGACATCAGGAAGCTCAAGCCCCGCGCCAGGAACATGCCGGCCAGGGTGACGATGAACGGCGGCAGGTCGAAATACTGGATCACCGCCCCCATGGCCGCGCCGAAGGCCGCGCAGATCAGCAGGATGAGGACGAAGGCGGCCAGCAGCGGCATGCCGGCACGCTCGATCACCAGGGCCAGGAACACGGTGGTGAAGCCGATGACCGAGCCCACCGAGAGGTCGATGCCGCCGGAAATGATGACGAAGGTCATGCCGACCGCGACGATGCCGAGGAAGGCATTGTCGGTCAGCAGGTTCATCGCCACCCGCAGCGAGGCGAAGTTCGGGAAGGTCAGCGTGCAGACGAGATAGCCGAGCAGGAAGACGGCCGTGGTGGCGAGGACCGGGGTCAGGCGTTTCACGGTTTCCTCCGGCGCAGATGCAGGCCGAGCCGCGGCGACTGGGCCAGCAGCACGGCCAGCACGACCACGGCCTTGACGATCAGGTTGAATTCAGGGGGGAAGCCCGAGAGCAGGATGCCGGTGTTCATCGCCTGGATGATCAGCGCGCCGATCACCGCCAGCGGGATCGAGAAGCGCCCGCCGAACAGCGACGTGCCGCCGATGACCACGGCCAGGATCGCGTCGAGTTCGAGCCACAACCCGGCATTGTTGGCATCGGCGCCCAGGATGTCGGCGGCCGCGACGATGCCGGCAAGGCTTGCGCACAGCCCGCACCAGACATAGACGGCGACGGTGATCGTGCGGGTGCCGACACCCGACAGGCCTGCGGCCCGCGCATTGCCGCCGGCCGCCTCGATCAGCAGGCCGAGCGCCGTGCCGCGCACGATCGCCGCGGTGACGATCAGCATCACCAGGGTCAGCATGACCGGCGTCGGCAGGCCCAGCACCGAACCGCCGCCGAACCAGGCCAGCGCCGGTGATGTGAAGGTGACGATCCGCCCCTCGGTGATGAGCTGGGCGATGCCGCGGCCGGCCACCATCAGGATCAGGGTGGCAACGATCGGCTGGATGCCCAGGACCGCGACCAGGATGCCGTTCCACAGCCCGCAGAGCAGCCCGGCGCCCAGGGCCGCCGCCAGCACCACCGGCAGCGCGTGGCTGTCGGCGAGGCTCGCCGCGATCGCGCCCGAAATCGCCATCACCGCGCCGACCGACAGGTCGATGCCGCGCATGGCGATGACCAGCACCATGCCGAGCGCGAGCAGCGCCACCGGCGCGCCGCGGTTCAGGACGTCGATCAGGCTGCCGAACAGGCGGCCGTCCTGCAGGCGGATGTCGAAGAATTGGGGCGACACCACCCAGTTCACCACCAGGATGACGGCAAGCGCCCCGACCTGCGACAGGCCGGCGCGCGGCAGGCGAAGCGCCATGGCGGCCCCCTTCATTCCGCCGCCCGGGATTCGGCGGCCCGGGATTCAGCAGCTATGGCCGCCAGGATACCCGAAACCTCGACCGCCTCGCCCGCCAGCTTTGCCACATGCGCCCGGTCGCGCAGCACGATCACCTCGTCGGCATAGGTCACGATCTCTTCCAGCTCGGACGACACCACCAGCAGCGCCATGCCCTCGGCGCAGAGCCGGCGGATCAGCCCGATGATCTCGGCATGGGCGCCGACATCGATGCCGCGGGTGGGTTCGTCGAGGATCAGCAGGCGCGGTTCGGTGGCCAGCCACCGGGCCAGCAGCGCCTTCTGCTGGTTGCCGCCCGACAACAGCCCGATCGGCCGTTCCGGGTCGGGCGGGCGGATATCGAGCAGGCGGATGAATTTCCGCGCGATCTCGTCCTGCTCGCGACGCGACAGCGGGTTCAGCACGCCACGGCGCGCCTGCAGCGCCAGCACGATGTTCTCGCGCACGGTCAGCTCGGCGACGATGCCGTCGGTCTTGCGCTCCTCCGGGCAATAGCCGAAGCCGAGGTTCAGCGCGGCCCTGGGGCTGGCGAGGTCGACCGGCTGGCCGGCGACCGTGGCCGTACCGCAATCGGCCCGCTCGGCGCCGAAGACCAGCCGCACGGTTTCGGTGCGGCCCGAGCCGAGCAGCCCGGCCAGGCCGACGACGTGGCCCGCACGCAAGGTCAGGTCGAACGGCGCGACATAGCCGGCCTTGCCGAAGCCCGAGAAATCGGCCAGCACGGCGCCACCGGCCGAGGCCTGTGCGCGCGTGGCGGTCGCCGCCGACAATTCGCGGCCGAGCATCAGGCGGACGAGATCGAGGCGCGGCAGGGCGGCCGTCGCCGCCGTGCCGGCCAGCCGGCCGTTGCGCAGCACGGTGATGCGGTCGCAGACGGCATAGACCTGGTCGAGGAAATGGGTGACGAAGACGATGCCGATGCCGCGCGCGGCCAGCTTGCGCATGACCTTGAACAGCACCTCGACCTCATGGGCATCGAGGCTGGCGGTCGGCTCGTCCAGGATCAGCACGCGGGCCGAGAGGTCGACGGCGCGGGCGATGGCGACGATATGCTGGATGGCGACCGAATAGCTGCCCAGCGCCGCCCCGACGTCGACGTCGATGTCGAATTCGGCCAGCAGCGCGCGGGCGCGGGCCCGCATTTCGCCCTCGCGCACGAAACCGAACCGCGTCGGCTGGCGGCCGAGGAACAGGTTCTGGGCGACCGACAGGTTCGGCGCCAGGTTGACTTCCTGGTAGACGGTGGCGATGCCGGCCCGGGTCGCTTCGGCAGCCGAGCGCGGCGCGATCTCGACGCCATCCAGGCACAACGTGCCGGCATCGCGCGGGACCACGCCGGTCATCGTCTTGATCAGGGTCGACTTGCCCGCGCCGTTCTCGCCCAGCAACGCATGGATCGAGCCGGCCTCCAGCGTGAAGTCGACCTGGTCGAGCGCGACCTGGCCGGCGAACGACTTGGAGAAGCCGCGCAGGGCCAGCAGGGGAGGAGCTTGGATCTGGTCCATCAGGCAATCCTGCCACGGGGTGGCGCCGCGTGGGAGGGCACGCGGCGCCGGGCCCGGCAAATCAGTAGCCGAGGCCCTTCTTGCTGTCGTAGACGGCCTGCGGGTTG
>VFQO010046337.1_pt1 | contig 11305 bp, 7 predicted proteins | sample 3512331 | NCBI WGS metagenome assembly VFQO01 (sample SAMN10412371, study PRJNA504923) | tailings metagenome | isolation source: Replicate 3 from Balatoc abandoned mine | place: Philippines: Itogon, Benguet | collected 2017-08-28 | reverse complement strand
GGCCTTCTCCGCCCACAGCGTCCCCCGCTGCCGAAGCAGTTGTTTGATGGTCAGAAAGAGTTCAGTTCTCCATTCTCGCGAAGCCCGGCGCGATCGCCGGACAAGTTCAGAATGGCGGAAACGGCCGCCCTTTAGGGGCGTGATCGCCGAAGGAGTACAGGGTTTTATGCATACCAATCAATGCAGTGTGTCGGACTACTGAGAAATTTGTCCGGCGATGATTTTCGAAAACGAGTGCTATCATAACGGTTCAACGAGCGAGCGATGGAGATTGGCATCCGGCAAACCGGGGCAGTCCGGATAGCCTTGTTGGACGCCAATGAGCCGGCTGCCCAAAAATCTTGGAGTGGCGCCGAGTCCCGGATACCCCTTGCACCTCCTGATCAACCTTAAATAGGTTCTGTCCCCCAACCGCAGCGGGGGCGTTGTGACGAGTCGTTTCTTTGAGCAGCCGATCCTGAACTCGCCGTACGACGAGCCGAGGCTGCACCATGCCCTGAGCGCGACCGGACAGCCTCTTGACCAGCCGCCCCAGGCCGGACGTCGGCGGTCCGAGCTGATTTCCCCGGTTCCGCCGGCCAAGAAGCAGAGCAAGAAGGCCAAGCAGGCGGATCTTGATCTGTTCGATGAGGCTGATGACGCCCAGCAATATACCCTCTCGATCATCAATGAGATCCGCGACCGGGTGACTGCCTGGCGTAACCTGCCCAATCCTGGCGACTGGGGCGTGACACCCGTCACCCAGCGTCTCCTGCGGCATTGGCGACGCCCGATGGAGGAGTGGACAGGTCCGCGTCCGTTCTTCTGTCAGGTCGAGGCCGTGGAGACGGCGATCTGGCTGGCCGAGGTCGCGCCGCGCCAGGGCGTGAGCGGCAAGTACGTCGAGCATCTCAAACAGGCCAACAAAGACGCCAACCCCGATCTCTTCCGGGTGGCGCTCAAGCTCGCCACCGGCGCCGGCAAGACGACGGTCATGGCCATGCTCATGGCGTGGCAGGCGCTCAATGCGGTCCGGTCGCCATCCAGCAGCCAGTTTTCCCGAGCATTTCTGATCGTTGCCCCCGGGATCACAATCCGCGACCGGCTGCAGGTGCTGCTGCCGACGCACCCGGAGAACTACTACGGCCATCGCGAGCTCGTGCCGACGGACATGCTGTCCGACATGGGGAAGGCGCGGATCGTCCTGACCAACTATCACGCGTTCAAACGCAGGGAGACGCTCGACGTCTCGAAGGTCGGACGCGCACTGCTGCAGGGCCGCGGCGAAGCCATCCAGACCACCGAAACCGAAGGCGCCATGCTCCAGCGGGCCTGCGGCGAGCTGCTCAGCTTCAGGAACGTGGTCGTCATCAATGACGAGGCCCACCATTGCTACCGTGAGCGGCCAGGCGACGATCTGGAGACGCCCGTCACCGCTGAAGATCGTGAGGAAGCAAAGCGGAACACCGAGGCCGCCAGGCTGTGGATTTCGGGCCTGGAGGCCCTGAAGCGCAAGGTCGGCGTCCGCACCGTCTACGACCTCTCCGCCACGCCCTTCTTCCTGCGCGGTTCGGGGTACAGGGAGGGGACGCTGTTCCCCTGGACGGCGTCTGATTTCTCGCTGATGGACGCCATTGAGTGCGGCATCGTGAAGCTGCCGCGCATCCCTGTTGCGGACAATTCGGTCGGCCCTGACCTGCCCATCTACCGCGACCTTTGGGAGCACATCGGCAAGAAGATGCCGAAGAAGGGGGCCGGCAAGTCGGGCAACCTCGACCCGCTGGCGGCGGACTTTCCGGCTCAGCTGCAGACGGCGCTCCATGCGCTGTACGGTCACTACGAGAAGACCTATGACGAGTGGGAGAAGGCCGGCATCGGCGTGCCGCCCGTCTTCATCGTGGTCTGCAGCAACACCGCCACTTCAAAGCTGGTCTACGAGTGGATCGCTGGCTTCGAACGTCCCGACGACGACGGCGAGCCGCGTTTCCGCCACGCCGGACACCTGCCGCTGTTCAGGAACTACAACGACCACGGGGATCGCCTGACCCGGTTCAACACGCTGCTGGTTGACAGTTCGGCCTTGGAGTCAGGCGAGGGGCTCGACGCCAATTTCCGCGATCTGATGGGCGAGGAGATCGACCAGTTCAAACGCGAACTGCGCGAGCGCACCGGTGACCAGCAGGCAGCCGAAAACCTGACCGACTCCGAGGTCCTGCGCGAGGTGATGAACACCGTCGGTCGCAAGGGGCGGCTGGGCGAACAGATTCGCTGCGTCGTCTCGGTTTCCATGCTCACCGAGGGCTGGGACGCCAATACCGTCACCCACATCATGGGCGTGCGCGCCTTCGGCACCCAGCTGCTCTGCGAACAGGTCGTGGGCCGCGGCCTGCGCCGGCAGTCCTACGCGTTGAACGCCGACGGTCTGTTCGAGGTCGAGTACGCAGACATCCTGGGTATCCCGTTCAACTTCACGGCCCAGCCCGTTGTTGCGCCGGTGAAGAAGCCGGCGAAGACGACGCGCGTCCAGGCGCTGCGCGAGCGGGCCGAACTGGAGGTCCGCTTCCCTCGCGTCGAGGGCTATCGCTACGACCTGCCGGACGAGGCGATCACTGCAGAGTTCACGGACGATAGCCGCTTCGTGCTGTCGCCTGAGAACGTGGGCCCGACGAAGGTTTTGAATGAAGGCATCGTTGGCGAAGGCATCGAGCTGACGCCGGCCATGCTGGACGCAGTGCGGCCCAGTGAAATTTCCTTCCGCCTGGCCAAGGCGTTGCTCTACGGCAAGTACCGTGAGCCGGACCAGGACCCGCCGATGCACCTGTTCGGGCATCTGCAGCGGGTCTGCCGCCAGTGGGTGACAGAGGGCTACCTCGTCGCCAAAGGCGTGCCCGTCGGCGCCGTCTTTTATCCGGAGCTTGAGGCGCAGGCGGTCGAGCGGATATTTCTCGCCTGCCAGCGTGCCGCGCGGGGCGACAAGACGATCAAGGCGATCTTGGACGCCTACAATCCCCACGGATCGACCCGCTTCGTGTCGTTCAACACCACCAAGGGCGTCTGGACCACCGACCCCTTGAGCAGTCACGTCAGCCACGTCGTGCTCGACAGCGACTGGGAAGCCGAGCTGGCCCGGGTGCTGGAGCGCCATCCGCGCGTGCTGGCCTATGTGAAGAACCAGGGCATGCAGTTCGAAGTCCCCTATCGCGACGGCGCTGTTCCCCGGAAGTACGTGCCCGACTTCATCGCCCGCATCGACGACGGCCATGGCGAGCCGCTGAACCTGATCCTGGAGACCAAGGGCTTCCGGGGGCAGGACGCGCAACTGAAGGCCGAGACGATGAAGACCCTCTGGGTTCCCGGCGTGAACAACCTCGGCACGGAAGGGCGTTGGGCTTTCGCCGAGCTGACTGACGTCTATGCGATCGAGGACGAGTTCGGGCGGCTGGTCGAGAGCTTGGCGGCGGAGCCTGTCGCATGAAGCTTCGCTCCTTGCTGCAGGCTGACAACTGCGTCGCCAGATACGCCATTCAGAAACAGGCGCCCGACAGCGCAATTGATCCGAAATAGACAACGACCATGGCCAGTTTCACGACCAATCCCGTCGCCTTGGGCGACCTTCTCAAAGACTGCCAGGCGGGCGTCATCCAGCTGCCGGACTTCCAGCGCAGCTGGGTCTGGGACGAAGAACGCATCAAGGGGCTGATCGCCTCGATCTCGCAGGCCTTCCCGGTCGGCGCCCTGATGACGCTGGACACCGGCGGGGAAGTCGATTTCGCGCCGCGCCTTATCCAGGGCGCACCGGTGGCGAGCGCCGCCAAGACGCCACAGTCGCTCTTGCTTGATGGGCAACAGCGCATGACGTCGCTGTACCAGACGACGCTTCGCCGCGAACTCGTGGAGACTGTCACCGCGCGCCACGCCACGGTGCGGCGCTGGTACTACTTCGACATGGCCAAGGCGCTCGATCCGGAAGTCCCGCGGGAGGAAGCCATCGTGGGGGCGCCGGAGGATCGCATCGTCCGCTCCAATTTCGGCAAGACGGTCGAGCTCGACCTGTCCTCCGCCGAACTGGAATACGAGTCGATGATGTTTCCGCTCAACCGGGTCTTCGACTGGGATGACTGGAAGGACGGCTTCGGCGACTACTGGATCGCCAAGGGGCAGCCGGAGCAGCGCCAGTTCTTCCGCACTTTCCAGGACACGGTCCTTCAGAACTTCAAGAGTTACAACGTGCCGGTCATCGCCCTGGCGCGCGACACCTCGAAGGAGGCGGTCTGTCTCGTGTTCGAGAAGGTCAACACCGGCGGCAAGGCGCTGGACGCCTTCGAGCTCGTTACGGCCATGTACGCGGCGGACGGCTTCCGTCTTCGCGATGACTGGGCCGCCAGGGAAACCCGCCTGAAGCAGCACAAGGTGCTGTCGGGCATCTCCAGCACCGAGTTCATGCAGGCGATCAGCCTGCTGCACACCAAGGCGGTGCGTGAGCAGGCGAAGAAGGATGGCCGCGAGGGCAGGGAGCTGCCTCAGGTCAGCGCCACGCGCCAGTCGCTGCTCAAGCTGCCCTTGGCCGCGTATCGGCAGCATGCGGACGCCGTTGAGCAGGGCTTTGAACGCGCGGCACGTTTTCTGAGGCTGATGAAGATCTACCGGGGCGGCGATCTGCCCTACCAATCTCAGATCACGCCGCTGGCCGCGATCCTGACCGAGCTGGACGATCGCTGGGAAAGCGACGAGGTCCGGCGTCTGCTGGCGCGCTGGTACTGGAACGGTGTGTTCGGCGAGCTCTACGGTTCGGCCACGGAGTCCAGGCTCGCCAAGGACGTCGTGGAAGTGCCGGCCTGGATCGTGGGCGGCGCGGAGCCAGCCACGATCGTGCAGGCCACCTTCGACGCCAACCGCTTGGGCTCGATGCGTAGCCGCGTCTCGGCGGCCTACAAGGGTGTGAACGCCCTGCTGATGAAGGCCGGCGCCAACGATTTCCGTTCCGGTCAGGACTTTGACCAGACCGTCTTCTTTGAGGAAAGCGTCGACATCCACCACATCTTCCCGAAGGCCTGGTGCGACAAGGCGAAGATCCCGTCGGCGGTCTATGACTCGATCATCAACAAGACGCCGCTGGCCGCGCGGACGAACCGCATCCTCGGCGGTGTTGCGCCCAGCGCCTACACCGCGCGTCTGCAGAACGGCTGGGATCAGGATCCGGCAATGGCGCCCGAGCGGCTCGATCAGCACCTGGCGAGCCATCTGATCGATCCGGCGCGACTGCGGGCGGACGACTTCGAGGGCTTCATGACGGCGCGTCGCGAGGCGCTGCTGACGTTGATCGAGAACGCCACCGGCAAGGCGGTCTACCGTGGCGAGGGCGCCAACGAGGCCGAAGGCTTCGACGACGGCGATGATGCCATCGAGATGGAGGCCGCCTGATGGCTCGTCCCCCCAAAGGCCCCAAGTCGGTCGAGACGCTGACGCATGACGAGGCGACGCGGAAGAACATTCCGACGGCCGAGCTGCAGTCGTTCGCCCAGCGGCAGGAGGCGGACGATCCGCTGGCGCCGGTCCACTATCCGCGCGCGCGGCCGCTGGCGGAGGGCGAAACCCGCGAGCGGGACGGGGACCTGGACCCGCAGATCATCTGGAACGGCATGCGGATCACCCTGACCGCCGCCCAGCGGACGCAGCTGGCCGAAACGGGCGAGGTGGAGATCGGCGACGCCCAGCTGGTCTGGCGCGGCAAGGATACGCAGGACTGGTCCGACCTCGTCGTGCAGGCGCCGCCGCTCTACATCCAGGAGAAGATCCACCCCAAGGCGATCATCGAGGACCTGAAGGCCCGCTGCGCCCCGGCCGCCGGCGCGGCGGACACTCTGGACCTGTTCAGCGATTTCAACGGCATCGACCCGGACGCGAAGACCGAGTTCTACCAGCACGACCAGCACTGGTCGAACCGCATGATCCTGGGCGACAGCCTGCAGGTGATGGCCAGCCTGGCCGAGCGCGAGCGGCTGGCCGGCAAGGTGCAGTGCATCTATTTCGACCCGCCCTACGGCATCAAGTTCAACAGCAACTGGCAGGTCTCGACCCAGTCGCGCGACGTCAAAGACGGCAAGCAGACCGACATCAGCCGCGAGCCTGAACAGGTGAAGGCCTTCCGCGACACCTGGAAGGACGGCATCCACAGCTACCTGACCTACCTGCGTGACCGGCTGACGGTGATGCGGGAGCTGCTGACGGAGTCCGGGTCGATCTTCGTGCAGATCGGGGACGAAAACGTGCACCGCGTACGGGCGGTTATGGATGAGGTGTTTGGGGAGGACAACTGCATTGCCCTCATTCCGTTTAAGAAGACGACGGGGCAGACGTCCGAGTATCTTGCTGGAGCGGTGGACTATATCGCCTTCTACGCGAGAGATGCCTCTCGATTGAAGTACAGGCAGCTGTACAGCATGAAGGAGCTTGGCGGTCTTGGGGGGGGCGAGTACCAGTATCTCCAGAGTGAAGAGGGTATCGAGCGGCGACTTACGAAGGAGGAGCATAGCGGTCTCGTGGCTCCAACTGGCGGTCGCGTCTACGCGTCACACCCACTGACCAGCCAACGCCCGCCAGGAAGTTTTCCTGTTCAGTTCCGGGGTAAGGCGTATGGGCCCAAGACTGGCTACTGGAAGACCGGCGAGATTGGCATGGAGCGTCTGCTCAAGGCCGACCGCATCCTTCCTGCAGGGACGATCCTGAAGTACCGCCGCTTCTTGGATGATTTCCTCGCCATGCCCATTGCGAACTATTGGGATGACGTCAGCAGCGGTGCCAGTCAGCTGGACCCGAAGATCTATGTTGTTCAAACGACTAGGCGCGTAGCAGAACGCTGCATCCTGATGGCCACCGACCCCGGTGACCTCGTCCTGGACCCGACCTGCGGCTCGGGCACTACCGCGTATGTCGCCGAGCAGTGGGGCAGGCGCTGGGTGACGATCGACACCAGTCGCGTCGCCCTGGCCCTGGCCCGCACGCGGCTGATGGCGGCGCGCTATCCCTACTACCTGCTGTCCGACAGCCCCGAGGGGCGTAGGAAGGAGCAGGAGGTCTCCGGCAAGGCCCAGCCGCTGGGCGCGACCTTCGGCGACGTCCGCCAGGGCTTCGTCTACGAGCGGGCGCCGCGCGTCACCCTCAAGTCGATCGCCAACAACGCCGAAATCGACGTCATCTGGGAACAGTGGCAGGCGGTGCTGGAGCCGCTGCGCGGCGAGTTGAACAGTCTGTTGGGCAAGACCTGGGAAGAGTGGGAGATTCCGCGCGAGATCGCCGCCGGCTGGCCCGAGGCGGCCAAGGTTGTTCACGGCAAGTGGTGGGAAGCTCGCATCGGCCGGCAGAAGGAGATCGACGCCTCCATCGCCCGCCGCGCCGATGTCGAGCTGCTCTACGACCGCCCCTATGAAGACAAGGCCCGCGTGCGTGTCGCCGGGCCGTTCACAGTGGAGAGCCTGTCGCCCCACCGCATGATCCCCTCAGACGAGGAGACCCTGCTCGATGACATCGACGCCGTCGGCGGGCGTCGCAAGAAGAGCCCTGTGCTGGCCGGCGAGCAGGACTTCACCCAGGTGGTGCTCGAGAACCTCAAGACCGCGGGCGTGCAGCAATCGACCCGGGCCGAGAAGATCGTCTTCACCGCCTTGAGCCCCTGGCCGGGCGAATACGTCGCCGCCGAGGGGCGGTTCATGGAAGGCGACGTGGAGCGCCGCGCGGCCATCTTCATCGGCCCGGAGTTTGGCACCGTCGCCCGCGCCGATCTGGTCGCCGCAGCCCGCGAGGCGATGGACGCCCGCTTCGACGTGCTGATCGCCGCCGCCTTCAACTTCGAGGCTCACACCGGCGACCTGCAGAAGATGGGGCCGCTGCCGATCGTGAAGGCCAAGATCAACCCGGACATGCACATGGCCGGGGAGCTGAAGAACACCGGCAAGGGCAACCTGTTCATCGTCTTCGGCGAACCCGATGTCGAGATCGAGAGTCTGGCCGGCGACCAGATCCAGGTGCGGGTCAACGGCGTCGACGTGTTCGACCCCAACACCGGCGACATCCGCTCGGGCGACACCAGGTCGATCGCCACCTGGTTCATCGACACCGACTACGACGAGGAGAGCTTCTTCGTCCGCCACGCCTACTTCCTGGGCGCGAACGACCCCTACAAGTCGCTGAAGACTGCCCTGCGCGCCGAAATCGACGAGGCCGCGTGGGCGACGCTGTACCGCGACGTGAGCCGCCCCTTCGACCGCCCGAAGAGCGGCCGGATCGCGGTCAAGGTCATCAACCACTTCGGCGACGAAGTGATGAAGGTGTTTCGGGTGTAGGGGGAGGGAGCATGCCTGACGATCTGGATAGGCTGCGGGTACTCGCCGGCATTGCCAAAAGCGAAGAGCCGGAACGCGTACTGGTCATGTTGCCGGAACTGCCAGCAGCCGAGATGAGACGTCTTCTCGATCGGCTGAAGGAGATCGCCGACGAGCCGCGCGAGGATTGGACTGTGATCAACATCGATGGCGTTCGCTACCGCGCCACGGGAGTGACGCGGGACCTGCCCGACTTGGAGGGGGGGAGATGACTTGGTCGGAAGTCGCGCTGCTCACGCCGGTGCCTTACCTCCACCTGGAAAGTGGGGTCGATACCTGTCGACGGGAGGGGCGCGTCGCCTTTGGCAGTGACAGCGCGATGGCGATGGCGGAAACGGCGGCCATTGCCGATGAGGCTAGGGTTCGCGTTCTCTTCTATGCTTCAGGACTGCCGGGCGTGGGGGCACCGATGGTAACCTGGGCGGGAACCTTTGTGCGCCTCACTACGCCAAGGTTGGGGCGTCACCCAGAACACGACAGATTGCGCCCTCCAACGACGGACCAGGATGGTCGTTGGCAAATTTTCTACGAGGTATCGGAGCTTCATAGGCTTGATGCTGACAAGCAGCTTCGGTTAGCCGACCTCAAGAAGCGCGATGGCAAGAAGCTCGCCAAGCCGTTCATCCCTCTCGGTCCCGTTCTGATCGAGAACCCGATCTAGCCATGGACTTCCGCATCGCCGACACCTTCACCGCTGCCCTCGCGCGCCTGCCCGCGCAGGACCAGAAGGCCGTGAAGGTCAGCGTGCTGGACCTGCAGCTCGATCCGTCGGCGCCGGGGCTGCAGATGCACCGGATCGACAAGTCGAAGGACCCCGACTTCTGGTCGGCGCGGGTCAACCGCGACATTCGGCTGATCCTGCACAAGACAGCGGCGAGCATTCTGGTCGCCTATGTCGACCATCACGACAAGGCCTATGCCTGGGCCGAGCGCCGCCGGATCGAGACCCATCCGCGCACCGGCGCGGTGCAGATCGTCGAGGCTCGCGAGGTTGTCGAAGCGGCCGAGCCGGCGCTGGCGCGGGCCTGGACGACTGCCGGCGATGTGGAGGAGGCCTCGCTCACGGCGGCGGATGAGGCGCCCACGACTCCGCTGTTCTCCGGACTGGGCGACGAGGACCTGCTGTCCGTCGGGGTGCCGCAGGACTGGCTGTATCCCGTGCGCGCCGCGACCGAGCAGGCCTTCTACGAGCTGGCCGAGCATCTGCCCAGCGAGGCGGCCGAGGCGCTGCTCGCCTACGCCGCCGGCGGCGTCCTGCCGAAGCCGGTTGAGGTCGAGGCCGAAGCGGCCGCTGATCCATTCCTGCACCCCGACGCCCGTCGCCGCTTCCTCACGATCGAGAGCAGCGAGGAACTGCGCGCCGCCCTTGATGCGCCCTGGGAACGGTGGGCCGTCTTCCTGCACCCGTCGCAGCGCGCGGTGGTCGAGCGGACCTACAACGGCCCAGCCCGCGTCGCCGGCTCGGCAGGCACCGGCAAGACCGTTGTGGCGCTGCATCGCGCCGTCCGCATGATCGACGAGGATCCGACCGCGCGGGTCCTGCTGGCGACGTTCTCCGAACCGCTTGCCGCCAGCCTGCGCGGCAAGCTGGCGATCCTGACCGGACCCGATCCGTCCGTCGTGCCGAAGGTGACAGTGTCGTCGTTCGAGTCCCTGGCGGACGAGCTGTTCCAGCTGGCCTTCGGGCATCGCCCGCGGGTCGCCTCAGCGGAGCAGGAGAGCGCGGCGCTGGCGTCGGCGGCGACGAGCCATGACCTGAAGGGCTTCTCGCCACGCTTCCTGATGGCGGAGTGGCAGGGCGTCGTCGATGCCTGGCGCGTCGCGGACGCGGAGGCCTATGCCGCCGTGCCGAGACTTGGTCGCCGGAACCGGCTTGGAAGTCGGCAACGCGAGGCGCTCTGGCCGGTATTCGCTGAGGCCCGCAGGCTCCTGGAGGGGCAGGGCCTTTTCACCTGGTCGGCGGCCTTCCACAGCCTGGCCGATCACTACGGACAGCGGTCGGCCAAGCCGTTCACCCATGTGGTGGTTGATGAGGCGCAGGATCTGGGCGTGCCCGAGCTGCGCCTGATGTGCGCCATCGCGCTGGAGGGACAGGATCGGCTGTACTTCGCCGGCGATCTGGGCCAGCGGATCTTCCAGCAACCCTTCTCCTGGAAGGCGCTGGGCGCGGACGTGCGGGGTCGCTCCGCAACCCTGAAGGTGAACTACCGCACCTCCCATCAGATCCGCGAAGCCGCCGACCGTCTGCTCCCCACCGCCATCCGCGACGTCGATGACCGCGAGGAAGATCGCCGCGGGACGATCTCGGTCTTTGAGGGGCCGGCGCCGGAGATCGCGATCGCTCCAGATGAAGTCGCGGAGCAAGGACTGGTGTCGTCGTTCATCGCCAGCGCCCTGGCCGACGGTATCGCGCCCGCCGAGATCGGCGTCTTCGTCCGGTCACGCCGTGAGCTTCCTCGCGCCCGGGCCGCGGTGGAGGCCGCCGGGCTCGCGGCAGTAGAGCTCTCCGAGCGCGAGATCGAAGTGGGAAGCCGGATCGCTATAGGCACGATGCACCTCGCCAAGGGGCTCGAGTTCAAGGCGGTCGCCGTCATGGCCTGCGATGCTGACGTGCTTCCTCTCACCGAGCGCATCGATTCTGTGGCGGATCCCAGCGATCTGGACGATGTCTACGAGACCGAGCGCCATCTGCTCTACGTCGCCTGCACGAGGGCCAGGGACCGGTTGCTCGTGACCGGCGCCGCGCCAGGCTCGGAGTTCTTGATGGATTTTCGGGCGAACGGCGGCTTCACATAAAGATCTCTGGCTCATGCTTCGCGACCGCTCACGCTCTTCCTGAGCGGGAAAAATGGGCGAGCCGCGGCGGCCCTTGCTTGTCATATTCCCGATCGGGAATATCCATCTGGACTTCATCGCCTGCTTTCGATAATTTCCCCATCTTGAAAGAA
>VFQO010002454.1_pt1 | contig 11306 bp, 11 predicted proteins | sample 3512331 | NCBI WGS metagenome assembly VFQO01 (sample SAMN10412371, study PRJNA504923) | tailings metagenome | isolation source: Replicate 3 from Balatoc abandoned mine | place: Philippines: Itogon, Benguet | collected 2017-08-28 | reverse complement strand
AATCCGAGCGCGTATCCTGGCCCGATCGGGTCGGCTCGCCGGCTCCTCGCTCCAAGGCTGGGTACGGGGTGCAATCGCTGTAGCCGTGTTCATAACGTGACCTCCGGTCCAACAGTAGCCGTCGAGCTTCCGACGGCGTCCAGTTGAGCCGAGTCTACGCTCCGTACCAACCTACGGAGTCAAGCGGGGATCGGCGCGTCATTCTGCCCGGCTCATGAGCTAAGCCTTGATCTCGGCAAATAAACCGAAGCCGATCGACCAAAGACCAAGGGCGACGAGCAGCAAACCAGTCCAGAGCGGTAGTCGTCGCGATAAGGAGGACAGCCAATCCAACGCCCGCCGCGCCGACGGGACCAGCACCGCTGCGACGATCGGGAGCGACAACGCGAACCCGAAGAGACTCAATGAAATAAACCCAGCCGAAAGGGTTCCACCGCTCACGCCGCCTGCTGCAGCCATGCCCAACAAGGCAAACATCAGCGGCGCAGCGCACGCTGGAATATTGAGGCCAAACAACAGACCCAAGGCGATGGAACCACGTGACCCAGACAGGCCGCCGAGGGCGGGTCCAAGTGAAATCTTCAGCGATTGACGTGCCCCTGAGAATTTCCTCCATGCGGAGCTAGAGTCCGGCCCTTGAAAGGACGGACGGAATGAAACGAGCGAGATTCACGGAAGAGCAGATCATCGGGATCCTGCGGGAGAACGAGGCCGGCGCCAAAGCGGGCGAGTTGGCGCGCAAGCACGGCGTGTCGGAGGGCACGATCTACGCCTGGAAAGCCAAGTTCGGCGGGATGAGCGTGTCGGACGCCCAGCGCCTGCGCGCCCTGGAAGATGAGAACGGAAGGCTGAAGCGCCTGCTGGCCGACGCCATGCTCGACAAGGCGGCGCTGAACGATCTGCTCTCAAAAAAGTGGTAGGGCCCGCGGCGATGCGCCAGGCCGTCGCCCATGTGAAGGCGACGTTCGGCGTCAGCGAGCGGCGGGCCTGCTCCATCATCAAGGCCGACCGCAAATCGGTGCGCTATCGCTCTTGCCGCCCGCCAGACACAGCGCTGCGGGAGCGGCTGCGCGCCCTGGCTGTCGAGCGGCGACGGTTCGGTTATCGCCGGCTGTTCGTGTTGCTGCGGCGCGAGGGCGAGCTATCGGGCAAGAACCGGATCTACCGGCTCTATCGCGAGGAAGGCCTGACGGTGCGTAAGCGTCGTTGCCGTCGTCGCGCCATCGGCACACGGGCGCCGATCCTGGTCGAGGCCAGGCCGAACGCCCGCTGGTCATTGGACTTTGTGCACGACCAGTTCGCCACGGGCCGCCGCTTCCGCATTCTCAACGTGGTCGACGACGTCACCCGCGAGTGCCTGGCGGCGATCCCCGACACCTCGATCTCGGGACGCCGCGTCGCGCGTGAGCTGACAGCGCTGATCGCTCGGCGGGGCTGTCCTGCCATGATCGTCAGCGACAACGGCACGGAGTTCACGTCCACGGCCATCCTGGCCTGGGCGCAGGATCATGGCGTCGACTGGCACTACATCGCGCCGGGCAAGCCGACCCAGAACGGGTTTGTGGAATCCTTCAACGGCCGCATGCGCGACGAACTGTTGAACGAAAGCCTGTTCTTCGGCCTCGACCACGCCCGCCAGAAGGTCGCCGCCTGGGCGCTGGACTACAACACCCGCCGGCCGCACTCATCGATCGGCTACCTCACCCCGGAGGCTTTTGCCGCCAGTCTGACCGCAACAGGCCGACCCGCTGCGCAGGATGAAAGCTGCGCGGTCCGGCCTGTTGCTCACCCCACGCTACGAGGCGTAACTAACCCAAGGACTCTGGTCGCCGCTGGATGAAAACTCAGGGGCACGTCACGATCCAGCACGGCGTAAAATGTACAACAGGCCGATCGCCACATAAATCGCGCCAAGCACGATCCAGGCAGCCTTTTGGAAGCCTATGAAGGCGATACCGATGACAACGGCTGCCATGCCCAATGCTCCGATGAGCACTGCACGAGTGACCGCAAAGACACCGATTTGGACAAGTTTATCTGCGAAGGTCTTGCCTTCGATGTATTTTACAAAAACCAGGGTCGATCCTATCGAGCATGGTTTCTACAAAGCCGAGAAGGCCGAGCCCGATTGGAAGGACCACGAGTTGAAAAGCTCCCAGCTCGGTCACTGATCCTGAGCCGGAACTTGGTAGCCTGCCTTCTTGATCACCTCGACAAGCTGATCTTCCTTGACGGTCTGCGGATCGAAGAGAATGCGCGCCTGGCCGTCTTTGAAGGAAACATCGGCACCACGTACGCCCGCCTCAGAACTTACGAGGGCCTTAATATTCTGTGCACAGCCGCTGCAGTGCATACCTTCGATCTTGAGCGTGACGGATTTCATCTGATCTTCCTTCGTGTAGTAGAGGACGTTTGATTTTCAAGCCGGTCCCCCTCCTGAAGCGCCTCTAGAATAGTGCACCCCTTCAGTGCCCCCCGGCCAGGACAGTCCGCGATCACTTTCTCTAGCGCTTTGCGGATCTTCTTGAGCTCAATGATCTTCTCATCGACCTCGTTGATCTTTGACGCCGCCTTCTGGCGCACGTCGCTACAATCCGCCGAGGGATCGGCGCGCAGCCACAGCAGTTCCTGGATCTCGCGGAGCGAGAAGCCAATCTGTTGCGCTTTGCGGATGAAACGGATTCGTCTCACCGTCTCAGCAGAATAGTGTCGGTATCCGGTGTGTCCCGGCTTCTCTGGCTGCTCGATCAAGCCGCGCCGTTCGTAAAATCGGACAGTTTCGACGCCCACTCCCGCCTCGTGAGCGGCTTTGCTGATCGTGAATGCTTGCATACTCATCTCCCGATGGCTTTGAGTCTCGTGCGGAGAACGGCTCTCATGAAAGGCGTCAGGGCGTAACAGAAACCACCTTATGTCCTGAATTCGGCCCATCCACGAGATGTCCATCCCGAATATGGATGACCCGATCCGCGAGTCTGGCCAGTTCTTCTGAATGTGTAACGACAATGACCGTTCGTTCCCGCGATACCTCTTGAAGGAGTTCGTAGATGATCTGTCCCGAGCGCGAGTCGAGATTGCCGGTGGGCTCGTCGGCGAGCACTAGGCGCGGTTGGTTAGCCACGGCGCGCGCGATCGCAACGCGCTGCATCTCGCCGCCACTCAGCTCGCGAGGACGATGTTTCAAGCGGTGCCCGAGCTGGAAGCGCTCAAGCAATGTTTTCGCCCTCACGCTCCTCTCCGAGGCGCTGACGCCGTTGAACTCCATCGGCAAAGCGACATTCTCCAACGCCGTCAGATTCGGGATCAGATTGAACGTCTGAAAGACGAACCCGACCGTTTGCCTGCGAAAGCGCGTCAGCTCGCCTGATGATAGCCTGTTCACGGCCTGCCCAGCGACGAGGACCTCGCCCCGTGTTGGCCGGTCCATTGCCCCAATCATGTGCAAGAGCGTCGACTTCCCGCTTCCGCTTGGGCCGACGATGGCCACCATGCCCCTTTCCTGTATCGTGAGTTCGATCCCGGCGACCGCATCGACCGTCTCGCTGCCTTTACGATAGGACTTGGAGACGCTGCGCAGCTCAACGACCAAGTTGTCGATCAGCAGTTTATTCATGCTTCATGGCCTCAAGGGGAGAGAGTTTGACGGCTTGCCAGACTCCGTAGGCGCTGCCGATCACCGCCGCCAGCACAGCGACGGCAATGACGAGGGCGAGAGTCGAAGCAGAAAGATTGCTGTTGATCGCGAGACTCTCAAAGAGCGGCCTATAGTGGCTCGGCAGAAACGGCCCGATGCTCAGTGCGAACAAGCGTCCGGTGACGATCTCGCCGATGCCGCGGAAGAGCAGCAGCCCAAGAGCACCGCCAAGCAGCGTCAACGCCACGGCCTCCGTTAGAAATTGGGTGGTGACGCCGCCGTTGCTCGCACCGATTGCCTTTAGCGTGCCGATCTCGCGAGCGCGCTCGCGCACTATCATCAGGAGCACGAAGAAGACGACGATGACCATCAGGGCTACAGCTAGGATGCCGCCGACGCTGGTGAGCTGCGTAACCCTCTGACTGGTCGTCGCCGTGAATACGGCGGCGCTTTCGGGAACAAGGATATCCGCGACATCGCCGACCGCCTCTTGCAGCCGCTGCGCCACAACAGGCACGTTCTCGACATTGTCGACGTTGACAAATAGCCAGGAGATTCCCTGATCGATGCCGTAAATCGAGCGGAACGTCTCCACAGGCATGAAGAGCTGGAGGTCGCCGAAGATATAGCCGCTGGCGTACATGCCAATGATCCGTAATTCCCGCGTCGGCCGATCCATTCCGAAGATCGCCGGATGGGTGCGGGTTGGGTCGATCGTGAGCGTCGCCTTGCCGACATCTTCGGGCCTAATCCCGGCCCATTCGGCATAGCCCTGGCCAATGATAGCGACGTCCTGTCCGGCATCCTCAGGCATGAAATCCCGCCCAGCGATGATCCGCGGGTTACCGGCCTCACCGTGCGACTCGAGCCGCTTTACTGCGCCCGGTGCCAAGCCGACATGCATGACGAAGTTGGGCGGCGTAATCGGCGCCATCGCGAGGAGATACGGCTCGGCCTGTCTGACGTGTTCGATCCCGCGCACCTTCTCCAGCGTGTCCTGCGGCAGGAGACGATCCTGGCCAACCATGTTCACGTGGCCCATTGAGCCACGACCGCGAAGTTGTAGGACTGTGTTGACGTTCTCGTTCAGCACGGTCGTTTGCCGCTGCATCGCGTCGCCGATCGAATACATCGCGAGGAGTAGGAAAAAGGGAACGCCGATCAGGATTGCGACAAGGACAAGGCGGACCTTGTTCCGCAGGAGATTGCGCAGACCCAGGATGATCATGCCCATGCGGCCTCCTCAAGTGTTCTTCATGGCTTGTATCGGGCTCAGCCGAATGCCCTTGAAGATCGGATACAGACTGCCAAGGGCAGCGAAAACGAACCCGCCCAGCAGGATCAGGAGCAACGTGTTTTGATCAATGCTGAGCTCGAGGTCCAACGCCGCCCGAAGAACTGTTCCGAAGAGAGCGGCCGTACCCACCGCGCCCGCGGCTGCAAGTGCCGTCACCGCGAGGACCTCGGCGAGGAACTGCTTCACGATCTCCCAATTGGAGGCGCCGATCGCCTTAAGTGTGCCGATCTCGTTGATCCGCTCACGCGTCGCCAGGATCATGATGAAAACGACCAGAACGCCGCCGATCGCAAAGAGGAGCAACGATCCGTAGAGCGTGGCAGCCGCCATGCTCCCGAGGGTCGTTTTTGCCGTCGAGACCTGCTCGGCGGCGGTCACGGCATCTACGCCCGGCAGTTGCTGCAGGTCGTTCGCGACGGCCGCGACATTGGCGATCGAGTCGACCCTGACGCGGATCTTGGAGAGCTTGTCGCCGGGATTGTAGATGCGCCGGAACGTTTCCAGCGGAACGAAGACGTGGTTGTCACCGAAATCGTTGCCGGTGGCGTAGATGCCAACCACTCGCAGCGGCTGACTTTGGAGGGTGATCATCCTGCCCTGGAGTGAGGTCTCGCCGCTCGCCGCATTGAGCCCGAGACGCTCCTGGGCATAGACCCGGCCGACGACGGCGACATCCTGGGCCACGTCCTGCTCGCCGAGACCCCGTCCCGCGATGATCTCGGCATTCTCGTAGTCCACCTCCCCGATCGCGCGCATCGGCGCGTAAGGCTGCAAGCCGATGATCATCGCATATGCGTTTGGCCTCGACGGATCGACCTGAGGCGTATGGATATACTCCTCCACCTTTACGATATGCTCGGCATTGGAAATGCGCCGTATCTGCTCGAGGGTGCCGACCGAGAACGCGTCGGCGCCGACCGGCCTGTCGCCGCCGAAACCGCCCGTACCGAAGGCGCCGGCCTCGCGCAGCTCCACCATCGTTCGGACATTCGCTTGGAGGCTCTCGAGCTTGCCGCGCGTCTGGAAGGCGCCTTGAACCATCACGGCGAAGAGACCGATGATGATCGCAAGGAGAAGAACCACGACCCCTGTGCGAACCCGGGTGCGGAAGGGGTTTCGCAGCCCTCTTGTAACTGCACTCATTCTTCACTCCAGATCGGGCGCGCAAGCAAAAGGCTGCACTGTCGGATCGGTTTCCAACGTTAGCATCCGTACCTAGGTACGGGGTCAAGTCGTTTCTCACCAGTATGCGGGTGGGCACAGGTTGAAGCTGGAACAGAGCGCTCTACGGCAATCAGAATCTGGCGAAAGCATCGAGATCCTATGGGCTGGTGGATAGCGACCTGCCGTCAGGCAGAATGGCGTTGCTAAACCCACCCATTCTGGAGACGACAATGCAACAGGTTGCAAATCGGCCGGAACAGGCCGCTATCCGCATCGATCTTGGCGCGATCTTTGTTTCGATGGAACTGTCTCGATCAAGTTGGCTGATCACTTCACTGTCGCCGGGTGGCGGGGAGAAGATGTCCAAGCATTCTCTGCGGGGCGGGGACGTTGCGGGACTCCTGGAGCTGTTTGCGACGCTCCAGGAAAAGGCTCAGACCCGAACCGGTGAGCGCTTCCGGATTATTGTCATCCAGGAGGCTGGACTAGACGGCTTCTGGATCCATCGGGTGCTTCAGGGCGAAGCGATCGAGAGTCACGTGGTCGACGCCGCCTCGATCCTGGTGTCGCGGCGGCGCCGGCGGGCGAAGACCGATAAGATCGACGGCGAGACCCTGGTACGGACCTTGCTGGCCTATAAGCGCGGCGAGCCGCGGGTCTGCTCCATGGTCAGGCCGCCGACCCCCGAGGAAGAGGATCACCGTCGAATCTGCCGGGAGCGAAAGACGCTGATCGCCGAGCGGGTGGAGCACGTCAACCGGATCAAGGGGTTGCTGTTCACCCAGGGCGTCGGTGACTATGAGCCGCTGCGCCGCAACCGACGCACCAGGCTCGAGGACCTGCAAACGGGTGATGGTCGCGCCTTACCTTTCCACCTGAAGGCACAGGTTGTGCGTGAGCTCGACCGGCTTGAGCTAATCCTGGAGCAGTTGCAAAAGGTCGAGGCGGCGCGCGATGATCTGCTGCTGGATCGGGCCAAGGAGAACGACCCGGCGCCGGTGGTGAGACTGCTGCAGCTGAAGGGGGTGGGCGCTGAGTTCGCCAACGTACTCTGGTCTGAAGGTCTCTATCGTCACTTCGACAATCGAAGGCAGCTTGCGGCCTATGCCGGACTTGCGCCAACGCCCTGGCAGAGCGGTTCTGTCGATCACGAGCAAGGCGTCTCAAAAGCGGGCAATCCGCGGCTAAGAGGAACGATGGTACAGATGGCCTGGCTGTGGCTGCGACACCAACCAGACTCGGCCCTCAGCCAGTGGTTCAAACAGCGGGTCGAGCGCAACGGCGGGCGGCTGCGTAAGCCGCTGATCGTCGCCTTGGCACGTAAACTGCTGGTCGCACTGTGGCAGTATGCGACCGCCGGCGTAGTGATGGAGGGTGCCACCATAAAGCCGGCCTGATCTGAAGCCGCCCAAACCTCTTTCGCCATCTGACGGGGCCTGATCAGCCCCGGCGGATCCAGGCGGACGAACCGGCCTGGCACATGGTCTCAACAACCGCTCCAAAGAATGGTCACGTCCTCCTGAGCCTAGCCGCCGTATGCGGGATAAGGGTGCAGCCGCCCCGGGGCGGCGACCGTATGTGAGTTTCAACCGAGCCAGAAATGCTCGAATTGGAAGACAGGCTCAACCTCGGATCCGTAGCAACCCAAGGAGATAATCCATGAAGCCGTAAGCCGTACACAATCCGGTTGACTCGAGGTCGCCCATGTGAGTCCGTGATGGCCAGCAAAGACGAAGCGCCGCATCACCGCGCTCAATTCCAGCACACCTGACTCCATCCGACAGGCACGCGCTTTCTTAGCCCGGTTCCTCCGAATCTGCGCATTGCAGATTCTGTTTGACACCGTACCATACTACGGCGGCTACAGTGCGCGCGGCTGGAACTCGGGCCCCCCAGGATTTGGCCACAGCCGCTTCAATGAGGAAGCAACCGCTGAGAGGAGATTGAAACGTGGCACAACAACAAGTCCGCCATGACTGCATCCAAGCCTGTCTCGACTGCACAATCGCTTGCGAAACCTGCGTCAGCTTCTGCATTGGCGCGCGGCTCGGCGAATACTCAGCGCTGGGCCGAGCTCTGTGCTGTCATCTGCGAAGCTTGCGCGGCTGAATGGGACAAGCACGACATGGAAGAATGCCGCCGCTGTGCCGAGGAGTGCCGGCGGGTCGCTCAGGCCGCCTGACGCTATCCGCGACAGCCGCGTGACGGGTTGCTCTATTGGACAGACTGTTGCGCATTTCCGCTCGGATCCAAGGCATTTCCGCGTTTTTGTTGGGGATCGGTGACGCAACGCCGCGCTTCCACATGAACGTAAGTTGCAGGAACAAGGCAGTAAGGGCCGCCCTGAGGATGGCCGCACCGTCAGAACGAGCGACCCCATAGACCTCACAATGGATTGATCGTGAACCACCCTCTTGAAGGCGACCTGTCTCCTCCGGTCGAGAACCATAAATCGGAAAAGAGTCGCCTGACGCTGCTCCTCGGCAGCTATACGATGCTAGGACCGTTCTCGATTTCGACCTACATGCCCTTTTTTCCGGCGCTGATGGTCAGCCTGGGGGCCACACAAGCTCAACTTCAGCAGACCCTCAGCATCTATATGGCCGCGTTCGGCTTTATGATGCTGCTGCACGGACCGCTTTCGGATGCCTTCGGCCGCCGAACCGTCGTTCTCGTCGGATTATCAGTCTATCTCGCTGCCTCGATAGCCGGGGCCTTATCAACCTCACTTGCGCTTTTGATGTTGTTCCGAACGCTCCAGGGCCTCTCGGTGGGGGCGGGAAGCGTGGTCGGACGCGCAGTGATCCGCGATCGCTTGGAGGGTGCCGAAGCGCAAAGGCTGCTGTCGCAGGTCACGATGATTTTCGGTCTCGCTCCCGCCATCGCCCCCGTGTTCGGCGGATGGCTGCAAAAGTGGTTTTCGTGGCCGTCGGTGTTCATCTTCCTGGCGCTGTTCAGCTTTGTGCAGCTCGTCGCCAGCTTCGCCTACCTGCCGGAGACACTGCCTCCCGACAAGCGGACATCGATGCGACCGGCCGAGTTGGTCCGCAGTTACAAGTCCGTGCTCGGATCCAAACCCTTCTGGCTTCTGTCGCTTGCCTTGAGCGGAAACTTCGCCGGCTTCTTTCTTTATGTGTCCTCAGCTCCTTGGTTCATCATCGATTATCTGAGCCTGGACCAGGACCAGTTCGGCTGGCTGTTCATCCCCGCCATGTCGGGCGTGATCTTCGGATCTTACCTATCCGGCAGGCTCGCGAAGCGGCTTCCACGCCGGGCGACGGTACGCTGCGGCTACGCCATCATGTTTTCCGCCATAGCACTGAATTTGGCCTACAACGGCTTCTTTCCTCCCGATATTCCGTGGGCGGTCCTTCCGGTGGCGCTGTACACCACCGGCATGTCACTCGCTATGCCCAGCATCACGCTGCTAACGTTAGACATGTTTCCGGGACTGCGAGGTATGGCGGCCTCAATGCAGGGCTTCATTCAAACGATGGTGATGACCTTTACCTCGGCTGTCCTCGCACCGCTGCTCGGCGCTTCCGGCATACACCTTGCGTTCGGTCTGTTTTCCTTGGCGCTCGCGGGGTATCTCTCGTGGTTCATCTACGCCCGACACTTTCTTACTGCGCCAAAGGAGCAGGAAGACACGATCCAGCCGAGAAGCCCTAAACGAAGGCGCCAAGAATGAGCATAGAGGCGAAGCGATCTGATGCGTGGCCCCACCAGTTAGGGCCTCGGTGTTGGCCGATCTTCTTCCGACGCTACCTCCTGGTTTCGGCAGGTGGCCACACACTCTGGGAGCCGCTACATCTTCCACTATACACGATTTCACAGGTGGCTCTCAATCTCAGAGTAGGCCTCTTTCTAGTCAGCTGCATCCTCACGCCGGTGGGGGCCCCGGCCTCGCAGCGTCCGTCGCCCAACGTGATGAACCTGATCTCCAAGGGTCGGTCTATCGCCCGCTCGATGATCGGCGGCATTCCGGAAACCCAGGAAATGCTCGATTTCTGTGCCGAGCGCGGCATCGTCGCCGACATCGAGATGATCCGAGCCGACGAGATCAACGGCGCCTATGAGCGCATGCCCAGGGGGAGACGTCAAGTATCGCTTCGTCATCGACAATGCGACGCTGGCGGCCTGATCGCGATGCGCCCCAGTTTTCAGCGTGTGTTCTTGGTCAGCGGTTTTCCTCCGAACCGATTGGCTTTACGGTGCGAAAGCGCCAAGCTCCGTTGCTCGAAGTAAGCGGCTATGCGGTGGCGCCTGTCCCGACGACCGGCTTGTCGACAAGCGCCGTCGACGCATTTGACGCGAGGCCGCGCGATACGGCCGACCAAGGGCGAGCACATGCTCCTCGTGGCGAGCCAAGCTTGGGCGCGTGCGTGACGATGGCCATGGTGAAACTGTTGACCCATGCCGTGGAGCTTCGTCATCTCCGCTACTTCGTGGCCGCGGCTGAGCATGGCAGCTTCCGTAAGGCCGGATCCGCCATTGGTGTTCAACAGTCCGCACTCAGCCGACGCATCCGCGATCTCGAACATCATCTCGGCGCTGCGTTGTTCCATCGGCATAGTGCGGGCGTTAGTCTAACTTTCGCCGGTCAACGCTTTCTGCGGCGCGCCCGACAGATACTGAGAAGCGTCGGCGACGGCATGCTGGACGTCGCCGCCATCGGCCGTTCAGAACATGGGCTGATCAGGATCGGCATCTATTCCTCGATCGCATCAGGTTTTCTCCCGGAGCTGCTAAGGCGCTATGGCAATCAATACCCGAAAGTTCAGATTGATCTGATCGATGACAATCCTGCCGAGCACGTGACGAGCATTCGGCAGCTCAAGCTTGATGCGGCTTTCGTGACAGGCGAGCGGGAATGGCCGGACTGTGAGAGAGTGTCTCTCTGGTCTGAGCGCGTGTTTGTCGTGCTGCCCGAGGACCATCGCCTAGTGGAGCGTGACGAAGTCGGATGGGACCAACTCGCGAAGGAAAACTTCATCGTCAATGAAGCGCCACCAGGTCAGGAAATTCACGACTATCTGGTGCAGCGTCTTGCAGCCTTGGGACATCACCCAGAGATACGAGTCCAGCATGTGGGCAGGGAGAATCTTCTGCCGCTTGTGGCGCTGAACCGGGGACTGACCGCTGTGAGCGAGGCGATGACGGCGGCACAGTTCCCCGGAATCTCGTACCGACCGATCACTGGCGAGGTTT
>VFQO010046336.1_pt1 | contig 11307 bp, 15 predicted proteins | sample 3512331 | NCBI WGS metagenome assembly VFQO01 (sample SAMN10412371, study PRJNA504923) | tailings metagenome | isolation source: Replicate 3 from Balatoc abandoned mine | place: Philippines: Itogon, Benguet | collected 2017-08-28 | reverse complement strand
CGTGATGCATGGCGACGACGATCAGATCGTGCCGATCGGCGCCTCGGCCTTGCTGTCGAGCAAGCTTTTGAAGAACGGCACGCTCAAGGTGTACGCGAAATTTCCGCACGGCATGGCGACGACGCACGCCGACGTCATCAACGCGGATCTGCTCGCGTTCATCGAGAGCTAAAAGCCGAAGATGCCTGTCGTTGCTCTGATCGAGCAACGGCCAGGGATCTGTTCAAACATGGAGAAGCGCAATGAAAGTTGTCATCATCGGCGGCAGCGGCCTCATCGGGCGCAAGCTTGCCGCCATCCTGAAATCGAAAGGTCATGACGTCGTAAGCGCATCGCCATCGACAGGCGTCGATAGCGTGTCCGGCGCCGGCCTTGCGGAAGCACTGGCCGGCGCGGACGTCGTCGTTGACGTCACCAATTCGCCCTCATTCGAGGACGCTGCAGTTCTCGACTTCTTCCGCCGCTCGACGGGCAATTTGCTGAAGTCGGCCAGGGACGCAGGCGTGGCACATTACGTCGCGTTGTCCGTCGTGGGGGCTGACCGCATACGCGACAGTGGGTACCTCCGTGCCAAGCGCGCGCAGGAAGAGCTGATCGAGGCCGGCGGCGTGCCGTTCACCATCCTGCGTGCCACGCAATTCTTCGAGTTTCTCGGAGCTATCGCCGGGGACGGGTCGCAAGGAGAAGCCGTGCACGTCTCGACATCGAAGTTTCAACCGGTCGCGGCGGACGACGTGGCCTCGACGCTCGCGAATGTCGCGGTATCAACGCCGAAAAACGGTGCCGTGGAGCTTGCCGGTCCCGAGGTGACGAGCTTCGCAGAGTTCATGCGAACGTTTCTCGCTGCCAAGGGCGACCAGCGCGAAGTGATCCCTGATCCAGACGCCAGATACTTTGGGGCCGTCCTCGACGAGCATGGGCTCGCTCCCGTCGCGCAGTTCATCCCGGGCAAGACACGCTTCGCCGACTGGGTCCGCGCCTCGTGAAGACATTGCCAATAATTAGATAAGGACTACTGCCATGAAGAAATTTTCCCTGCTGCTTGCGGCTGCCGCCCTGTTCTCAACCTGTGCCGCGGCACACGAGACGATCGCGCCAGGCGCGAAGGTTTCGGTCGTCTTTGACCAGGAAATGCCAAACGTTCCCGGCAAGAGCCTGCGCGCCGTGCTCGTGGAATACGAACCCGGTGCCGGATCGCCGTCGCATCGGCACCCGTCCTCGGCGTTCATCTACGCGCGCGTGCTGGAAGGCGCCATCCGCAGCAAAGTCAATGATGAGCCCGAGCGCACATATCAGGCGGGCGAGAGCTGGACGGAGAAGCCGGGCGATCATCACCAGGTGAGCCACAATGCGAGCGACACCGAGCAGGCTAAGCTTTTGGCGATCTTCGTCGTCGACACGAGCGACCGCAAGATCGTCATACCCGACAAGTAAGTGTGGGCGTCGGGCGGCGGCGGACAGCAAAAAAAATATTCGGGGCATGTCGGAGAGGCCTCGGCTGCTGCGTCCTTGGGGCAGACACGATCGACCTCATGATTTTAACGATGGCTGCCGAGTGAAAGGAAACGCAATGGCCAAGAACACGATTTGCCTTTGGTACGACAAGGATGCCGAGGCTGCCGCCCGCTTCTATGCCGAGACCTTTCCCGACAGCGCGGTGAGTGCGGTCCATCGGGCACCCAGCGATTACCCATCCGGCAAGAAAGGCGACGTGCTGACCGTAGAATTCACGGTGGCCGGAATCCCGTGTCTCGGCCTGAATGGTGGTCCGGCGTTCAAGCATAACGAAGCCTTCTCGTTCCAGATCGCCACCGACGATCAGCAGGAGACCGACCGTTACTGGAACGCCATCGTCGGCAACGGCGGCCAGGAGAGCGCGTGCGGCTGGTGCAAGGACAAGTGGGGTGTTTCCTGGCAGATCACGCCGCGCGTGCTGACCGACGCTATGGCTGCTGGCGGCGCCGAAGCGAAGCGCGCGTTCGATGCGATGATGACCATGAAGAAAATCGACGTGGCTAAGATCGAGGCGGCACGGCGCGGTTGATTGTCCTCTCGGGGCAACCACCGGCATGGCGGTCCGGGGATGCTGGCTTAGCATTCCCATCCGCTCCGCAATCGCCTAGTTTCCCCGCATGGCTGAAGTTCTGTTTTATCACCTGACCGAGTCGACCCTTGAGGACGCGCTGCCGGGGCTGCTCGAAAAGAGCGTGCAGCGCGGCTGGCGGGCAGTCGTGCAGACCGGCACCGAGGAGCGGCGCGATGCGCTCGATGCACATCTGTGGACGTTTCGCGACGATGCGTTTCTGGCGCACGCCACCGACCGCGAGGCTTTCCCGGAAGACCAGCCGGTTCTGCTGACCACCGATCTCGACAACCGCAACGATGCGAAAATCCGTTTTCTGGTCGACGGGGCATCGCCGCCCGACATCGCGCCTTACGAGCGCGCGGTGTTCATGTTCGACGGCCATGACGCGGCCCAGCTCGAAACCGCGCGCGAGCACTGGAAGACGATGAAGGCCGCCGGCCACGCCGTCACCTATTGGCAGCAGACGCCCGACCGGCGTTGGGAGCGCAAGGCTTGAGCGAAGAGGCATCCGGGGCGCGGAGCGGTTTTCCGGGCATCATCGTCATCACCGGCGGCATGGGCGCGGGCAAGTCCACCGTTGCGCAGGCGCTTGCCGAAAGATTGCCCAAGAGCGTGCATCTGCGCGGCGATCTCTTTCGCAGGATGATTATCAGCGGCCGGGTCGAAATGAGCCCAGACCCGGTGCCGGAGGCGGTGAACCAGCTTCGTCTCCGCTACGAATTCGCCTGGGATGTCGCTGCGAAATATGCCGAGGCCGGTTTCACCGTCGTCTATCAGGACGTGATTCTGGGCGAATTCCTCGGCTGGACGGTGGAGCGGCTGAAAGCCTATCGCCCGGCGGTCATCGTGCTCGACCCTTCGGCCGAGACGCTGACCGCCCGCGACAAGGACCGTACCAAAAATATCTATGGCGATCCCGTCCATGGCTCGTGGACCGCCGAAATGATGCGGCAGGTGCTGCACGACCAGACGCCGCATATCGGCCTGTGGATCGACAGTTCGGCGCAAAGCGTGGACGAGACGGTCGACGCGATTCTTGACGGGCTGAAGGGAGCGGGCGCGGAGCGAAGCGCCGGCTGATCCTCAAGTGCGTCCGGTAGCAGCCGATCCGCATGGACAGCCGGCCCCGCCGCGTGGCAGAGAATGCCTGTTACGGAGTTATCGATGCGTTTCTTTTTTCTGCTTGTCCTGCTGGCCGGCGCGGCTCTTGGCATCGTCTATCCCTGGGCGGTCAAGAATTTTTCCGGCCACGAGATCGGCACCTGGCGGGTCTATGAGCGCGCTTCCGGCTTCAGGACGGTCGACGTGACGCTTGCCTCTACCGATGCGCCGGTGCGCGTGCTGGTCGACATGGCGGCCGTCGGCGGGTCGAGAACGGCGGGCAGGCAGGCGGTGCTGACCCTGACTGCGGCCACCGGCGGGCGCACCGTGCTGACGGACGTTCTCAACTTCGCCGACGGTGCGGTGCGGGAAAACTCGCCGCAGAGCAGCCAGAAAATCTACCGCGACGATGGCGGCCTTCTCGATGACATCGCGGCCGGAACCTACACATTCACCATCGGGCAGGGCGACGCCGAAGGCATCGATATCCAGACGGTCGACCTCATCCTGCGCAGCGATGCGGGCGCAACGGACGAGCGGGCGCAGCCGCTGGGTCTTTCCCTGCTGGCGGTTGGCTTCATAGGTCTCGTCATTGCGTTGCGGCGTGGCGGAGGCGGTCGCCCAAAAAACCCGAATTCTCAGCCGCCGGCGCCGCGCTGGGGCCGGGGCGGCGAGAACCGCTGACGTGAATTACCGCCACGCCTACCATGCAGGAAATTTTGCCGATGTCGTCAAGCACGCCGTGCTGGCGCGGTTGGTCGAATATCTGAAGCAGAAGGACAAGGCATTCCGGGTGATCGACACCCATGCCGGCATCGGCCTCTACGATCTGTCGTCGGAGGAAGCGCAGAAGACCGGCGAATGGCAGGGCGGAATCGGCCGGTTGCTGGAGGCGAAGATCGCGCCGGAAGCGGCAAAGCTGCTGGCGCCCTATCTCGACGCGGTGCGCTCCACCGATCCCGATGGCGGACTTTCGGCCTATCCGGGCTCACCGCTGATCGTGCGGCGGCTGCTGCGCAAGCAGGACCGGCTGTCGGCGACGGAACTGCATCCTGCGGATTTCCAGCGGCTGAAGGCGCTGTTCGCCGACGATTTCCAGGTGCGGGTGAACGAGCTCGACGGGTGGCTGGCGCTCGGCGCGCATCTGCCGCCGAAGGAAAAGCGCGGGCTGGTGCTGGTCGACCCGCCCTTCGAGCAGGAAGGCGAGTTCGAACGGCTGGCCGATGGCCTGCAGCGTGCGTACAAGCGCTGGCCGGGTGGCATCTACGCGCTCTGGTATCCGATCAAGGACCGGCACGCGGTGGCGGATTTCCGTGAGGCGCTGGCCGGCAGCGGCATCCCCAAAATCCTCGATATCCGCTTCGAGCTCAGGCGTCCGTCGCGCGAACCGCGTCTCGACGGCACGGGCATGATCGTCGTCAATCCGCCCTATACGCTGGAGGCCGAACTGCGGGCGATGTTGCCGGCGCTGCATGGCCTGCTGGCGCAGGAGAAGGGCGCGCAATGGTCGCTTGAATGGCTGGCGGGGGAAGACGAGCGCCGGGGCGACATATGACGCCTCAGCGCGCCAACCCGCTTCATCTCCTCGCCGCATTCGGCTCGGGCGGCCTCCTGACCCTGATGATCCATTTCAATGGCGAACTGGCGCGATATGGCAATGCCTTGTTCGCTTCCTGGACCGCGCATGGCACCGGGACGATTGCTGCCCTTATCTTTCTTGCGGTTCTCCCCCGTCGTGCCCCTGCCGGCGATGCGCCGAAACTCCGCAGCACGCCATACTGGGCCTATCTTGGCGGTCTGTCCGGTGCGGCTACCGTCATGCTGGCCTCGGCTGCCGTCAATTCGCCGCTGGCACTTTCCGGCACGCTTGCGCTCGGCCTCGTCGGCCAGATGATTTTCAGCCTTGCGGCCGACCGCTGGGGCCTGTTCGGCCTGCCGATACGCCGTCCCGGTGCACGCGATTTCGCAGCCCTTGGGCTGGTCCTTGCGGGCAGCGCCATCATAATCCTGTTCGGCAAAGGTGCCGCATGACGCTATGGATAGTGCTGGCCAGTGTCGCGGGTGTGCTGGTGGGCGTCAGCCGGCAGATCAACGGGCGGCTAAGCCTGTCCACGTCTCCGCTGCAAGCCTCCTTCTGGAACCATGCCGTCGGTTTCGCTGCGCTGACCGCTCTTGGTCTCGTTATCGGCGGGTTGATTCCGGCCGGCGCGAGCGATGTGCCGTGGCATGTCTATATCGGCGGGCCGATCGGCGTGGTTTTCGTTGCCGCCGGCAGCTGGCTCATCGCCCGCATCGGCGCGGTCAACACCGCGCTTCTGGTCATCGGCGGCCAGATGGTTTCAGGTGTTGCGCTGGACCTGTTGAGCGCCGCATCGCCGGCAATCTGGGCAAGTGCTCTCGGCGTGGCACTGATCCTTGCGGGCATGGCGCTTACCCAGCGGCGGCGGTGACGAGATATCGTAATCCGGCTGCTGCCGCTTGAAGGTGGGTAGGACTTGTCGATTAATTTCGATCCGTCCTAGGCGGCCAGCGCCGGATCGTCGTCTTCAAGCCGCGCAATGGCCCGCTGCAATGCCTGGAAGCAGGCCGGATCGATGGCCGTGCCGACATCTTTTGCCATTATCTCGAAGGCCTGCGACACCGACATTGCCGCGCGATAGGGCCGTTCTGCGGTGAGCGCGTCGAAAATGTCGGCTGTCGTGACGATACGCGTGTCGAGGTCGATATCCTGTTCGAAAATACCGCGCGGATAGCCTTTGCCGTCGAGGCGCTCATGGTGCGCGCCGGCGATGCGGGAAAGTTCGCTGAAGGCGCCGATACGCGACAGGATCATTTCGCCCAGGGCAGGGTGATGGCGTATGGCCACCCACTCAGCCTCATCGAGCTTGCCGGCCTTGTCCAGTATCTGGTTCGAAACGCCGAGCTTGCCGATGTCGTGCAGAAGGGCGGCACGCTTCAGCCTGCGCCGCCTTTCGTCCGGAAGGCCGAGCGATTCGGCGATCATGTCGGTGAACAGGGCGACGCGGTCGCTGTGGCCGCTCGTATAGGGAGACTTGGCGTCGACGACCTTTGCGAATGCAGCGGCAATGTCGTCGAGATAGTCGTCATCGATCGGCTGCTTCTGATCGTGAGGGGCGAGGTCCACGACGCTGGAAACCAGTTCCATCGAATCAAGCATCGTCCAGAAATCCGGCCTGCCCGCGGCCCGTTCGCAGGCTGCGACGAGTGCGGGATCGAACCAGCTTCCCGAACGGACGCGCAATTCCGCAAGCGCGGCAGCAGAACCGCCTTCCGCGTAAAAGACATCGGCGATCTGGGCCAAAAGGGCGATGCGGCCGAAGATGGAAATTTCTTCGCCCTTCAGGCCCGAGGGATGCCCGCCGCCATCCCAGTGCTCGTCGAGATCAAGAACGCCTTGCGCCACCGGTTCGGGAAAACGCATCTGGCGCACGATTTCCGCGCCGGTCTGGCAACGGCTCTGGAAAAGCTCGCTGGCGATCGTGCCGCCGTTTATGGCGATGTTCAGAAGCGCCCTGAACCGCTCGGCAAGCTTTGCCTTGACGCCGGTGCGCGACAGGATGAACCGCAATATCTGCGGCAGGCTGTCATTGATGAGTTTGTAGTCGTGCTTCAGTGCGATGTCGTCGGCGAGATAAAGCTGGCAGATCCGGGCGGCGTTGCTGCTGCAGCCGACGTCCTTCAGCAGAAGCGTATAATAGAGATGCGAAAGCTCGGTCGGAGAAAGACCGATTTCGACGCCGATATGGTATCCGATCCAGCAGCAGCGCACGCAATGCCCGGTCGGATGGCCTTCGGTGATATCGAGCGCGTAGCTAAGCGCGCTTACAAGTTCGGAGAGACTGACGCCGTCCGCATTCCCGGTCTTCGATGCCGCTTCCACTGTCAGGCCCCCGCCAATCGGGGCAGTAAGCGGGAGATAACTTAAAGTTGTGTTAGACTGTATGGTCAAACTGGACACGCTATGAAAATCCATCCCGCTTGACCGTTTGGCGGCCATTGCGCACAATCGGCCTTCAAGCGTCGCGTTCGGCGATGATTCACGAGGTTCTTTGCCATGTCCCGTATTGCTCATTTTGTGATGGCCGCAGCCGTTGCCGCCGGTTCGCTGCTGACGGGGCCAAATCTTTCCTTCGCCGCCGATGTGGTCGCGCGACAGGAGGAGGGCACGAGCCTCTGCTCCGATCAGCGCTATCTCAACAAGATCATTCATCGCTTCGGCTATCAGGTGAAACACGTGCCCAACCTGCCGGATGTGGCGATCACAGATTTCCAGAACATCTATCCGAAGCGCTACGAACCGGTTGACGATCGCCATCCGATTGCGCGGCTTTATTGCGGCGCGACCGCCAGCCTTTCCGACGGCACCCAGCAGCCGGTCTGGTATCTGATCGAAGGCCGCATGGGCTTTGCCGGCATCGGCGACAATGTCGAGTTCTGCGTCTCGGGCTTCGACCGCTGGTTGGTCTATAACGGCCGCTGCCGCGTACTGCGCTGATCCCGGCAAACACATGTCCTGGGTGAGGGACCGTCGCCGGCATTTTGGTGCGGTGCTTGGCCTTGCCGTGCTTGTCGCCATTGGCGGCTGCAAGCCTTCCGGCGATGGCCAGCAGCCGGTGAACGCTCCGGCCTCGACCCTCCAACCGGCAGTCGCGCAGGGAACGGGTTTCGATTTTTACGTTTTGTCGCTGTCATGGTCGCCGAGCTACTGCGAAGCCGAGGGCGGCGACGCCAATCGTCAGCAATGCGCGATGGGCAGGCCCTATGCCTTCGTCGTCCACGGGCTTTGGCCGCAATATGAGCGCGGCTATCCGCAGGATTGCCGCACGAACCAGCCGGATGTGCCCAATGACACGCTGCGCACCCTCTACGACATCATGCCGGCGTCGGGCCTCATCCGCCACGAATGGCGCAAGCACGGATCGTGCGCGGGCCTGTCCCAGGACGATTACTTCAAGGTTCTCCGTCAGGCGCGCGAGCGGGTAAAGATACCGGCCGAGTTCAACCGGCTCGATGGCTATCGAACGCTCGACCCGGACGATGCGGAGCGCGCCTTTCTTCAGGTCAATCAGAGCCTGCCTGCGGATGGCATCGCGGTGACCTGCGACCGCCGCTATCTGCGCGAGGTACGCATCTGCATGAACAAGGATCTTTCCTTCCGGTCGTGCGAGGAGGTCGATCGCAATTCCTGCCGTCGCGACAAGGTGGTCATGCCGCCGGTGCGTGGCGGATAGTTTTTTCGCGGCTGGTTGTTGCTTCGCCGGCTGGTCAAAACTACGGTCGCGCGGATTTATCCAGGAGAGACCGCCTTCATGCCGAAAATTCTTTATGCCCCTGCCTCGCCCTACAGCGCAAAAGTCAGGATGGCCGCAGCCTATGCCGGGATTGCGCTGGAGGGCGTGCTGACCGACACCAATGCGGAACCGGCGGAACTCATCGCCGCAAACCCGCTTGGCAAGATCCCCGCGCTGATCGCCGACGACGGCGAGGCCGTGTTCGACAGCCGGGCGATCACCCAGTATCTGAACCGGGCGTCCGGCAATGCGCTTTTCCCGCGCAATCCGGCCAAGCGCCTGGAGGCCGAGCGGCTGGAAGCGCTGGCCGACGGCATGTGCGATTGCCTGCTGGCGCATGTCTATGAGCGCCGCTTCCGGCCGGAGGAAAAGGTGCACGCGCCATGGCTCGATAAGCAGTGGTCGAAAGTCGTTCAGGCGCTGGACGTCCTGAATGCGAACCCGCCGAAACTGCCCAAGAAGATCACTGCCGGGCAGATCGCGCTGCGGGCTATGCTTGGCTATCTGGATCTGCGTTTTGCCGGAAAATGGGAGCGCGGCCACGCCAAGCTCAAGCGCTGGGCTGCACGCTTCGACGAGAAGTTCCCGGAACTCAAGCCGTATCTGCCATCCTGATAAAGAAAAAGCCGGGCCTCGAAAGAGGCCCGGCTTTTCCAGTCAATCCGTTATGACGGATTAGAACTTCATACCGATACCGAACTGGATACGGTGATCCGTGGCATCGACATCGCGGGTACCGCTGCCCGTGGTGAAGGATTTGCTGCCGTAGTCGGTGTAACGATATTCGACGCGGGCAAACACGTTGTCGGTGACCTTCAGGTCGGTGCCGACACCGGCGGTCCAGCCGAGCATGGTGTTCTTGTCGGAAATGCCGCCTTCGGTGAGCTTGACGCTCTGGGCCGCACCACCAGCGGTGATGTAAGGCAGGATATCCGGGGTGACGGCATAACCGAGACGGGCGCGAAGCGAGCCGCCGAGGCCGCCCTTCACTTCCGTGCCGGCGTTGTCGCCCTTGAGACCGCCATAACCGATGTCGCCTTCGACGCCGGCCACCACGTTGTCGATCTGGTAGTTGTAACCGGCAAAGCCGCCGCCGATGAAGCCATCGGTGTTGACGGTGTTGCCCGGCTCCTTGACGCGGCCCGAAAAGCCGTAGCCAAGCGTCACACCGGCATAGGGGCCGGACCACGTGTTGAGCGGGGGCTGCTCCATCGGAGCGGCAGGTGCCGGTGGCTCTTCCATAACGACGTCGGCCGCATTGGCAACGCCAGCGAAGGCCAGCAGGCCGAAGGCAGCTGCCAGGGGCCGCGCGAATTTCAATTTGGCTTCCATTTTCTTACTCCTTAGCCACAGCACACAATGTTCTTCTGTGGGAGGCGCCCAGGCCGTCTGGGGGGAACAACGGCTCAAGCACCTGACAGCTCCCAATGTCGTGCCGAAATGCGGCTGCACCGCACCCGAAATTGGGTCTTTGCCCGGCGCCAATGAGGCGGAAGGATGACGTTGCATCGCTGCAACAACATTGTCAGGAGAGTTCGAGCCCGAGGGTAAAAAGTGCCTTGGTTCAAGGGGTTGCGGGCCCTATATTGAATCTGTTTCCGAACGTTCTCGCTAAATCAGGCGGTTTGCATGAGGGCTTCGCCACAATGCCGCCAAAGGAACGAACGCGAATTAACCTGTGAGACGCCAAAATCGGCAAAACAGCCATTTGCGGTCGAAAATTAAGGGTGGACAATGCGGAAATCGGGCAGGACGGCGTTGGTGACAGGTGGCGCCAGACGTATCGGCAGGGCCATCGTCGAGGACCTTGCCGCGCACGGTTTCGCCGTCGCGATCCACTGCAACCGCTCGCGCGCCGAGGCCGAGGAAGTGGCGGCATCGGTAGCCGCCAATGGCGGCGAGGCCGGGATCGTCACCGCAGATCTGACCGACATGCGCGCCGTCGACGGGCTGATTTCGCAGGCCGGGAAGGCGGTCGGTCCGATCTCGCTGCTGGTCAACAATGCATCGCTTTTCGTCGATGACGATGTAACCGATTTCGATTGGGCGACCTGGGATCGGCATTTCGCCGTTCACGTGAAGACGCCGGTTCTGCTGGCGCGCCGTTTCGCCGAAGCCTTGCCGGCCGGCAGCGAGGGTCTGGTCGTCAACATGATAGACCAGCGCGTCTGGAAGCCGACGCCACGCTATTTCTCTTATGCGCTGTCGAAATCGGCGCTCTGGACGGCGACGCAGACCATGGCGCAGGCGCTTGCCCCCCGAATTCGCGTCAACGCGATCGGGCCGGGGCCAACGCTCGCCAACCCGAAACAGCAGCCCGAGGATTTCGCCGCGCAGGTCGAGGGGGTGATCCTGAAGCGGGGGCCTGATCTTTTGGAATTCGGCGCAACGATTCGCTATCTATGGGAGGCGCGCTCGGTCACCGGCCAGATGATCGCGCTTGATGGCGGCCAGCACCTTGCGTGGCAGACGCCGGATGTGACAGGCATGGTGGAATGAGTCCCAACGATCCGAACCTCAAATCGCTCCATCGGCCCCAGGCCGGCAGGGCCAGCGACGATGTCGCCGGCTATATGCCTGGCCATGCCGTGGAGGAAGACGAGGGGACGGAGGCCGAAGTGCCGGCGGCAGTGCCCGATACTTCCTTCACCGCCATAGACTGGACGCCGCATGCCGGCGACGCAGACGGCATGGTCGGCGCCGAGGTGATCCAGACGCTGGTCAAGCGGCTGCCCAATGCGCCCGGCGTCTACCGCATGATGAACGCGGCCGGCGACGTGCTCTATGTCGGCAAGGCGCGCAGCCTGA
>VFQO010002453.1_pt1 | contig 11307 bp, 10 predicted proteins | sample 3512331 | NCBI WGS metagenome assembly VFQO01 (sample SAMN10412371, study PRJNA504923) | tailings metagenome | isolation source: Replicate 3 from Balatoc abandoned mine | place: Philippines: Itogon, Benguet | collected 2017-08-28 | reverse complement strand
TGCACGAAAGGCCCGCGCGAGGGCGGGCCGTCGGGTTCGGTGGATCGGGGGTTCGAGTGCCGTGGCGCGCGCCACGGCGGTTGACCCGATTTTACGGGGGTGGCCCGCGGCGCCGGGCAAGCCTTGCGCCAGCGGCCCAGACGCCGCGCAATCAGCGCCGGCGGGTACGCCCGCCGCGGCGGCCCAGGTTGCGCAGCGAAGCGATCACCAGCACCAGCACACCGCAGAACAGCCACAGGGGCTTCAAGCCCCAGCGCGCCGTCCAGTCGGCATAGGGCGTGAGCCCGCTTCGGCCCTCGACGCTGGCCTCCAGCCGCCCGCGCTCCAGCCGCGGCAGCGCGTGCGTGACGACGCCGCGGTGGTCGATGACCGCGGTGGCGCCGGTATTGGTGGCGCGCAGCATGGGGCGGCCGAACTCGAGCGCGCGCAGGCGCGAGATCTGCAAGTGCTGGTCGATCGCCACGGTGTCGCCGAACCACGCGATGTTGCTGAGGTTGACGAGCACCGTGGGTGCCGCGTCGACATCCCGGAACGACGCGGCGATCTCTTCACCGAACAGGTCTTCGTAGCAGATGTTGGGCGCAATGCGCTGACCGGCCCAGGCCCAGGACGGCTGCGGCAGCGCGCCGCGCGCAAAGTCACCCAGGGGGATGTTCATCATCTGCGTGAACCAGCGGAAGAACGGCGGCACGAACTCACCAAAGGGCACCAGGTGGTGTTTGTCGTAGCGGTGCACCTGGGTGGGCTGACCACTGGCCAGTGCGCTACGCGCCGCCTCGGGCGACACGCCCCAGGCCGAGTTGGTGTAGCCGGCCTCGAGGTTGCCCAGCGGCAGGCCGGTCAGCAGCGCTGCGGGCTGGCTGGCGTTCTGTTCGGCCAGCGGGCCGAACAGGCCACGCCAGAAATCGGGGCCGAGTTGCTCGGGCAACAGCGGCAGCGCGGTCTCGGGCGCCACCACCAACTGGGGCCCGTTGGCCGAAGCCGCCGCAGCCAGGCCTTCGCGCATCTGCTGCGGGTACCAGGCCAGCGCCTGTGCCACGCCGGTGCCGGGCACGAATTTCTGGTCCTGCGGGATATTGCCCTGCAGCAACCACACGCGCAGCGTGCCGGTCGAGCCCGTGTCGGCCAGGCCCAGGTTGCGCCAGCGTTCCCCGCCACCGAGCAGGCTGACCAGCAACGCGACCACGACGCCCCAGCCCAGCGCGCCACGCGCCACACCCCACCAGGAGATGGCGCGCAATTGCAGCCCGGTCTTGGGCGCGGCCACGTAGACGCCCCCGGTGGGGCGGGTGGCCACCGGTCGCACCGGCTGGCGCAGCCAGGCCAGCGCGCGGTGCACCGCGGCCGTGACCAGCGAAGCCAGCACGTAGGCCAGCACCGCCGCGAGGAAGCCCATGCCGTACACCCCCACCAGCGGCGCCCAGGGGGCCATCAGGTCCACCTGGGCATAGCCACCCGCGCCCCAGGGGAAACCGGTAAAGAGCTGGCCGCGCGCCAGCTCCGCCAGCGTCCATGCACCGGCGAACAGGAGGGCCTGGGCGCTGCGCGCCAGGGGTGCCCAGGCACAGAGAAAACCGACCGCGATGGCGTAGTACAGGGCCAGCGCGCCCGCCAGTGCCAGCACCGCGAGGGCCGCCAGCCAGGGGGGCAGGCCGCCGTAGGTGTGCATGGAGACGAAGAGCCACCAGAAGGTACCGGCCAGCCAGGCGGTGGTGAACACCCAGCCGCGCCACATGGCCTGACCCACCCGGGTGGCGAACTGCAGCGCGAACACCAGCAGTGCGAGCGAGGCGATCTGCAGCCAACCGCTGGGCTGCCCGAGCGTGAAGCCCGCAGGCACCCAGCCCCGCAGCGGCCAGGCCAGCGAGGCGGCCTGCAGCAACCCGCCTGCCAGACAGACCCAGAAAAACAGGAAACCCGCCAGGCGCGAACCGCGCCCTGGCGGGCGGCGGGTCATCGGGTGAAAGCTCGATGGGGTGTGGAGCGATCCGAAAAGGCTGCGCATGGGCCGGATGGGGTGGAGATCAGGGCTCGGACGGCAGCGCAGTGACCTTGAACCACTTCACCGCACCGCCCTTGGTGTGCAGCACGGTGAAGCGCAGGCCCTCGAACTCGTGCACTTCGCCGCGCTTGGGCACGTGTCCCATGGTGTGCGCGATCAGGCCGCCGATGGTGTCGAAATCCTCGTCGGAGAGCCGCAGACCGAAGGCCTCGTTGATGCGCTCGATGGGCGTGTCGCCACTGACGCGCCAGGTGCTGTCGGCCAGCGCAAAGATGTCGCCCTCGTCCTCGTCGACGTCGAACTCGTCCTCGATCTCGCCCACGATCTCCTCGAGCACGTCCTCGATGGTGATGAGCCCGGCCACGCGGCCGAACTCGTCGATGACGATGGCCAGGTGGTTGCGGTTGCCGCGGAACTCCCGCAGCAGGTCGTTGAGGCCCTTGCTTTCGGGCACGAAGGTGGCCGGGCGCAACAGCGCGCGGATGTTGAGTTCGGGTGCGCGCTGCAGCTTGAGCAGGTCCTTCGCGAGCAGGATGCCGATGATGTTCTCGCGCTCGCCCTCGTACACCGGGAAGCGCGAGTGCGCGGTGTCGATGACCAGGTGCAGCAGTTCGTCGTAGGGCGCGTCAATGGCGATCATGTCCATGCGCGGAGCGGCCACCATCACGTCGCCGGCCGTCATGTCGGCGATGCGGATCACGCCTTCGAGCATCACCCGCGACTCGGCGTTGATGATGTCGTTGTCCTCGGCCTCGGCGAGGGTCTCGATCAGCTCATCCTTCGAGTCCGGGCCGGGGTTGATGAACTCGACGAGCTTTTGCAGGAAACCGCGTTTGTCGGCAAGCCGCAGGCCACGCTGCGGCCCGCTACTGGGGGGGTGGTCAGCCACTGGGGGAAGACGGAGTTGGGACAGCGGGGAAGGATACCCCAAGGGCAAGTCGCGGCAAGTCCCGCGGGCGCCGGGCGGCCACGGCGGGCCTCAGCCCCGCAGGCGCTCGCGCGCCTCGCGCACGCCCTGGCGGATTTCCTGCAGCATGCCGATGAGGCCCCAGAACTGCTTGGCCTGCGCCTTGAGGTGGTAGTCGGTGAGCGCCACCTGCTCGCTGAGCAGTTCGCTCACGCGCGAGTCGAAGTCGGCCGGGGGCAGGCGCAGGTGGGCCTCGGTCTCCGAGCCCGCACGCTCCAACACCGCGCCGGCGTTGCGTGCGATCTTGAGCATGGCGGTGTTCTCGGACAGCGCGTGGATGAACAACTGCGACACACCTTCATTGCGCGCGTGCACCGCGGCGCGCTCGAACAGCCGGCTGCCGTAGCCCTTGCCGCGCGAGGCCTTGGCCACCGAGACGCCGAACTCGGCGCAGGTGCGCAACTGCGGATCGACCGAGAACGCCAGATGCGCCATGGCGATGAGGTGCAGGCGGCGGTTGAAGATGCCGAAGAGCACATCCCGTTCGAAGGCAATCTGGTCGACATAGCGGCGGATCTGCTCGTCGTTGGCCGCGTAGCCGAAACGCAGGTAGCGGTCGGCCGGCTCCAGCGCCTGCAGGTGCGCGAGGATCTGGTCGCGGTGGCCGCTGTCGAGCGAACGGATGGGCACCGTGCCCTGTTCGGCGCGCTCCTCGCGGGGTGCCTGGGGTCGGTCGTGGTCGCTCATGGGCTCGGTTCTTCGAATGGTGGGATGCGCAAGCATCGCGCGCGATCATCTTGCACGCAAGCCGCATGCGTCGCACGGGTGCGTATGGAGCCGGTTCAGAGGGGCAATGCCGTGGTGCTCTTGACGCGGTCCATCACGAAGCTGGTCTTGCAGTCCTGCACGCTCGGGTGCTTGAGCAAGGTTTCCATCATGAAGCGCGAGTAGGCGGCCATGTCGGCCACCACCAGCCGCAACTGGTAGTCCATCTCGCCGGTGAGTGCTACGCACTCGACCACCTCGGGCCAGGCCATCACGCTGGCGCGAAACTCGTCCATCGGGCTGCGTTTGTTGCCATCGGCGTGCTTCTCCAGGCGCACGCTCACGTGCGCGGTGAGGCCCAGGCCCAGTGCCTCGGGGCGCAGCAGCGCCACGTAGCGCGCGATCACGCCCGACTCTTCGAGCCGGCGCACGCGCCGCAGCACGGCGCTGGCCGACAGGCCCACGGCGTCGGCGAGCTGGTCGAAGGTGGCCCGGCCATCGGCCTGCAGGCTGCGCAGGATGGCGCGATCGAGCTTGTCCAAGGCTTCCATGCGGGCGATTGTGCAGGAATGTTGCGTGATGGACGAGTGGCGCGCCCACAAACGCCGGAATCGTGCCACGCTGCACCGATACAGTGGCCTTTTCCCCGGATCACCCGCATTCGCACGAAGGAGACCGCCATGAACGCCGCCTTGCCCGCTTCCAGCACCGCCACCATCCCCGGTTGGGACAACCCCATGGGCACCGATGGATTCGAGTTCATCGAATACGCGGCGCCGGACCCGGTGGCCATGGGCGCACTGTTCGAGCGCATGGGCTTCAAGGCGATCGCGAAGCACCGCCACAAGGCCGTGACGCTGTTCCGCCAGGGCGAGATCAACTTCATCATCAACGCCGAGCCCGACAGCTTTGCCCAGCGATTTGCGCGCCTGCACGGCCCCAGCGTGTGCGCCATCGCCTTTCGCGTGAAGGACGCCAAGGCCGCCTACGAACGCGCGATCTCGCTGGGCGCCTGGGGCTACGCTGGCCAGGCCGGCCCGGGCGAACTGAACATCCCGGCCATCAAGGGCATCGGCGACTCGATCATCTATTTCATCGACCGCTGGCGCGGCAAGAACGGCGCCAAAGACGGTGACATCGGCAACATCGGCTTCTTCGACGTCGACTTCGAACCCCTGCCCGGTGCCGAACTCAATCCGGTGGGCCACGGCCTCACCTACATCGATCACCTCACGCACAACGTGCACCGCGGCCGCATGGCCGAGTGGGCGGATTTCTATGAGCGCCTCTTCAATTTCCGCGAGGTGCGCTACTTCGATATCGAGGGCCAGGCCACGGGCGTGAAGAGCAAGGCCATGACCAGCCCCTGCGGCAAGATCCGGATCCCGATCAACGAAGAAGGCAATGAGAAGGCGGGCCAGATTCAGGAGTACCTGGACCGCTACCGCGGCGAAGGCATCCAGCACATCGCCATGGGCTCGACCAACCTGTACGACACGGTGGACGCGTTGCAGCTGGCCGGCGTGAAGCTGCTGACCACCAGCGAGACCTACTACGAGTTGCTGCCCAAGCGCATCCCGAACCACGGTGAGGACGTCGAGGGCCTGAAGCAGCGCAACATCCTGGTCGACGGCCAGCCCGGCGAGTTGCTGCTGCAGATCTTCAGCGAGAACCAGCTCGGCCCGATCTTCTTCGAGTTCATCCAGCGCAAGGGCAACCAGGGTTTCGGCGAAGGCAACTTCAAGGCGCTGTTCGAGACCATGGAGCTCGATCAGGTGCGCCGCGGCGTGTTGAAGGCCTGACATGGCAGTCGAGCCCGTCGTCTATGGCGCCAGCGAGCGCCCGCCGCGAGGCGACTATTCGCGCGCCCGCGACGACTACACCTGCCCACAGAACTGGTCGTCCTACACCGCAGCGGACCACGACACCTACCGCCGGCTCTACGAGCGCCAGAGCGCCTTGCTGCCGGGGCTGGCATCGCAGGCCTTCATCGACGCCCTGCCCGCCCTCGGCATTCGCGACCGCATACCGCGCTTCGAGGAAATCAACGAACGCCTCAAGCCCGCCACCGGCTGGGAGATCGTGGCCGTGCCCGGGCTCATCCCCGAGCTGCCGTTCTTCCAGTTGCTCGCGGATCGGCGCTTCCCGGTGACCGACTGGATCCGCACACCGGACGAGTTCGACTACATCGTCGAGCCCGACGTGTTCCACGACCTGTTCGGCCACGTGCCGCTGCTGTTCAACCCGGTGTTTGCCGACTACGTGCAGCGCTACGGCGCGGGCGGCATCAAGGCGCACCACCTGGGCGCCGGTGAACTGCTGTCGCGCCTGTACTGGTACACGATCGAGTTCGGCCTGATCCGTGAGCCGCAAGGCCTGCGTGCCTATGGTGCCGGCATCCTGAGTTCGTCGGGCGAGCTGCGCCACAGCGTCACCAGCCCGCGCGCGCGCCGCATCGGCCTGGATCTGGTGCGCTGCATGCGCACGCGCTACAAGATCGACGACTACCAGGCCACCTACTTCGTCATCGACAGCTTCCAGCAGTTGTTCGACATGACGGCGCCCGACTTCACGCCGATCTACGAATCCGTGCGTTCGCTTGGGGAATTGCCAGCCGACGCCAGCATCGCCAGCGACTCGGTCATCACCCTGGGGTGAAACGCAAGATCCACGTGGGCGGCGCCGCCCACGTGGCGGTTGTCGGCCCCGGGCAGCGTCGCCGTGCTGGCCGGAAACACGATGTTGTCGGTGTTGGCGTACCAGCAAACAAAGTTTTGGTAGGCGTGCTCGCCGGCCTGTTGGTGCTCGGCCAGCGCCAGTTCGGCAAGCCAGGCGCTGCCCTGCTGCATCTGCTGTCCGTTGTCGAAAGGGCTCCAGCTTGCGAGCGCGGTGCCGTGGTGTGGTGAACCGATGGTGACGATGGTGCCCACGCGGGCGCGATTGCCTGGCTGCGCCGCCAGCCATGCGCGCGCAGCCAGGCCGCCCATGCTGTGGCACACCAGCACCGGCCGGCCACCGCCGAGTGCCTCCGCCGCTTGCACCGCGCATTCGACGTGCGGGACGTAATCGTCGATCGATCCGAACACCGGCTCGAGGTTGACCGAGACGTAGGGCAGGCCGAGCTCGCGCATGCGCTCCATCCAGGGCAACCAGAAGCCGCGGTTGCAGACAAAGCCATGGATCAGCACGGCCGGGGCGGCGCCGGGCGCACCGGGCCCGGTGCTGTCGGGAAACTCCCGCCAGCGAAAGGGCTGGCGCCAGGCAAACACCTGGGGAGCGATGCGGGACTCCTGCCACCAGGCGTGAAGGGCAGCGCGCAAGGAGGCAGGCTCGACCGGGTCGCCCCGGTTGTGCCAGGCCGCAGCGACGATCTCCAACCCCAGGATCCACGCATGCCCCGTCAGCGCCACAAACGCCAACCAGCCAGCCGCGGCGAGGTGCCCCTGCACAGCCCAGTAGACCGCAAGCGCCAGCAGGCCCAGCACCAACACCACGCCCCCTTGCTGCAGTCGGGCCAGCATCGAGCGGGTGGGCGTGGGATCGCGGGAGGAGGTGGAGGACATGCCGCCACTATCGCATCCCCGGCCAGGTCTTGCCGCGCGAGCGCGGCTAGACTGCATCCCGTGCCTGCCCTCTCGCCCGCCAGCGCCATCCGCGCCAACCTCGAGCGCGTGGCCACGCTGCGCGCCCAGGCCGCCCTCGCGGGCGAGCATGAGGCTGTGACGACCATCAAGCACCTTCAGGCCCGGCGCTTCGAGGCCACCTACGCCGACTTCGCTGCGGTGCCGGCGTCGCGGCCCGCGGTCCGCTTCTTTCTCGAAGAGCTGTACGGCGAGCACGACTTCTCGCGCCGGGACGAGCAGTTTGGCCGCATCGCCGGGGCGCTGGAGCGCTTGTTTCCGGCCGCCGTCGCGCAACTGGCAGTGGACCTGACCGAAACCCATGCATTGACCGAGGTGCTGGACCACGCGCTGGCGCGGGCGTGGCTGGGCATGGCCGCGGACATGCGCCCGTCCGAGCGTTACGTTCGCGCCTGGCGGGCTGCGGGCGATCGCAGCGACCGTGATCGGCAGCTCACCGTGGTGCAGCACATGGGGCGCGAACTCCAGCGGCTGACGCGCATGCGATCGCTGCGGATGGGCCTGCGCATGATGCGAAAACCCGCGCAAGCGGCCGGACTGGACGCGCTTCAGCACTTTCTTGAATCGGGCTTCGATGCTTTTGCGGCGCTGGGCGACGCGCAGGCCTTTCTGGCGTCGATCGCGCAACGCGAACGGCAGTGGATCGACCTGCTCTTCGACGCGCCGCTCGAAGAGGCCTGTCGCGCGCTGGACAAGGAGTGGCAATCGGCCCGGAGCCCCGACCCCGGCAACCCCACAATGCCGACATGAGCGTTGCCGACGAAAGCCCCGATACGTTCCCCGTCGAACGCCTGCGCACGCTGGGCATCACCGTCTTCGAGCGTGGTTGGCTGTCCTCCAACAACATCCTGTTGACCGGTGGGCCCGAGGCGGCCCTGGTGGACACCGGCTACGCCACCCACGCGGACCTGACGGTCGAGCTGGTGCGCCAGGCGCTGGGCGCCCGACCATTGGCCCGCATCCTGAACACCCACTTGCACAGCGACCATTGCGGAGGCAACGCCGCGTTGAAGGCGGCCTGGCCGCAAAGTCGCATCGCCATTCCGCCGGGGCTCGCACACGCGGTGCGCAAATGGGACGCCATCGAACTGAGCCATGCGCCCACCGGCCAGCAGTGCCCGCGCTTCGCCGCCGACGAACTGCTCACGCCGGGCTCGCCGATCGAGCTGGGCGGATTGACCTGGGAGGTGCTGGCAGCGCAGGGACACGACCCGCATGCCGTGATCCTGTATCAGCCAGAGCACCGCATCCTCATCTCGGCCGATGCGCTGTGGGCCAACGGTTTCGGCGTGGTTTTTCCCGAGCTCGAGGGCGAGTCGGGTTTCGACGAGGTGCGCGCGACGCTGGACCTCATCGCGGGTCTGGACGCCGACATCGTGATTCCGGGCCACGGCGCGGTGTTCGGCGGGCAGGCCGTGCAAACCGCCCTGCGGCTGGCCCGCTCGCGCCTGGCGCAGTTCGAGGCAGACCCCGCGCGGCACCGACGCCACGCACTCAAGGTGCTGGTGAAGTTCAAGCTGCTGGAGTGGCAACGTTGCCACCAGGACGCCCTGAGCGAGTGGTTCCTCGCGTCCGACTACTTCTGCCGCATCGCGAAGACAGACAGCGCAGCGCCCATGCGCCAGGTGCTTGACGACCTGCTGTCCGACCTGCAACGCAGCGGCGCCTTGCGGCGCGAGGGCGATCTGGTCGTGAACGCCTGAGCGCGCGAGACGGGAGAACCGCCCGCACCCTGCGGGTGACGTTGCCCACCACACCGGGCCGGGTGCAATCCCACCCTGTGCAAGCGGTCCACTCTCCCGTACCATGGAAACATCAGGCAGCGACCAGGGCCGACGGGCCTTGCCGCTGCTCAACCCCTTCAGCAACCCTCGCTTGAGCCACCCAGACGGCACCGGCAGCCCGATCGAACAACTGGCGGAGTACCTGCCGGGTGCGATGTTTCGGGTCCGTGTCATGCCCGATGGCACACGCCGGCTCGAACACATGACACGGGGCTGCTTTGACATCTGGGAACTGGACCCGACAGCCGTCGAGCAGGACATGGGTTCGCTCTGGGGCATGGTCGATGCACGCGACCTGCCCGCCATGCAGGAATCGATCGAGCGCTGCGCACGTGACATGCGCGACTGGGATTGGCAGTGGCGCATCCAGACACCCTCGGGCCGCGTGAAGTGGCTGCATGGCGTGGGACGGCCGCTGCGGGAGCCCGACGGGACGTTGATCTGGCATTGCTATGTCCTCGACCAGACCAACAACCTGCAAGCGCAGGAGAACCTGCGCGAGAGCGAAGAGCGCTTTCGCCGCCTGATCGATACGATCCCCTCCGTTGCCGTGCAGGGGTACGACGACCAGCTGATCTGCCGCTTCTGGAACAGCGCCTCCGAACAGCTCTACGGCTGGACATCGCAGCAGGCGATCGGGCGCAGCCTGCTGGACCTCATCATCCCGGCGCAAATGCGCGCCGCGGTGATCGAAGCCACCGACCAGATGCTCGCAACCGGCGAAGCCATTCCCTCTTCCGAGTTGATCCTGCAGCATCGCGATGGCTCGCCAGTGGCGGTCTTCTCAGGCCACGTCATGCTCCAGCGCGAGGGAAGGCGCGGCGAGTTCTTCTGCATCGACTTTGACCTGCGCGAGCGTGTGCACGCCGAGCAGACCCGCCAGCGGCTCGAGGCGCAACTGCGCGAGTCGCAAAAGATGGAAGCGCTTGGAACCCTGGCGGGCGGTGTCGCTCACGATTTCAACAACATCGTGGCCGCCATCCTGGGCAATGTGACCCTTGCGCTGGGTGACGGGGCACGTGAGCCCGAGCTGATGGTCAGCCTGCAGGAGATCCGCAAGGCTGGCGTGCGGGCGCGCGAGCTGGTGCAGCAGATCCTGACCTTCAGTCGTCGCGAGGACAGCCAGCGCAAGCCCACGAACCCGCAGGCCGTGCTGACCGATGCCCATGCGCTGCTGAGGGCCACCCTCCCCGTGGACGTGAAGTTGTCGGTGAACAGCGAGGCGCCCGTGCCCTGGGTGCTCGCGAATGCCACCCAACTCGAGCAGGTCATCCTCAACCTGTGCGGAAACGCGATCCAGGCGGTGACCGGACGACCCAATGGCTTGGTCAAGGTAACGCTGGCGCGCGTCGACGGGTCGCTGCCAGCGAGCATGATCGACGAAACCGAGGTGTTGCCACCCGACGCCAACTGGCCCACGAGCAGTGTTCGACTGGACGTGGAAGACAACGGCGTCGGCATCGATGCGGCCACGCTGCCCCGCATCTTCGAGCCGTTCTTCACCACCAAGGCGCCTGGCACCGGCACAGGCCTCGGCCTCGCGGTAGTGCACGGGATTCTCAAAGACCACGGCGCGGTGCTGCGGGTGCGCAGCGCGCCAGGGCGGGGAACCCGTCTGTCCATCCTGCTGCCGGGTCTGGCGGGCGACTTTGCGGGCACAGCCGTTGCGCCCGAGCCTGACGTTCAGGCGGTGGCGCCCGAATCGATCGGCTCTCGCGGCCATGTGCTTTACGTGGACGACGACGAGTCCATTGCACTGCTGGTCAAGCGCTGGCTGCAGCGTCACGGCTACCGTGTCAGCACCTTCACCGACCCGCAGGCGGCGCTGCGAGCGCTCGAAGGATCCGGGCTCGATGTCAGCCTGTGCATCAGCGATTTCAACATGCCCGAGATGTCGGGCATCGGTCTTGCCAGGGCCCTCAAGGCGATCCGGCCCGACCTGCCGGTGGCGATCGCTTCAGGCTATATCAGCGAGGAATTGCGCCGCGAGGCACCCGCCGCAGGTGTCGACGAGATCATCTACAAGCCGGACACGGTGGAGGCCCTTTGCCAGGCGATCGAAAAGATGATGGCTGGCCGTCGCCTCTGAACCAACCTTCGAAACCCATGGTCGAGAAGGGGCGGGCTGGCGCGGCTGGCGGGGATAGCCTTCGGAGGGCGTTCCGATGATCATGTCGCCGCCATTTAAGTAGTCGCTTTAAGTGCCGA
>VFQO010046335.1_pt1 | contig 11309 bp, 18 predicted proteins | sample 3512331 | NCBI WGS metagenome assembly VFQO01 (sample SAMN10412371, study PRJNA504923) | tailings metagenome | isolation source: Replicate 3 from Balatoc abandoned mine | place: Philippines: Itogon, Benguet | collected 2017-08-28 | reverse complement strand
AAAACATTATGCACATGCTGACAACACACCAATTGCCATGCACTACAAACATGCAGTTCGCCACCCGCGCAGCACGCCGTTGCGTGTTGATGTTCCGTCATGAGTCCGCCTCTGGCATGAACATGATATGCGTCTGCACGAGCAGGCCATGTGGTGATTGTGGCCTATTTTATGTTGTGTGTGGGTGACTTGTGTGACGCATGACAGGAGGATACTGGTGCGATCAACTACCATAACCTCATCGCACTGCTCAACAATGGCACACAGGGTCTCACCAAGAGGTACGTGTGTGTGTGTGTGTGTGCACAGCATGCAGCGCACAACGCCACAGCCATGCACGGACGGCAGCCATGCACTGGGTGAGGCCGCAAGGCCTGGCAGGCAAGCCTTGTAGCCTGCGTTAGGATGCGTGCAGTGTTCCAACCAATGACTGCGTTTGTGTGTGTGTGTGTGTGTGTGTACAATCCGCAGGACGCGTGCTGTGCACAAGTAAGCAAGGGACAGTTTGCTTCCCAAAGAGGAATCCACTATGCACATAGCCAGTTGCAAGCTCTGAAAACCGGACTGTGCGCAGCTGTCTGCATTACACTGGCCTTAGTTCGCGGACAACCAGCTAGCTGCTGTCTTTGTGTTTATGTCCTCTGTGTAGCTGGTAGCCAGGTATAGCCTGTAAGGAAGGCCGCTTGGTCTCTCTGTCGGACAATGTTAGAATGCCGCTTGGTCTCTCTGTTGGTGCATACATATTTCACTGGCAAGGTGTACCGTTGGCTCTTAGCAGGCTTACGATATAAGACGCTTGGAAGTAAGAATACAGACAGGGACCACTGTACGTGCCTTGACAGCAAGTTACATAACATGCCAGACTATGATAGCATAGAAAACGATAGCGTACAGAGATATAAGCATAGCGCGGTTTGGTAATGTACATACAAGTAAAAGCCCAGGCTGCTCTACTAGTGTCATGAATGTGTCTGGTCTAGACACACACACACACACACACACACACATACACACACACACACGCACACATGGCGCCTCTTAATCATTCACAGGGTCATAGAACACATCAATGACCTCTCCATTGCGCGTATAGTACTGACCACCTGGGCCCGGCCCTCGCCGCCTCTGTGCACCCTGCTGCTGCTGCTCTCTGCCCGACGCAAACCCCGCGGCAGTACCACCGCCGCCGCCGCCGCCATTCGGCGGCCGCGACGACCCGCGCCGCGCGCGCGCGGCTTCCTCAAACGCCGGCGGGTCCTGCGCCAGCGGCGGCGCCCACGTCGCGCCGCCGCCGACGCCGCCGCGGCCAGCGGCGGGCTGTCCTTCATCCCAGGAAGCTGCAGCGCTGGGTTCCCAAGAGCCGCTGGGCGCCGCGCCCGCCGGCGCGGCGTCCCGCGGCGGCGGCGGGCGCGACGCGCGCTGTGGCCCTGTGGTGGGGCGCCGCGCCCAGCCGTCTGTCTCCCATCGTTCACTTGACTGTGCCTTGTTGACTCTAGGGTCCCCGTCACTGTTCCATGTACTGTAATGTCTTTGTGTGCGACCTGTGTGGACACACAGACACACAGACACACACACGTTTGCAGCATAATCGAGGCTCTTGTGACGTGTGCCCCTGTAGCGCCTCTTTGCGCGGAGTCGTGCATGTGTGCACGTGAGTTCACGTGCACTTCAGAAAGCGCACGCGCGCGCGTGTGTGTGTGTCTCCTTGACTTGTAAGCGCACGGGCTTGTGCGTGTGTGTGTGTGTGTGTGTGTCTTGTACCTGAGAAGGACGGTCCCCTCAGTCCAAACACTTGTGTCATGGTGTAGATACCTAGAGCCACAGCACCCAGGACTAACACTAACTGCGCGCACACACACACACACGCACACACACACACACACACCAGTGATGCGCCATACTCGCGTACTATCGCGAGCTCCACTGTCCACCGTCGCGTCTTAGTGACATGCATCATGGTAGCATATTTGTACGTCCTGCTTGCCATGCGTTGGGATGTGTACTTGAGCACGGGGTGGTGTGCGCGAGGACTCACAGAGATAACGCCCTTAAGCAGGGCGAGCGCCGTCAAGGCAAGGGCGCCGCGTATACTGTTGATGGCCGCATCGCGTGTGGCGTCGCTCTGCACAGGACACAGAGAACGGGCGCCAACATGAAGAAGCGTGCGCCACTCTGAGTCACCTCCCTAGCTGTGTCCGTGCGCTTGTTATACTTAATAGAGTGCAGGAAAGGCCTGCAGGGTTAGTTGTAGCAGGGTTAGTTGTAGCTTGCAGGGGCTCGCCATACCTGAGAGGGACACAGTGGGCTGTCCATGAACGCATTCGCAGCCGTCACTACCATGCCGTCTACCACGCTGCAAGCCCAAGACCAGCTGTTGACCCAGAAGCCCAGGAAGCCACCGGGCTCCTGTAAGCGCGGACCAAAAGCATAGGCACCTGTCGATCACCGTCTTGTGCCTCTGTCTGCCGTCCCGTTCTATCTTTTGCCGTGCCGCCTGCCCAGCTAGCTTGCTGCTTGGCCGGTGTGTGAATTTTGCACTAGCGCAGAGCGTCGCGTGCACCATACTCGCCTGAACAGGCCGGCGCCACGCCGGACCTTCGTCACTGGAGTTGAACCCTCCAGCTTGCGCCGCTGCTCTGTGCCAGTGCCGTCTCCTCCTACCCCCATCCTGAGGCACTCGTGCAGGTACTGACACGCTGGGTAGGGGCGCGCGCCAGGGGGATGTAGCATTGCCAGGGCACCTGTGTTGCCGGGCCTTCAAGGCCATCTTGCGGGCACGCAGCTGGCCTGGCCCTGCTTAAATGCTGCTAAGAAAGGGTCTGAGGGATTCAACAGGCCGCCTGCGGGCCCGAAGTGTGCTTGAGAGAATCATAACTGCTCTTAACCACCTTTCGCTCTTTCTCCCCTGCCAGCCCCTCTCTCGCCCTCTTTCCTTGCCTGGTCGTTTGTCAAGCGGCTTGCCAGAATGGGTGAGTTCAGAGAGAGTCAGACAAGAGTTTGCCGCTCAAAGCCCGCTTTCTTGCACCAGCTTGGCCTTGAAGTCGCTCGAGCGCTCTTCATAGCATTACCTTAGTATACAGCACAGCTGAGAAGAGCTTAGCAGCCAGGCGCAGTTTTCGCTGGTCTCAAGAGGGGCTCTTGTGCATGCCCTGCCTGCAGGTCGCGTCAGGACAAAGACCGTGAAGAAGGCTTCTCGAGTGGGTATCCAGATCACCAGCTAGAGCAGGCATGCGTCGCAGTACAGGAGCCCTGATCCGGCGCAGTCACGCTGTGCGCCGACCTGCTGCTGCCCGCAGGTTATCATTGAGAAGTACTACAACAGGCTGACCAATGATTTCCACACCAACAAGCGCGTGTGCGCCGAGGTGGCCATCATTCAGTCCAAGCGCCTGCGCAACAAGATTGCTGGGTTCACCACTGTAGGTGCTACGGAGTCCTCTGCAAGCAGTTTGCAGCCAGGGCAGCCTCAGCAGCAGGGTGCAGAGTGGGCAAGGCAAAGGAGGGCGGGCAGCCAAGGGTGCGTGGTCGTGTGCGCTTGCGTTTGCAGCACTTGATGAAGCGCATCCAGCGTGGCCCAGTCCGCGGCATCTCTCTGAAGCTCCAGGTGCGCAGCAGTGGGCGCTGAGTGGCAGGGATGAGCATCAGAGAGGCTCTGGAGTAGGGCACTGGCGGCAGCTCGTCGCAGCGCGCCGGTCCGCTGACAGGAGCAGCAAGATTGATAGCATTGCTTTGCCGCCTTGCTTGTGCAGGAGGAGGAGCGCGAGAGACGTCTGGACTTCGTGCCTGAGCAGTCAGCACTGGACACCACCAACCTAGAGGTGAGCGCATAGGCAGCGCGAAGGCGCCGCAGTCACTCCTCGCGACCAGCGCCAGGACAGCAGTCGTAGCGGCAGCATACGGAGAGCCGGATCAGACCACAAGCTGCAGGAAAGGAGCGCCCTACAGCGCCATACCAGCAGGGGCCTGCCGACTGCGCAGACAGGGGACAAGGCGTTCAGCTCTGAAAGCCCGCTCCGGGCTTAGACCAGCTTCTCTTAAACAGCGGAGCTGTTGCAGCACGTTGGGCAGCTCAGCCGTGCGGATCAGGCAACGCAGCTGTGCGCTGTTAGGAAAGCACATCTGGGGTTCAGTCTCAGTGACAGCCCGCAGTGCGGGGATGGATGTCTCACGCGTCACTACCAGCGCTGCTCTTCTTTAAGGACGCGCCGGTGGCGCGCCTTGTGACGCGGCAGGATGCTCGTCTGATTTACATCTCTGACTTGCGTGTTTGCTGCTGCAGGTCGACCGTGACACCATGGACATGTTGGTGGCGATGAACATGGGCAAGCTCCCAGGCCTGACCACAGCAGCGGTGAGTCAGGGGCCTCTACACACACACACACACACACACACACGAATACACGTACATGCAAATGCGAAGTCAGCCAGTGTGGCTATCATCGGAGGCTACTAGCTTGCGTAGGCATGCGATGTCTGACGTGTGCCGTTTTGTGTGTCCTGGTGTCTGCTTGTGTGCAGGCGGGTCCAGCTCAGACATTCAAGCCCTACGGCCAGCGCAACAACCGCAATGCGTAATTGTATGGCTGGTGCACATTGTATGGCTGTGCTGGTGGTACACACTTGAAGGGCCTGAACTGTAATGGCATGTAATGGCAGGTGTGTGTGTGCACGGGCGTCGTCCTGGTGGCCCAGCAACGTGTGAGCAATGCTGTAATATCATCAGGACACGATCTCTCTGTGTGTGTGCCCGGCGTCACAGCGATGTCCGTTACAGCCTCGCCACAGGTAGCATGCACGGTGCCAGCCATACACGTTAGCAGCCTCAGCGTGCCAGCCATGCCCGGTTGGGTTCGCGCTACAACGTACCAGCAGCTATGTCAATCTGATAACCTGATGAGAAAACGCCACGTAAGACAACACAAGAACACGCTTCATCCTACGAACTATACCCAATACGCATCCATGCCATATGTGTGCCAAGGAGAGGCTACAGGTGTTTTGGGACAAGTGTCACTCTGGGATGAGAGACAGCATACATACACATTGTACAGTAGCAGTGCCAGCGCGCGCAAAACTTTGGGTGTTGTCGGTCGCCTGCTACAGATGGTGTCTAAGCAACTCGTGTCAATGACATGTCTGCAAAAGCACGGTAGGGTCTGGCTACGTTCTGTGACGACAGCGCAAAGGCTGCCTCTGCTCGTGCTGCACTTGCCAGCACCTAGTCAGCTACTTAACCGGCTCTGCGCTGCAAAGCATGCAGCAAAGAGCGAACCTACAGCACTCTGACATCTGGTCTACGCCGTTACCAGACACATACCAAGCAACTCTGTGGCCCTGAAGCATGACATGCGGAACTCCACAACGGCCTACGCAGACTGCAAGTCTGGTCTGTTGTGACGCCACTACTACGCTGCAACGCAAACTGGTCTGTTGTCTAGCACTGAAGAGTACCTATCATCACTTTCCTCTCCCCGAGCCACCTGAGCCAGGTCCTCCAAGGTTCGGCCCTGGCAACGCCAGCCCCTGTGGCAAGAGCGGAGCACCCACGCCCGACCCAAAGCCCCCGACACCACCCATCCCCGCCACGCCAGGCACCTGATTGTTTAACAGCTGCGAATGCGGCGGCGCCGAACTAAACTGCGGCAGGGACATGGGCAGCATTCCCGGACTGGCCCGCCCCGCCGCGCCGAACGCGGTTGGCGCGCCCGCCGCGGCCCCCGCGCCCTGCGGCAGCAGCGACGCGTCCAGCGGCGCCAAACCTAAGTGCCCTGGCAGCCCTGCTAAGCTATTCTCTGCCGAACTCATATCTAACGGTGGCAATCCCGCTTGACTATTGCCAGCGTTTAAACTGTCCATACTCATGTTGTGGGGTAGTGAACCAAGGGCTCCTGTCTGGCCGCGGCTTGGGGCCGTGAGAGCGTTCGTAGAGGAGAGGAGGGCGTCGATGGCCTGGGCTGCGTGGCTGTTCTGTGGCTGGCTGGGTGGTTGTGAGGCGGTTTGTGAGCCTGATGCGCCTGAGACGGGCTGTTGGGATTGTGAGGCTGCTGAGGGGCCTGAGTTGGGGTCGTTGGACTTGTTCATGAGGTTCAGCCTATACACACACACACACAAACACACACACACACAACATCCTTAGTCTTCCTCTTCAATCCCTCAGTGGCTTTAGGAGTGAGGGACGCGAGTGTGGGACGCGAGTGAGGGACGCAGGGCAGGTGTAACTCACAGTGTGTGTGCTGACATGCGGTGTGTGCTGACATGTGTATGTGTGTGTGTGTGTGTGGGCCTGCTGCACTTGCCTTGCGAGTTTCTGCTGCTGCTTCATGCTTTCAACGAAGCTGAGCTTCGGTTCTTCCTGGGACCCTGCTTTCACCCCATCCTGCGTCTTCACACCACCACCATACATCCCACTGCCCCCAGCACCTGTCCCGTGTATCGACAATTGCCCCAACTCAAGCACAGGGCCGTTGAACGGCGCCGGCGGCCCGCCCGGTAGCATGCCCAGCGGCGCCTGCGGCAGGTGCGGCGGCGGCGCGCCCCACGGAAGCGACGTGTCGACGCCGCTGGCGCCGTGTGGGTTTGCGCCGCCCATGGGCATGACTTGAATGGGTTGTTGGGGCGGTTGCATGCTCCCTGGGAAGGTTTGTGTGAGGTCTAGTGTGAGGGGGGTTGCGCCCTGTGTGCCCTGGTGAAGGCCAGAGGTGGGGGTGAAGCCGCGTGTGTTGGGACCTGGTAGGAGGTGACTGCCTGGTAGACCCTGTACACACACACACACACACGCGCACGCGCACGCGCACGCACACACAGACCCTGGCCATATGTATTTACACTCCTGGAAGCACACATGATCCAGCATGCAGAAAGCAAACAAAAACAAGCAGCGCGTGACACGCAAGTGCACCTATTGACTGCATGCGGCAGCCATACATGCACACCCACCAGCACCAACCAACCCTCACCTGGCCGTTACTCTGTTGCTGATTATGGTTCCCCAGCCCCATCATCGGGCCAGGCAACAGAGGCAAGGACGTGTCCATGTGCAGAGACGTCTGGCCGGGGAACGGTGGCAAACCACCACCACCCAGAAGCGAGTGATAGCCCTTGGCTGGCGCCCCACCAAAGTTTGACATCGCTTCGTTTGTCGCCATGTAGCTTGGTAGCAATGGCGGTGTGAGAGACATTTGTCTGCTGCCTGTGGATAACGACATTTGTTGAGGCAGGCTGGTGAAGGGGTGTTGGAGGTGGTTGGGGAGGTTTGAAGTATTTGTAACGGCTTTCTTGGGGGGTGCTTTTTTGGGCGGGGGCATGTGTAGGCGGGGGCGCTGGGGCTGCTTGTCGAGACGCGCGTAGATGCGCTGTGTGAAGAGACCTTGCTTGATGCGTACGGCCTTGTATTGGCCTTTGGGTGGGACTGCCTTGTGCATCTACGCACACACACACACACACATGGGATCCTGGACTCCCAGCCTGGCACACAGGCCCCCTTCTCACAACCAACATGCACAGAGATACACACAATGCTGCATGGCCATACTGAAGACAGAGAAGCACGCATGCAAATGCGTATGCGATTCCGCAGTGCTGCGTTTGCAGGCTAAACACCTGCAGGAAGGCATAGAGCTGTTGCAACGGACAGTATGGCTTCTGCTCACCTGTGTTGTATTCTGCATGCACACAAGCCATAAGACTGGTGCAGCACCTGTAAGCTAACGCACCTGTGTTGTGTTCTGTAGGTAGACCATGTCCGAGTGTGGTATGTCCCACTGGTGCATCTGCTCCTCTGTGGTGAAGTCAAAGCCCAGGTGGTGCCATGTGGACTTAACCATAGGGTCGTTAGTACTGCACAACATGAGCTTGGGGAGCTGCAGCACGCGTGCGATGTCTTCTATGGCCTCCAACAAACACCTGTGACACACATACACACACACACACACACACATACACACACCAGCAAACACCCGGGGTTGGCGATACTTTGACTGAGCATGCACATGTGGAGACACACATACGCACACGCGCGCACACAGGCGCTAGCACAGTACCGGCTCGCATATGGACTTAATCTCTTACAGGGAGGCTGTGTGTGTGTGTGTGTGTGTGTGTGTGTGAACTCACCTGCAGTAGCCTCTCCCTCGTTTACTCTCATGTGTTGCCACAAAGGGAATCTCAAGGTACCCCGGGCCCGACCTGTGTACACACACACACACACACACACACACATGGTACCTTATTGCCACTGCCTTGTCTATACACCGGCTCATATGCACACAAGTCGCATCGCTTATACATGGACACTCACATCTGTCATGGCACTGCCCTGCACGTCTGCGAGCCTAAGCTATATGCATGACTATGAGTTGCTTTGACGTCGTCTGCCCGTGTACATACAGTCTGTGTGCGTGCGTGCGTGTGTGTGCGTGTGTGTGTGTGTGTGTGTGTGCCAGCGCGGCTGACCTAATGGTTGCAGCTGACAGCGGTCGTCCGTGTTGCTGCAGCACAGGCAGCGGCGGCAGGGGTGCCCCTAGCTCCGTGTGCTTCTTTACCCCTTCTTTGTTGCCTGGGGCACCCGGGTAGGGCCAGTGGGACACGTACCGAGGCAACAGAACCAACACACGAAAACCGCCAAAGTCCTGCATACATGCCAGTACAAACAGACAACGGCAACATGCAAGCAAGCACATGCACGACTGTCATGTAAGGCTGCACTCTGGCATGGCAGCTGCGCACTACCATGCATACTGGCTGTGGTCGCAAGTGCATGCTGGTCGCTGCAACTGCTGTGATTGCCAGAGGCTGTGATGGAAGACTGCGCATGGTGCGATGCCTGCGTCTCTATTCGCGTTCATAGCTTACCAGTTCATCATCTTCTTGCGCAGCCTGCGCTGTGACTGTCCAGTCCAAGTACTCGTGGATGGTGGATATGCGCGGCTTGCCGCCGTGCATCTTGGCCATGCGCTTAGGTCCTATCTGGCCTGTCTCAAAGGCTTTGAACAGAAATGGCACGTCGGCGCGCGCGGCCTCCGCCGCTTCCTTTGGGTTGGGGTGGTCCGCATAGCTGCGCAACATGTAGACGACGTGCGGGCGACCCGGCAGCTCAAAGATTTCCCACAGAGGCAAGGTCTTCAGCGCCTCGCGGGACGCCGCGAGGTTCTTGCGGCGCTCGCCCCGCGCTGTGGACATGGTGGCCGGGGGCTATGCTGACGATAAAGGCTGTTGGATGGAGGCTGGCTGCGGGTTTATGGGCTTGCTCGGCCGGGCGCTGTTAGCAGCCTTGGGGGTGTGCCAGCATGCGGGGGGTGAGGATGGCTGTCAGGCAAGGGCGCGTCATTGCGTGTATGCAAGCTTTCCTGTGATTGTGTGAGTGATGCAAGGGCCTGCTAAGACGGCTCAGGGGCTGGCTGAGGCAGTCCAGACAGAAAGATCCGTCTTGCACAAGCACACGCTGCTGCTGCACTCTCATATATCGGCTCAACTACTGCTGTCTCCTACACGCTCATATAGCCTACAGGCGCAGAGGCGGCCTCCCGCCGGTGTGCAACCGTCTGTCTAGGGTTTCAGACCCCCTTCTGTGCGTTTGCGCCACTCTTGCTCCTTTATTCTCGAGAGAGCCAGCCTTTCATTGACCTGCTCAGCAGGCGTTCAACAGGCAGCCCAAGCCCTTGTATTGTCAACCGAGCGACGAATCACGCAAGTCCGCACCTAGGCAGTTCTCAGCTCGCCCTTGCCCCCAAGCCCCACCCCAGTCACGGCAGTCATCAGCAGGCGGTAGCGGCGCAAGAGCAGCTTTTATTTGTGCCGCCATTGCAGCCAACATGTCAGAGCGCACCCTCCATCACAGCCCCAGCTACGTGAATGTCAACAAGAACACCTCGTGGCTCAATCACCCTGGCGCCTGGGCCTGGTATCTAGGCCTCATAGGCGTGAGCTGGCTCGGCATCACCACGCTCATCAACGACGCAGGGTTCGCGTGGACGTATGTCCACCTACTCCACGGTGTCCTCACGTACTACCTGTTCCACTGGAGCAAAGGCACGCCGTTCCCTGAGGAGGACCAGGGCAAGTACGAGATGCTGACGTTCTGGGAGCAAGTGGACAACGGGGTGTACGCAACTCGCAATCGTAAGCTCCTCACAATAGTGCCAGTGGTCCTGTTTGTGCTCGCAACACACGGCACAGACTTTAGACGGCAGCCGCTAGGTCTCAATCTAGCAGTAGTCCTCGTGCTGCTGATAGCCAAGTTGCCAGCCCTGCATAAGGTCCGCATCTTTGGTATAAACAAGTATTGAGGCGGTCCTGACCCTGGACATCGTGACCATTAGTACCCCGACCCATTGGCACACTGTCGTTTTATCACAGAGTTTTCTTACTGGTAGCTGAGTGCCGACATTCTGACCGCTTAGCTTAGCTGTGCAGCCCTTCAATACGCAGGCTTCGCACATGTGCATATGTGTGAAGCACACATTGTTGCGAGACTGGCAATGCTTCGCATGTGCGTGTGACACCCTACATTCGCTCGCAGCCACAATTGTGGCTTAGGTTTGAAATGGTTTTTTCCAAGTCACAGGCGTGAGCAACAAGTCTATTGATCCCTGTTTTCGCTTTTGGCTGGGCCTGTGCACCTGTACAGCTGGCAGCTGGGTTTCAGCATTCATTCTGGTAGGCTGAGACATGAACGCAGGGTGGCATGGTACGGTATTCATTCAATGCACTGTTGTTGTTGTCATAATGTTGTGTGTAACGTCACGATGCCACACAAGTACGTCTATGTTAGACAGTTGTATAGTCTTGCCAGCAACACAAGGCAGCCATGCCAGCCTGCACGCGCGTTTACACGGCACCCGTTCCACACACAAACACTGCCACCAGCCTCTGCAGATCCCATACACAGACACAAATCTCAAGCATGATCACATAGCCAGCCCTCCAGCGCAGCTTTCTAGCACACAGCTCTTGAAGACAGCACCTGCGTGCTCTCATCAGTCTGAGAGCGGCATCACTCACACCCTCCATTAGCAGCACAGCCATAAGACACAGAAGCTTTAAGGCCACGCACTCGCGAGTAGGGGTCATGTCCCTGCTGTCGAGTAAACCCATGCGTGAAGCGTGAAGGTCAGCATACCCATGCCACAGAACCCATGCCACATGGGGCACACACGTACACATCTATGACTTTGTCCTGCCAGTTACTGTTTCATCGAGTGCACACGCATCCAGCCATGCCACGCAGGAAACATTCGACATCAGCTTAGGTGAGAGGCCCGCTTGGTACCCATGGCGCAAACAAAGACACGCACGTGGACAAAACACGAACG
>VFQO010046334.1_pt1 | contig 11309 bp, 7 predicted proteins | sample 3512331 | NCBI WGS metagenome assembly VFQO01 (sample SAMN10412371, study PRJNA504923) | tailings metagenome | isolation source: Replicate 3 from Balatoc abandoned mine | place: Philippines: Itogon, Benguet | collected 2017-08-28 | reverse complement strand
ACGCGGTGGACGGCTGGCAGACGCGCCACGCCGCCCTGCTCAGCCCGCTTCAGGCCGACGCCGCGCCCAGGTTGGCCAGCACCTCGGCCGCGCGCGGGATCGGCGCCACCGCACCGTAAGCCCGCTTCACCGCGTCGCCCGCGGCGGGGCTTCGGTGCCGCCGTCGAGTGCCAGGCGCAAATGGCGCGCCAGGTCGGCGCGCCGATACGGCTTGGCCAGCAGCAGCACGCCAGGGTCGAGCCGGCCCTGGTGCACGATGCCGTTGTCGGTGTAGCCCGAGGCGTAGAGCACCGGCAGGCCCGGCCGCAGCACCTGCGCGCGGTCGGCCAGCTCGCGCCCGCTCAGCCCGCCGGGCATCACCACGTCGGTGAAGAGCAAGGCCACCTCGGGGTGGCCCTGCAGCTGCTGCAGCGCCTCGTGCCCGTCCTTGGCGATCACCACGTGGTAGCCCAGCCCGGCCAGCAGGGTCATGGCGTAGTGGCGCACCAGTTCATCGTCCTCCACCAGCAGCACGCATTCGCCGTTCCCGCGCGGTACCTCGCCCTGCTGGTGGTCGCTGCGTTCGGCGGCGGGGCTGTCGATGCGCGGCAGGTACAGCCGCATGGTCGTTCCCTTGCCCGCTTCGCTGTAGACCGCGATGTGCCCGTTGGACTGCTTGACGAAGCCGTGCACCATGGCCAGGCCCAGGCCCGTGCCCTGCCCCTTGGGCTTGGTGGTGAAGAAGGGTTCGAACAGGCGCTGCTGCACCTCGGGTGTCATGCCGTGGCCGGTGTCCGATACCGCCAGCATCACGTAGCTGCCCTCGCGCACACCGGGGTGCAGCAAGGCGTACTCAACGTCCAGCCGCGCATTGGCGGTCTCGATCACCAGTTGCCCGCCGCCGGGCATGGCGTCGCGCGCGTTGATGGCCAGGTTGAGCAGCGCATTCTCCAGCTGTCCCGGGTCGACCAGGGCCTGCCACAGGCCGGCGCCGCGCACCACCTCGATGTGGATGTGCTCGCCCAGCGCGCGCCGCAGCAGCGGGTCCATGTCGCTCACCAGGCGGTTCAGGTCCACCGGCTGGGGCGACAGAGCCTGCTTGCGCGCAAAGGCCAGCAGGCGCTGCGTCATGGCGGCGCCGCGGGTCGCGGCCTCGAAGATGGTGCTGGCCAGCTCGCTCTCGGTGGAGCCTTCGGGCAACAGGGTGTCCAGCAGCTCGGCGTTGCCCATCACCACAGTGAGCAGGTTGTTGAAATCGTGCGCCACGCCGCCGGTGAGCTGGCCGATCGATTCGAGCCGCTGCGCCTGGCGCAGCTGCTCGGCCACGCGGCGCGGTTCGGTCACGTCGCGGAAATACACGGTGATCCCGCCACTCTGCGCGGGGTAGGCCGAGACCTCGAACAGCATGCCCAGCGGCGCGTAGGGCTCTTCAAAGCGCACCACCACCTGTTCGCGCGCGCAGCGTTCGTATTCCTGCTGAAAGCGCGAGCCGCGTGCCTCGGGAAACTCGGCCCACACGTTGCGGCCCAGCAGCTCGGTGCGCGGCCGTTGAAGCAGCTTCTCGGCCTGGGCATTGACCACCGTGAAGCGCCATTGCCCGTCGAGCGCGATCACCGCATCGGTCATGCTTTCGAGAACGGTCTCGTAGCGCGCCGCCAGCTCGCGCGCCTCGTGCTCGAGCACGAAGTGGTCATGGATGTCGATCGCGGTTCCGTACCAGACCGGGGGCGCATCCGGCTGCAGCTGTACCGATTGCGCACGCGCCAGGTGCCAGCGGAAGGCGCCGTCGTGGCGGCGCATCCGGTACTCGATCTCATAACGGTCCCCTTCGGCCACCGCGCGCTGCCAGGTGGCGACGGTACGCTCCCGGTCCGCGGGATGCAGCAGCACGATCCAGCCATCGCCCTGCATGGCAGGGATTGCCACACCGCTGTACTCGCCCATCAACGGACTGGCGTAGGTCAGGCGGCCCTGTGGGTCTGTGGTCCAGACCATCATGGGCATGGCTTCGGCGAGCCGGCGCCACGAAGCGAGGCTTTCGTCGAGCTGGCGCTCCACCGCCTTGTGTCCACCGATGTCCTGGAACGCGCCCTGCACGCGCACCACCGCGCCCCGCGCGTCGCGCACCGGCCGCGCCACCACCCGGACCCAGCGCGTGAGCCCCGCGCTGTCCACGATCCGGAACTCGCCATCGAACGGCGTGCCCTGCCCCACACAGGCCTCGAACAAGGCCTGAATGCGGGGCCGGTCCGAGGGCACGTAGTAGCCCAGCCCCTCCTCGGCGCTGGGCGAATGACCGGCGGGCCGGCCGTGCAGGCGCGCCACCTCGGGCGACCAGTGCACACGCTGCGAGGGCACGTCATAACTCCAGGCGCCCAGCTGGCCCAGCTCGCCAGCGATCTGCAGCATGCGCCCCTGCTCCTGAGCCTCGACCTGCGCGCGTTGCAGGCCACGCGCGTAGCGCAGGGTCAGCAAGGCCACGCCGGTCACCATCACGAGCACCGCGAACGACAGCAAGCGGTTGATGACGACGTAGATGACGGGATAGTCCGGCGGCGCCGGCGGCGAGAGCAGCCAGCCTGCACCGATGAGCACGAAATCGACCGCGGCCACCCACAGCACGGCGCGCGGGCGCCCGCTGGCCATGGCCACCAGCACCACCGGTGCGTACAGCATGCCGTGGGCAAAACCCAGCGGGGTGAAGGTGTCGGTGATGAACACCACCGCCGTGAGCAGCGCCGCCAGGGCGATGGCGGCGCGCGGCCCCAGGGTGCCGCGTGGCGGCTCTGGCCGCGGGCTCACAGCGCGGCCCCCAGGGTGGCGCGCAGCAGCGTGCCCATGCCAGGGCCGCCACGCAGGCGCAGAAAGCCACCGGAGAGTTCGCAGCGCTCGGCCATGCCGATCAGGCCACGCCCGCCGCTGCCGGAATCGGGAATCCCGCGCGTGCCGACGGGCAGGCCGGCACCGTCGTCCCCCACCGCCACCACCAGGCGGCCGTCGGCGCGAAAGCCCAGGTGCACCACCACGCGCCGCGGTGCCGCGTGCCGCATGGCGTTGGTGAAGGCCTCCTGCACCACACGAAAGGCGATCGACGATTGAGCGCTGCCACGGGCCACTTCGTCGCCACGCACGCGCATCGCAAAGGTCACACCCGCCGGGTCCAGCATCTGCTGCGCCATGGTCTCGATGGTGGCCGCCAGGCCGTGGTGGTCGAGCTGCGAGGGCCTCATCGCGAAGGACAAGGTCCGCATCTGGCCGATGGTCTCGCGCAGGATGGCGTAGGCCTTTGTTCGCAAGACGCGCGCCTCATCGGCGTCAGGCTCGACATCGGCGGCGTGCAGGTGCAGCTGCAGCGCGGTAAGCGTCTGGCCCAGGCTGTCGTGCAGGGTCTGCGCCAGGTGGCGCCGCTCGTTCTCTTGCGCCTGCACAAGCTCGGTGGCCAGTTCGCGCAGCCGTTTCGCCGAGCGCTGGTTCTGTGCGAGCAGGCGGCGCTGGCGCTCGCGTTGCTCGCGCGCCTCCAGCACCCGGGCAATCACCATCGGCAGGATGGCCAGGCGGTCCTTGCTCACGTAGTCGGCCGCGCCGGCGCGCAACACCTCCACCGCCGCCGCTTCACCAACGGCGTTGCTCACCACCACCAGCGGAATGTCCAGCCCGCGCGCGGCGATCGATTCGATGGCGTTCAGCGGTGAGTAGCCGCTCAGGTGGTAGTCGCTCAGCACGAGGTCCACCCCTTGGTCAAGTGCGGCCTCCACGTCCGGTGCACTGTCGGTCGTGACCCACTCCACCGGCATGGGCAAGCGACGCGCGGCCAGCCGCACCAGCACCTCGTCGTCGGGATCGTCCTCGATACAAAGAACACGCAAAGGAGTAGAGTGCATCGGTACCCGGCGGAGTTTCAGGCATTGTGCCGCGAGCCATCCACCAGGAACGTGTACGGCAGGGTTTCCATGGACGCAAAGAACCAGAACAACGGCGTCCGACCGCACCGTCTGCTCGTCGTCGATGACGAAGACCTGCTGGGGCGCACGCTCGCCACGTACTTCAAGACCCGCGGTCACGAGGTGGTCACCTGCAGCTCGGCGCAGGAAGCGCTTGCGCGCGACGACCTGACCGGCTTCGACCTGTTGATCACCGATCTGCGGTTGCCGCAGATGGACGGCATCGAGCTGATCACGCACGCGCTCGCCGCCCATCCCGACCTCGCTGCCATCCTCATGACCGGCCACGCCTCGGTGGACTCGGCGGTTCAGGCGCTGCGCCACGGCGCGGTCGACTACGTGCAGAAGCCGTTCACGCTGACCGCTCTTGAAGCGGTGGTGGAGCGCGCACTGCAGATGCGCATGCTCAAGAAGGCGAACGAGCAGTTGCACATGCAACTGCTCGCCCGCAATGCCGAGCTGGAGGCCGTCAACCAGGAACTGGATGCGTTTGCCGCGCGCCTGGCCCACGACCTGCGCAGCCCTCTCAACAACGTGCGCGGCATCATCGCCTTCGTGCGCGAGGAAATTGGCGCCACGCTCGACGCGGACATGCAGGAATTGCTCGCGCGCGCCGTGCGCTCGGGCGATCAGGCCCTGCGCATGGTGAGCGATCTGCTCGACTTCGCGCGCCTGGGTCATGGCCACCTGGAACTGGCGCCGGTGGCGCTGGGTGCGCTGGTGGCGCGCTGCGTGGAGCCCCTGGCGGCGCACCTGCCCGCCGAGCGCTGCCGCATCGAGATCGGCGAACTGCCGGTGGTGATGGGGCACGAAGGCCTGCTGGGCCAGGTGTTCCTCAACCTGCTGGACAACGCCATCAAATACACCGAGCCCAAGCCGCAAATGCTGATCCAGGTGGACGCGCTGCCGCGCGAGGCCGGCCTGGTCGATATCCGAATCCGCGACAACGGCGTCGGCTTCGACCCGAACCACGCGCGCCAGCTGTTCCTTCCCTTCCAGCGGCTGCACCGGCGCAGCGAGTTCACCGGCGCCGGCATGGGCCTGGCGAATGTCAAGCGCATCGTGGAACGGCACGGTGGCCGCGTGAGCGCAGACTCGATGCCAGGCGAAGGCGCCACCTTCACTGTCACTTTGCGACTGGCCTGAGCCCGATCAAAGGGCGATGTCGGGCCGCGCGGTGGCGCCATCGGCCAGTGGCAGCTCGAACAGGAAGCAGCAACCCTGGCCAGGCGCCGTTTCACACCAGAGCCGCCCACCATGGCGTTCGACGATGCGGTGCGTGAGCGCCAGGCCGGTGCCCACGCCTTCGTAGTCCATGGTGTGGTGCTGGCGCTGGAACATCAGATACAGGTTGCGCGCGCGCTCCAGATCGAAGCCGACGCCGTTGTCCTGCACGTAGAACACGCCGCGCGCGCCGTGGAGTTCGCGAATGCCGATCTCGATGCGGGTGTCGGGCGTTCGGCGCGTGAACTTCACCGCGTTGTCCAGCAACTTGCCAAGCGCCTCGCCCAGCAGGATCGGATCACCCCGCACGGCCGGCATGTCCGGATCGATCCGCCAATCGATGCGCCGATCGCCCTGCCCGGCGCGCAGGTGGCCGGTGATGCCGTGCGCCAGCGCGGCCAGCGGCACGTCGTGGTCGGCCATCTCCACCTGACCGATGCGCGTGTACTCCAGCAGGCCTTCGATCATGGCCGTCATGCGCCGGGCGGCCTCGCCGGTGCGCACCAGCAGCGGCGACACCGGGTGCACTTCCATGTCGTCGAGCTGCTCCTGCGCCAGCTGCAGGAACTGCCCGATGTGACGCAGCGGCGCCCTCAGGTCGTGCGCGATGGTGTACGAGAACACCGCCATGTCCTTGTTCGCGCGGGCCAGGGCGCTCGACTGTTCGGCCACTGTTTCGCTGAGCTGCCGGTGCTGCTGGCGCGAGAGGTCGGCCAGGCGCTTGGCGTCGCTCAGGTCGCGCACCACCACCGAAATGCCATGCAGCGTGTCGTCGGGGTCGCGCAGCGTGGTCAGGGTCATGCGGCCCCAGAAACGCGAGCCGTCGGCGCGGGCGCACCAGCCGAGGCGATCGGCGTGGCCGGCGTCGCTGCAGGCCTGCAGCAGCGTGCGCGCCTCGTTCACCACGGCCACGCCGTCCTGCGGTTCGGTGTCCACCAGCAGCGCGTCCAGCGTGCGGCCGACAACCTGCGAACGCGAGAAGCCGTGCACGCGCTGGGCGCTGTCGGTCCAGTCGTGGATCAGACCGTCCAGACCCAGGAACAGGATGCCGTACTCGCGGATCGCCTCGCTCATGAGGCGGTAGCGTTGCTCGCTGCGGTACAGCTCGGCGGTGCGCTGGGCCATGCGCTCTTCGAGGTCGAGGTTGGCGTTGAAGACGAAGTCCTCGGTCTGGCGGCGCTCGGTGATGTCGACCAGTTCGACGAAGTAGCCCACCACACGCTGTTCGACGAAGTCGGGCCGGTAGCGAACGTCGTAGAAGCGGGCCTGGCCATCGGCCGACAGGCGCTGCGCCTCGAACTGCAACCGCTCGCCGCTGAGCACCTTGGCGACCTTCGGGATGATCTCGGGCAGCACCGCGGGCGACACGATTTCGCTCAGATGCTGCCCGACCAGATCGGTCGGCTCGCAGCCGTAGGCGGTGGCGTGGGCCGCGTTGGAGAACTGGCAGATCAGGTTCTTGTCGTAGTAGGCCAGGTGCGAGGGCGTGCGGTCGGTGAGCGTCTGCAGCATGTCCAGGCGCGAACGCAGGCGGTGTTCGATCTCGCTGCGTTCGGTGATGTCGGTCACGCTGGTGTGGGTGTGCCGCAGCGCACCCAGCTCGTCGAACACGCCAACCGAGCACAGCTCGACAGTGAAGAACTGCCCGTCGCGGCCGAACACGCTGAGCTCGATGGTGGCGGCCGTGCCGTCGCGCGACAGGCCGTCGACGTGGCGGCGCAGCATGGCCACCCAGCGCTCGTCGAGCACACCGGCCAGGGCCGCGAAATCGGCGCGGCCGTCGCGGTCGAAGTACGCCAGTTCACTGCGTTCACGGCCCAGCCAGCGCAGAAAGGTGTCGTTGATGCGCAGCAGTCGCAGTTCAGGGTCCAGGCTCATCAGGCCGATCGGCGCGCTGTTGTAGGCGTCGTCGGTGCGGGGGAGCGCGGTGTCGGGCAATACAAGGCTGTTCATGGCATGTGCTCGTGGGCGTCTGGGGTGAGCGGCGTTCAGCAGCGGCAGGGGTCGCGGGGCTCGTGGGTGCTCTCGCCCAAGCAGCGCAGCACGCTCTCGCCCTGGCGCCGCAACCGCGCCACCAGCGTCTCGATCAGGTGGCGGTCCAGGTCGGCGCGGCAGGACTCGATGGCGTCGCACAACGCGGCCATGTGGCGGGCGCCGACCAGGCGGCAGGACGACTTCATGCGGTGCGCCAGATCGCGCACCTGCGACCACGCGCCCTCGCGAACGGTGGCCTCGATGAGGTCCAGATCGGCGCGCGCGAGGGGAATGAAACGGGCCCGGAAGTCGGCCGCGAGCAGTTGGTCTCCATCGAACATTTCGGGCAACACGTCGAAATCCACATCGGCCACGTCGTCGTCGCCAGAAACCACGCGCTTGTCCGCAGCGACGGGTGGGGGCAGGCCGTCGAGGCCAGACCCCGCCGTGGAACCCAGGCCGATCCAGCGTTGCAACACGCGGCTGAGCTGACGCAGCTGCACGGGTTTGGTGAGGTAGTCGTCCATGCCGGCTTGCAGGCAACGCTCGATGTCCTCCGGGATGGCGTTGGCCGACAGGCCGACGATGGGCAAGCGCTCGCCCGGACGTTCTTCGGCGCGGATGCGCTGCGTGAGGGCGCGCCCGTCCATGGCCGGCATGTGCAGGTCGGTCAACAGCAGGCTGTAGCCGCCCTGCGCGCGCGTGGTCTGCCAACGCTCGAAGGCCTGCACGCCATCGGCCGCCAGGTCCATCGCCACGCCGAGCAAGGCGAACTGCTGGCGGATCACCTTCTGGTTGATCGGGTTGTCCTCGACCACCAGCACGCGGGCACCGCCCACATCGTCGGCGCCCAGCGGTCCCCAGATCGAGGGCGAGGTATCGGCCGCCTCGGGCCGCTGCACCACCGCCAGCGGCAGGTGCAGCGTGAAGGTGGCGCCGCGGCCAGGCGCGCTGTGCACGCTGATGTCGCCGCCCAGCAGCTGCGTCAATCGCTGGCTGATGGACAGGCCCAGCCCGGTGCCACCGAAACGCCGCGTGGTGGACTCCTCGCCCTGCACGAAGGGGCGGAAGATGCGCGACATGACCTCGGGCGTCATGCCGATGCCGTCGTCCACCACCTGGATGCGCAGGCGCTCCGCCCGCGGTGCGTCGACCAGCACCACCACCCGGCCCCACCGCGGTTGCCCGCCGGAGAACTTGACGGCGTTGCCAATCAGGTTGTTGAGCACCTGGCGCAGTCGCGCGCCGTCGGTGAGCATCCAGCCCGGCAGGTCGTCGTCGATCACGCAGGACACCCGCACGTTGCGCTCGGCCGCCGTCACGGCCAGGCCATCGCAAACGCCCTGCACCAGCCGTGCGATCTCCACCGGGCCCTCCACCATGCGAAGCTGCCCGACCTCGATACGCGAGAAATCCAGGATGTCGTCGAGCAGGCCCATCAGCGAGCAGGCCGATTCGCGGATGGTGTTGGCCAACTCCGCCTGCTGCGGGTCCAGCGCGGTGCGCTGCAGGATCTCGGCCATGCCGACCACGCCGTTCATGGGCGTGCGGATCTCGTGGCTCATGGTGGCCAGGAAGGCACTCTTGGCCGCACTGGCCGCCTCGGCGGCCTCGCGCGCCTGCTCCAGTGCCTGGGTGCGGCGCTCCACGATGTCCTCCAGGTGCAGCTGGTGCTCCTGCAACTCGTGGCGGATGCGCTCGCACTGGCGCTGCGACCGCATCTCCTGCAGCCGCGCCACCGCGGCCTTGGCCAGGTCGTGCAGGCTGGCGTGCTGCTCCAGCGTCAGCGAGCGCGGGCGCCGGTCCAGCACGCACAGGCTGCCCAGCGTCACGCCATCGACCTGCAGCGGTACGCCCGCGTAGAAGCGGATGTTCGGTTCACCCAGCACCAGCGGGTTGGCGCGAAAGCGTTCGTCGCGAGTGGCGTCGCTCACCTCCAGGATGTCCTCGCCCAGCAGGTTGTGCCGGCAGAACGCGTGTTCGCGCGCCAGCACCGGTATGTCAAGGCCTTCGCGCGCCTTGTGCCATTGCTGGTTCGCATCGATCAGCGTCACCAGGGCGATGGGCGTGTTGACCAGCCGGGCCGCGCAGCGGACCAGCCCGTCCAGCACCGGGTCGGCCTCCAGATCGAGCACGCCCAGCTCTTCGAGCGTCTGAAGGCGCCGGGCGTCGTGTCCGGTCATGTCGTCGGGGTTCATGGGTGACTCGCTTCGGTTCAGTGGAGGGGGCTCAGCCCCAGGGCCAGCCTGCGACAGCGCAGTGCCGGCGTGCGGCTGTGTCGATGCGTCGTGTTTTCGAACCCGATCCACCCGGTGTCTCCCGTCGTGCCGACGGGACACCGTGTCCCGGGCTGATGGGCGCGACTCTAGGGACCGCTGAGAGAACGGTCTGTCGGGAGTTCTCAACGCCGCAGGAAGCGCCCGCAACGGGTGTGCGGCGTGTCACGCCGCGGCGCAATCACTCGGGCTCGATCAGGCCCTTGGTGAGTGCGTAGCGCACCAGGGACGGCAGGTCGGGCGTGCCGAGCTTGGCCATGAGCCGGCTGCGGTAGGTGTCCACCGTCTTGGGCGACAGGTGCAGCATGCGCCCGACCTCGGTGCTCGAATGGCCCTGCGCCACCAGCACCACGATCTGGCGCTCGCGCGCCGACAGCGTGGCCAGGCCGTCGCCTTCGGGCGGCACCGCGGCCATCAGCGCCGACACGCCTTCGCCGAGGAAGGTGCGCCCGGTGAGCACGTGGCGGATGGCGACCAGCAACTCGTGCGATGGACCGCCCTTGAGCAGGTAGGCCGCGGCGCCGTGGCGCAGGCATTCGGCCACGTTGCGTGGCTGCGAGGACATGGTGAGCACGATGGCGCGGGTGTTGGCTTTGCGCTTGTGCAGGTCTTCGAGCAGCTCCAGGCCGGAGCGCGGGCCCAGGTGCAGGTCCAGCACCACCACGTCGGGTTCGAGCTCGCGCACCTCGACGGCGCCGCGCGTGAGATCGGCCGACTCGCCGACCACCTGATGGCCGTTCTTTTCGAGCACCACGCGAAGGCCGTCGCGCAACAGGGCGTGGTCGTCGATCAGGTAGATGCGGCTCATGGTGGCGGATTGTCCCAGCAGAAACGCACGCAATTGAGCCCGTCGGCCGTGGGCCCGAAGCCCGGGCGTGCACGAATGCTCGGTGCGCGCTCGCGCAAGGCCACCCGCCACAGCGGGTCGGGTGGAACGTAGCGCGCATGTTGACACGGGAGGTGGCGCCCCGCGGCCCGATGGCCGCGCGCCGGCACCGCGCGTTGAGAACTCCTGACAGACGCGGCACCGGTGGCTGCCTAGATTCACCCCCCATGGCCGCCGCGGCCGACCCGCTGCCCCCCACCGATGTGAGTCCATCCCCATGAGCGCCGACCTCGACCCCCGCAACCAACAGCTTCGCCAGTACAAGCCCATGGTGCAGCGCATGGCGTACCACATGGTCGCCCGCCTGCCGGCCTCGGTGGAGGTGGACGATTTGATCCAGGTCGGCATGATCGGCCTGAGTGATGCCATTTCGCGCTGCACGGCCGAGCCGGACGGGCTGGAGAAGTTCGCCATGCCGCGCGTGCGCGGCGCGATGATCGACGAGCTACGCAGCGCCGACTGGGCCTCGCGCGGCTGCCGCCGCAGCCAGCGCCGGATCGAACTGGCATCGCAGCAACTCACCCACCGCCTGTGCCGCCGCCCCACCGACACCGAGCTGGCGGCCGAACTGGGGATGCCGCTCGCCGAGTTCCAGTCGGAACTGGCCAGGGTGCACCGCGCCCAGCTCGTCCATCTGGAAGACATGGGCCTGCTCGGTGACGACGATGACGACGACATGCCGGGCGACCAGGTACTTGATTGGGCCGCCGATCCGTTGTCGAAGTTGGAGAACGAGCGCCAGCACACCGCCCTGCAGGAGGCGATGCGCGCACTGCCGGCGCGCGAGCGCGACGTGATGTTCATGCACTACCGGCAGGACATGACCTTCAAGGAGATCGGCCGCCAGATCGGGGTGAGCGAATCCCGCGTGTGCCAGTTGCACCGCCAGGCGGTGGAGATGATGCGGCGCGGCCTGACCGCGCACTGAGCGCGCACCGGCTGCGCTTGCACGCGACAGCGCCCGCGGTCGATGCGGCGTAGCATCGCCCGCCATGCCGAACGCCCATACCCAGAACCAGCCCGCCGACC
>VFQO010046333.1_pt1 | contig 11310 bp, 9 predicted proteins | sample 3512331 | NCBI WGS metagenome assembly VFQO01 (sample SAMN10412371, study PRJNA504923) | tailings metagenome | isolation source: Replicate 3 from Balatoc abandoned mine | place: Philippines: Itogon, Benguet | collected 2017-08-28 | reverse complement strand
GCACCGCGACCTGTGCCTCACGCTGGGCTACAACACGGCGCTCTTCAACCTGCGCCTGTGCCTGGCACGGGTGCCCAACCTCATCAACATGGACGGCATCGAGTGGCGCCGCGCCAAGTGGGGGCTGGCGGCCAAGGCCTGGTTCTGGCTGAACGAACGCGTGGGCTTCCGCATCGCCGACCACCTGGTGGCCGACCACCCCGAGATCGCACGCCACCTGGCGCGGCGCGGCGGTGCTGCACGCATCACCACCATCCCCTACGGCGCGGACCGCCTGGAACGTGATCCGGCATTCGACCTGGCGCGCTTCGGCCTGGAAAGCGGCCGCTACTTCACGCTCATCGCACGGCCCGAGCCGGAGAACAGCATCGCCGAGATCGTCGAGGCCTTCGGCCTGCGCCCGCGCGGCGTGAAGCTGGCGGTGCTGGGCAGCTACGACCTGCGCAACGGCTACCACGCACGGGTGCAGGCGGCCGCCAACGACGAGGTGCTGTTCCTCGGCGCCATCTACGACAAGCCCGTGGTGCAGCAGCTGCGCGCGCACGCGCTGGGCTACCTGCACGGGCACCGCGTGGGCGGCACCAACCCTTCACTGGTGGAGGCGCTGGGCGCCGGCAACCCGGTGTTCGCGCACGACAACCCCTTCAACCGCTGGGTGGCGGGCGAGGGCGCTGCCTGCTTCGACAGCGTGGCGGCGCTCGATGCAGCGCTGACCACCTTCCTCGAGGACCCGGCGCTGCAGCAGCGCATGCGTGAAGCCAGCCTTGCCCGCTTCGAGGCCGGGCTCACGCACGGGGCCGTGCTGGGTGCGTACCGCGCGCTGCTCACGCGCTGGCTGCCGCAGGCGCAGCGGGGCTGAGACCGTGCTTCGGCTACTGGCGCACCGTGCGGTCGACAAAGCCTTCCTGCAGCAGCCGCTGCAGGTCGGCCTGCGCCGCCGTGGTGATGCCGTACCAGCGCCAGTCGCGGCCGATGCGGCGCAGCTGGCCGATGCCCACGTCCTGGTTCGTCTGGTACTGGTTCCAGGCCGCGGTGGTGCTGGCCCAGTAGTCGGCACCACCGCCGATGAGCAGCGCGGGCTGCGTGTTGGCGGGCAAGGCCGAGCCATCGGCCGCCACCACACGCGCCTGGAACACCACGAGCACGCCGCACACCGACTCACCGCTGGCCAGCGCAGCACGGCCCTGCCGCGGCCAGTAGTGGAAGGCGCGGCCGGCGGGAAAGCCGATGCGCAGGTGGCCCTCGGCGAGCTGCGTCACGGTGGCGGGCACGTTTTCGTTGCCGGCAAAGTCGGCGCGGAAGGCGGCCCCCTCGATGCCGCCCTGCTGCACCCGCTGCCACTGGCGGCTGCTGCCCGTGCACAGGTAGGTCTGGCTGTCCTTCAGCTCCACCGCCTGGCCGCTGCCGCTGCTGCCGGCGGCCCAGAACACCTGGCCCCAGCCGGTGAGCGCCGCGTACCCGCTGGGCACCTGGTTGCCACGGCCCAGGCGGCTGGCGCGTGCCCAGTCGTAGCTCAGCGGCACGCCGTCGGCCAGCGCTTCGTGCGGCGTGCCGAAGGGGCGCGCGATGTCGCTCACCTGCTCGGCCGGCATCGGCAGTGCGCTGTGGCCGGCGGGCAGGGTGGGGCTGCCGGGCGTGGTGGTCTGCGCGCCGGCCTCGTCGGCACCGCCGCCGCAGGCGACCAGGGCAAGGCAGACCGTGATGGAAGCGAGTGTCATGGGCAGCGCGCCCGGCAAAGTGTAGGCCATGGTCCTTTGCGCTATCGGCGGCCCGCGGCAGGGCTGAAGGTGGCGGCTACAGCCCGATACGGCCGATACAGCACCGCGCCCGGGCTGCGCGCCAAGGAGGGCGCGTGAACCGCGGCAGCCGGCTGCTGTCGGGATCGGCCTGGAACTTCGTCGGCCAGGTGCTGCCGCTCGTGGTGGCGGTGGCGGCCATCCCGTGGCTGATCCGCCTCATCGGGCTGGAGCGCTTCGGCTTCCTGGCGCTGGCCTGGGTGCTGGTGGGCTATGCCGGCTTGCTGGACCTCGGCATCGGCCGCGCCGTGATCCGCACCGTCGCCGCGCAGCTGGGCGCGGGTGACCGCCCCGGCGCCGACCGCCACGCCGCCGCGGGCCTGGCCTTCCTGCTCGGCCTGGGCCTGCTGACCGGCGCCCTGGGGCTGCTGCTGGCGCGCTGGCTGGTGGAAGCGGTGCTGCAGGTGCCAGCGGCGCTGCAGGCCGAGGCCACGGCCGCGCTGCGCTGGCTGGCGCTGTCCATGCCCTTCGTGATGCTGAGCAACGGTTACGTGGGCGTGCTCAGCGCGCACGAGGCCTTCAAGCGCCTGAACCTGGTGCGCGCCGCGCTCAGCCTGGCCAGCTACGCGCTGCCGCTGCTGCTGGCGCTGGCCGGTGCGGTGACGCTGCCCGACGTGGTGGCCACCATCGTGGCCGTGCGCGTGTTCGGCACGCTGGCCTTCGCCTGGGCCTGCCACCGGGCCTGCGGCTTCCGCTGGCGGCCGCGGCGGCCTGAAGGCGATGCCACGCGTGCCCTGTTGCAGCTGGGCGGGTGGATGAGCGTGAGCAACCTCGTGAGCCCGCTGCTGAGCCAGCTGGACCGCCTCATCGTCGGCGCGCTGGTGCCGCTGCGCGCCGTGGGCGTCTATGCAGCGCCCAGCGACCTCACCACGCGCCTGATGGCGCTGCCCTACGCGCTGGTGAGTGCCTTCTTCCCCCGCGCCAGCCACCTGGAGCCCGGCAGTGCGCAGGCGGCGCAGGCGCTGGCCGACCTCACGCGCTGGCTGTACCTGGTGATGCTGCCGCCGCTGGTGGTGGTGATGGCGCTGGCCTGGCCGGCGATGACACTCTGGCTCGGTGAGGAGATCGGTGGCCAGGCCGCACTGGTGCTGCAGCTGCTGCTGCCGGGCGTGCTGATGAACACGCTGGCGCAGGCTCCGGCCACCTTGATCCAGGCCGCCGGCCGCCCACGCGACATGGCGCTGCTGCACCTGGCGGAGCTGCCGGTGTTCCTGGCGCTGCTGTGGGTGCTGACGGCGCGCTGGGGCATCGTCGGCACGGCGCTGGCAGCCAGCCTGCGGCTGGGGCTGGATGCGCTGGCGGTCTTTGCGCTGGCGCGCCGCGGCGGCCTGGCCGGCGCCTGGCGCTGGGGTGACGCGGCCTTGCCGGCCGCGCTGGCCATCGCCGTGCTGGCGCTCGCCAGCCCCTGCCGCGGCTGGGCCGTGGCCGTGCCGGCGGCCGTGGCCGGCGCCGGCCTCGTGGCCGCCGTCGGCTGGCGGCGCTGGCTGCATGCGCACGAGCGCGCCAGGCTCATCGCATTCCTGCAGCGCCGAACAGCGCCGTAAACCCGCGCGATCTCGGCCGATCGGCCCTGGCGCCCCGCGCCGACACTGGCTGCCAGGAACCGGCCAAGCGGCCCAGGCGCGCACCGCGCGTGGCCCGGCGGCCGGGCAGGAGCAAGTCACGATGGCCAATCTGCGCGTCTGGCTCACCGGTGCCCAGGGCATGGTGGGCCGCAACATCGCCGAGCACCCCGCCGCGCGCGAGTGGGAGTTGCTGGCGCCCAGCCGCGCCGAACTGGACCTGGAACGTGCCGACGCGGTCCAGGCCTTCGTTCGCGAGACCCGGCCGCAGGTGGTGATCCACGCCGCGGGCCTGGTCGGTGGCATCCAGGCCAACACGGCGCGCCCGGTGGACTTCCTGGTGCGCAACACCGACATCGGCCGCAACGTCATCCTCGCCGCGCACGCGGCCGGCGTGCAGCAGCTCATCAACCTGGGCAGCAGCTGCATGTACCCGCGCGACTGCGACACGCTGCTGCGCGAAGAACAGGTGCTGCAAGGCGAGCTCGAGCCCACCAACGAGGGCTACGCCATCGCCAAGATCTACGCCGCGCGCCTGTGCCAGTACCTGCGCCGGCAGGAACCTGCGCTGAACTACAAGACGCTCATCCCCTGCAACCTCTACGGCCGGCACGACCACTTCGAGCCCGAGCGCTCGCACATGGTGGCCTCGGCGCTGCGCAAGGTGCGCAACGCGAAGCACAGCGGTGCACGCACCGTGGAAGTCTGGGGCGACGGCAGCGCCCGCCGCGAGTTCATGGACGCATCGGACCTGGCCGATGCCGTGCACCGCCACGTGGTGCAGGGCGACAGCGCGCCCGAGCTGATGAACATCGGCCTCGGCCGTGACCTCTCGGTCAACGAGTACTACGCCGCCGCGGCCCGTGTCATCGGCTGGAACGGCGACCTCCAGCACGACCTCAGCCGCCCCGTGGGCATGAAGCGCAAGGTGGTGGACACCACACGCCAGACCGCCTGGGGCTGGGCCCCGCGCGTGAGCCTGGACCAGGGCCTGGCGAGCGCCTACGCCTACCTGTGCGAGAAGGAGCCGGCATGACCGCGTTCAAGTACCCGCTGGCCAGCAGCACCTGGGGGCCGGAAGAGAAGGCCGCAATGCAGGCCGTCATCGACAGCGGCCTGTTCACGATGGGCGCCAAGGTGGCGGCCTTCGAAAGCGACTTCGCCCGCTGGATCGGCAGCCGCCACTGCGTGATGGTGAACTCGGGTTCGTCGGCCAACCTCCTGATGATCGCGGCGCTGTTCTACACGCGCAACCCGAAGCTGCGCCTGAAGCGCGGCGACGAGGTCATCGTGCCCGCGGTGAGCTGGGCCACCACCTACCACCCGCTGCACCAGTACGGGCTGAAGCTGAAGTTCGTCGACGTCGACCTGCACACGCTGAACTTCGACCTGCAGGCGCTGGCCGGCGCGATCACGCCCGAGACCCGCGCCATCATGGCCGTGAACCTGCTGGGCAACCCCAACCACTTCCGCGCCATCGAAACGCTCATCGGCGGCCGCAACATCGTGCTGCTGGAGGACAACTGCGAGAGCATGGGCGCCGATTTCGAAGGCCGCAGCGCCGGCACCTTCGGCGTCATGGGCAGCCACAGCAGCTTCTTCTCGCACCACATCAGCACGATGGAAGGTGGCCTGGTCGTCACCGACGACGAGGAGCTTTTCCACATCATGCTCAGCCTGCGCGCGCATGGCTGGACACGCAACCTGCCCAAGCACAACCACGTCTGCGGCACGAAGAGCGACGATCCTTTCGAGGAAGCCTTCCGCTTCGTGCTGCCGGGCTACAACCTGCGGCCGCTGGAGCTCTCGGGCGCGCTCGGCATCGAGCAGGTGAAGAAGCTGCCGGGGCTGATCGCGGCGCGGCGCGCCAACGCGCGGCTGCTGCAGAAGGCGATGGCCGACCACCCGCGCCTGATGATCCAGCAGGAGGTGGGTTCGAGCAGCTGGTTCGGCTTTTCGCTGCTCATCAAGCCGGGCGTGAAGCGCCCGCGGCGCGAGCTGCTGGTGGAGCTGAAGAACGCCGGTTTCGAGTGCCGCCCCGTGGTGGCCGGCAACTTCGCCAAGAACCCCGTGGTGCAGCACTTCGACCACGTGATCCACGGCGAGCTGAAGAACGCGCAGTACGTCGACACGCACGGCCTGTACGTGGGCAACCACGCCCATGACATGGGCGAGGCGGTGCAGGCGCTGTCGTCGATCTGGCGCGAGCGCGCCACGCCGCGGCGCAGGGCCGTGGCCACCGAGGCGCTGGCCGCCGCTTGATCAGGCCGTGGGCAGCTCGGCCTGCGCGAGGCTGGGCGCCGCGGCATCCTTGGGCGCCAGCCGGGGCTGCCCCATGCCGTCGGGCCAGCGGATGCCGATCTGTGCGTCGTCCCAGCGGATGCAGCGCTCGCTGTCCTTCGCATAGAAATCGGTGGTCTTGTAGAGGAAGTGCGTGTCGTCCTCGAGCGCCACGAAGCCATGCGCAAAGCCCTCGGGGATCCACAGCTGGCGCTGGTTGGCGGCGCTGAGCTCCACACCCATCCAGCGGCCGAAATCGGGGGAGCCGCGGCGGATGTCCACGGCCACATCGAAGGCGCGGCCCTTGACCACGCGCACCAGCTTGCCCTGCGCGTGGGGCGCCAGCTGGTAGTGCAGGCCGCGCAGCACGCCGGCCTGGCTGCAGGAGTGGTTGTCCTGCACGAAACGGCGCGGCAGTGGCTCGCCGGCCTCCTGCAGCCGGGCGTTCCAGCGCGCCTCGTTGAAGCTTTCGGTGAACCAGCCGCGTTCGTCGGCGAACACCGCGGGCTCGACGAGCAGCACGCCCGGCAGTTCGGTCTTGATCAGCTTCATCGGGTTCAGAAGGCCTTTTCGCGCAGCACCTGCATCAGGTACTGGCCATAGCTGTTCTTGAGCATCGGCGCGGCCAGCTGCTCGAGCTGTGCCGCGCCGATCCAGCCGGCGCGGTAGGCGATCTCCTCCGGGCAGGCCACCTTCAGGCCCTGGCGCTTCTCCAGCGTGGCGATGAACTGGCCGGCTTCCATCAGGCTGTCGTGCGTGCCGGTGTCGAGCCACGCGTAGCCGCGGCCCATGATCTCCACCGCCAGCTGGTCCTGGCGCAGGTACTGCGCGTTGACCTCGGTGATCTCCAGTTCGCCACGCGCGCTGGGCTTGATGCTGGCGGCGATGTCGCACACCTGCTCGTCGTAGAAGTACAGGCCCGTGACCGCGTAGTTGCTCTTCGGCGCCTTGGGCTTCTCCTCGATGCTGAGCGCGCGGCGCTGGGCGTCGAACTCGACCACGCCGTAGCGCTCGGGGTCGTGCACGTGGTAGGCGAAGACGCTGGCGCCCGCGGCGCGGCCGTTGGCGCGCGCCAGCAGCTGCGCCAGGTCGTGGCCGTAGAAGATGTTGTCCCCGAGCACCAGCGCGCTGGGCGCGCCGCCGACGAAGTCGCGCCCGAGGATGAAGGCCTGCGCCAGGCCGTCGGGGCTGGGCTGCACGCAGTAGCTGATGGCCATGCCCCACTGGCTGCCGTCGCCCAGCAGGGCCTGGAAGCGCGGCGTGTCCTGCGGCGTGCTGATCAAGAGCACCTCGCGCATGCCGGCCAGCATCAGCACCGACAGCGGGTAATAGACCATGGGCTTGTCGTACACCGGCAGCAGCTGCTTGCTGACGGCCAGCGTGGCCGGGTGCAGCCGGGTGCCGGCGCCGCCGGCGAGGATGATGCCTTTGCGTTGCATGGGGTTCACCTTGCGTGGATTTCGCGCAGCATGCGCTCGACGCCCGCCTGCCAGGGCGGGAGCTGCAGGCCGAAGGCGCGCTGCAGCTTGCGGCAGTCGAGCCGCGAGTTCAGCGGCCGCTGTGCCGGCGTGGGGTAGTCGCGCGTGGGGATGGCGCGCACGGCCTCGGGCGCGACCTTGACCGGCAGGCCGGCCGCGCGCGCCCACTCGATGACGAAGCGGGCGTAGCCGAACCAGCTGGTCTCGCCGGCCGCAGCGCAGTGGTACAGGCCGCACAGCGAGGCGTCGCCCGCGACGGCGCGCACCGCGTGGGCCGTGACGTCGGCCAGCAGCTCGGCGCCGGTGGGCGCGCCAACCTGGTCGTCGATGACGCTGAGCGCATCACGCTCCTGCGCCAGGCGCAGCATGGTGCGCGCGAAGTTGCCGCCGCGCGCCGCGTGGACCCAGCTGGTGCGCAGGATCAGGTGGCGGCAACCGCTGGCCTGGACGGCCTGTTCGCCTTCGAGCTTGCTGCGGCCGTAGGCGTTGAGCGGGCCGGTGGCCGCCGCCTCGTCGCGCGGCGCGCAGCCGCTGCCGTCGAAGACGTAGTCGCTGCTGTAGTGCAGCAGCAGCGCGCCCAGCGCCTTGGCCTGCTGCGCCAGCACGCCGGGGGCGGTGGCGTTGATGGTGTGGGCCAGCCCGGGCTCGCGCTCGGCCTGGTCGACGGCGGTGTGCGCGGCGGCGTTGACGATGAGCGCAGGCCGCAGCGCCTGCAGCAGCGGGCGCAGCGACTCGGGCTGCGCCAGGTCGGCACGCGGCGGGTCGCCGGGCGCGCCGCGCCCCGGCACCACCAGCTCGCCCAGCGGCGCCAGCGCGCGCTGCAGCTCCCAGCCCAGCTGGCCGTTGCCGCCGAGCAAGACCGTCCTCATCGGGCCGTGTAGTGGGTGTGGATCCAGTCGCGGTAGGCGCCGCTCTGCACCTGGGCCACCCAGTCGGGATGGTCCAGGTACCACTGCACCGTCTTGCGGATGCCGGTGTCGAAGGTCTCGGCCGGGCGCCAGCCCAGCTCGCGCTGGATCTTGCGCGCGTCGATGGCGTAGCGGCGGTCGTGGCCCGGGCGGTCCTTGACGTAGGTGATCAGGCGCTGGTAGGGCCCCGCGGGGTCGGGGCACAGCTCGTCGAGCAGCGCGCACACGGTGTGCACGATCTCCAGGTTGGGCTTCTCGTTCCAGCCGCCCACGTTGTAGACCTCGCCCGGCGTGCCGCGCGCCAGCACGGCGCGGATGGCGCTGCAGTGGTCGGCCACGTAGAGCCAGTCGCGCACCTGCTGGCCGTCGCCGTAGACCGGCAGCGGCTTGCCCGCCAGCGCGTTGACGATCATCAGCGGGATCAGCTTCTCGGGGAAGTGCCAGGGCCCGTAGTTGTTGCTGCAGTTGCTGGTGAGCACCGGCAGACCGTAGGTGTGGAACCAGGCGCGCACCAGGTGGTCGCTGGCGGCCTTGCTGGCGCTGTAGGGGCTGTTGGGCTCGTAGGGGTGGTGCTCGGTGAAGGCGGGTGCGTCGGGGGCGAGGCTGCCGTAGACCTCGTCGGTGCTCACGTGCAGGAAGCGGAAGGCCTGCTTGGCCTCGCCTTCCAGCGCCATCCAGTGCTGGCGTGCCGCCTCCAGCAGCGCGAAGCTGCCGTCGACGTTGGTCTTGATGAAGGCGCCGGGGCCGAGGATGCTGCGGTCGACGTGGCTCTCGGCCGCGAAATGCAGCACCGCGCGGGGTTGGTGCTGCTCGAACAGTTGCGCGAGCAGGCCGCGATCGGTGATGTCGCCGTGCACGAAGACATGGCGTGCGTCGCCCTGCAGCGAAGCCAGGTTCTGCAGGTTGCCGGCATAGGTGAGCGCGTCGAGGTTGACCACCGTCTCGTCGGACTGCGCCAGCCAGTCGAGCACGAAGTTGCTGCCGATGAAGCCGGCGCCGCCGGTCACGAGTAGGGTCACGTCGGTTGCTCCATCAAGCACGAGCCGCGGATCCGGCTTCGCCGGTCCGCAGGCGGGCGGCCCCCCTGGGGGGTACCGAGCGAAGCGAGGTTGGGGGCCTCATGCCCTTCCGTAGGTGTCCTCGAAGCGCACGATGTCGTCCTCGCCCAGGTAGCTGCCCGACTGCACTTCGATGATCTCCAGCGGCACCTTGCCCGGGTTGCGCAGGCGGTGTGTCTCGCCGAGCGGGATGTAGGTGCTCTGGTTCTCGGTCAGCAGGATGACCTTGTCGCCCACCGTGACCTCGGCGGTGCCGTTGACCACGATCCAGTGTTCGGCGCGGTGGTGGTGCATCTGCAGGCTGAGGCTCGCGCCGGGCTTGACCATGATGCGCTTGACCTGGTCGCGCGGGCCGCGGTCGATGCTGTCGTACCAGCCCCAGGGCCGGTGCACCTTGCGGTGCAGCGCCTGCTCGCCGCGCTGCTCGCGGCCGAGCGCATTGACGATCTGCTTCACGTCCTGGCTCTTGTCGCGGCGCGCCACCATCACGGCGTCGGGCGTCTCCACCACCACCACGTCGTCGAGGCCGACCACCCCCACCAGACGGCTGGTGGCGTGGACCAGCGTGTTGCGGGTGTCGGCGAAGAGCGCGTCGCCGACGGCGGCGTTGCCGTGTTCGTCCTTCTGCGCCACCTGCCAGACCGCGTCCCAGGCGCCGAGATCGTTCCAGCCGGCGGCCAGCGGCTCCATGCGGATGTCGAGCACGCCGGGGCACTTCTCCATCACCGCGTAGTCGACGCTTTCGCTCGGCACGGCGGCGAACTCGGCCTTGCCGGGGCGCACGAACACCGAATCGGTCTTGCGCGCGGCAAACGCGGCGCGGCACGCGCTGAGGATGTCGGGGCGGAAGCGTTCCAGCGCCGCCAGCCACACGCTGGCCTTGAGCACGAACATGCCGGCGTTCCAGTAGTAGCCGCCGGCGGCCAGGTACTTCTTCGCCGTGGCGGCGTCGGGCTTCTCGACGAACTGCGCCACCTTGGCGCCGTCGGCGCGGATGTAGCCGTAGCCGGTCTCGGGCTTGTCGGGCGTGATGCCGAGGATCGTGATGGCACCCCCGGCCGCGGCGCGAACGGCGTTGCGCAGCGATTGTGTGAATGCAGTGCCGTCGGTCACGGTCTGGTCGGCGGGGGTCACCACCAGCACCGGGTCGCTGCCGGTGGCCTCGGCCTGCAGCGCGGCCAGGGTGACGGCGGGCGCGGTGTTGCGGCCCATCGGCTCCAGCAGCACGGCCGAGGGCTCGGCCTTCAGTTCCCGCAACTGGTCGAGCACCAGGAAGCGGTGCTCCTCGTTGCCCACCACCACCGGCGCGGCCACGCCAATGCCCTCGTCGGCCAGGCCCTGCAGCCGCGACACGGCCTGCTGGAACAGGCTGGTGTTGCCCGAGAGCACCAGGAACTGCTTCGGGAAGCCGCTGCGCGACAGCGGCCACAGCCGCGTGCCCGAGCCCCCGGCCATCACCACCGGCCACACCTGCGTCTTGTTGTTCATGCTTCAAATCCCTTCGGGTTCATCGATTGCCAGCGCCAGCTGTCGGCGCACATGCGGTCCAGGCCCAGCCCGGCCTGCCAGCCCAGCAACTGGCGGGCCAGCGTCGGGTCGGCGTAACACGCGGCCACGTCACCGGGGCGGCGTGGCTTCAGCTCGTAGGGTACCGCGCGGCCGCTGGCCGCGACAAAGGCGGCCACGACCTCGAGCACGCTGTAGCCGCGCCCGGTGCCCAGGTTCACGGTGAAGGAGCCCGGGTGGCCCAGCAGCCGCTGCAGCGCCGCCACGTGGCCCTGTGCGAGATCGGTGACGTGGATGTAGTCGCGCACGCCGGTGCCATCGGGCGTGGGGTAGTCGCTGCCGAACACCGAAAGCTTCTCGCGCCGGCCCACGGCCACCTGGGCCACGTAGGGCATCAGGTTGTTGGGCACCCCGCGCGGGTCTTCGCCGATGAGGCCGCTTTCGTGCGCGCCCACAGGGTTGAAGTAGCGCAGCGTGGCGGTCTGCCAGGCGGGGTCCGCGGTGCCCAGGTCGCGCAGGATCTGCTCGCCCATGAGCTTGCTCTGGCCGTAGGGGTTGGTGGCAGACAGCGCGGCGTCCTCACGGATCGGCAGTTCGCGCGGATCACCGTACACCGTGGCGCTGGAACTGAACACGAAGCGCTTCACGCCATGCTGCTGCATCGCACGGCAGAGGGTGATGAGCCCGCCCATGTTGTTGGCGTAGTAGGCCAGTGGCTGCTG
>VFQO010002452.1_pt1 | contig 11312 bp, 6 predicted proteins | sample 3512331 | NCBI WGS metagenome assembly VFQO01 (sample SAMN10412371, study PRJNA504923) | tailings metagenome | isolation source: Replicate 3 from Balatoc abandoned mine | place: Philippines: Itogon, Benguet | collected 2017-08-28 | reverse complement strand
GAAAACAGGCTTTTGGGCTGTGAGACTTAATTGCTCACGACTGCGTCCCGCACCACCTTTCCGTGAGCCGGGCGCGTCTGAATTCGCGCCGCATTCTGCGGGCCTAGTCAAAGCCGAGGCAGACCCGTCCCTGACTTTGGCCGCCGCTATCACAGCCGAATTGCTGGTCGGTGGCGGGATCGCGATCGAAGGTGCGGTCACGGCCCGGCAGCGGATGCGGGCCAAGCAGATCGCGCAAGGAGATGATGCCGCGCTGGGACAGCGTGAAGGGGCCGATCGGGGCCTGACCCTTGCCCGGCACGAACAGCGCAAGTCCGGCATCCTCCAGCGGGATCACCTGATCGCCCACGGTCACGTCGATCGCGCCGCGCTGCACGCCTTGCGCGTTGCGGCCTGGTCCGCGCAACACGATCAGGCTGGCGGTTTCCGGATCTGCCGTATTGTTGCGATCGATGATGCCTTCGCGCCGCGCGATTTCGATGGCGTCCTCGCCCACAACCCCTTCGATGATCGTGCCGCGAATGCCGATCGAGGCGACCGGGGTCTTGATCGACGATCCCTCGCGCCCCTTCTTCAGCGCACGTCCGGACATGAAGCGGAAGGCGCCCTTGGCCACGGAAGCGCTGACGGAACTGGCATCGCTGGCGGGATCGAAAACGAAGCGATCGATCTTTACCCGCGCATTGGCGCCGACGGTGAAGCTCGTCTTGTCGAGCAGCAGAAGCTGGGTCATGCTGCTTTTGCCGGTCACGATGTCATTGCCGATGGCAATTCGTTCGCGGACCGCGGCCTTGTGCAGTACGGGATTGGCGGCGGTGGTCACCCGCACATCATTGCGCACCACGGCGGTGATGCCGACATTCTGGGCCAAAGCAATGGCCGGGACGATTGCTACCGAAAGCGCTGCAACGAGCGCGACCTTGCGGGTGATTGATGTCATGCCAGCCATCCTTTTCAAAACCGCCAAACCAGCATCAGGTCGCCGCCAAAGCTTCCATAAGCATCGATGAATTCGGAATTTTCGTCGCGCGAGCGGTATCGCAGTGCCGTTTCGACAAACAGGCTGCGCCCGATCAGCGGCACCCCGATCGCGCCGCGCGCAAAGAACCGGAGCTGGCGCCTATCCTCGAAAAATTCGGCGTTGTGGAAGTCGACGTGGCGCAATGTCGCGGAAACCTTGCCATAGACGCCGTTCGTTTCGAGCGGGAATTCCGCACCTGCGGCAAGCCGGAAGGCATCATAGCCGAAGAATTCGAATGGCGCTTCCTTGGTCTCGGCGGCGATGGCCACGAAATAGGAGCTCAGCAAGGTGGGGTGGTGCTCGTAGATGAGCTCGCCGGTATAGTGCCACCCATCGTAATTCGAGACGACGAATTCTTCATCGACCGCCTCAAGACGCAGGGACAGTCGACCGCTGTTCCCTATGCGCAAGCTCGCGCTCGCTTCGGCGCCGAGCGCTGTCAGATATTCGGCGTCGGCGATCCGGCCGTGACGGACCAGCGCGCCGGCACTCAGCAGGCTTCGGCCGGTTTCGGCCCCGATGCCCAGCGCAGCGTCGCCGAATTGATACTCGGTTCCCGGCCCCGAAAGGGGGTTCAGCGTCTGTGCGAACAGGTCCCCGTAGACGAACGCGTCGCCAAGCGGGATTTGGGCCGCAATTTGGCTCTGGGCGACGAAGGCCAATCCGTCTCTCGAAGCCGGAGCAAAGAATGGCGAGGTGTTGATTTCGCCGAACGCGTCCTCGTCGTAGGAGAGGCCGACGCTGATCTTGCCGCCGATCCGGCCGGTGCGGCGCGTTGCGGTTTTGAAATCGTCGCCGCAGGCAGTGACCATTTGCTCCCACGCGTCACCGGAGGTCGGGCGAGAGCGCAGCGCCCCGAGTTCGATACGCGCCAGTTCGCGGTCATCGAGGCGGCAAAGCAGCCTGACATAGGCGAGGCGCACATTATCAGCCTCGGGCTGATCGAGCAGCGCGCGCTCCAGTGTCGAGGCTGCGCCGAGGAGATCGCCCTCGGCTTCCTGCGCGGACGCCGTTGCAAGTGCGGTCTCTGGCCGTTCGGCAGCGGCGCTTAGCGCGTCGAGCGCGTCGTCGGCACCGGCATCCTGCGCAAGCGCTGCCGGGGCATGGAATGCCAGCCCGGTTACGGAAATCGCCAGCGCCACACGCTTGTAAAGTCGCTGCATCGACACTCCCCCTATGTCCGGAGCGGAAACTAGCACAGCAATCTCTTCACAGCCAGTGCGCGACAAGATGCTTCGGGTTTACCCTTGGGCAATCGCTTTGCTAAGCTACAGTCGGGCGGACGGGGAGTAGGGGCGGGCGTGTTCGGGATCAGAGCCTTTTTCAAGAGCACCGGCTTTGCCGGTGTGCTTGCGCTGGCGCTGATCTTTCTGATCCAGCTTAATTATACCCAGTCGCTTTCGGCGCTCGGCAACCTCGTTTTCGATGCCTATGCCCGTGCCCAGCCCCGCGCATATGAACCCGCGCCGGTGCGGGTGGTTGATATCGACGAGGAATCCTTGCGGCGCGAAGGACAGTGGCCGTGGTCCCGCCCCGTGGTCGGCCGGCTGCTCCAGCGTCTGACCGATGCGGGCGCGGCGACGATTGCGCTCGATATCGTCTTTTCCGAAGCCGACCGCACCTCGCCAGCCTTGATCGCGAATGATCTTGCCAAACAAGGCGCGGACCCTGCGGCGGTCGAAATGCTGCGCGGTTTGCCCGATAATGATCAACGTTTCGCTGAGGCGTTGTCGCAGATGCCCGTGGTGAACGGCTTTTTCCTGACCTACGATCCGCTGCACACCACTGCTGTGCCGATTGCGGGCATCGCGATTTCCGGATCGGCGCATACCGAAGCCATACCTCAATATTCCAATGCGGTGCTGCCCCTCGCACCGCTCGACGCGGCGGCGCAGGGTAGAGGCTTCCTCACCTTGAGCGGCGATGACGACGGGATCGTGCGCCGCGCGCCGTTGCTGGCGCGGCAGGGCGACCAGATCCTTCCCGCGCTTTCGATCGAGGCCTTGCGCGTGGCTCAGGGCGCGGGTTCGGTGCTGGTCAAGATGAGCGACGGCAGCGGCAACATCGCCGCCGGCGCAGACCCCGGCGTCGTGTCGCTGAAGGTCGGAGAATTTGAGATCCCTACGACGCGGGCGGGCGAACTTTGGATGCATTACACCGATCCGGTGCCGGAACGGATCATTCCGGCCTGGAAGGTGCTCGACCCCGCCACTTCGGACGCCGAGCTGGCAAGCCTGTTCGAAGGACAGATCGTGCTGGTTGGCACAGGAGCCATCGGTTTGCGCGATCTGGTGGCGACGCCGCTACGCGATCGCGAGCTGGGTGTGATGGTTCACGCGCAGGCGATCGAGCAAGCCATCCTCGGCAAATTCCTGACGCGGCCCGACTGGGCGGAAGGGCTGGAACGCACACTGGTGCTGCTGACCGGCCTTGCGCTGCTGCTGCTCCTGCCGCGGCTCGGGGCGAGTGGCGGCGCGGTGTTGGGGTTGGCAATGATCCTGTTGGTCAGCGCCGGAAGTTGGTGGGCCTTCAGCGAGAAGCGCTTCCTGCTTGACCCGACCTTTCCGGTGCTGGCGATCCTTGCGGTCTACATCACTGTGACCGTGCTCGATTATTACCGCGAGGAGCAGGCGCGCAGCTACATCCATCAGGCCTTCGATCGCTATCTCTCGCCCGAACTGGTCAAGCGCATTGCGGCCGATCCGCACCAGCTCGATCTGGGCGGCGAGGAACGCGACATGACGGTGCTGTTCTGCGACATCCGCAGCTTCTCGCGCATCTCGGAAAAGCTCGAACCGAAGGCGATTATTGCCTTCCTGATCGGGTTCCTGACCCCGATGTGCGACATCCTGCTCGACCGCAAGGCGACGATCGACAAGTTCATCGGCGACGCAATCCTCGCCTTCTGGAACGCGCCGCTCGATGATCCCGACCAGCACGTCAACGCCGCCCGCGCCGCGCTGGCGATGCAGGAGCGGCTGAAGCAGCTCAATGCGGAGATGCCGGGGCGCAAGGACCAGACCTGGCCCGGCGATGTGGCGATCGGGATCGGGCTCAATTCCGGTCCGTGCTGCGTCGGCAACATGGGTTCAGCCCAGCGCCTATCCTATTCGATCATCGGTGATGCGGTGAACCTCGCCTCGCGGATCGAGGGTCTGACGAAATATTACGGCGTCGGGATCGCGATGGGCAGTGCGCTCCAGAGCCGGTTGCCCGGCTTTGCTGCGGTCGAGCTTGATCTGGTGCGGGTGGTAGGCCGCGATACGCCCGAAGCGGCCTACGCTCTGCTGGGAGACGAAGCGCTGGCGCAGGACGGCGCGTTCCAGTCTTTTGCCGAGGGTCATGCGGCGATGCTGGCCGCCTATCGCGCAAGGGATTGGGATAGCACCAACCGCTTGCTTGACGAATGGGGGGCGCAGGCGGAAGCTCTGGGCTTGGGAATGCTGTATGCGATGTACCGCGAACGCGTGGCACAATTGCAGAGCGCGCCGCCACCGGACGATTGGGACGGCGTGTTCGCCGCCAACGAGAAGTAGCGGCGCGATGGAGGGAGCGAGGGGAATGGCCGAAGAGCCCAGACCGCACCGCAAGGGGCCGGGGCGGATGCTCGCCGCGATCCTCATGCTCGCGCTGCTGCCCGCTTCGCAGGCCAGCGGTAATGCCCGGTACGAAGGTGTGGCGACCTGTGCCGGATCGACCTGCCATGGCCGGGCCGAGGGCAATGGCGCGGTCGTGCGGCAGGATGAAATCGCCACCTGGCAATCGCCTTCCTCCGCCAGCGGCGCGCATAGCCGCGCCTATGCCGTGCTAGCGAGCGAGCGTGGCCGCCAGATCGCAGCGAGCCTCGGGCTCGGATCGGCGACGGCTGCTCCGGCCTGCCTCGGCTGCCATGCGACCTATGCCCCCGCCGAGCGGCGCGGTGAGCGTTTCCTACTGTCCGACGGGGTCGGGTGCGAAAGCTGCCACGGCGCATCGGGTGGCTGGCTGCCGCTGCATTACGCGCTTCCCGCTACCCATGCCTCGAACGTGTCGGCCGGACTGGTGCCGCTCGAAAATCCGCAGGTGCGCGCACGTGTATGCCTCGATTGCCATTACGGATCGGACAAACCCGGCCAGTTCGTCACCCATTCGATGATGGCGGCGGGGCACCCGCGCATCTCGTTCGAGCTCGATCTGTTCAGCGCCTTGCAACAGCACCATGATGACGATGCCGATTATGCCGCGCGCAAGGGCGGCGTGGACAGCGTGCGGATGTGGGCTGTTGGTCAAGCCGAGGCGGTGCGCCGCTCGACCAGCCTGTTCGCGCAGCCGCGCTTTGCCATGCGCGGGATGTTCCCCGAATTCACCTTCTACGATTGCCACTCCTGCCATCGTAACATCACCGACGGGCCGCGCCGCAAGCTGACCTTCGAGACCAATCCGGGCCGCCCGATCCCATTCGGCAACCCGCCCTTCAACGACGAGAACATCATCATGCTCTCGGCCGTGGCGAGGGCGCTGGCACCGGGTCAGGCCGAGGGCTTCCTCGCCGCCAGCCGCGATTTCCATGCCGCAATGGGCCGTGACGGCGCGGGCGCGCGCGAAGCTGCCACGGCGCTCGGACGACGGGCAGCGGCGCTGTCGGACAGCCTCGCTGCATCGGGCGGCGGCAATGCCTTTTCGGTGGTCCGGCTGATTGCCGACCGGGCAACATCGGCGCGATTTACCGATTATGCCGGATCGGTGCAGGCGGTGATGGCGATCGACACCCTGCTCAACGCGCTGGTGCGCGAAGGACGGATCACGGTGGGAGCCGCTGCCGGTATCCGCGCCGACATCAACCGCGCCTATGCGGCGGTTGACGATCCCAATTCCTACCGCCCGGCCGAGTTCCGCAGCGCGCTTGGTGCCGCAGCACAGGCGATCGGGACGCTGCAATGATGCGCCGCTCGCGCCGCATTGCCGTGATCTCCGGCGCGGTGCTGGTGCTGGCATCCTGCGGTGGCGGTGGGTCTTCCAGCGGCGGGCCGACCCCGACGCCCACGCCCACTCCGCCGCCGAGCGGCTCGCTCTATGCTGTCCCGTCACCCGAAGCGCTGACAGCCGCCGAGGTCGGTACGGTTGTGGCGCGCGCGGCGGCGCAGGCCAGCGCGCAGGGCCGCCCCGGCACGATCGCGGTGGTCGACCGGGTGGGCAATGTGCTCGCCGTCTTCGCCATGCCCGGCGCGGCCGCCACCGCGCGCATTCCCGATGCACCCGACGGCAACAACATCGATGCGCAAGGCCTGGTCGTGCCAGCCGCCGCTGCCGCGATCGCCAAGGCGATTACCGGCGCCTATCTCTCGAGCAGCGGCAATGCCTTTTCCTCGCGCACGGCGAGCATGATCGTGCAGCAGCACTTCCCGCCCGCGCCCAGCACCGCGGGACTGGAAAGCGGTCCGCTGTTCGGGGTGCAGTTCAGCCAGCTGCCCTGTTCCGACCTTGCCGCGCGGGCGACTGATGGGCTGATCGGACCGAAGCGTTCGCCGCTCGGGCTGGCGGCCGATCCGGGCGGGTTTCCGCTCTACAAGAACGGCGTGGTGGTGGGCGGCATCGGCGTAATTGCGGACGGCGTCTACGGGCTCGACCTCAATGTGCTCGATATCGATCTCGACGCCGACGAAGCGATCGCACTCGCTGGCACGATCGGCTTCGAAGCGCCCGAGGCCATTCGCGCCAACCGCATCTTCGTCGACGGCACCTCTCTGCGCTATTCGGATGCGGGCTATGGCGCGCTCGCCAACGTCACCGGAGCAAGCTTTGCCGGCACGGCGGGCACGCTGGTGGCGGTCACGGGCTATTATGACGGCCTCTCGCTGCGCAGCGGGACGGCCTATGGCACCGAAGCCTCGGGCGTGCGCGCCGCAACCGCCGCCGAATTCGCCAACCGCGATGCCTTTGTCCTGACCAATGGTGCGGGCGCGGGCCGCTATCCGGTGCGCGCCGGGACCGACGGGGCCGAAATTGCCAGCCCGATCAGCGCCGCCGAAGCCCGCGCGATCCTCGAAGAGGCGTTCGCGATCATGGGCCGCGCGCGCGCCCAGATTCGCCAGCCGCTCGATAGCCGGGCACAGGTCACCATCTCGTTGGTCGACACCCGCGGAGAGGTGTTGGGGATCGTCCGCTCGCCCGATGCGCCGGTGTTCGGGATCGATGTCAGCCTGCAAAAGGCGCGCACCGCCAATCTGCTGTCCGCGCCCTTTGCCGCCGCGCAATTGCAGGCGGCAGGCGGCGAGGTGCCGCAATTCGTCAGCCGCCTGCGCACTTTCCTTGGTGATCCCAATGCACTGACCGGAGCCTTCGCCTTTTCCGATCGTGCGGTCGGCAACCTTTCGCGGCCTTATTTCCCTGATGGCGAGGTGGGCCAGCCCAACGGCCCGCTGTCGCGCCCGATCGCGCAGTTCAATCCCTTCTCGACCGGGCTACAGTCGGCGCTGGTGGTGGGTAACCTCGCGCAGCACCTCGGTTTCGTGACCGGCGCAGCGGCCAGCGATACGCCGCGATCCTGCACCAGCCTGCCCGATGCCACGCCCGGCCGCAGCCGGATCGCCAACGGCATCCAGATCTTCCCCGGATCGGTGCCGGTCTATCGCGGCGGCACGCTGGTGGGGGCTATCGGCGTTTCGGGCGACGGGATCGATCAGGATGACATGATCAGCTTCCTCGGCCTCAACAATGCCGGGCAGCGGGTCGGCGGAATCGCCAATGCCGCGCTCGGCATCCGCTCCGACCGGATCGTGGTGAGCGTGGGTTCGCGCCAAGTGCGACTGCGCTATGTCGGTTGCCCCTTTGCGCCCTTCCTCGGCAGCACCCAGAACAATGTCTGCGAGGGGCTGTAGCGATGTCGGCGATCCTTTTGCCGCTGCTCATGCTGGTCCAGGCCGAGCCGCCTCCCGCCCCGGCGAGCGAGGCAGCTGCGCCCGAACCGCCGTGGGAAACAGACGCCCCTCCGGTCGATCCGCAGGTGATCGAAGGGCGGCGGCGGCCCGATTACACCGATCCGCTGCCCGATCCGGTGACGCAAAACAATCCGGGCGCAGTCCGCGCGCCGCCTCCCAGCGCCTTCCCGGTCGATCAGGTGCCGATCCCCGATCGCTGGCGGCTGATCGAGAGCCTTGGCTTGGTGAAGGAGAAGTGGTGGGATCCCTATAACCAGAACACCTACAAGGGTGACCGCCCCATTGACCCGGCCAAGGTGCCGTGGCTGCCGATCAAGGGGCATGACTGGTTCTTCATCGCCAATGCGGTGAGCGACACGGTGATCGAGCCGCGCAGCTTCCCGATCCCCGTCGGTGTCCAGACCACAGAGGATTCCGACCGCAACGACGTGTTCGGCAATGATGTCTCGACCGTCCTGTCGCAGACCTTCATCATCGGCGCAGCGCTGACCAAGGGCAGCACCGCGTTCAAACCGCCCGATGTCGAATATCGCGTCACGCTGGCGGTCAATCTCAACTATGTCGATGTGCCCGAACGCCGCGTGCTGTTCGTCGAACCATCAAAGCCGAGCCAGCGCTTCGACCACTTCGTGGGCGTGCAGGAAGCCTTCTTCGATTACCATATCCGCAATGTCTCGACCCGTTATGACTTCGATTCCGTGCGGATCGGGATTCAGCCGTTCCAATCGGATTTCCGCGGCTTCCTGTTCAACGACCAGCAGCTGGGCGTGCGGTTCTTCGGCACGCGCGACAACAACCGCTTCCAGTACAATCTGGCGGCGTTCTGGCGGCTGGAGAAGGACACCAACAGCGGGCTCAACTCGGTCGTCCAGCGCCCGCGTGACGATTGGTTGCTGGTCGCCAATGTCTATCGCCAGGATTTCCTGATCCCGGCGCTGACCAGCCAGATCACGGTCGCCTACAACCGCAATCGCGAAGGCAACGAGATCGAAATCGACGACAATGGCTTTCCGGTCCGCCCGGCGCTGCTGGGCGATCTGCGCGGGCGCGATTATGATGTGCTCTACCTCGGCTATAATGCCGATGGGCGGATCGGCCGGATCAATCTCACCGCCAGCGCCTATGGTGCGCTGGGCGAGGACCGGAACAGCTTCTTCACCGGCGAACCGGCCGATATCCGGGCGTTCTTCGGCGCGGCCGAACTCAGCTACGATCGCGACTGGATGCGCTTTCGCCTGTCAGCCGCGTGGGCGAGCGGCGATGACGATCCCTACGACGGGCGCGAGACCGGGTTCGACGCCGTGTTCGAAAACCCGGTCTTTGCCGGCGCCGACACCAGCTACTGGATCCGCCAGACCATCCCCTTCGCGGGCGGCGGGCGGGCGGTCTCGGTCAATGGCCGCAACGGGATGCTCAATTCGCTGCGTTCGTCGAAGGAACAGGGGCAGTCGAACTTCAACAACCCCGGCCTGATGCTACTTGGCGCCGGGGTCGACTTCGACCTGACCCCCGAATTCCGCCTCTCCGCCAATGCCAACCACCTGTGGTTCGAAAACACGGCCACGCTCGAGACACTCCGTAACGAAGGCTCGATCCCGCGCGACATCGGCTGGGATCTTTCGACAGCGGCGATCTGGCGCCCGAAGGCGACACAGAATATCGTGTTCCGACTGTCGGCCGCGACACTGCTTTTGGGCGGGGGCTTTCGTGACCTGTTCGACAGCCGGGGAGGGGGAAGTGCGTATTACTCGGTGCTGGCCAATGCGATCCTGACCTACTGATGCTGCATTTGCGCCGCCTTGTCCTTGCTACCGCAAGCGTGCTGCTGGCCGCAGCCATGATGCTCGGCCCGATCCGCGCGGCAGAGGGCGAGCAGGCGGTCAATCGCGACTATTCGCTCGTCACCGCCCCGCCCGCACCGGCGCGGCAGACTTATGGCGATGTGCTGACCAAATCCGCCGGCTGCACTTCGTGTCACGTCCAAAGCGATGCGCCCAGCATGCACATGAGCCCGGCGGTGCAACTCGGCTGCACCGATTGCCACGGCGGCAATGCTTCAGTCGCAGGCAATCCCGAGCTGCCGCACGATCACCCCGACTATCTCGCCGCCCGCGACCGCGCGCATGTGCTGCCCAAATATCCGAAAAGCTGGCATTGGCCCTCCTCCGCCAATCCCCAGCGCAGCTACGCGCTGCTCAACCGCGAGGCGCCCGAGTTCGTCCGCTTCGTCAATCCCAGCGATTACCGCGTCGCGCGCGAGGCCTGCGGTGCGTGCCACATGGCGACGATCGAGGCAGGCGAACGCTCGATCATGGCGACCGGCGCGATGCTGTGGGGCGGAGCGAGCTACAACAACGGGATTCTGCCGTTCAAGAACTACCTCCTTGGCGAGGCCTACACGCGCGAGGGTGAACCGGCGAAGATCGTGACCCCGGGTGATCCGCCGGGTACGCTGACCGAGCGGCAGAAGGCGCGCGGGGCGCTGGCCGAACTTTACCCGCTGCCGACATGGCACGTGATTCCGCCGGGCGACGTGTTCCGCGTGTTCGAGCGCGGCGGGCGCAATATCAGCACCCAGTTCCCCGAAATCGGCCTGCCCAACCCGAGCGGATCGATCCAGCGCCTCGAAGAGCCGGGGCGGCCCGATCTCAAGCAATCGAACCGCGGGCCGGCCACCGGCCTCCGGGTCGCGATCCCCGCGCTCAACATCCACAAGACCCGGCTCAACGATCCCTTCACTTGGTTCATGGGCACCAATGACCAGCCGGGCGACTATCGCCATTCGGGCTGCGCCAGCTGCCATGTGATCTATGCCAACGACCGCGAGCCGCGCCATTCGCTGATCTACGCCCAGTTCGGCCGCGACGGGCAGACCGGCACCGTCGATCCGACAATCGCCGCCAAGCGCGAGGGCGGGCACGGCGCGCTCAAGCAGCGCGGCGATCACCATGACGATGATGATGCGGAGCCGGTGAAGGAAAAGGGGCACCCGCTCCAGCACGTCTTCACGCGCTCGATCCCGACGGCGCAGTGCATGAACTGCCACATGCACCAGCCCAATATCTTCCTGAACTCGTATCTCGGCTACACCATGTGGGATTACGAGGCCGATGCGCCCTTCATGTGGCCGGAGAAGCAGAAATATCCGACCGCCGAGGACGTGCGGAAAGTGCTCGACCGCAACCCCGAAGGCGCTGCGCCGCGTGGCAACTGGGCCGATCTCGATTTCCTGCGCAATGTCTACGATCTCAACCCCAAGCTGAAAGACACCCAGTTCGCCGATTACCACGGCCACGGCTGGAACTTCCGGGCGATCTTCAAGCGCGACCGCGAGGGAAATCTGCTCGATGCCGATGGCCAGATTGTCGACCCCG
>VFQO010046332.1_pt1 | contig 11315 bp, 8 predicted proteins | sample 3512331 | NCBI WGS metagenome assembly VFQO01 (sample SAMN10412371, study PRJNA504923) | tailings metagenome | isolation source: Replicate 3 from Balatoc abandoned mine | place: Philippines: Itogon, Benguet | collected 2017-08-28 | reverse complement strand
GCGCCGCCGGTTCCTCCAGCACCTCGAACTCGCCCGCCAGCCCGAGCTCGAGCGGGAAATTTTTCGCGATGCGCGCAAAGAATCCGTCGAAAGTGCCGAGCCGCAGGCGGTGCATCGCCTCCACCACCGTCCGCAGCAGCCGCAGGAAGTCCGCCGGGCCGGCCGACGGCACGGCGATCGCGCGCGCGAGGCCGGCGGCCGCGGCGGGATCGGCCGCGGCCCGGGCGAGCTTGCGCAGGATGGCGTCAAAAAACTCGCCCGCCGCCTTGCGTGTGAAGGTCAGGGCCACGATCCGCTCCGGTGCGGCCCCGAGCGCGAGCAGCCGCACAAAGCGGTTGGTCAGCGCGTGGGTCTTGCCCGAGCCCGCCGAGGCCAGGATCATCTCGTGGCCGAGCTTCATCGGAAAGCCTCCGCGTCCACGCTGGCCGCGGCGCCGCGCTGGAACAGCCCGGCGAACGCGTCGAATTCCGCCTCACGGCCCGCGAGCTCGCGCGGCGGCCAGAATTCCCGGCGGACGATCGCCGCCGCCACGCCGCCGGCGCAGCGCCAGGCCGCGGCGGCCAGGTCGGGCGTGTAGTCGGCCCACAGCGCGATGTCCGTCTCGGTCGCGGCCTTCGGCAGGTTGAAATAGCCGCAGGTCAGCGGCACCCCGGGAAACTCGCCGGCGGCCACGCGTTCGTAAAGCGGCAGTTGCAGGTCCTGCCAGACCCGCACGCGTTCTTCCTCCGCCCAGCAGGCCCAGGCGGGCGGTTCCTCGCCGGGCCGCGGCGACCGCAGATGCGCGTCGGCCGGATTCACCGGCTGGTCGGAGGTTTTGTAATCCAGCACCCGGATTTCGCCGGTGGTCTCGTGCCGGTCGATGCGGTCGATTTTGCCCGCGAGGGTGAGCCCGCCGACCGCCACCTCAAATTTCCACTCCACGCGCTCGATCACCCAGCCCTCCGCCCGAGCCCGGGCCTGCCGCTCCGCGGCGGCGGCCAGCCGCTGCCGGGCGGATTCCAGCTGCACCCGCAACGGCACGGACTGCTCGCGGCCGAACTGGCTCGCCGCCGTCTGGTCCAATGCCGCCAGCAAGTAATCGCGCAACTGCCCCGCATCGGTGCAGTCGCGCAAGGCCGCCTCCCGGCCCATCGCCTCAAGCGCCGCGTGACACAGCGTGCCGAAGTCCAGCGCATCGAGCTCCACCTTCGCCGGGTCCACCGCCGCCATCTTCAGGCCGCGTGCCAGGTAAAAGCGGAACGGACAACCCAGCCAGTCCCGCAGCGCCGTCACCGCCAGCCGCGCCGGCACCTCGACGCGCGGCGGACACAGCCGCCAGGGCCGGGTCCAGGCCAGGTTCGCACCGCCCGGGGACAATTCACGGAAAAGCCAGTCCACGCGGCGGGGCAGTTCCGCGTCGGGACAGCGCAGCAACAGCCGCGAAGGCCGCAAGGGTTCGCCGTTGGCAGAAACCCGCCCCAGCAGCACGTCGAACCGGCCCGCCTGCGCCCGCGACGTCGCCAGGGCGTGCAGGTAGTAAGCGTCCACCGCAAGCCGCGTGGCGTTGGTCTTCAGTCCCAGGCGGACCCGCAGGCTCTCCGGCAGGAAGGGATCCCCGGTCACCGCCGACGGCACCCGCCCGTCATTGAAACCGGCCACGGCAAGGTGCGGCGCATCCTCCCAGAGCAACTCCAGCCAGCCCTGCGTTTCCAATGCTCCCGCCGGTTTTTCCCCGAAGCGCCGGCTGGCACCGTAAAGCTGCAGCGCGGTCGCCCGCGCGTCCTCCGCGCTCAGGTCCGGAAATTTTTCCCCGGCCCGGGCCACCGCCTGGACGACCTCCGACCAAACTTCGGCGGCTTCCGCCAGACCGGCCCCGGCCCGGTCATCCGGATCAAGCCTGCGGCCGGAAAATATCTCCTCCAGCACCGCCGCGGTGTTTTCGGGAAACGTTCCGCGGCGAAGCCGGTCCCGCCAGGCGGCGACGGGCGCAAGCAGATCCTCGCCGCGCCAGTGCCGGCGCACCGCCGTCAGGTCGGCCGGCAAATGGCGGGCCTGCACGCGGTCCAGCTCCGCCAGCAAATGTGCGGCCGAAAAACCCGCGCCGGCCCGGGCCTGCAACGCCCGCAGCACATCGGGATGCCGCACCAATTCGGCCACGACCGCGAAGGCGTCATCGCGCGCCAGCTCCGCCAAGGCGGCCAGCAGCCGGTGCAACCGGTCGCCCCGGCGGTCGCGGCCTTCCGGATCGAAGCCGTCGAGGCCGCGCTCGCGCAGCGCCTGCACCAGAGGCGCGATCAACTCCGGGTCCACCACCCCGACCGCCAGCATTCCTTCCTCGCCGGCATAGGCGGTGGCCAGCCCGGCGAGCCGGGCGGCCTGGGCTTCCGGATCGGCCCAAAGCTCGACCTGCCGTTCAAAATCATCCGCCGGCAGGACGCGGCCCGCCCAGTGCGCCGGATCGGGCCGGCCCCAGCCGTCAAAGGCCGCGGCCTCGTCCTCCGGGGCATACACCACCACCTCGACCGGCACCTGCGCCGCGTATTCCGCGAGCAGGGTCAGCGCCACGGGGCGCGGGTCGGGCACGGCTAGCATGACGATGCGCCGCACGCCGGCCGGCGGCACCGCGCCGCGCCAGCCCGCCACCCGCATGGCCGCCGCGTCTTCCAAGCCGCGGGCATTCAGGGCGGCGGCTTGCCGGCGTTCGAGTTCCGCCAGCTGCTGCCAGCGTTCCCCCTCGGGGAAATCGGCCTCAACCCGCGCCGGCACATCCGCCAAGCGCAGGCCCACCTCGGCCAGCGTATCCTGCAACCGGGCAAATTCCGCGCCCAGGCGCCACGCCCAGGCAAAGTTGCGCTCCGGCGGATCCACCGGAAACACCGCGCGGAAACCGTCCAGTTCCGCTTCGCGGAAAACCTGCGCCCACGCGAGTTGCGCCTCCAAACGCGAAGCCTCATCCCGCACCGGCATCGCCCCGGCCACCAGCGCTTCCAGCGTCAGCACCTGCGGCGGCAACACCGCCTGCCCGCGATCCGCGGCAAATGCCGCCAGTCCCTCGCGCAGCCGCCGCCCCGCCTGCCGCGTGGACACCAGCACCATGATGCCGGAAAGATCGAGCGCCCGGCCGCCCGGCCAGCCTTCCGCCAACAGGCCCACCGCCTGCGGCAGCAACGGCCGCGTCCACGGCAGGAAGCGGCGACGGAGTCGGGCGGGCGGCGGGATCATGGTTGCGGATGAACAGGACGGGGCAGAGCTGGAAAAAAGCCAAGCTTACCCGCCGGGCTGGGACAACCGCGGTCCCAGGGCGGCCGAAAAACAAAAACCCCGCGGCCCAAAGGACCGCGGGGCGGAAAAGTCACGGAAGCAACTTACTTCTTGGCGAAGACGTGCCGGGCCACCTGGGCCTTGGCGCGGTCGGCGGCATTGCGGTGCACGACGCCGGACTTCACGGCCTTGTCCACGGCGGAGGTGTAGGCGGAAGCGGCGGACTTCTTGGCGGCATCGTCGCCGCCCTTGAGGGCGGCTTCGAGCTTGCGGTGCAGCGTCTTGAGACGGGTCTTGGTCGCCTTGTTGCGTTCGGTCAGACGCACGGTTTTGCGCGCGGCTTTGATGGCAGATTTGGTGTTGGCCATGGTCGGATGAAGAGTTGTAGCCGGCCAAGGACTCAAACGAGCGCGGGTGAGTCAATGGTAATTTCCCGCGGGCGGCGGGATCCGCTTTGGCTTTGCCCCTGCCGCCAAAGGCGGCATGGTGTCGCCCCTTCCCTGCCGCGATGACTCTCAAGACCCGCTTCAACCTCCTGCTGGCGGCGCTCTGCCTGGTGCTGGCCACCGGTTTGACCCGGCTCTGGGTCTACGAGCGGCGGGAGTTTCACGCCATGGTCGAGCAGGCCCAGCGGCAGCGGCAGGAGCTGCTGGACCGGCTGGTGGAACTGCGCGGGCTCTCGCTCAAGCAGTTCGCCGACGATTACTCCCTGTGGGACGAAACCGTGCACTTCCTTGCCGCGGAAACCCCCGATTCGGAATGGGCGCAGGTGAACCTTGCGCAAAGCCTGGCCAGCTTTGACACGCAGGCCCTGTGGGTGCTGCGGCCGGACGGCGCCCTCTTCCACTTCATCGGGCCGGACGACGCATCCGACCCGGCCATCCGGGATCTGCCCCGCCAGCCCGAATTGCTCGGGCGGCTGCAACAAGACAGGCAGATCCACTTTTTCCAGAAGACGGGCGGCAAGGTTTGGGAAATCCGCGGGGCGGTGGTAACGGCCTCGGACGACCGCGCGCGCGTGCAGTCCCCGGCCGGCTTCCTGCTGGCGGGCAGGATCTGGGGCCCGGACCAACTGGCCGGGCTGGCCGAAATCCTCAGCGGCCGGCCCGCCCTCTCGCTCGAGCCGCATGACCATCCGCGGCCTTCGGCGCACCGGGATGCCACCACGATCCATCTGCACTACAACCTGACCGACTGGCGCAGCCGGCCGGTGGCGGTCCTGCAGGTGGACTACGACATCTCCGACGTGATCCTGCTCAGCGAACTCGATGCATGGGAGTCGGTCATCTTTTTCTTCTACGGGGCGCTGGCGATCGTGCTCGTCGTTTACTTCACGCGCCGCTGGGTGCTGCGCCCGCTGGACGGCATCGGCGCGAGCCTGAGCAGCGGAGACCTGACCGGCATCGCGCCCCTGCTGCGGCAAAAATCCGAACTCGGCCGCGTCGCCAACCTCATGCGGCAGGCCGCGCAGGACCGGCTGGCGCTGCAGGCGACCCTCGACGAACGCGCCCGGCTGGGCCGGGACCTGCATGACGGGGTCATCCAGACACTCTATGCCTCGGGCATGAACTTGGCCAGCGCCCGCGCCCTGCTGGAGCAGGATCCGGCCGCCGCCGCGGAGCTGCTTGAGCAAACCCGCGGCGAACTCAATGCCATCATCCGCGACATGCGGAGTTTCATCACCCGGCTCGAACCGGTGACCACGCACCGGGAATCCTTTGGCAGCGCCCTGCACGGTCTTTCCGAATTCATGCAGGCCGTGCAGCCCGCCCGCTACGAAATCGCGATCGACGAGGCCCTGGCCGCCGCGCTGCCGATGGACACGCGCACCCAGTTGCTGCACATGGCCCGCGAGGCCTTGAGCAACGCCCTCCGGCATGGCGGCGCCACTCGCATCGGCCTCACGCTGCGCGCAGACGGGGCGGAGATTGTCTTCATCGTCGCCGACAACGGCCGCGGCTTCGATCCCGCCGCGCCGGCCCCGGGCGGCCGCGGGCTGGAAAACCTCGCGCAACGGGCCCGCGAACTGGCGGGTTCGCTCGACATACGCTCGCAAACCGGTCATGGCACCACCATCACCCTGCGTTTCAACGCACCCAAATGACCACCACCGCCGCCATCCGTGTCCTGCTCGTTGACGACAGCGCCCTCGTCCGCCGCGGCGTGCGCTCCGTGATCTCCTCGCACTGCAAGGACGGATCCATCGAGGTCGTCGGCGAGGCGGCCACCGCCGCCGAGGCGGTGACGGCGGCCAAGCGGCTGCTGCCCGATGTCGTGCTGCTCGACATCCGCCTGCCCGACGGATCGGGCATCGATGCCTGCCGCCAGATCCTCCGCGAACTGCCCGATACCCGCGTCCTCGTGCTTACCTCGTTCGCGGACGACAATCTCGTTTACAACGCCGTCATCGCCGGCGCCCACGGTTACCTGATGAAGGAGATCGATCCCGCGGGACTCCTCGAGGCGATCACCAACGCCGCGGCCGGCAAGTCGGTGCTCACGCCCGATGTCACCGACCGCATTCTGCGCCTGATTCGCGACGAGCCGGCCCAGTCCGGGGGCGACCTCAGCCTGCTTTCCGCACAGGAACGGCGCGTCCTCGCACTGGTGAGCGACGGCCTCACGAACAAGGAGGTCGGGGAGAAGCTCAATCTCAGCGAAAACACCGTGAAAAATTACCTGGTCAACGTCTTCGACAAGCTGCGGGTAAAGCGCCGCTCCCAGGCAGCGGCCATCTACGCGCAGACGACCAACCGCGACCAAAGCAAATAGGCTCTTTCAGGCCTATTTAATAGGCCTGAAATAACCAACTAACGCCCCTAGTCCTGTTCGTCGCGCCCCGCTAGTCTGTCCCGGTTGATCCGATCTGCCGACAATCCTCCAGCCTGCCTTGACCATGGTCTGCATGCCTCAGGGCGCCGGGCCTGCGTCTCCCGCCTGCCATGAGCATTCCGGCACGATTTGGCCTGCTGCTGGGGGCGATGCTGCTCGGCCTCGGTTCCGCGCTCTTTCTGCAACACTGGCTCGAACGCCGCAGCGACGCCGCTGAACGCCTGGCCCTGGCGCAACAGCAGGCGCGGGAGCTGGATCACTGGCTCGCCGCCACGGGCAGCAGTTTTGGCCGCTACGTCTCGGACTACGCCCGCGCGCTGGCCGCCGGTGAAGAGGACTCCAGCCTGCGCGATCCCCTGGACTCGGACGTGGCGGCGCTCTGGCTGCTGCGGGCGGACGGCACATTGCAACGCGCCATCGCCGCTCCGGGACTGTTGCAGCCGCCGGTGTCCGCAACGGAAATCGCGGCCTGGACCCAATCTCCCCCGCCAGATCAATTTTTCGCCGAAGCCGGCGGACGTCTGCTCGAAATGCGCGTCGCACGGCTGCCCGTGAACGGACCGACGGGCCAAGTCGCCTGGGTCCTTGCAGCCAAGCCCTGGGACGAAAGCCACCTCCGCCTGATTTCCCATCTGACCGGCGGCACCGCGATCCTCACGCAGCCGGCCGCCACCACCGCGAGAGCCGCCGGCGGCACCGAAACCCGCCCGCTGGCGGACTGGCAGGGAGCCACCCGGCGTTTGCTCAAGGTGAAATACCCGGAAGAAACCCCGACCCTGCTGCAATGGGCGATCGCGCCGCACCTGCCGCTGTTTCTTTCCTTCGCGCTCCTGCTGATGGTGGCGTTCGGCCTGAGCCTTCAGCAGTGGGTCCTGCGCCCCTTGGGGCGCATTGACGCCAGCCTGCAGCAGGACGACGCGCGGCTCATCCAGGAACTTTGCGCCAGCAGGGATGAATTCGGCCGGGTCGCCCGGCTCCTCGACAAGGCCCACGCCCAGCGCGACCGCCTGAAGGAGGAAATCGAAAAACGCCGGCGCACGGAACAGGCCCTGCTTGCCAGCGAGGACCAGTTGCGCCGCACGCTGGACGAACGCATCCGGCTCGGCCGCGATCTCCACGACGGTGTCATCCAGTCGCTCTACGCCTGCGGCATGGGTCTCGCCGGGGTCCGCAGCCTGCTCGCTTCCGGCCAGACCGAAGCCGTGGCCCGGCTCGAGCAGATCCGCGACGCGCTCAACAACACCATCCACGACGTGCGCAACTTCATCACCGGGCTGGAGCCCGAGCTGCTGCGCCAGCAAACCTTCGCCCAGGCCATCGCGGAACTCCTCGTCCAGATGCGCGAGCTGGGGGAAGCCCGCTGCACCAGTGATATCGACGGCGCGCTGGCCGACCGGCTCTCCCTCTCCCAGCGCGCCAACCTGCTCCAGATCACGCGCGAAGCCGTGAGCAACGCCCTGCGCCACGGCCAGGCCCGCACGGTGCAGGTGGCGCTCCGCCGCCACGGGGAAAACGGCCTGCTCTTCGAGATCGGCGACGACGGCCGCGGCTTCGCCGCCGACCAGACGGAGAAAAACGGCCACGGCCTCGCCAACCTCGCCCAACGCGCCCGGGAGATGGGCGCCGCCTTCACCACGCGCTCCGAACCCGGACGCGGCACGCACCTCCAGTTCATCTTCAACCCGCAGGCAGCCCCATGAGTTCACCTTCCGAACCGCCCGTCCGCATCCTGATTGTCGAGGACAGCGCCCTCGTCCGCCACGGCCTGCGCGCCGTGCTCGCCGCCGCCACCGAACCCCGGTTAGTCGTGGTCGGCGAAGCCGACTCGAACGCCGCTGCGATCGCCGCCTGCGGACAGCACCGGCCCGACGTCGTGCTGCTCGACATCCGCCTGCCCGACGGCCTGGGCTTCCAGGCCTGCCGGGAAATCCTGCAACGCCACCCGGAAACACGGGTCATCGTCCTCACCTCGCACTCCACCGACCGCTTCGTTTACGAGGCGGTGAACGCCGGCGCCCATGGTTACCTGATGAAAGAGGTGGATCCCGCCGGCCTGATCCAGGCCATCCGCGACGTGGCCTCCGGCCAGTCCATCCTCGCCCCCGACGTGACCGACCGCGTGCTGCGGCTCCTGCGCCACGAGCAGAAGACCGGCCAGGCGGGCACGGAGCTGGAATCGCTCTCCCCGCAGGAACGCCGGGTGCTCGCGCTGGTCGCGGAAGGCCTCACCAACAAGCAGGTGGGCGAACGGCTCAAGCTCAGCGAAAACACCGTCAAAAATTACCTGATCAATGTCTTTGAAAAACTGCACGTGAAGCGCCGCTCCCAGGCCGCCGCCCTCTATGTGCAGCACAGCGGGGAAGCCGGGGCCGCGGCCGGCCGGTCCGGCTTCACCCTGGTCGAGGTCATGATGGCCGCCTTCGTGCTCGCCTTCGGCATCATCACCGCGATCACCACGCTGCAACGCGGCCTGCAAGCCATCGACACGGCCCGCAACTACACCTACGCGACCCAGCTCATGCAGGGCGAACTCGAGGGCCTGCGGCTGCACAACTGGACCCAGCTCGAGGCCCTGCAGTCCGCCGGGCCCGCGCCCATTCTCACCGATCCGGCCGCCAGCTCGGGCCGCACCGCGTTCACCTGCATCCGGACGATCCGGACGGTGAAACCCGACATGAAGGAGATTCTCCTCATCGCGACCTGGCGCGGCTACGACGGCCGCAGCCACACCGCCCGGCTCATCACCCGCTACGCCAAACATGGACTTTACGACTACTTCTACACCTCACATTGAGCCCCGCCGCCCCGCCGCGGCGTTCACCCTCGCCGAGGTCATGATCGCAGCGGCGCTCTCGACCGTCATCCTCGCGGGCGTGATGAGCGCCTTCCTCTTCATCGGCCGCACGGGCTTCAGCGCGGGCAACTACAGCGAGATGGAGGCGCAGGTGCGCCGCGCGCTCGACCTGTTTGCGAACGATGCCCGCATGGCCCGGGACATCCGCTGGCACAGCGCGCAACACGTCACGCTCTACCTGCCCGCCGCCGGCGCCGGCTCCCGCGCAGTGACGTATCTCTACGAACCCGGAACGGGCGCGGCGGCCGCGGGCAATTTCTACCGCATCCCCGGGGAAGCGGGCGCGGCGTTGCCGCGGCAGGTGCTGGTGCGCAACGTCGCGCCGGACTTCGCCTTCCAGCGCTTCAAGCTCGAACCCACGGGCGCCGCCGCCAACGACCTGGAAACCAAACTCCTGCAGGTCAGCTTCCGCGCCATCCGTGAAGGGGTCACCGTCAACACCGCCAGCCAGGCCGCACATTCCGCGCGGCATGTCCTGCGCAACAAAAGGGTCGGCAACTGATGCGTCCGCACCCGACCCTCGTCCCGTCTCCCCGCCGCCAACGCGGCTCGGTGCTCATCGTGGCGCTCCTGCTCATGGCGGTCATCGCCCTGATGCTCGCCAGCTATCTGGGCCTCAACCTGAACTCCACCCGGCAGGCCCAGCGGGCGTTCCACGGATCCGCCGCGCTCAACCTGGCCGAGACCGGCGCCGAGGAGGCCGTCTGGTCCTTCAACCGCGCCACCGCCGGCCACGCCGATGCCTGGCAGGGTTGGGCCGATGACGGCAAGGCGGCCTGGCGCCGCTTCGATGATTTCGACTTCACCCGCCAGACGCGCGGCTCCGTGCAGGTTTACACGACCAGCCGGCAGCCCGCACCCGGCGTCAATCCGCGGATCATGGTGCTCGCCTCCGTGAATCCGCCGGACGGCGCCCCGCTCACGCGCATGCTCGAGGTCACGCTGCGCCGCCGGTCCTACTTCGCGAGCGGACTCGTCGCGAAGGACAGCATCACCTTCAGCGGCACCAACACCAGCGTGGACAGCTGGGACTCCGATCCCGACGACAACCCGGCCACGCCCGCGGTGCCCTACGGCCCGGGCGTGCGGCGGGATCGCGGCATCGTCGCGAGCACCTCGTTCGTCAACCAGGCCGTGCTGCTCAACCACGCCGACGTCTGGGGCTATGTTTACACCGGGGGCGCGCCGCCCATCGTTGGCAACAACGGTTCGATCCGCGGCGCCGACACGCCGGAAGGCGTCACGGTTGATCCCAACCGCATCGCCACCGATTTCATCGCGGAATTTCCGCCCGTGTTTTCGCCCGAACACGGCACCCACCTGCTCAGCGTCGGGGCCACGCTCGGCACCGTCGGCGAGACCACGGTCTGGCGCTGCCCCGCCGTCCAGCTGAGCGGCAACCAGACCCTCACCATCCTCGGCCACGTCACACTCATCCTGACCGCAGGGCCGGGCATCGGCGCGCTGGAGGTCACCGGCAACGCTTCCATTCTCATCCCGGAGGGCTCCAGCCTGACGGTCTATGTCGAGGGCAACGTGAAGATCGCCGGCAAGGGCATCGGCAACGCCAACGCCCGCCCGCTTTCGTTTTTGCTCTGGGGCACGGCACAGGATCCCGGCGGCCAGGACATCCAAATCGCCGGCAACGGCGCGCTCAAAGCCGCACTCTACGCTCCCGCCGCCGATGTAAAAATCAACGGCAACGGCGATGTCATGGGTGCAGTGGTCGCCCACCGCATCACGCTGGTCGGCAATGCGGCCTTCCACTACGACGAGTCGCTCGCCCGCTACGGCGACAACACACCCTTCGGCATCGTCCAATGGCGCGAGATCACCGCCGACGCCGAGCGCAAACTGCACACCCCCCTGTTCTCCGGCTGGTAACCACCCCGGCCGGTGTCGGAAAAACGACCCGGTCCTAGGCCTTCTCAGGCCTACCGGGCATAAGCCTGAAATGCGGGCCTGTAAGCCTCTAACCCGGAGCCGCGGGTTTCTGCCATGCTGACGCCATGCCCGCCCCCGCCCGCTCCCTCCGCCGTGCCGACGGTTTCACCATCATCGAAGTCGCGATGGCCTCCTTCATCTTGGCCTTCGGCATCGCCACCTCGATCATCGTGATGCAGTCCGGCTTCAAGCAGATCGATGTCGCCCGCGGCACCACGCTCGCCTCCCAGATCATCCAGAGCGAGATCGAGCGCACCCGGCTGATGAGCTGGACGATGATCAACGCCCTGCCCGCCACCCACACCTTCGACGGCACCGAATACTTCAGCGACAGCGTCGCGGCGGAGAAATACGAGGTCACCCGCCTGGTGGCCAACGACGGCGGCCGGACCGATGTGAAGAACATCACCGTCCGCGTGCGCTGGCAGACCTACGACGGCCGCTG
>VFQO010002451.1_pt1 | contig 11316 bp, 13 predicted proteins | sample 3512331 | NCBI WGS metagenome assembly VFQO01 (sample SAMN10412371, study PRJNA504923) | tailings metagenome | isolation source: Replicate 3 from Balatoc abandoned mine | place: Philippines: Itogon, Benguet | collected 2017-08-28 | reverse complement strand
CTTTTTGCACGCCGATCACCCCACGAAGGGGGTGCCTATTGCACGCTGATCCTCAAACTGCATCAGCTTTACGGGCCAAAAGACCGCAAGAGCCATTTCCCCAAGGCGGACTTTCGCTTCCTCGTGCGTTCCGCCGCGAACACCGCGCGCGCCGTTGGACAGGTGCATAATTCGCCATGCGTCATCGGCGACCTGAATGAATCAGGCATCTTGGTGTCATCCGAGGCGATGGTGGCGCTGATCGACGCGGACAGCTTCCAGTTTGAAGCGGACGGCAAACTGTATCCCTGCCTTGTCGGCAAGCCGGATTTTACCGCGCCGGAACTGCATGGCCATCCCCTTCAGGGTATCCTCCGCACGAAGGCCCATGACAATTTCGGGCTGGGCGTCTCCATATTCCAGCTTCTGTTCATGGGGCGGCATCCTTACGCGGGACAGCAAAAGGGCAGCGACCTGTCGCTGGAACAGATGATCGCCGCCAATCTGTTCGCTTACAGCAAGCGGCGGCAAACCGGCGTGTCGCCGCCGGGCGTCCTACCGTCGCTCGATGATTTTCCGCCCGAGATCGCGGACGGATTTGAACGCGCCTTTGGATTGGAAGCAGCCAAGCGGCCTTCAGCGGCGGAATGGGTCAACCTGTTGCAAGGGTTGGAACGCCAACTCAGCCGATGCGGCGTGGACGCGATGCACTTCTATCCGTCCGCCGCCAAGCAATGCCCGTGGTGTCGGATGGAGGCCGCGACTGGGGCCGTGCTGTTCCTGTCCACCGTTGTTGCCAGGGCTGGCGCGGCTGTGGGGCTGGGCAATTTCGATGTTGAGAAAGCATGGTCGGCCATCAAGTCGGTCATCCTGCCCGACCCGAACAATGTCCTTCCCAAGCTGCCGTCACTCAACCCCGACCCGAGCGAGGATGCCAAGGCAGCAAAATCACGACGCCTTCGATACAGGCTGTTCGGCAGCGGCGTGGCAATCGCCGCGATTGCGGCTTGGTATAATCTGCCAAACGCCTTTGTCCTATGGATTGGCGCACTGTTCTTCGCGCTTCTCCAATTCAGTTACGGCAAAGGCAATGTCGATGTCAGCGAGTGGCGACGTCGCTACAGCAAAATTGATGGGGAATGGGGCAAGGCCGTCGATGAATGGCGAAATGCACTCGGCGTTGCTGGATTGGTCAATCTGCGCAACGACCTCGAGAATGCAGTAGCGGAATATCGCGGCCTGAGCGCCGAGAAATCCAAGGCGACGACGAGGCTCAAGAACGAGCGCCACAACAGGCAGCTCAATGAATATCTCGACCGCTTCCTAATTCGCCGGGCGAGGATCAGCGGTATAGGCCAAGCGAAGAAAACCGTTCTGGCTTCCTACGGCATCGAGTCTGCGGCGGACGTGAAGCGCAATGCGATCTTGAACATTCCGGGTTTCGGCCCCGCGACCGCCGACAATCTCCTTGCATGGCGCACCGGACTGGAACGGCGATTTGTCTATAATCCGGCACCCAACCCATCCGACGCGGCGGCGCAGGCCAAGCTGGACGCGGATTTCGCAAAGCGGGCATCGACCCTCGCGCAAAAAATTTCCGGTGGGCAGGCCGAATTGGTCCAAGCATCGGCCACGCTTCGATCCCGGCTCCAAGTGGAGAATCGCAAACTTAGCGAGATCGCGGAACAACGGTCACAGCTCGAAGCTGATTTGGCATTTCTCGGAATTGACAAGCCCCATAGACCGGCGCGTGCGGCTGTATCTCTCTCGCCAGTATCGCCGACCGTACCGCGTAGGTCTCCGGCATCGACGCCGAGGCCGACGCCAAAGCCTGCGCCTCGCAGCGGGGCCGTGCGTTGCCCAAGCTGCGGTTCCCGGATGGTCAGACGGGTTGCAAAGCGCGGTTTCAATGCCGGTAATTCGTTTTGGGGCTGTTCGCGCTATCCCAACTGCCGGGGCACGCGCCCCTGATGCAAAAATAGCGGACTTGCGAACAAATTCACCATCGTTACTGCGAAACTATGCTGTTCCTTCTTGCCGCCCTGATCGTGCCTGCAGGTCAATCGTTCACTTGTACGCCGACCCGCGTATGGGACGGGGACGGCCCTGTTTGGTGTGCGGAAGGGCCACGCGTCCGGCTGTCAGGCATCGCCGCGCGGGAGATCGACGGAACTTGCCGTGATGGACAACCCTGCCCGAACGTGAGCGCCGAGGCCTCGCGCGATTATCTGGTAAGGCTGATCGGCGATCCGGTAGGCCGTAGCCCCGAAGGACATATCCTCGTGCGGGGCGCACCGCTGAACTGCTTATCAGTTGGCGGCGGAGGCGGCGAACGCACCGCTGCATGGTGTGCGACCATGCGCGGCATTGATCTTTCATGCGCGATGGTGCGCGCAGGTATGGCGCTCCGCTGGGACCGATATTGGCGAGGACATCGCTGTTAGATATCCGCCGGATTTGGCCGATGAAGCCGTGCAAACCGTGTTGGCTCAGGCTGAAATCTTGTTGAGGGAGATTCCTTGACGGCAGACGTGCCCCGCGTTCTCTTTACTTACGTGTGGGATGCGCCGGGCGATCCCGCATGGCCGTGAGCGCGGCGAAGGTTGTGCCCGTGGCAACGAAGGTCAGCCCGGTCCAGCCGTGGATCGTCGTGTTCCGCAGCCCGGTGGGCGCGCCGTCGACAAGGAAGAGCTGGATGGTGCGGCCAAAGGTTTCGGGGGTCATTTTATGCTCGGCTCGCGGCGGATCAGATGTGGCTTTCCTTTCAGCCCCATTGCCTTCTCGGGGCTATCGATTTCGAGGTCATTCTGTGGATAGGCCTCGCGCTTCCCGGTGACCTTCGATCCCTTGTCGATCATGGTTCCGACACCGATTGCCGTCACAAACCAAACGCCGAATGTTTCCCAAGTCAGCAAGTCGCTATCGAAACGGAGATGGGCCGGATCGAGATCCCATCGGTTCAACGAGAAGGACGCGACCAGAAGCAGGAGCGCCCAAAAGATGAAGAAGCAGAATGCCAAATTCTCGTTGATTCCGGACACCGATCCCGCCGTTCCGTCGCGCCCGACATAGACGGTCTTGTAAAGATGGCCTTCGAACTCGCCCTCGAGCATGTCGACATGGTGCTCCCAGTTCCGCTGCCAGAATTTCGAGGCCAGCGAGCCGCGCCAGCCGGCGCACGAACTGACGACCCCCAGCCCGGCGAGGGCGATGGGGACGATCGGCGCGATGGCCGGGCCGGTGCCGCTGCCGGCAGTGCCGATATCGGCTTTCCACGTCAGGCCAACCGCAGTGAAAACCGCGGCCTGCAACAGCCAGAAATAATTGGCCCGTTTCCAATAGAGATCGATCTCGAACTTCCGGATGTCGTGGGCCCGTTCGAGCGCAGCCAAGCGCAGCGCCTTGTTCGGGTCCTGGTTCGCGGTGGAGGAATTTTGACTTTCCAGCGCCTTGGCGATCGCGTCCAAAGTCGTGGCCAAGGCCGGTTTGGACGCCGGTGCCGGCGGGGCGGCTTGGGGCTGCTGCTGTTGCTGTTGCTGCGCGGGCGCAAGTCCCGTGATCGCCAGATATGTATCTTTGTCGCTGCTCACGCCTCGACCTCCCCCGTCTCTCCCAACTCGTCCGCCACCGCCTCGATCTCCTCGAGCGCCGCGCGCCGGTGACCTCGACTGACCATCTTGCCGCGAACGATGATGCGGCCTTTTGTGAAACCTACCTCTTCTCTGATCTAAGTCATTTCATCCCAGCCAGCCATTTTGACGGTGGGCGTGATAAACTTCGGGCAAATGTCGCGTTCGCTAAGACTCTTCTTGTCGATCATTTGTGCCCGCCCTTCGAGGAATGCGTAGTGCCTGATCTCGCCCATAGCTAGCCTGAGAGAAGTAGCAAAAGCCGATCGTTCAGTGAACGCGCGAAACTAGCCTCCTTATAAAGGAATAGCGCCCGGGTGAAATAAATCGGCTTCCTGTCAGCCAAATATCAGCAGGATGTGCGGCTCAATCCCGATCGCATCCGCGATCCTGCCGTAAATAGATTGCATGTACTTTCCTCGTGATCGCTGACATGGCTGCGCTTCATTCGCGCCACTGCAGCTAATCCATATCTTTTTCACAGGCGTTGGGGCCGGAATTAAAATGCCACGGTAGCGATTTAAGATTTGCCCCTAAACACACGATACCGCTGATTATTGTCGCTGCCGCGCTCTAGCCATTCGACCCCATCAACCCGACCCGTGAGTACCTCCGCCTTGAAATACACTCCCAATCCGTTGTGGTCGGGAATAGCATCCCACATATCGCCAAAAATTTGCCCTAACTTGTAGATTCCTGGCGGAACTTCCTTGGCGCGAACGCGAGCAATTTCCACGAACTTTTCATATTCGCTCATCTCATCAATCCAATAACTGTCCGAGATGGCAGCCTAGCGCGTTGGCAATCCGCTCGACAACCGTAATCGTCGGATTCCTCACTCGTCGCTCGATGCCGCTGATGTAGGTCCGATCAAGCCCCGCCTCGTCGGCGAGCGCTTCCTGCGACCAGCCGCGCTCCTTGCGCAGCCGCTTCATATTCGCAGCCAATCGTTCCTTGACGTCCATCCTTCAGGGTGGGCCAGAATGTTGCTGATTGGACCACGGACGATGAATCTCATTTTTGCTAGTCTTGGCGACCGGCGTCGGTAATCTGAACCGTCGGTGGTGGCCTCAACGCGCCCATGTTCGGGCATCACCAAAGGAGACGGATAATGAATGCACATACGAACCGCGCCTTGATGGCGCTGGCCATCCTCACGGGGGTCTCGGCTTGCGGCGAGAGTACGCCCACAGACGAAACTGCTACCGAAGTCGCTGCTACCGAGCCGGTGCGCACATGCGAGAACATCCGAGAGCAAGTGATTTTGCTGTCGGAGCGCAATGTGGCGGCCAATGTCAATACGATCATCAAGATCTACGATCCGAAGACGGTGAAAGCCGAGCCGGGGAAGGTCAGTTGTTCCGGGCGCGCTATATTGAGCAACGCGGAAGAGACCACGGTTTACTATCGAGCCTATCAGGACAGCGATGGCGAATGGCTGATCGAATTCAACGAAAAGCCGCTCGAAAAATGATTGAGCGCCGCACGTTCGGCCTCCTCGCTGCGTCCCATGTTGCGGCCATCAGTGTCGGCTTTGCAATCGCGCCGAAGCAGCCTGTCGACAGCGAGGTGCAGCACACCGGCCTGTTCTCCATGGACACCAAGAAGGTGCTCGCGACGACCGTTGAAAGTCTGCGCGAGGAAAACAAGCTGCTGGTGTTCACCTACAAGGGTGCGGCGAAAGTCCAAGCCGAGAGGCAAGTCCTGTGGCTGTTTGGCGGCGAGCAGGAGCTTAACGTTCCCGCCGTCGTGAACTACTATCTCGACCTCTCCGACCTGAGCCTCGCCGACGTCAGCTATAATGAGCAAGCCAAGCTGGTCACGGTGAAGCTGCCCAGGGTGACGCTCGGCGACATCGCCTTCCAGCCTGAGAACGCCACCACGATCAATGATGGCGTTCTGACCTTCAGCAACGAGCAGGTGGAGGCGCTTCGGAAGGCCAATTACGCGAATGCCCGCCGTGCGATGGTGGCGCAGGCGCAACAACCCGGACTGCTCGACGCGGCGAAGCGTCAGGCCCGCACCAGTGTTGAAAGCTACTTCGCCATACCGCTGCGGATCGCGGGCTTGCCCGACGTGAAGGTGGCGGCGACGTTCAAATGACCGGCTAGGCTGGACCATCATCAACCCAACCAAGGGGCTCGGAGCAATCCGGGCCCCTTTTCTTTTTGGAGAATCCATCATGATTTCCATCCGAAGCACGGCCGACATGGCCCGCGCGCTGGCGTCACCGATCGACGCCGATCTGAAACGCTTGCTGGAACTGCGGCGCGATCAGCTACTTGAGCACGAAGGCTACGATCTGGGCGAGCTGGCCCATTTCATCGTCGCCGAGCCGTCCGACACGCTCGTCGCGATCGAGGGGGTGGTGGGGGTGCCACTGGCGACAAACCTTGTGGACGGGAGCCGACTTGGCGAATCCGACTTCACCGCCAACTTTGAACACGTCGCGCGCCATGGCCCGTGGTTCGAAGCCGTGATGATCCTCAGCGACGACGGCTTCGGCATCGCGCTCTTCGTACCCGATCGGCCGGACATAGACGCGGACCTCCTCGACCTCCTCCGCAATCACCCCTGACCCCACAATCAGCACCAACGAAGCGCCCTCAGAGGCGCTTCTTCTTTGCCCGAAAGGCTTATTCCATGATGTATTTTTACGATCGCGCCAGTTTCGCGCGCGCCCTGTCCCTCGACCTCGATCAGCGCCTTCACGCCTTGCTGGCCGAGCGCATCGGAAGCCTGACCGAGGACTTGATCGACTATACCGAGTATCTTGTTGTCGAGCCGGGCGACACCGAAGCCAACATCGTGCGGCACATCGGTCTGTCACCCCTGATCGAACCGATGGACGGTATCCGCTTCGGCGAACCCGGCTTCCGCCCGCATTGGGATTACCTCGCGGCGCATGATGGATGGTTCGAACTGATCTTCACCTTCGGCTCGACCTTCGCCTATGTGGTGTTCGTCCAGGATGCCGACGGCGTGCCCGCCGAGTTGCGGCGGATGTGCGGGGCGTTTGCGGACGGGCTTGAAACGTAATTCCTGGCGACCTATCTTGATACCGCACTGGCTATCGGATCGCTCCGGCGACCTCTAATTTTGACAACACCTACGGCATTAGCCCCCCAGCGCAGATCATATTTGATCATTTGTCTTCGAGTTATGGGCTCGAATTTAAGGTGTTAAAAATGAGTAACAATACAATAGATTACGTGCGGGAGCGCTTGGCTGCCGCATCAGGCGCAATCGAATTTGAACCCGACGTAATGCTGGACCTAAGCAGTCTTGAGTTTGGCTCACTTCCCGTCTTGCTGGCCGCGGTGATTGGTCGCGGAAACCGCGACAAGCATAGCATTCAAGGTTTCCTCAACTATCGAAATTGCCCATACAAATGGGAAATAATCGAGTTCGTCCTCGATTATTTCGAAGGGAAAAGTACGAAATCATCCCTTTGGTCCGTCGACAAGGCCGGAATCTACCATCTGATCGTCAAACCGTGGTCCAAGTATGACTGACCCCGTTGGCACGTCGCACGGCGCAGGCCCGAAAAGCTGAAATCTGAAAACTGCCCCGTCGATCGGTTCCCCCGGTCGGCGGCGGCCTTTTGCACTGCTCGCGGTGGCTCCGACCAAGCCCGAACTTCGCGAGTTAAGACATCTCTGCGCCGCTGCGGCGACCCCGGTCAGACCAAAAATCTGATGGAGAATAGTATGAGCGAACCCAGTGCCAAACCGGCACCGTCCCTCAAAAAGAAAAACCCTCTGCTCAAATTTACGTTGCAGGGGCAAGCGGCCAAGCTCGAAGAGATGGCCATCGACCAGAAGCCGTTGCTCGGCGCATTCTGTCTCACCGGGCAGGGGACCGTGCTTTGCGCTCCGCCCAATGCAGGCAAGACCCTTATTACTCTGGCCATGCTGATAGAGGCGATCGAGGCCGAACGCATAAAGGGCAGCGATGTTTTCTATGTCGATGCCGATGACACGACCCAAGGCGTCGCCGACAAGGTTCGCGTCCTCGACGAGTATGGCGTGCATGTCGTTGCGGAGGGCTATCAGGGCTTCAAGGCCCGACTGCTGACGTCGGCGATCGAAGAGATGATCCAGGAGGAGACCGCTCGCGGTAAATTCCTGATCCTGGACACCTTCAAGAAGTTCACCCAGCCGATGAGCAAGAGCGAAACCAGCGGATTTACCGAAGTCATTCGCCGTTTCGTCCTCGCGGGCGGCACGCTGCTCTGTCTATCGCATACCAACAAGCACACCGACGCCAACGGCAAGAACGTCTTTGCTGGCGTGAGCGACATCATCGACGACCTCGACTGCGCCTATGTCATCGACGTCAATGACGGCGAAGGCGGCAAGCGCGTTGCGCAGCTGACGAACAAGAAGCGGCGCGGGAACGTCCCCGACAAGCTGGCCTACGCCTATTCGCCGGAGCCCGAGCTCTCGTACATCGAGCGCCTTATGTCTGTTCACAAAACCGACAACTATGACGGCGGCAGCGACGACGTTCTGGATTACAAGACCCCGGACAATGAAATCCTTCAAACGCTCGCGCTGACGATCCACCATGGCGGCGAGAGCGGAAAGATGGAGATCGTCCGCAGCGTCGCGGCGCAGGATAAAGTTTCGAAGCGTCGCGTCCTCATGCTGTTGGAAAGTAATACGGGAGAAAGTCCCGACAAGCATTACTGGCGTTATGTCGTGCGCGCGCGCGGAATTCACGTCTTCGAGCTGGTCCGGCCGATCGACGAGCTGATCGAACTGCTGTCCTCACCGCAAGGGGCAGGGTGAACGGCAGATCCCCAGTTTCCCAGGCTCGCGGGCGTTCCGCGCGCCGCTGGGGCCGACCGACGACGATCGAATTGCTAGCCCTTTCTTCGACTTAGCCTGCGGACATCTCCCGCGACCGGCCGCCGAGCAACATACGGCTTTGCCTGTGTCAGGACCATCTCGAAGATGCCTTCCTGATACCAGCGCCCGTGCGTCAACGATCATGCCGATGATGATCCGCGACCTCGGCGGCCGGGCCTCCCGACTTCCATCGCCACGCTTCCCCCACGGCAGTTTGCCGAAACCCACGGGGCCATTCCGGCCGTCCGGCTACCCCAACCCCCGTCCGGCCCCGGCGACGTCCGGCGGCCCCAATCCAACCCCTTTTGAGAAAGGAAAATCATCATGCCTGTTGTTTCGATGGACGCGACCTTCGTCCTCACCGCGAGTTGCCCGCCGGGTAAGCGCAAGATAGATTATTACTCGGACAAGCTCTCCGGCTTCATTCTCGAAGTCAGGGCCAATGGCGGAAAGTCGTTCCACCTGAGGTACAAGGACAAGTACGGCCGCCTTCGCCAGATACGGATCGGTCCTTATCCCGACATCAGCTACGAGAAGGCGCGGCGCGAGGCCCTGAAACTTCGCTCGCGCGTCGTCGTCGGCGAAAACCCGCTCGAAGAGAAGCAGGCCAAGCGGCAAGTGCCGACCGTCACCGAGCTGTCGGTTCGGTATCTCGACTATGTTCGGACCTATAAGCGCAGCCATCATAATGACGAGCGGGCGTTGCGGCTGCACATCCTGCCCCGGTTCGGCAGGTTGCGCCTCGACGAATTGGAGCCCGAAGCGATCGCGGGATGGTTCAAGTCGAAGGTCGATGAGGGGCTGTCTCCCGCATCGGTCAACTTTCTGCATGTCGTGCTCGGCTATATGTACAAGCTGGCACGGCAGTGGAAGGTGCCCGGTGCGGAGGTCAATCCGCTTGGCACGATCCCGCACTTCAAGGTCGACAACGCGCGCGAGCGCTACCTCACCGCCGCTGAAACGGAACGGGTAAAGGCCGCGATCGAGGCGAGCCCCAATCCACAACTCCGCTACATCATCCCGCTGCTGTTGCTCACGGGAGCGCGGAAGCGGGAATTGCTCGACGCGCGGTGGGAGCATTTCGACCTCGATCAAAGGCGCTGGCGCATCCCGCACAGCAAGTCCGGCAAGGCTCGGCATGTGCCTTTGTCGCAAGCCGCGCTCGATATCCTAGCGCAGGTGCCACGATGGGACGATTGCCCTTTCGTCGTGCCGAACCCGCAAACGAAAAAGCCTTACAAGGACATCTTCTATGTCTGGAACAAGGCCAGGATCGCAGCGGGTTTGCCCGATGTCCGCGTGCATGACCTACGGCATAGCGCCGCGAGCAACATGGTATCGTCGGGGCATTCGCTCTACGTTGTCGGGCAAATTCTCGGCCACGCGCGGGTGACGACGTCGCAGCGCTATTCGCACCTCAGTCAGGAAAGCCTGCTGGTGGCGGTGGATGCCGGTGCCGCAGCAACCGGGATCGACTGGGCGAAGTCAGCAGCCTGACCGTTCCGCCGTTTCGTCCAGGCCACCCCAATCTGGGTGGTTTGGGCGGACGGTTACGGGTTGCCACCTCGGCAATCGCAACGTCTTGGCCGCAGGACATGACTAGTACCTCCCGAACGACAAATCCGTTAAGATGGCCGGTACATCTTTAACCCCACTTCGCCGCCTTCCAATCGATGCGGAGAAAGCTTCACCTCATTCAAAGCGTTGTGAATGCGGCAAAGCCCTTCAAGTTCGTCCATGGAAACGCTGTAGATCGCGAACGGTGCCATGGCCTCTAATATCAAGCGAAGAGGCCAATCAGGGTTCACGCTGGTGGGGATGAAACTTGGCCCAAGGTCACGTATCTTTCGCCCAACTTTCTCTGGCACCGCGAATTTGCCCACGTCAGCTTGGTAGGTTTTCACGCCCGATCGGCGGCATCGCTCGTGAAGGGGGACGAAGTCTTGATCAGACGAAACTATACAGATTGCATCAGCTTCCAAATCGACGCAGGCATCGACCGCTCTAATGGCGATTCGAATGTCAACTTCCTTCTCATCGATAAATTGAAGGCCGTCCGCGCCGACAAAGAAATTAAAGAAGCCTTGCTCAGATCTGGTCACCAAAGGATCAATCTTCAGAGCATTGACGAAAGCATCGTAATAAAAATAGTCTCGTTTTCCTCCGTGTAATTGTAGAATGCCGTTCTGAATATAACTAAGTTGCTGATTAGCTTTCCTGCTTCCGTTTCTCGCTCTCTTTCTTAGCTGCCATTGTATATCAGCTAAGGGGGCTGGCGCGTAGAAGAGCTCAATCCTTGGCGCAGTCTTGAGGACGCTCTTGATCGCTCCGATCTCATCGAAATTCTTCTTCGAAACGAGATCTACGAGGTCATCGTATAGTATCGTTGGTTCGGCAAATTCGGCCAGTCGGGCAAGGTTCGCCGCTTGAAGAACCTCATTCAGCATTAGCATCGCAAAGCGGCTTATGATCACGCCGCTTTCCAAGCCGAACTCATATTCTTCCAGCCAGTCAACGAGATTAAGATACACCCCCTGCAGATCAACAAGAACCAGCGTCCGGTGGACGTCCGCTTTAACCCCTGCGGCGGTAACGATTTCGTCGGCAAGTGCCCGACATTCTCGAGCGTAGGTCCCGTGAAGTTCGGAAGAGAATTTGCCATCTGCGCCGAAAGCCTCGTTCGGCAGAATGTCTTTAAGATTTAAGGGCATCAGGCCTTCCCAATTTTCGTCTGCGACTGATCGCCATATCCAATCCTAGATGACATGGCCCGACACCTTGTCACGTTGTTTTTATAGGTTGTCAAACGGCGTTCAAAAGGGACCCCCGATCGGCGTCGAAGAGGGACCCCCTTT
>VFQO010046331.1_pt1 | contig 11319 bp, 11 predicted proteins | sample 3512331 | NCBI WGS metagenome assembly VFQO01 (sample SAMN10412371, study PRJNA504923) | tailings metagenome | isolation source: Replicate 3 from Balatoc abandoned mine | place: Philippines: Itogon, Benguet | collected 2017-08-28 | reverse complement strand
TTAACATCAACAATACCTTATTGGATTGGATGGGATATAACCGAATGGAAATCCTTGGTCAAAAATCCTTCTCGTCTCTGCTGAGCATCGGAGGACGAATTTACCTGGAAACCCACATCATGCCCATCCTTCAATTGCGGGGAGAAATAGCGGAGATCAATATCGAGTTTAAGAAAAAAGACGGCACCAAATTGCCCACGCTGATCAACGCCAAAAAGGTAAAAAAGCACGCGATGAGTCAACCGGTTTTCAGACTCTCTGTACTTGACATCTCCCAGCGGAAGCATTATGAATTGGAACTGATGAAAGCCCAGAAAAAGGCAGAGCAGATGGTTCAGCGTCTTCAGCAAATCAATCAGGAGTTGGAAGAATTTGCCTATACCGCATCGCATGATTTGCAGGCACCTCTTAGTACCATTTCCGGTCTGATTGGATTACTGGAAAAAAAGGGCATGCTGAAACACGACGCGAAAGCAGCCAAGTATTTCTCGGTAATCAAAAACAACACTGATCGAATGAAACTGATGATTCGGGACCTCTTGGAATACGCCAAAATTGACGGAAAAGAACCCGAAATGCTCCAAGTCTCACTCAATGAAGTTTGTGATATTACCTTGGAGATTCTCGAAGAGCAAATCCATCTTCATCAGGCTACCGTGATCATTCCCGAGCTCCCTGTGGTGGTAGGAGACAAAAATCAACTGATTCGGCTGTTTCAGAATCTCATTGGAAATTCTCTCAAATACCGTTCGGAAAGCGCTCCCAGAATTTTGGTGGAGTTTGAAGAACGGGAGCAGGAGTTCTGTTTTTTTGTCAAAGACAACGGAATGGGATTTAACCAGAGTTTAGCCCCTCAATTATTTGAATTTATGAAACGATTGCACTCCCATTCCACGATAGCTGGAACTGGCATCGGGCTTTCGGCTTGCAAGCGGATTGTTGAACTCCATGGAGGGATCATCGGAGCTACCTCTGAAGAAGGAAAGGGGAGCACCTTTTATTTCACCCTTCCCAAAAAAGAAATCGGTTGATACAGGTTTCTCAAATTTCCTTGATGTCAATTCTTCAACTGGCTGGCTTCGAAAATTCAGGCACACGATAAGGTGGTCAATTCCCTATTCGCCCACTTTCTCAAACACCAAAAAGTGCTGAATTTTCATAAACTGCCCATTTTGAACCAGCTTAAACCCATTAGCCGTGAGTTCTTTTTCTGCTTGCTTCACGGTCATTTTGTGTAGGGGTTTTATCGCCACCTCCGGATCTTCCCCTCTGTATTCAATCAACAGCAATTTACCTCCAGGCTTTAGCGATTGTCGGATCGATGCCAGCATTTCGACCGGATACTCCAGCTCATGATACACATCCACCATGATGGCCAAATCCACCGATGCAGTCGGCAGATTAGGACTTTTCTCTGATCCCATCACAGGAACTACGTTGGAAATGCCGAGCTCTTGGGATTTTTCCTTGAGGTAATTGATCGCCTTTTCTTGGATCTCTACCGCATAGACTTTTCCTTTGGGCACTTTTGGGGCGATTTTGAATGTATAATAACCCGAACCCGCACCGATATCTGCCACCACGCTGGATTCGCTCACCGGTAGATTTTTGATGGCCAAAGACACGCTCTCCTCCTGTTCCCGACTCCTTCGCTCCAACCAAGCCATTCCCTCAAATCCCATCACAAAGGAAATTTCCCTTCCCATATAGACCTTGCCGATGCCATCGTAACTGGGATTTTTATTGGTGTACCCTGGATTTTTAGCTGGCTGTTGCGCAAAGCTTTCTCCGATTGATCCCATCCACAGGAAAACCAAGGCCAGGACATGGTATTTTTTTAGATTCATATTCTACATAACTCCTCAGACTAATCGGCTGTTTCGTTTCTAAGTTTCAATTACTTGATTAGATGCCTAAAAGGAACTTTAGCAGTAACCCAAATTAGAGGTCAGAAGTCTGAGTAATCGCCATGATTCGGTCCTCTTCGGTCATCGGTCGCCTGTGCTGAGTGCTGTCGAAGTATCCAACCTCAACATCAAAGGAAACTTGTCAACTGGCAGGACAGCAATTAAAGAGTCGATTATTTCATCCTCTCCAACAAACTCTTTGTCGATAAAAACAGAACGTTGATCTCATAAAAACAGCCTATCGTCTATTTCTATACCAGTATTTATTCCGTCAAAAACCAACTATCCAAAATAAGAGTATAATTACCTGTCTTTGCTCGCACTATTATTTTATAAAATACTTAAATTCAAAACACCTCATCCTAAAACCCAGCAAATCGATGAAAAAACTCAGCATCCTACCGGCAGCCGCCTTGCTCGGACTGCTTTTTCTTCAGGCCAACCCAAAGCCTGAAGCCGACACATTACTGGCTCTGCACCCTGAGGCCCCGGCACTACCGGCCGATGTCAAAGCCATCGTTCAGCAAAAATGCTACGGCTGCCACAATGCCGATTCCAAAAATGAAAAAGGCAAAGCCAAACTGGATTGGGACGCATTGGAGGCCGCCAAAAAAGCCAAATCCCTTGCCACCATGGGCAAAATCACCGAAGCACTGGAAGAAGGCTCCATGCCTCCTGCACGATTTCTGGAGTCCAATCCTGACAAAAAACTGACCACAGAGGAAGTGGCTACGCTGATGCAATGGAGCACCGGTAAAAAGAAAAAAGAATGAAAACCTGGCAATACTTGGTTGGAGGAATTGTTGTGGTCGGTTTAGCCATCCAACTTGTACCGCACGAACTTCCGGCAGTAGAAAGCAACAATCCGGCTGACCTGATCGGATCGGGAGTCGTGGATGGCGAAGTGGCCAATCTGCTCAAAACCGCCTGCTACGACTGCCACAGCAATGAAACGAAGTACCCTTGGTATTCCCAGGTGGCTCCCGTGTCCTGGTTGGTGGGCAAAGACACCCGAGAAGGCCGGGAAGAGCTCAACTTTTCTACCTGGCAGGAATATGACATGATGGAAAAGCTCAAAAAACTGGATGACCTTGTCATCGAAGTCAAAGAGGGCGAAATGCCGATGAAAATCTATACGCTTATCCACACGGAAGCCAGACTGAGTGATGCTCAACGTCAACAACTCGTGGAATGGGCAGAAACCATGATGGACATCGTGGCCGAAGAGGAGGATGGGGAAGAATAAATCCCCTTTTCGGAAAAACCCCATGCAAAAGTCAACCCGCCGGGTTGACTTTTTTTTTCAGCACCAAGGATTTTCACAAACTTTTCCCTGTTGTAAAAATCTTGTTTCCATCATCTTTTTTCTTGTCTCGGACTACTCGGCTTTTCGAAAAAACTCCCCTGCCCCTTTGACAAACTTCTCTACCCTTGGGCATAGAGAGAAATTAAAGGGGAGTTCGGCTAACCTATTCATTTGGACCCACTCTTGTACCTTGGTTCTAATCTCTTGTTTCAATCATCTAGCCATTTTCCTCATGACACCATCTTCTCAACTTTGACACTTTTTATAAACGGTGGCCCGTTTTCATCGAATTCAAGTAAAATAGCAGGAGATTAATCCAAGATCAAGGATTGATTAAGCTTGTCCAACGGTAGATCAGTTTCCTTTCGCTACCGCTAATTTGCCCCTCAAAACCCCAGTAAATGACATGAAGAAAAAAATCATTTTCATCTTGGCCCTATCTCTTGCTGTCAGTCCAGCTTGGGCTCAGAAAAAAGCCAAAAACCCAAAAAACATCATTCTCATGGTCGGAGACGGCATGGGTGTTTCCCAGATTTATGCTGGCATGACCGGAAATTTTGGCCAACTCAACCTGGAACGAATGCCCGTGGTCGGCTTTCATAAAAATCAGGCGAGCAATTCCTTTGTCGTAGACTCAGCTGCCGGCGCTACAGCTTTTTCCTGTGGGGTAAAAACCTACAATGGAGCCATCGGCGTCGATGCCGTAGGAAATCCAGTCCCGACCATTTTGGAAATCGCGGAGGAAAACGGACTGTCTACCGGACTGATCGCTACCTGCTCGATCACACATGCTACTCCGGCAAGCTTTATTTCCCATCAGCCTTCCCGGTCTCTGGACGAAGACATTGCCAAAGATTTCTTGGCTACTGATATTGATGTGTTTATCGGAGGAGGCAGAAAGTTTTTCGCCAACCGCAAAGACGGGCTCAATCTCATCGATTCACTCCGATCCAGAAATTATCAAATTGCCAACTCCATCGAAGAGGTGCAGCAGGTCAAAAACGGAAAACTTGCGGCTTTCCTGGCCGAAGAGCAACAAGCACGGGTGTCGGAAGGGCGAGGTGACGAACTTGTCAAGTCTACCGAAGTAGGCCTTCAACTGCTCCAAACCAATAAAAAAGGAATGTTTCTGATGATCGAAGGCTCTCAGATTGATTGGGGAGGTCATGGCAACAACACCCAATACATCGTCGAGGAAATGATCGATTTTGACAAGGCCATCGGCAGAGTACTGGACTTTGCTGAAAAGGACGGAAACACCCTGGTGATCATCACGGCTGACCACGAAACCGGCGGATTTTCGGTAAATAAAGGTGATACCAAGACGGGAATGGTAGAAGGAAAATTCACCACAGGAAGCCATACCGGGGTGATGATTCCGGTGTTTGCTTATGGTCCGGGTTCGGAAAAATTCGCAGGATTTTACGAAAACACGGAGATTTTCCATAAAATGGTGGAGGCATTTGGCTTCAAAAAATAACTCAACACTATGGATCGCTCAGAAAACTGGCCCGCAGAAGTAGCGCGCCTTAGAGAAATCATCCGAAAAACCGGTTTGGAGGAAACCATCAAATGGGGAGAAAGAGTCTATACCCATAAAGGAAAAAACGTGGTGAGCTGCATGGGTTTCAAAAATCACTTTGTCCTTTGGTTTTACAATGGAGTATTCCTGTCTGATCCCTACCAAGTCCTTCAAAATGCACAGGAAGGAAAGACCAAGGCGATGAGACAATGGAGATTTCTTTCCGCTGATGAAATAGACGAATCCAAGGTTTTGGAATATATCCTTGAGGCGATTCGAAATGAAGAGGAAGGAAAGGTCTGGAAGCCAGAGAAGTCTCCTGATTTGGAAATCCCAGCCCTTTTCCAGAGCAAACTGAATGAAGACAGCCTTCTGAAAACTGCCTTTGAGGAATTAACTCCCTTCAAACGAAAAGAATATCTTGAATACCTGCTTACTGCCAAGCGGGAGGCCACTCAACTCAGCCGAATCGAAAAAATCACGCCGATGATTCTGGAAGGAAAAGGGTTGAATGACAAGTATAGGTAAACCTCCCATTCGCCACTATCCTTATAATAAAGAGAAATCCTCCCGAGTTTCAGGAGGCTTTCTGTCATTAAGATCCCAGGAGAATCTCCAAGTCAAGTTGATCTTCCACCTTGACCAGCCCCCCAAACTTGCTCGGTGGACTGAGATTGAGCAGTTCAAAATTGAGAATCAACTTTCCGCTCAATCCTTTGGGGCTTCTTTCAAGCATCAAATCCGGAAATTCGAGTTTTTTGCCGACGAGGTCCAAACTCAAGTGGCAGAAAATTTTCCCTGATTTCTCTCTGAAATTTGCGACACGCACATGGGCAAAAGGAAAATCTTCGGCTTTCAGAGTGGATCGAAAATCATTGTTGAGTAAGAAATTACCGCAGGAAAAGTGCTTCACCGGAATCTTAAACTCAAGCCCTTTTTTCACCTCACCGGAATTGAAACGAAGCGTATCCGCCAACCCCACCTTCGAAAAATCACAGTTGAATTTGCCTACGGAGGTATATCCGCTTACCTGGATTTTTTGTTGGGTGATGACCAGTTCTTTTCTCTCCTGGGATCCAGCAGAGAAAAGAATCAGGCCAATGAGGAGGAGGATACGCATGGTATGAAGTATTAGAATCCTATGACACCTTCGATCATCAATCCGTTGAATTTACCGCCGTTTCGGATATCGTTAGCTGCAAATCCATTGTAGTTTTGGGTTACATATTCCAGTTTGGCCAGGATGTTTTTGGAGATAAACCAGCCACCGCCGATTTGGGTACGATCCAGACTTACATCCAAGCCACTGCCTGCCAGTTTACCTTCTACTTTGTTGTATCGGCCTGCAAGGTAGAATTTGTCAGCTGCGCCAAATCTGTAGACCAAATCAGCACCCAGTTGGTTCCAAGTTCTGTCTACGGTTTCATTCGCTGCACGTCCTTTGGATTTTTCAAAATTACCGAAGAACTCCAAGCCTTTAAATTTGATGAAGGGGTTCAGAACTGTTGCGGTAATGTTGTCAGTTTGACCGGGATTGATTCTGCCGGAAGTAAATTGAGCGGTTGGAGTGGCCAAGGTATTTTCCAGCACCATGTAGTATCGAGAACCTGCCCGGTCACCCCCGTAGAGGGTATTTCTTGCAGAACCTGAAGTGGTGTATATGGACCCGGTAATTCTCACTCTCAAGTCATCGGACAACTGCTTGTCATATCCTGCCTTACCTATCCAAGACAATTCACGGTCATTTGGTCTGGTAATACCTCCTTGGATTTCGCCTCCGGTCACGCCTGCCATCAAAATGAAGCCGTTGTTTTGGAAGGTCAAGTCGCCACCCACCTCGGTGGTGAAGGCGTCCATGATGTAGTTACCCACAAATGGGTTGTACATCGCGTTGCCGTTGTCTGTTCTTCTGAAGTGAGCATCACCGTAGTTGATCTCCATGTGACCTACTCTCAAAGTCAGGTATTTGGAGAACCACTCGGGATTCCCAAGGAATGGAAGTTTGTCAAATTGGAGGTAACCGCCTTTCACCCAAGTTTCTTGGTGGTGTCTGGAAGAAAGATAGGTGACGAGATTCAAGCGCACCCCATCCATCACTTCTACGTCGATGTTGAGGTTGGCTGTAGCCAGGTTGCTCCCTGTACCGATTTCGAGGAGCTGATTGAGGTTGACTCCTTGAGCATTGAGTACCGGAGTGGCTTTATTTTCATGGCTGAGGCTTTGAAGCTGCTGAGTAAAGTGACCCCCTACCCGCACTTTGATTCCTTCGAAAGCCACGGTGTCCAGCTTGCCGGTTTCAAATATATTGACGCCTCTTTGATCATACGGTCTCCAGTATTGGACGTCTCGTTGGAGCCCCTGTGCCAACCCGGTGGCGGAAATTCCTGCGGCGAGGATGGCGGAAAATAGATACTTTTTCATCGTATTTTAGATTTAAATGGTGGGTTGAAATGTTGATTTGAAAGAAAGCTTGATGTTGTCTTCAGTTTTGACAGTACCCATCAGAGCCGTTGGAGGTGTCACCGAGAAATGGGTCAACTTGGTATCCAAGCTTCCTTCAAAGGTGAATTTGCCTGCACTCGAGGTCATTTTTACCGGAATGCTAACTGGCTTGGTCACTCCTGCAATTGTCAGGTCTCCTTTGGCGACATAGGAGGCCCCACTGCCAGTCAGTTCCTTGAGCACAAACTTGATTTCTTTGTTTTTCTCGGTATTGAGTGCCTTGTATGCATTGGTATCTAAGCCTTTGGTTCCACTCTTTAAGGTCTCAGCAGGTAGAGAAACAGCCAGGCTTTTTACCGATTTGAATTGACCGTTTTCGATCAGGAACAGTCCTTCACCGGTACCGGATTTGGAAACCATCGCCCAGTCATGTAGGGTAGACCCTCCCTCGACCTTAAATTCAGGAGATGCGGCAAGCACATATTTGGTTTGGGAAAAACCGGTCATTGAACCTGCAAACAGCAGGAGAACCAGTAGAATTATAGGATTTGGAGCTGAAGTTTTCATCATCTTTTTCACTTGGTTTGATGATGCTAAACTCCGAACGAATTGGTGCTTTTTAGCTGACGAAAATCAGTTAATGGGATGATTGATCACAGCCCAAAAACTGACATTTTCAAAATTTTGTATGGATCTCGCTAAAAAAGAAAAGAAATACAATCGAAAAAAATCGTGAATTAATAAAATTTCCAACAATAATTTTGAGTTATTCCAAACCACAGAATAAACTTGATCCCCGGCATTTCAACCCACTCTATAGCCATTAAAACACCAAAAAATGGCCAAATAACCGGCTAGTCTCCCAAATTCTCCAAGAATCCGGGTTTTAGGTTTTTATCCCGATCAAAAAGCAATGGATAATTGGTTCTACCCCTGACCGGCCAATTATTCAACCAACTTCTTCCGTCATGCAGTCCCCAAAAAGTCACCCGGGTGATTTTGTCCGAATGCTTTTGAAAAAGCCTGAACAAGGATGCATAGCGATTTACTAAGTCATGTTGGATCTGAAGAGGAAGTCCCGCCCGGTATGGATTCCATTGCTCAGATTCAGCAAAATTGATATTCAGGTCTGCCCCGTCCGAGTCGGATGGCCTGGGCAACACATCCACATCCAATTCGGTCACGTGAACTTCAAATCCCGCTTGGTGAATATCCAATATGGCCTGTTCGATTTGAGCGAGCGTGGGAAAATTCAATCGATAATGCCCTTGCATGCCGATACCATCTATCCTGACACCCTGCTTTTTCAACTCCACTGCCATATCTAAGATGGCTTTTCGCTTTTCCGGTTTCCACACGTTGTAGTCATTATAATAGAGTGATGCATCCGGGTCAACCTCATGTGCTTTTTGAAAGGCTATTTTGATAAAGTCGGGACCTATTAGGTTATACCAATGGGTTTTCCGCCAGGTGCCATCATCCTCAAAAGCTTCATTGACTACATCCCAACCATCTATTTTGCCTTTGTACCGACCGACCACCGTCTCGATATGCTCTTCCATCCGCTCAGTCAAGCCCTGCCTATTGAGAAATCCTCCTTTTTCATCCTGGAAAACCCAAGCCGGGGTCTGTTGATGCCATACCAGTGTATGACCGACAATAAAGGCTCCCATCCGCTCTCCCATGGCTACAAAAGCATCCCCGAATTCAAACTTATACGTAGTGGGTTCAGGATGCACGGGTCCCCATTTCAACCCGTTCTCGGCCGTGATCGAATTGAAATGAAGGGTCAACAAGGAATCAGCCCCCTGCTCCATGCCGGTCACCTGAGCCAAGTTGACCGCTGTACCAAGGTAAAAATGCGGTTCAAAACGATCTTTTAGGCCCTCTTTCTGGGAGGATGAGGCGGCAAACACAAGAAATAAAATGGCGAGCGTAGACAACATTCTAATCATGCTCTAAAATAAAAAACCTGCTTCATCGAAACAGGTTATTCAAATGATCTTTAGACCGTTGGATAAATTTTGGTAAAACTTAACCTGATCAAAATCCAAAATTGAAAGGAGTCAGGATCAATCCTTCCCACTCCCTTTAAACTGATCTTCTTTGTAGGCAAAAAGCACGTTGAAGGTGGTCAAAGATCCGTAGCATCTCGTGATGTATTGCTGAAGCCCAACCCGATCTTCATCGTCAAGTTTCGGATGAGTATTGATGTTTTGTTCCAGAACCCGAAGTTTTTCCCTGACCATTACGATTTTATGAAAAAATGTTTCGACCGGAATCTCCTTGCCCTGCAGATTTTTGTCATATGGCTCAATGACCAATCGGCCGCCCATCCACTTGCCGCCCAAGGGAACCAAGGGTGCCCTTTCTGAGGTAGCTTGGAGAGCTTCACGGATCGCTTTTTCGACATCCTTAATCGAAAGCATGGGAAAGTCGGGTACCTTGGCCTCTTCGATGGTATATCCATCAAAATCCCGCGCCAGGGTTTTGACCTCCTCACTTGAGGAGAAGTAGATCTTATAATATTGGGCATCCACAGACACAATCACCCCTGATCCAAACTTGGGATGGCCAATACGGCTCCCAATACCTAATTCATTTGCAGACATAGTTCATTAGCTTTTGAAAAGAAAGATAAATAGAAGGCTATAAAAAGTGCAAGATCCTATATTCAACTGGGAAGCTGGACCATTTTCATCCAAAATGTCTCAATCGCTCCGATGGCCTCTTCCAGGGAATTCATCTCCGAAGGCTTGGTCAAAAAGAGATTGGCGTAGTTAAAATAGGAATGATGAATATCTTCCGGAGAGCTGGAACTGGTCAACATAATCACGGGAATTTTTCGGGTAACCTCTCCGGTTTTGAGTTCCCTCAACACTTCAAGGCCATTTTTAAGCGGCAAATTAATATCCAACAGAACCAGATCGGGCCGATCCTCAGATGCCAGGGTATTGAAAATATAATCAAGCCCCTCTTGACCATTTTTCGCGACGGTTACTTTTTCAACAGATTTTCGCTCACCCAGCAATTCTGTCAACAGAAAAATATCCCCTTCATTATCCTCAACCAGTAAAATATGCATGGCTATTATTTTAATTTTTTCGGTAAGATAAAATAAAATACTGTACCCTCGCCAAATTTTGACTCAAGCCAGATCTTTCCGCCCAAATTATCCACTATCTTTTTAACTATGGCCAAGCCAATCCCGGTACCCTGAAATTCCTCCTTGGCATGGAGCCGCTGAAAAATGACGAAAATCTTCTGAAAATATTCTTCCTTGATCCCCAGCCCATTGTCTTTGACGGTAAACAAGTACAATTCACCCTGATCCACACAGGAAACCTCCACTTTGGGAGAAATACCTTTTCGATGGTATTTCAGGCCATTCCCAATAAGATTTTGAAGCAGCTGAATGGTGGGGGTTTTATAGCCAAAAAACCCGTCACATCCTGAATAAACCACTTCTCCTTGGGATTCTTCAATCAGACTTCGCTGAAGTTGTGACACCTCCTGAATGACTTCTGGAATATCAATCCATTCCAGATTCTCCTCATGTTTTCCAATTCTGGAAAACTCCAGCAAATCAAGAATGATTTGCCGCATGCGAACCGCTCCATCCACTGCGAAACGGATGTATTGTTTGGCTTTATCATCGAGTTGCTTTTGGTATTTCCGCTCCAATTGGCTCAGAAAACTCGAAACCATCCGGAGCGGTTCCTGCAAATCATGGGATGCTACGTAGGCAAACTGCTCCAATTCAGCATTGGAAATAGCCAATTCTTTCGCTTGAATCTCCAGGTTTTGATTGAGGACTTTAAGGGATTCTTCCTGTCTTTTTCGCTCTGTCAAATCTGTAATTGCCCCAATGATCCGGATTAGCCTTCCTTTTTCATTTCGAATGAAGGTGGCTCTGTTGATGACAAAGGCATAGGCTCCATCTGCTTTTCTAAATCGATATTCATCGTTCCAGCTTTGCTTGGAAGAGTCCTTTTGGTGATTAATCAGCTTTTCGACCACGCTCTCCCGATCCTCAGGATGAATAAATTCCGTCATCACCTCAAAAGTTTGCCCCAAGGAATCCAGATCATATCCAAAAAGGGATTGGAATCCCCTGCCCCAATAGACCTGATTGGATTCGA
>VFQO010046330.1_pt1 | contig 11321 bp, 16 predicted proteins | sample 3512331 | NCBI WGS metagenome assembly VFQO01 (sample SAMN10412371, study PRJNA504923) | tailings metagenome | isolation source: Replicate 3 from Balatoc abandoned mine | place: Philippines: Itogon, Benguet | collected 2017-08-28 | reverse complement strand
TTGTTACGCAGCGCCACACACGCGCAGCGCCTACACACACACACACACACACACACGTGCGCGCTCTTCCTCCGTACGTCTGACTTGGGCTCTTTGCGCTTGTTGACGCAGCTGACACGCATGCGCATGCACTTCACACTGAACACTGTTGGCACTCGCACTGTGTGTATGTGTGTCAAATGCAAACGCACTTGATGAATGCTGTCTCGGCTGTGAAGCGTGGCCGGGGCTGACGCAGGTTGACAGTGTCGTCTGAGCTCAGCAGCTTGATCCTGCACAGCTGCTTGCTGTCTACCAGCTGATCCAACATGGAACAAAGGAGAACTGCGCATAGTTTGAACTCACGCGCTTTGCTTTTAGTACAAGCGGAGCCTTTGCATCTGTTTGACGGGCATATGATGTGTGTCTGTACGTGTGTGCTGCAGAGTGTGTGTGTGTGTGTGTGTGTGTGTGTTAGTTTGCTGCGCGTGTTATGCACACCTGCGTTTTGCCATACGTCTAGTAGCTTGACTAGTTCTTCCACACGCCCGCCACATGCATCCAGCCATGAGCCACACAGGGCAGCAGCGGCCTGACGTACGAACGGTGCTCGGTCACGCAGGCCACGCTCCAGTAAAGCGATACGCTCAGGCAGCCTACATCGACACATCAGGGAGCGAAACCAGCAGAGTGCCCAGTGGTAATGGCCGTACTGCGCCGATGTCCGCATACTAGCAGACGCAGACTGGCACATGACGGTGCCTGTTACACTCACGTGAATGCTGTGCAGGGCAGGCTGAAGTCCTTCAGGGACGTGAAAACCGCGGAGCGCACCTGCATACATAGAGGTGCATAAATGCACATAGAGCATCTGGCATCCTCAGCCCTGTAAGCAATCAGCACTGCAATGCCGGACACACAAAACCACGCAGGACATCTGCATGGTCAATGTGACAGACTCAGGCTTACATCTACTTCCTGGTCGCCTGCGTGCTTGACGATTGCCTCGCACAAGGCGGCCCGGACGTCAGCGTTGTCACAGCAGCTCAGTATGTGGACCATGGCTTGGACCAATGCTGCTCGGACAGTCTGCACATAAAATGATAGCGCCACAGAGTTGTCTTGACCAGGAGGCGGCACGGGAGGTGCCCCATGCAAGCATTGCAATGTACGGCACTACATCAGCGTGTACTGCCGTACTGCTTCCTTGTGTGCGGTGGAAAGGCTTATCTACGCACCTTGATAGTGTCCTCTGCTGAGTACTTAATCAGCGCGTCGACCACAGGGCTATCTGCCTGGGCCTCGCCCTGCGGACAAGTTCAGCAGGTAGGGCCTATGCGCTTGCTAGTCAGAATCATACCAACACTCAAAGCACTGCAGACGACAGAACTACTGCACAACCTCCTTGCGCTGTGCAGAGGGATTTGCACCAGGCGTGGCGCGTACTCACATTGCCGCTGAGGATGAAGAGGTAAGGCAGCACATCCACAGCTGTCTTGCGCACGACTGCAATCTTGTCGTCCAGGCGCTCGAGACACCGCCCTTCCAAGAGCTCTTGGGCCTCTTCGTCCAAGGGCCGCTTGCCGCGCACGAGGCCCTTGAGCACGTGCTTGATGAGCAGTAGCGTGCGCTGCCTGTGAAGCGGGTCCTCAGCTCTGGTGTTCATTGCAAGCCAACCCAGGACGGTTGCTAGAATCTCAGCTGCTTGCGCGTCCCTCTCTGGCATCTGCTCGGCCAGGTCTTGCATCAGGGCAAGGAACTGGTTGCAGCCGTCGGCACCCTGCGCACAGGCAGTCACAGAGGCTACAGGATGGGGCCCAAAGAGGGGTCAGGAAGGCAAAGCACGCGCAGCAGGGCCTACTTACTTTCTCTGCCTGGATGACCCGGCTGCAGGCTGCCAAGATGTCCGCAGTCTGCTGTTCAACTCGCTGCTCGTTGACGAGCCATAGCTGACGTGCTTGGTCCGCCGTGCCGTGGTGGGCCACGTACGCGTTCGCGACATCCGCAACGCAGGCTGCCATCCTGCTCTCTGCAGGCGCCTGCCTCAGTCTCCCTTACTTTCCTTGCTCGTCTGTGATGTGCGCTGGTGGCTTGGTCAGCGTCAGCTGTGTCGCTCGCGGATTTGAATTAGCAAAGGTGGTTAGAGTCTGGCGGACCTTCACAGAAAGCTTCTACCTCGCCTTACAGACAGAGACACAGCGGCAAGACAGCACATGTACAGCGTTACATGCAGCGGATGAACCCCCAACACCACAGAACACAACATCAACCAGAACACAGACACAACTCAAGTCTGCTTACTCCGCCAACACCTGCTACACTATGCTGCAGCCTTGCTCGCAGCCAGCGCCTGCCTCCTAGCCACAGCAAACGCACCCACACACTCGTTCGACCCCGGCGCATAGAACACCGCCTCAACAGTCTCACCCCTCTTTCTGAGTTCTACCTGCCACCCAGGCTGCAACGTGTCCAACTCTGCAAACCGCTCCCTGCGTGATGCGTGCTCCTCAGGCAGCCCTGCTATGCTGCCCCTAGGGTACACAACCTCACCCCCAGCCTCTCCCGCGCCCGCCGCAGACCCACCCTGCCGCCTCGCGTGCGCCGGCCGCGCGGCCGCGCCCGTCGTTGACGCCCCCGCGTGCGTGTCCTCCCGTGCTGTGTCCGCCCCCTGCGCTGTATGCGTCTGCGTGAAGTACTGTGGCTGGCTGGCTGTGCTGGTCGCTGCGAACTCTTGTGCGTTGGTGCCCTCGGCCACCACTGCGAAGCTGACCACCTCCACACGTCCCCTGTTATTTGTGACCTGGACCATGAAGTTGTGTAGGGTACGGAACAAACCTGGGTCGACCTGCGCGCGATACGACACCCACAGACACACAAACACAATAGATACACTTCAACTCTCGTAGTTAAAGCACTCTGCTGCCAGGCTGTGCCACGCGCTACACCAAGTTGTGCGCGCGTGCGTGCGTGTGTCTGTGTGCGCAAATGGTGTGCGACACAAAGACACAAGTGCCCGTACCTGCGCCACCACCACGAGGTTGCTTCCCTGTATATCCATACTCTCACTCAGTGCGTCACCCTTCTGTAACATGTCATCTAACTCTTCTTTACTGTCTAACGGTACTGTCAGCTTGAGACGCATACGTGCACGCTCTATAGGGAACTTCTGCTGCAGCAGGGGGATGGCCTGCGGGACAGCACACGCAATACCACAAGGTGCATACATGCAACATTGTGTGTGTGTGTGTGTTTGCATGCGCGTGCGAGACTGCGTGCGTGCGCCCGCGCGTGTGTGCAAGGCTGCGTGCAAGGCTGTTATGCAGTGCACAACAGCTGCGCCTGGTTGGTACCTGCGCTAGTAGCCAAGCCTGGCTGCATTACAAGTAGAGACGCAACACTGTGTAAGCGTGGCGGCATGCAAACCCTTACCTCCAGTGCCTGCTGTTTGGCTGACTTCTTCAAATCCACATTGAAGTGCACGTCCCTCAGCGCTCTCTCAATCAGCGCGAGTGTGTAGGGTCGGCTGCTCTCTGGGTTGACGCACTTTTCAACCAACACACCCGCCACATCTTTGAACATGTTGTCTAACTGAAGCTTGCGTTCCTCTTCTGCCACCTGCATGCAGCGCAGCCATGGCCAGCATCAATACCAGTACTCGCATGCTTGATGCGCCACAAGCTCTCCATGCGCTCAAGGGCGACTTGGATGCGGAATTCTAGCATGTGTGTGTGTGTATGTCAGCATGTGTTCTTGCTTGAGCATGTGGGTGGTGTCATGCGTGGGTAGTGTCATACCTGTAGCTCGCCCTTCGCAAGGATCTCAAGGCATATGCTCTTCTGGTCTGTTGTCCCAAAGGCAGTCTGCAGCTCCTTGTCCTTGGCTAGAATACCCTTTGATACGTTAAGGAACACTGTTGTGGTCTGAAGTACCTCATCAAGGTCCTTCTCACTGCACACACACACACACACACACACGCACACACACATAGACGCATGAGTTTGTCTTGCCTGGCTATGGGCCGAGCTGTTGTTTGCAGGCAAAGGTTCTGGGCAGCAAGGATAGACCCTGTGCTACCTACATGCCTGCTCTCCAGTCCTGGACCTTGTTACGATAGCACGCTATCTCAAAGCGCGTACCACCCTTCTTCAGCCGCACCACTGCGATGTTGGTCAGGCGTTTCTGACCTGCGGACGTGTGAAGGAGGGGCGAACAGCGTTGAGATTAAAGACTGGCGCTGCGCAACGTGGTGGCTGCGTGGGTGTTCTGGAAGCTATGCCGCGGTGGCTGCCCTGTGAGGAGTAGCCAAACGCCCCTGTCAGCAAATGCTCGTCAATGCTACTCACCAACTGGCTGGAAGACGCCACGCGAACCCATCTTAGGACGCTGTCACGGGCTGCGGCCACCTCCCCCGACACGCTCAGGGTTTGCTGATGCTGCCTACCCGCAACTGTGATGGCAGGCTGCACTAGCAAGTGCTACAGATGGTGGCGCTGTTGATGAGCTCTGACGAGCTCTCTGAGCTCTCGGAGTTGGGGTGCGGCGCCTGCTGGGCTGGAGGTCTGATGTACTCGCTGCCCCGCTGCCAGTCAGCCTTACCTCGCGCTGCAGTGCTCACTCTTGATGCATTGGGTGCCCTTTAAGAGCGATGAGAAGAGGGCGACATCAGCGGTTGAGCCCCGTTTCTCATTCGAACTTGACCTGACCTCGCTTGTTCGCAGCTCCTGGGTCCCTTTTGCCTTCTCTAGCAGCAGTGGCCTGCTGTGCACCTTGCGATCAATACCATGGCGCAGGCAGTTCGAGAAAAGCTTGAGTCCTTCGGGTATGCACCTGAGCCCGAGGCCGTGGACATGTGCGTCCAGCTCGCTGCCGAGTTCGGCCTCGCACCTGTGACAGTGGCGGAGGACTACGAAGTCATGGCCAGCCTCAAGTAAGCCAGGCGGACAGCCGCAGACCTCGAAGCAGCGCCAGGCTGCCAGCAGGCGCGCCTGTCCTTGCGCGCGGTTCAGCAGGCGGAGATCGTGCGCGGCTCTTGCAGGGAGAACGCCAGTATGGATGTCACAGTGTCACACGTGAACTCCAAGGCCTTCAAGGACTTTCTGACCAAGCAGCGCGGACAACAAAAGGCGACGCGCCTCTCAGGAAACAAGCAGCCCTTCGGCAACAGTTGGGACAAGTAAGCCGCAACCTGCGCAGCAAACCTCTCAGCAAGAGCTACGAATAGAAGCGCGCTGTCTCAGTGCGTAAGGCGCATAAGCGAGCGCTGTGCACGCGGCGCTGCTGTGCTTGCAGTGTCTCAGACAGAGAAGCAGCGCTATACCAGCCGACACCCAAGCGGCAGGCGACTGGCCCTGGGTCGGGTACCAGCAAGACGCCCAGCAACAACCTCTCGGCCCGCACCCCTGCGCCGCGCCCAGGCGTGTCCCCAGCTGTCATGGGTCGTGCACGGATGGACAGCCCTGCTACTGCGGGAGCAGCCTCTCAGCAGACACCTAGCGCATCCGCAGTCAAGTTCCAAGCAAGAACAACTGTAAGTGTAACCACCCCACACCAGCGACGCAGCAGACTGCGAGAGGTCCACAGCCATAGCTCACTGCACGCTTGGAACATGGCCACAAATGGAACGGGCAAGAAGGTATAGTCACGTTATGCAAGGGAATGCTCATACGTTTTCGCGTGTTTGTGCGTACAGAAGGGCGACCTGGTATCGACACTCAATGACACCGTACCAGAGTGGGATGTAAGTACAGCGTGGATACAGTACACACTGGCAAGCCGCCTTGTGCACCATGCAGTGAAGCAAAGAAGGTTGGATGCTCACCCAGACTTCATGACATGTTTGCTCTGGTGTACGTGGCGTCGTGCAGGCTGCGGCATGTCCTTCACAAGGTCTGCTTCCCATAGAACAGCTAGGGGAGCCTCTGCCTGTGGCGGGTCAACACCTGTTCATGACAGAGACACTCGAAACAAGGGTACGGAACACACACATACACAATACACGCACACACACACACGCACACATGGGCTCTAAACGAAGTGCCAAAGATACACAGACACGGTCATTCACCGTAGGTCTGACGAAGTCAGCATGTTGGACTGTTTGCAGAGCTCTGTGTGTGTGTGTGTGTGTGTATGTGTGCAGATCCAGGCTGTAGAAGAGCGACTGATGGACTGGGCAGATCACCTCATAGAGGCAGTACCTGACCTTGACCGCAGCAAGCTACACGCAGTCAACCAGATAACACAGGTACAGTGTGTAGACACATCATAACAGCCCACACAGCAAAGACAGCAAGAACGGAGAATGATCTCAGCTCGCATGCATATGGGCGGCCGCTGGCGCCGAGGTACCCATAGTGACTTCACCTTGATGTGTGTGTGTGTGTATGTGTGTGTGTGTGTGTGAACAGGAGCCAGGATGGTGTGTTGGTCGTGTTGTCCTAGAGGCTGCTAGTGAGGACGGCCCCGCCACTCGCCTATCAGTCAACACACTAGTGATCGAGGGGTGTAGGGGCATATCAGATGGGGCGCGTGTGAGGCTGGACTTAGCACCGCTCATGACACCTGGTGCCACAGGCACACGACTGTTCCCGGGACAGGTACGGCACTGCTGCTGAACTGTACATGGCATGGTCTGGCATACTGCATTGACCTGTATTGTTATGTCATGTGGTTGAGCGCTTCTGTGGTGCCGACGACAGTGCGCACAGGGTCTGGCTTTGTTGGGTGTATGCAGACCACGCAGTCTATAAACGATGCACACCTTGTGCGAGTGCGAAGGTGCCGTTGGGCGGTGTGTGTGTGTTTGTGTGTGTGCAGGTCATCGGTGTATACGGTGTCAACCCCACGGGCCAGACCATCATCGCACACAAGGTCTGCAACAGCCTGCCCGCGCCCCGCGCCGCGGCTGTTGCGCCGCGCGCGCGTCCTGTGAGCGTCATGGTCGCTGCTGGCCCCTTCACCACCTCTAATGACCTGTGCTATGTGCCCCTGGAACAAATACTCGAACACTGTGCTGGTGAGTACAACAGGGTCGCACGTCTTTGCCTGCATGATGACCTGTATGACATGATGGGTGACAGCCTAAACCGTTGACACAGCAGCATACTGCGCTGGCGAGTGTGGCACTGACACGGGGTACGCTTGCAAGTCTATGCGTATCCACATGAATGCGCGCGTGCGTATATGTTCGAATGTAAGTGTGTGTGTGTGTGTGTGTATTTGTATTTGTAGCTTGCAGAGCATACATTGGTGGAACAAATGCACCTCAGGGCTGTGTGTGTGTGTGTGTGTGTGTGTTTACAGCTCGCTCACCGGACGCCCTCATTCTCACGGGCCCATTCGTTGACAGTGATCACACACTGGTACAGACAGGCGCACTCGAGCAGACACTGGAGAAAACATTTGAGAGAGAGGTGCGCATACGGTGTAGTTCTTCGACCATGAGCATATTCCAAGCTTGTCTTGGCTGAGTCAGCAAGGTAGCACACAGGGGCTACGGAGGCATGCAGGGGCTACAGGAAAGCAGCACACAGGCGCAAGGCGTGTGACTGCTTCGGATGCAGAGCATGCGTAAAGAAGTGTCTGCATGTGGGTCGGGGCTCAGAGAATGCAGAGGAAAGAACTTTGCATGTGTGTGTGTGTGTGTGTGTGTGTGTGTGTGTGTGTGCGTGGGTGTTTTCTGTGTGCACAGGTACTGAAGCGCGTAACGGACTGGCAAGTGCGCAACCCCCGCACACGCGTCATCCTGCTCCCCTCCACACGCGACGCCCACCACGCGCCCGTCCACCCCACACCCGCCTTCGCCCTGCCCACAACCGGTGCCAACGCCCCTGTCGTGTCCTACTCCAGTCCTGCGCTGCTCAAAGTAGCGGATGGGGTCACAATCGGGGTGACCAGTGCAGACGTGCTCAAGGCGCTGAGTGGGGCGGAGATTGCAGTGGGGGCTGCGGGGACAGACCGCATGGCAGCGCTCTCTGCGCACGTCATCGCACAACGCAGGTACGGTACGCACATGCGCTCTGTGCCCACTGTCAAGAACGCTGCTTTCGTCTCCCCAACGTTGCTTATGTCCAACATGCTTTTGTTCATGCATACGACCCCAGCGAATAGACGTGCGGTGGGCCCTGTGTGTGCATGTATTTGCTGTGTGTGTGTATGTGTGTGTGTGTGCGCGTGCGTGCGTAGCTTCTTCCCCGTATCGCCCGCGCCGCTCGGCACGTGCATCGACGCATCGCACACATCTGGCCTGACGCTCACCGCCAGTCCTGACATCCTCATCCTGCCTTCTGACCTTGGCCCATTCGCTAAGGCAGTCACCACACAACGCACATCCGAGGAGGGGCCTGCGCCACACTCGTTTGTGTGCATCAACCCTGGCAGAACTGTGCGCGGGACGAGTGGCGGCACATTCGCGATGATCTGTGTGCAGCCTGAGGGACCTGTGCCAGCAGCGTCTAGAGTAGAGCTGAGGAAGGTTTGAGGGACGTAGCGAGATAAGAGCGTATGTAGAGTCATGCATACGGTAGCTAGGGGCTAGTCTGAGTGGTAGCATCACTGCATATCATGTCAATGGGCATCCTTGCGATTCACGAACATGCGTGTAGTGCACTAGAAGCTTTATGTAAGCGCTTAGCCCTGTGTGTGCCTTGTCAATCGTAAGTGCGGCGCGTTACGGGCGAACAGCAGTACAAGCCGTCACACTCCCATCGTGCCTTCGCTTGCCCCTACTCGTGCTTCTCTTGAGTGCTAACATACAGCCCGCAGCGTACAAGGAGCCAAACCCAGTTAAGGGACCTGTACACAAAGAGCCCCGAGACAGCGTCAGGGTTTGGTGGCACTGTGAAGGCTGGCACTCATGGCCGCCCCTAGAGGGCGTGATGAGGGTAAGAAGCGCCCTGGAGCACAGGGCAATGATAGAGGAGGCAGTGCCAAGCGGCCAAAACTGAGCAATGGCAAGGCGGCGCCTCCCCGCGGCGACAAGCCTGCTTCCAAGGGCCCTGGCGGCTTCAAGCCACGCCCCAAGCCAAACACGTAAGATCAGCATTACAGCCTTGCTCTTGAAGCAGCAGAGACGGGCCATCAGTGACTGGCACATCAGGGATGCGCAGGGAGCCGACACAGCAACAGCATGTGCCACTGCTCCCTGCAGGCCGGGCGCCAAGGACAAGGACGTAGTCAAGAAGCCGATGAGAAAGAACGGCACTCTGATCGAGGTGAGGAAGCAGGGGTGAGGCTATTCGTATGGGGTGGGCGCAACTTGCCGCCACTGGGCGTCCATCAGCCCGCAGAGCCAAATTTGCTTGGCCGCTCCAGCTCTGACAGCATCATCTGCGCTCGGGTGTGTCTGCAGGAGGCTGTGACGCTGTGGGAGGCGCTGCGGCCCAGCAGTACATCCGCAGAGGAGAAGGCTGCGCTTGTCACCCAGATCCTCTCCAAGGTGCGGCCAGGCCCCTGCACACAACCTCACAAGCACGCTTCCGCAGCGCTGCAGACACAGAACACCAGCAGACACAGCCACCGCCTTCGTTTGCTGGCACCTGCGCTACGCGTGACTACAGCAGTGCTGTCCATTGTTGTGGCGGCGCAGCTTGAGGGCCGACTCGTGGAGCTTGCTTCAAATCACAAGGCGTCACGCATCATTCAGTTCTGCGCTAAGTACGGCAACGAGCAGCAGCGCAAGGACGTGATGGGCCAGGTGTGTCACTGCTGCCTTCGACAGAGGTCTGAGATTACGACACCGCACGCGTGCCTGTGTACGTCTGTGTGTGCACACGCAAAGCCATTAACTCACCGCCACTGTCCCACCCCCGTGACAGTGATGGTCTTTCACAGGGCTGAGAGCAATACACACTGTAACCCGTAACAGGCCGACTCAGGTCTGACAGTGACCAGGGTCGTCTCTTAGGGCCAGACATCCTTGAACTATGTTCACAGACACGGACACACAGAGCTGGCCTCTCTTCACATACATATGCGCTATTACATACGGTAAGGTGTTGTACGTATGTGTGTATGTGTGTATCATCCCCTCTGTGCTATAGGTCAAGGCGAACATGGTCCAGCTCGCAAAGAGCAAGTACGGACACCACCTCGTGCGCAAGCTCGTTAGTGTATCCACCAAGGAGCAAGTACCAGGTAAGACATCATGAGACGCACAAGTGCATGGATACACACGATGATAGCACGTCCATGCACGCACGTCAGCATGCACATGGGGGTAAGCAGGGTGAAGATAGACAAGCCGGGGATGCTCAAGTGTAATACTGCGTTATCTTTCCAATCGTTTACACGATCTGCGGACAAAATAAACACCTGAGGCTTGCTGTCATGTGTATGACTCAGACCCCGCACACGCACACACACACACACACAGCATGGATGCACAGAGCATGGATGCAATTTGCGTTGGCGCCGGGATGTGAAACCGTGTGTCAGTACTCCCCGTCTGTCACTTGGTCATGGCCCGGCGTAGATCACACCTCACACAGGCAACGTCACACTGACTGACCCACACGTGGTAGAGTCGGTCCTCTTTTAGCCTGACATGACCCTTGGGTGTTGCACATGCGCATACCGGGCTCCTTGACCTCGGGTGTTAGGTGGCGAGTGCAGCTAAGCGCTATTGAACACCTGGGGTTCGGCACCTGGTATGCGCCCACACACATACGGACACAAACACTGTGCTTTCACACTTGCATCATCATGCAAAGGAGTAAATGGCTCTTGTGAGTGTACCCATGTGTGTATGCATGTCATGTGTGTGTGTGCGTCACACAGACCTAGTCAAGTCACTACGAGGTCACATGATGGAGCTGTTAAGACATCCTCAGGGTGCAGACGTACTAGTGGACCTGTATGACGTGGCGTCTACACAAATGAGAAACACCATGGTGCGACACACAAGGGCACACACACAACACACACACACACACTGGCATTCATGCGCGCGCCTGTTTGTTTGGTGGCACCCAACGTAGCAGACGTGCCTGCTATGCAGGGCCATACATTGTCTCTCAGGCCCTGTACATGTGGCTTGCTGGCTACTTTGGATACTGCACGCATTCCACCAAGGAAACGGATTCGAGCTTGACACCCGTGCGAGTAAAAAATACACTGAGAAAGAGACAGAGAGGGCGCGCGCGCGCGTGTGTGTGTGTGTGTGTGTCTCTGTGTGCAGTGTGCTGAGTTCTACGGGCGTGAGTTCGTGTTGTTCGACGGAGTGAAGCAGCAGGGCAACGTCCTCTCCTCCCTGACATCCCTGTTGGCAGGGGAAGGACCTGCCAAGCGGCGCTCAGTCATGCAGCATATGACCAAGGCACTGGTACCTGTGATGGAGAAGGGCC
>VFQO010046329.1_pt1 | contig 11323 bp, 13 predicted proteins | sample 3512331 | NCBI WGS metagenome assembly VFQO01 (sample SAMN10412371, study PRJNA504923) | tailings metagenome | isolation source: Replicate 3 from Balatoc abandoned mine | place: Philippines: Itogon, Benguet | collected 2017-08-28 | reverse complement strand
CACCGCCCCGCCCCCACCAACCGCGCGCAAAAAGCTGAGCTACAAGGATCAGCGCGACTATGACCTGCTGCCCGGACGGATCGAGGCGATCGAGGCGGAGATGGCCGCGGCGGAAACGGAATTGTCGGACGGTAACTTGTTCACCCGCGACCATGCGCGGTTCACCGCCCTGACCGCGAAGCTCGAAGCACTGCGCGCCGAGAAGGCGGCGGCGGAAGATCGCTGGCTGGAACTCGCCGAAGCGGTCGAGGCGTTGGGCTAAACCCGCCGCGCGTCCGCTCTGGGGTGGGGAGCAGACGTCGGCAGATCCTCCCCATCGACTTGCGATGCGGAGGTGGCAGCCCGCAGGGCTGACGGAGGGGCCGAGCGCGCAGCGCTCGCTCACGCTCGCAGCCCCTCCACCACCGCTTCGCGGCGGTCCCCCTCCCCATCGCAAGTCGATGGGGAGGATATTATGGCAGCAACCGGTCGAATATCGCCCTTCAAATAATTCGCGCAGAGGCGCAGAGGACGCGGAGCGCAACTGCAAAAATCTCTGCGTTCTCTGCGCCTTTGCGCGAATCGCATCATAGCCCCACGCCAGCTTCCGATCGACGCCGGCGTCCACCCCCGGCTATCCAACCCCGTAAAACCGCGCCAGCCGATCCAGCGCCAGCCCGAGCACCAGCTTCCCCGACCGCGCCGGCCACCCCAGGGCCTTCTCCGCCCCGGCGATTCCCTCCCCCGCACAAATCACCCGCCAGCAAATGTCGGCCAGCCCCGGCCCCGCCGCATCGAGCGCCGCATGAAAGCGCCGGTGCGCGTCGATCCGCGCCAGCGACGCATCCGCCACGCGCGCGCCGCCCCGGCTTTTCGCAGGCGGCGCCGCGTCCCAACGCATCGTCACCCGCGCTGCCAGCCCGGCTCGCTCGTAATCGGCGCGCAGCCGTTCGCCCGCGCGGCACTGCGCTTCGGTCAGCAAACCGCGCGATGCCAGCCACTGCACCGGACTCTCGGCCACGTTCATGGTCACACGCCGCATCGCCTGCGGCCCGTTTTTCCCGAGATCGATGCGGTCGTCTGGATGCAGGCAATCGGTCAGTTGGCGTGCGATCATGTTGAACTCCTCTGTCACGAATCATGTCTTGACATTGGAAAAATAAGTAGGAAAGAAAAAACCGATTTGGTTATCGAGGAACTTTCATGATCAACAGCATCCGCGCCGTGCGCCGCGCCAAGGGACTGACGCTTGAGGAAGTCGGTGCGCGCTGCGATCCGCCGACCACCGCGCAGACGATCGGCCGCCTCGAAACCGGCACCCGCAACCTGTCGCTCGGCTGGATGAACCGCATCGCCGCCGCGCTGGGGGTCGACGCTGCCGAACTGGTGCAATTGCCGCAGGATACCCAGCTGACGATTACCGCGCACCTCGGCGCGGACGGCGCGCAGGCGCCGACGCGCGTCGAGCAGGCGCTGACCGCCCGTCCCGGCGAGGATATGGTTGCCGTCCGCGTCACCTCGTCGATTGGCGACTACCGTGCCGGAGACGAAATCTGGTGCCGCCGGATCTCCGGCGACTGGACCAGCGCGCTCAACCGCGACCTCCTCGTCCCGCGCCCCGCCGGGCGCTTCTTCTTCGCCCGCCTGCTCAACGTCGATGGCGAGAAACTGCACCTGCTTCCGCTCGGCACCGGCGCCCGGCAGCAAGTGGTCAATAACCCGCCCTGGGCCGCGGTCGCGGTGCGGCTGATCCGATCGCTCTGAAGCAGGGAGCTATATTTTGAATCGTCATTGCGAGGAGCCGAAGGCGACGCGGCCATCCAGAGCGTGCGGTAACCGCCCTGGATTGCTTCGCTGCGCTCGCAATGACGAGGGGATGGAAGTGGACGCATGACTCCCCTCCGCGTCCTGTCGATCGCCACCCTGTTCCCCGATGCCGTACGTCCCAACTTTGGCTTGTTCGTCGAACGCAGCCTGCGCGCGCTCGCCGCCCAGCCGGGCATCGAACTCACCATCGTCGCGCCCGTCGGCCTGCCGCCCTTCCCGCTGGCGCTTCACCCGCGCTACCGGCCGCTCCGCACCTTGCCCCGCACCGAAAGCTGGAACGGCCTCACCGTCCACCGCCCGCGCTTCCCGCTGATCCCCCGCGTCGGCGCGTGCTTCAACCCCGCGATGGTCGCGCGCGCCGTGCTGTCAACGGTGTCCGACCAGACCTTCGACGTCGTCGACGCGCAATTCTTCTACCCCGACGGTCCCGCCGCGATGCGCGTCGCCGCCGCGCTCGGCCTGCCCTTTTCGGTGAAGGCGCGCGGCGCCGATATCAGCCATTTCGGCCACGACCCGGCCACCGCGCCGCAGGTAATTGCGGCGGCTGCAAAGGCAGCGGGTCTGCTCGCCGTGTCGGCCGCCATGCGCCGCGACATGGCAGCCATCGGCATCGATCCCGCCAAGGTCACCACCCACTACACCGGCATCGACACCGGGCGATTTTATCCGGGCGACCGGGCCGCCGCCCGCGCCGCGCTGGGGATCGACGACACGCCGATGATACTGACCGTCGGCGCGCTCATCCCGCGCAAGGGACAGACGCTGGTCATCGAAGCACTCGCCGCCCTGCCCGGCGTCCATTACTGGCTGGCAGGCGCGGGTGAAGCGGAAGACCGCTACCGCGCGCTGGCGCACCGGCTCGGTGTCGCCGAACGCGTCCATGTCATGGGTCCGGTCGCCAACGCCGATCTGCCGCAGCTCTATCGCGCCGCGGATATTGTCGTCATGCCCTCGGTCAGCGAAGGCCTCGCCAATGCCTGGGTCGAGGCGCTCGCCTGCGGCACCCCGATCGTCATCAGCGACGCGGGCGGCGCTGCCGAACTCGTCACATCGCCGGTCGCCGGGCGGATCGTTGCCCGCACTCCCGAAGCGATCGCCGCGGCGGTGGCAACCATCCTGGCCAACCCGCCCGCGCCGTCAACCGTCGCCGCTACCCTCGCGGGCCGCTTCGACTGGAACCGCAACGGCCGCGAACTGGCCGAGCATCTGCGCCGCTGCGCCGGTCGTTAAACGACCGCGCCGTCGTCCTTGCGCTCGACCCGCTCGCCGCCCTCGATCCCGGCGACCGTGCGTGGCACAAAGCTGTCGGGGCCGACCTTCAACCACACCAGGATCGGCGCCGACATATAGACCGACGAATAGGTGCCGATGAAAATGCCGAGCAGCATCGCGGCGGTGAAGCCGAAAATCACGTCCGGCCCGACCCACAGCAACACGCCCAGCGCGATCAGCATCGTAAAGCTGGTCATCACCGTGCGCGCCAGCGTCTCGTTCAGGCTGAGATCGAGCAACGGGATGATTTCCATCTTGCGGTATTTTTTCAGGTTTTCGCGAATACGGTCGTACACGACGATCGTATCGTTGAGCGAATAACCGATGAGGGTCAGCAGCGCCGCGACGATGTTCAGGTCAAACTGCAACTGGGTCAGCGCAAAAAAGCCAAAGGTCAGCGCGACGTCGTGGAACAGCGCGAACAGCGCGCCCACGCCGAACTGCCATTCGAACCGGATCCAGATATAGATCGAGATGGCAACCATCGCCAGCAACAGACTGAGCGCGCCGGTTCGCAGCAATTCCTCCGATACCTTGCCCGACACCGTTTCGACCGACCCGGTTTCGGCAGTCGGAAACGCCGCCTTGATCCCGGCCACCAGGCGCTGGCCGGCCTGTTCGGCCGCGGCCTTGTCCCCTTCGGGCAGTGCGGTGCGGATCGATACCGCCTTGTCGGACCCGAATTGCTGGATCGTCGCTTCGCCCAGTCCGATCGCCGCCACTTTCGACCGGATTTCGTCGATCGGGGGCATCGTCTGGGTAAATTCGACGCGCACCGACTGGCCGCCGACGAAGTCGACCCCCAGGTTCAGCCCGCGCATCGCGACGAGCGCAATCGACGCCACGATCATCAAAATGCTGATCGCCATGGCGAGCTGGCGCCATTTCAGGAACTGGATGTTGGTGTCGTCGGGGACGAGTTTCAGCAGACGCATGGTTTCGGTCCCTCTATCAAATGTTCAGCGACGTCGGGCGCGTGCGGTGCAGCCACCGGGCGGCGAACAGGCGCGTAACGGTCACGGCGGTAAAGACGCTGGTGATGATGCCGATGGTTAGCACGACGGCGAACCCCTTGATCGGCCCCGACCCGAACCAGAACATCAACCCCGCCGCGATGACATTGGTGATGTTGGCATCGAAAATCGCGCGGCTCGCTTCGGCATAGCCGACATCGACCGCCTGGAACACGCGCCGCCCGCGTTTCAATTCCTCGCGTATGCGTTCGTTGATCAGCACGTTGGCGTCGACCGCGGCGCCGATCGTCAACACGAAACCCGCGATCCCCGGCAACGTCAACGTGGCATTGAACGCGGCCATGATCGCAATGATCAGCGCGATGTTGAACATCAGCGCGATGTTCGCATAGACGCCGAACCGCCCGTAAACGATGATCATGAACACCAGCACCGCGACGGTCGCGATAATCCCCGCGATGGCACCCTTGCGGATCGAATCGGCACCGAGTTCGGGGGTGACGGTGCGCTCCTCGACCACCGCCATTTTCACCGGCAGCGCGCCCGACCGCAGCGAAATCGCCAGCGCATTGGCACTCGCCACGGTATAGCTGCCCGAAATCTGGGCGCTGCCGCCCAAAATCGGTTCGTTGATGTTCGGTGCCGACAACACCTGGCCGTCCAGCACCATTGCAAACCGTCGACCGACATTCTGCGCCGTCACCCGCGCAAAGGTGTTTGAACCGCCCGAATCGAACGCGATCGTCACGACGGGTTCGTTCGTCTGCGGATCATAGCTCTGCCGCGCGTTGACCAGCTGGTCGCCGCTGATCATCACCTGGCGCCGCAGGACTTCGAACGCAGCGCCATTGCCCTCGCCGGGCGCATAGGGGACGATTTCGCTGCCGACGGGGACGCGGCCCTCTGCCGCCTCGTTCAGGTCGGCATTGGGATCGACCATGCGGAACTCCAGCCGCGCGGTCTTGCCGATCAGCTCTTTCAGCGCCGCCGGATCCTGCAATCCCGGCACCTGTACCACCACGCGGTCATTGCCCTGCCGGATAATCGTCGGCTCGCGCGTCCCCAGCGCGTTGACGCGCTTGTCGATGATGTCGCGCGCCGAATCCATCGCCTCGGCGACCGCCTGCGTCTGCCCGGCGGTGGTCGGCGTCATCACGATCCGCGTGGTATCGACGATGTCGATATTCCAGTCGCGCTGACCGGTCAGCGCCGCACCGCGCGTCTGGTTGAACAGCCGGTCGCGCGCTTCGTCCAGCTGTGCCTGGTTGCGGACCAGAAAGCTGATCCGCCCGCCATCGGTCGACAGCTCGCCGATCGCGATGTCGTCGTCGGGTCCGCGTTCGCCGTTCATGGCCGCGCGCACGGTCTTTTCCATATTGGTCAGCTGCGTCTTGCGCAGATCGTCGATGTCGGCTTCCAGCAGCAGATGGCTGCCGCCCGCCAGGTCGAGCCCCAGATTGACCTTGGCCTGCATGAACGACGGCAGGCTGTTCAGTGTCCGTTCGGGCAAAAAGCTGGGAATGGAAAAGATGACGCCCAGCAACAGGATGATGCTGATGCTGATGGTCTTCCAGCGCGGAAAATCGAGCATGGTCTATTGGTCCGATCGATTGGCGGGACGGCAACGCGCGCCGTCCCCGCCGCGTCAGTCGTTGGCGGGCTTGCCGCCGGGTTGCATCACGTCGGCCAGCGTCGCCTTGACGACCTTGATCTTGACGCCCTGCGCAATTTCGACATCGGCATAATCGTCATCGACGCGCGTGACCTTGCCGACGATGCCACCCCCGGTCACCACCTGGTCGCGCGGCTTCACCGCCGCAATCTTGGCGCGATGTTCCTTGGCGCGTACCTGCTGCGGGCGGATCAGGAAGAACCAGAATACGACAAAGATCAGCAGATAGGGGACCAGCATCAGAAAACCGGCGGCCCCGCTTCCCGATCCGGCCGCCTGGGTCAGAAGCAGATTGGTCGACATGGGTGAAAACTTTCCGTCAAAAGGCGTCGCCGGTTCCGCCAGGGAACCGGCGCGCATGAATGGCGCGGCGCCTATCACGCAGGAACCGGGCGCGCAACCGTCGCGGCGCCCTTCCCCCCTCGTGCCAAGCGGGTTCCAAATGGGGTGCCGCACACCGCGATCAAGGGATTTTCGGCGCGGCGCGAACAAATAGGATCTGCCGCCCTTCTGGCGGCACGATGGCCTTGCATCGCCCGCGAAGGCACGCTAGGGGCCACGCCTGCCCAATCGGGCCGGTCGGGACGTAGCGCAGCCTGGTAGCGCATCACACTGGGGGTGTGGGGGTCGGAGGTTCGAATCCTCTCGTCCCGACCAATTCAACTTTCAAACAGCGACCTGTTGCCGCGCCGGGATCGGCGAACGCGCCGCCGTCCGCAACATCGGTGCGGACGGCGGCGCGGCCGGACTTCAGGAAACGGTCGCCTTGACGATCTTGCCGGGCTCGCGCGGCGGTTCGCCCTTGGGCAGCGCATCGACATTGTCCATGCCCTCGATCACTTCGCCCCACACCGTATACTGGTTGTCGAGAAAGCGCGCGTCGTCGAAACAGATGAAAAACTGGCTGTTTGCGCTGTTCGGATTTTGCGCGCGCGCCATCGAACACACGCCGCGGACGTGCGGCTCGCTGTTGAACTCCTGCGGCAGGTCGGGCAGCTCGCTGCCGCCCATGCCGGTGCCGGTCGGATCGCCGCCCTGCGCCATGAAGCCGGGGATGACCCGGTGGAACACGACCCCGTCGTAAAAACCCTCGCTTGCCAGCTGGGTGATGCGCTCGACGTGCAGCGGCGCCAGGTCGGGGCGCAGGCGAATGACGACATCGCCGGTCGACAGCGAAAGGGTGAGGGTCTGGTCGGTCATGAGGAGGCTCCTGTGCAAAGATGCGCGGTGCCATAACGGGTGATACCGTCAAAGCCACCCATTTCTTCGGATCAGCTGTCGCCGGCGTTGCTATCGGGCGACACGGGGACTAGGGGGATGGCACGGCCCGCCGGCCTCCTGCCGGCTCAGACAGGGAGGACCGCGCGATGGACAACCGCGAAGATTCCCGGTCGGCCGAAAATGTCGCCATTGCCGACGATCTCGACCGCGAAGCCGCCGCGCGCGACGCCGGAACCGAACTCGACGAAGACGACCGGCTGAAACCTGCATTCGTCCGCGACGTGCTCGACCTTGCCGAAGCGGGCGAAGGCGAAGCCGCACGCGAACGCATCGGGCGCCTCCACCCCGCCGACATCGCCGACCTGTTCGAACTGGCGCGCAGCGACGAACGCCCGATGCTGGCCGCCGTGCTCGGCGACATGCTCTCCGCCGACGTGTTGGCGGAAATGAACGATTATGTTCGCGAAGAACTGATCGACCTTCTCGCCCCCGAACAGGTCGCCGAACTGGCGTCCGAACTCGATACCGACGACGCCGTCGCGATCATCGAGGATATGGAGGCGGACGAGCAGCAAGCGGTGCTCGACGCGATGGAGCCCGAGGATCGCGCCGCAATCGAGGACGCGCTCTCCTTCCCCGAGGAATCCGCCGGGCGCCTGATGCAGCGCGACCTGGTCGCGGTGCCCGAACATGTCACCGTCGGCGACGTGATCGACCGGCTGCGCGAAGATACCGACCTGACCAGCGATTTCTGGGAAATCTATGTCGTCGACCCGATGCACCGCCCGGTCGGCACCTGCCAGCTCAGCTGGATCCTCCGCACCCCGCGCGACATCGCGATCAGCGACGTGATGAAACGCGAACAGACGTTGATCCCGGTCGATATGGACCAGGAAGAGGTCGCGCTGCGGTTCCAGAAATATGCGCTGATCTCGGCCGCTGTCGTCGACAAGTCGGGACGCCTCGTCGGCATGATCACCGTCGACGACATCGTCCACATCATTCAGGAAGAAGCGGGCGAGGACATCTTGCGCCTGTCGGGCGCGGGCGACGGCGACATCAACGAACCGATCCGCGAAACTTATAGCGCGCGGGTGCGCTGGCTCGTCGCCAACCTGGGCACCGCGCTCGTCGCCTCGTCGATCATCGGCTATTTCGGCGGTGCGATCGAACAGATGGTTGCGCTGGCGGTGTTGATGCCCATCGTCGCGGGGGTTGGCGGCAATGCCGGAACCCAGACGCTGGCGGTGACCGTCCGCGCGCTCGCGATGAACCAGCTGACCGATTCGAACAGCTGGCGCGCGATCTGGCGCGAGATGAAGATCGCGCTCCTCAACGGCAGCACCATCGCGTTGATCGCGGGGATCGCCACCGCGTTGTGGTTCGGCAATCCACAACTCGGCGGGGTCATCGCAGCGGCGATGGTGGTGAACATCTTTGTCGCAGGCGTCGCGGGAGTCGCGATCCCGCTCTTGCTCGACCGGCTCGATCAGGATCCGGCGGTCGCCAGCTCGATTTTTGTGACGATGACCACCGACTCGATGGGCTTTCTGGCCTTTCTCGGCCTCGCGGTGGCGAGCGGGCTAACCACGCTCGCCTGATCAAAATACTGGAATCAAATGTTGATTCCAGCCCGCCGAAAAAAGTTTGGAAAAATTTTCGGGCCCGCATTTTTTTCGGGAACTTATTCGCGGAATTGTTCGTTTCCCATTCGAGCAGCGATCATCGCCCCCCCGCAGCGCTGCTCAGCAACATTGGCCCGGCCCGCATTTCCCTCCCCCCCCCCTCGAAAGCGCGCCGGGCCATTTTGCATCCAGTTCTGAAGAGGTTCGTTACAATGACCAGTTTCCGCGCTATCATTCTCGCCATTCTGGCCAGTGTCGTCGTCACCGGTTGCAATACGGTGAAGGGCGTCGGGCGGGATATTGAATCAGTCGGCGACGCCGCCGATCGCGCCATCTGATCGAATTATCCGCTTACCCTAAGCCTCTTCGCGAGGCTCGACAGGCGCCGCTTCGGCGCCTGTTTTGCGTCGGCGCTGGGTGAACCAGATCGCAAACAGCGAAATTTCGTAAAGCAGGATCAACGGCACCGCGAGCAGGAACTGGCTCAATATATCGGGCGGCGTCGCGACCGCCGCAATCGCAAAGGCGGCAACGATCATATAGCGCCGCGCCGACACCAGCTGGTCGCGCGTCACCAGCCCCGACCGTTCGATCAGCATCAGAAAGATCGGCAGCAGGAACGCGATCCCGAACGCCATGATGAACTGCATGATGAAACTCAGGTAATTGGCGACCGACGGCAGCGCTTCCTGCTGGATCCCGCCCATGTCACCCTGAAAGCCGAGCAGGAATCTCAGCGCCACCGGCACGGTGATGAAATAGGCGACGCACGCCCCCAGGGTAAACAGCACCGGGGTCGCGAACAGAAAGGGCAATAGCGCGCGCTTTTCCTTGCGATACAGGCCCGGCGCGACAAATTTCCACAGCTGGTTGGTGATCACCGGAAAGGCGATCATCATCGCCGCAAAAAAAGCGACCTTGATCTGCACGAAAAAGGCCTCGAACAGCTGCGTATAGATGATCTTGCCCTGCCCCGCGGCAACCAGCGGCTGCACCAGAATCGAAAAGATCGGTTCGGCAAAATAGAAACAGACGCCAAAGGCGAGCGCAATCGCGACCAGCGATTTGAGCAACCGCGAACGCAGCTCGATCAGATGGTCGAGCAGCGGCATCTTGCCCCCCGCGCCGTCTTCCTCGCTGGTCGTGACCGGCGTTTCGGCGGTCATGGCAGCGGCCCGTCGCGCGGCGGCACCGCATGCGTCTCTGGGTTTTCGGTGCTCGGAGGCGCATCATCGCCCTGTTTCGCGGCCGCTTCGACCGTCGTATCGGCCGCGGGTTGCGGAGCAGGCACACTCACGTCGTCGATCCGCGGAAACTCGCGCATGATCGCGTCATTCTGCTCGCGCCACTGTTTTTCAAGTTCTTCCAGCTCGGCCTCGCGCATCATCGTATCGAGCCCCGAGCGGAAGTGACGCGCCATCCCGCGCGCCTTGCCCATCCATTTGCCGACGAAGCGCATCGCTTTCGGCAAATCCTTGGGGCCGATAATGACCAGAGCCACCACGATGACGAGCAACAGCTCGGTGGGCGCAATGTCGAACATGAAACTGGGCTACCCCGCAGTTCGACGAGGGTCAGAGCTTGTCGTGCTCGGCTGTCGGCGTCGGAGTGGCGTCGGGTGCGCGCTGGCCTTCGATCTGCTTGGGCGCCGGCGCGGCGCCATCGTCTTCGGCCATGCCCTTCTTGAAGCTTTTGATGCCCTTGGCAACGTCGCCCATCATGTCCGAGAAACGCCCCTTGCCGAACAGCAACAGGACCAGAATCCCGACCACAAGCCAGTGCCAGATGCTAAAGCTACCCATCTCGATTTCTCCTTGAAGGGCTCATCTAGGCCTCTTCGCCGTCTTTTACTAGGTCCAGCTCGCCCATGGCTTCTTCGAATGCCAGGTCGACGGGATCGAGCAGCCCCGCGGCGCGCAGATCCTCGATTCCCGGCAAATCCTTGCGGCTGGTGAGCCCGAAATGTTGCAGAAAGGCGTCGGTCGTCTTGTAGATCAGCGGCCGTCCCGGCACCTCGCGCCGCCCCGCGGGCGCGATCCATTCGGCCTCCATCAGCACGTCGAGCGTACCCTTCGACGTCTGGACGCCGCGGATCGCCTCGATCTCGGCGCGGCTGACCGGCTCGTGATAAGCGACGATCGCCAGCACCTCGGCCGCGGCACGCGACAATTTGCGCGGATCGTCGCGTTCGCGACGGAGCAGATGCGCCAGATCGGCAGGGGTCTGGAAATGCCAATGCCCGCCGCGCTCGACGAGTTCGATACCGCTCCCGGCATGGCGCACGGCAATTGCCTCGACGATCGCTTTCACCTGCCCCGGCGTCACCGCATCGCCAAATCGGCCCGCCAGCTGCCGCGCGTCGAGCGGCGTATCGCTTGCGAACAACATCGCCTCGACGGCGCGCTCCAGATCGTCGATCATGCGGACTGATATCCTGCTTGGGCCGCTTTCAGAAAGAGCGGCTCAAACGCCGCCTCCTGTTTCAGCTCGACGCGGCCCTGCCTTGCCAGTTCGAGCGCCGCAACAAAACTTGAAGCGATGGCCGACCGGCGCAACGGCCCCACATAATCGGGCGGCAGAAACGCCGAAAGCTCCGCCCAGTCGAGTTGGACGCCGATCAGCCGCTCGAGATGATGCAGCGCCGCGTCCAGCGTCACCACCGGGCGCCGCGACACCATATGCACCACCGGTTCGGTGCGCAGTTTCACCTGACCATAAGCGGCGAGCAGGTCGTAAAGACTGGCATCCCAGCG
>VFQO010046327.1_pt1 | contig 11328 bp, 8 predicted proteins | sample 3512331 | NCBI WGS metagenome assembly VFQO01 (sample SAMN10412371, study PRJNA504923) | tailings metagenome | isolation source: Replicate 3 from Balatoc abandoned mine | place: Philippines: Itogon, Benguet | collected 2017-08-28 | reverse complement strand
TGGCCATCGCAGCAAAAGCACAGGTATGTGCTCTACACAACTTATGCCAAGTCATGTACAGATTCACAGCTTGACACGTCATGCAGAACATGTCGCAGGTGCAGCTTGCATTACGCTAATAATCTTTGCATTTGAATATATCATCATTTATGATGCATATGTTGATCATTGTACACTGTACTCATGTGCTCGTCCACGCACGTACTGTCTGGCATGCATCCTGATGGTGCAATGTGCAGGCTGTTGTGTATGCGCTAATTGACCGCCACATTGTTTATCTCCTTATCTTCAAGCATGACATGTCCTTGCGTTCATTCCTACTGCTTTGCAGGCGGCTAGAGAAGCCACTGCCACCGCAGCCTGCCAGTTGCTCACGGTGGCTGCGTCCAGTGCTTCCCTCATATGGCAGATGGGCAGATTGAAAGAAGCAGACCTGACTAAGCTGCAGGCACACGCAGACATAGTGAGAGCCTTGGTAGCCGGAGCCTGGCCGGATGCCAGCCAGCGGCCGGCTGTCGCGCAAACCACAGAGGCTGCAGTGCAGACGGCCAGGAGGGCGCACCAAGCCGCGAAGGAGAGGGCGGAAAAGCTAGCGCGCATTATTGCAGTCACAGCTGCCCTCACCAAGCTGCGAGACGACGCTGCATCCGCAGCAGCAGCGTGGCAGGACAGGCCTCCGAGCCAGGATGAGTGGCAGATGCTGGAAGCAGCCCACACAGCTGCTCAGGCCATGGTTGCAGCGAGCCCCGACCCAACCACGCACAGGTTGCTTTTAAAAGAAGAAGCCGCAGCCGTAGCCGCAGCCAGGGCAGCCAAGGAGAGAGCGGAAAAGCAGGCACGCAACGCCGCTGTCAGGGCCGCCCTCACCAAGCTGCGAGACGACGCTGCATCCGCAGCAGCAGCGTGGCAGCACAGGCCTCCTACTGATGAGGAGATGAAGACACTGGAAGCAGCACACACAGCCGCCCAGGCCATGGTAGCAGCCAGCCCAGATCCATCAGCGCACACAGCGTTGTCAGCACAGGTCACAGCAGCCGTAGCTGCCGCCAGAGCGGCAAAAGAAACGGCGGAGCTGGACGAGCAACGAGCAACAGTCGAAGCCGCACTGATCGCTCTCACAGGTCAGGCCATGGCGGCTGCGGCTGCATGGCAGGACAGACCGCCAAGCGTTGAGGAAAGAGAGGCGTTCAACTATGAGATTGCCACTGTTTCAGACTTGCTCACAGCGCACAATGGTGTTCAAGTGCCTGAGGCACTGCAGCAGGCTCAGCAGGCCTGCAGGGCAGCCTGGGCCGCCGCTGATGCCGCCGCAGCCGCACAGGCTGAGCGCCGGCGGGCGGCTGAGCAGGCTCTTGTAGCCTTCACCCAGCGTGCGCTGCTGTATGCAGCACGGTGGGGCCGCAAGGGCCGCCGCCAGCCGCCTAAGGAGCAGAAGTACGCGAAGCTGGTCAGGGAGTACGACAGGGTACTGGGTCTGGTTCAGCGTGAGTATCCTGCAGCGTATGCATTGTTGCGCCCGATGCCACAAGAAGAGGCGCATGTGGTGACAATGCTGCAAGAGGCGGATGTTGCTGAGGCTCTGGTGAAGCGCGTGGTGGAGGCATGGCGGTACGCGGCAGCAATGCATGGAGGTGCTGTCGCTGCGTGAGCAGGCACGCCACATGGGTTTTGTGCGTATGCTACAGGTTCGTGCTCTTGCTGGATGCGGACGGTCTATGTATGATGCCCTTGCTGCAAGCAGATGTCTTGTGTGCTTTGTATGGACTGGCTGAGACTGACCTCTGATTCACACTGACTTACGTTACTAACTTCACATGCACATATGGATGCGGACTATCCGGCCGTTTCATGTTGTTGTGCCTCGTTGTGCGAATACGCACAGCTGGCTAGGAGCGACCCCTGGAGTCGTGCCATGGACTTTTGGATACTGGCGCATAGAGCACGGCCTTGACTTTTACCTACCGCTGATAGCGCGCGTCACTGTTTCTGTTGCGTGCTGTACGGGCGAGTATTGTGTATGTTCTTGTTGTCAAGTTGTGGTCATGGGAAGTGTAATCGCTATGGCTGATATTGTGTGCTGATGAATCACATGTGCACAGGGTGTGGGCAGCTGGCTCGCTGCAGGCAAGAGAGTCATTGAAAGACGCGTTTGACTAGCATAGCATTACAAATGGCTACACTGTTGTCAGCACATACACAAGGCCACGCTGATGTTCTGTGCCCAAGCGTAACTGAACGTCTGCAAGCGCAAATGTCTGTCAGCAGCAACGGCAAAGGAAACGAAACATACAACAAAGCAACTGCAACAGGAGACGCAATTATAACATTTCAGGGTTGTTGTGCATGCAAGGGGAAAGCCGCATCCACACAACCGTGTCTGCCTTCACTCTTCACGTCTCAGCTGATTAAACTGGCAGGGAACGCACTTAGGCGGCCGCTGCGGCCGTAGCTACCGTGCTCACATACTCCCAGGCCTTCCACACGTCCATGACCGCCTGCATCGCACCCCTAGCCTCCTCAATCAGCGTGACCGCATGTGCCTCCTCCTCGGGCACATCATCTGGCTCTGTGCCCGGCTCGCGCAGGCGCTGCTGGACGTACGCGTAGGCCTCTGGAAAGGCTTGCTTGGCCAGCTCACGGGCTTCGCGTCCTCGCTTTTGCAGCGCAACAAACCCGTCGCGCTCTGGCGGGCTTTTGCGCCCCTTGCGCGCCCAGTCCGCGTGGAGCAACAGGGCCTGCTGCGTGAAAATAGTGAGCGCCTGCTGTGTTTCCTGCCGTGCTGCTTCCCTGCGTGCGGCCTGTGCGGCGACAGCGGCGTGTGCGGCGTTCCACGCGCGCTCACATGCCTCGATGAAGTTCGTCAGTGTCCTTTCTGGGCACAAGCCAGGGTGCGCCTCAAGCAGCGCCTCTGCATGCGTGATTGACGCTCTCAGATCGTCTGCTTCGTCATCGCTGGGCGGCCTGTCCTCCCATGCGTAAGCCGCTTCACGCGCGTGATCCCTCGCCGCCTTGACTGCGGCTAGGACCATTGCGCGACGCTGCTCGGTCTCAGCCTTTTCCTTCGCTGCTCTGGCCTCTGCAAAGGCTGCATGGGCTGTGTCTGACAGCGCCTTGTGCACTGATGGGTCCGGGCTGGCTGCTACGAGGCCCTGCGCGGTTGCGTATGCTGCTTCCAGTGCCTGCCACTCCTCAGTGCCAGGAGGCCTGCACCGGCACTTGAGGGTGACAACTGAGGCCTGCTTCTGCACCTTGGTGAGGGCAGTTACTGCGGCAGTGTCCATCGACTGCTTCAGTGCGTCCCTCAGCCACGCAACGACTGGACACTGTGTCGTTGGAAAGCCCCACACTCCCAAAGCCAGCTGCTTGGCGCTCTCAGCCTCTTGCTTGAGGTCCAGGGCCTCTTGGAGTGTAGGCACGTTGTGCTGCCACACGCTGATGGCTGCAAGGGCGCGACGCCATACCGCGCGGCACGCCTGCTCTGCGGCGGCCGCACGTGCGTCTTTGTGTGCAACGCTCTTGCGCTTCTTTGGTGCGCTGTTCTGAACCATACGTGCTGCGTCTTGCAGCTGAATCAGCGCCCTGGTGGCCTGCTCTGCCAACTGCACCAGTGTGCCGCTTGTTGGATAGCCCAGGTCGCCCCCAACAGCTGCTATGGCCTGTTGCCATTGACTGACAGCTGAGCGCGCCTTACCACGCAGCCGCCTGAGCTGCTGCTCTGTAGGCTTTGTGCCAGTCTGTCGCGAGAACGTAGCAGCGTCTGCCTGTTCTATCAGCACTTGCAGTGCTGCGTTTGCCCAGGTGGCCAGCTGTGCTGCTGTGGGTGCAGGACCAGACTGATCAATCTCGTGTACGTAGTCGGCCTGCTGATTGGCTGCTGGGTCGGGCAGCAGGGCACTGGCAGCGCTGAGCAGCCGTGCCATGACGTCCGCAGGCTTCGGCTTGGAGCCAGCAGCTGTTGCAGCCGCAGCCTGGCCTGCAAGGGCCGGCCGCGAGCTTCCTGCTGCTGGCTCTGGCGCTGCTGCTGCTGCTGCTGACAGTGGTGGTTGTGCGGCGGCGACTGCACGCCGCTTGAGGGCTCTCTGGTTAGCCGGGTCTGCCGGGGCCGACCAGCCTCTCGCCTCTGCTGCCATGGCAGCGGCGACTGCTGGGTCAGGCCGTGCTACAGCAGCGTCTTGCATCTCCACGTTCACAGACCCCTCCTGCTTGGAACGAAACTGCAGTGAATGACATGCACCAAAGTCATCACATCAAGAACATAGATCATCATGCATACTGAGCCTTGCTTTTATGCTTGCAAACTACGCATGCCAATCATGCATGGCTGGCTTGGGCTGCTACGGCGCGCACGAAGCGTCCGCTGTTTACAAGCTCCTGTGCTCGTTCTTTGTTGTGTGTGGGAAAGCATAATTGAGCAACACGCTGACAGTGTGCCATATCTACGCACCTTGGCCACACGGAGAGCCCTTTGTAGTGCCGCCTTGGCCTTGGCAATGTGCCCCACGGCCTCGGCCTCATGCTCAGGAATCTGTGCAGCCGGCAGGCCCGCCGCAGCTGCAGGAAAGACCTTTCTTACAAGGTCCCAGGTCGTGTCTGCGCGCCTCTGCAGCTCGGCCACCTGTGCCTGTGTGGGCGCAGTCCGACGCCACGCTGACTCTGCCCGCTTGGCTGCTGCCGCGAGCTGTGTCAAGCCGTCTTCGGCCTCGCTCAGCCATCTGTCATAGGCCTCGTGCGCCTGGCTTACGGCTACCCTGGCCTGCTCAACGAGTGTGACTGCGTGCCGCTCCCTTGCTGAGACCTGGTCGACTGGAAGACATGCCGCTGCAGCTGGGAAGGCCTGCTTGGCACACTGCACTGTGCGCTCGACCTGCCTGTCGAACTTCTCCTTCTGCTGTGCGCTGGGTGCGTTGCCTTTCCAGCTTGCTGCATTGCTGGTCGCGGCTTGCTTGAGCTGGACAAGCATGTCCTCTGCGCGCCTGGCGAGCTTCTCCTCTCTCAGGCACTCTTCCGCTGCCCGAGCTGCTGCTGGGTTGGGGCCCTGGCTGTGGTCTGTGTGGTTTGCCTGGCGCCTGCGCTTGGCATCGTCCCCGGGACCAGGCTCGGCTCCGTCGCGTCCACGCTTGGCGCCCTGTGTGGCCGTGCCCTGGCTGGCTGCAGCCGCTGCATCATCATAAGCCTGCAAGCGACACGCGGGCCACAGAAGAGCGTCTGAGTCTAGGGTGTTGGCAGCGCGGGCAGTGCGTGCCATATTCTGGGCCCCTGGGGTGAGCCTTGCTTCGCACTGCAGCCTGCTGGTGGCACACTGTACTGACCATTGGCTCATCGTCATCCGGGTACTCTTGCGGGCCTGGCTGGGCACCCGCGTTGGCCATCGGGGTGCGGGGTGCACGCAGGACCTGCACTCACGTACAGCACAGTGGCCTTCGCAATCCTTGCCACTGCACATCTGCCACTTGCTCCACTGCAATGCGTTTTTTGCTGCCTACAATCTCACCGAGTTAGGGCAAGTAGGATGCCCAGGGCCTGAGAGGGTGTGATGATCACAATGCTAAACCTGCTGTTGAATGGCACAGCATTTCTATGTCATCACTGCCATAGTACTGAAGCCATCTGTGGGCTCTGAAGGTCTGATCATCCATCCCATCATTCGGTTCCAGGGTCGGTACGGGTTTGAGAGGGTTTGCAGCCCTCTCACGCTCCTTGGCTGCTTACCACTCTGCTGATCGTGAACCTGAGACACTACAAAGCTATGTCAGCACCAAAGCAGCATTCTTGACGCCCTGAGGGACACATCCCGCCTTCAAGGTGAGTGGCCACAACTCCTTCCCTGCTCTTGTTCAGCTTGCTACGAGCCCAACGAACAGCAGAGGACCAGCAGTGAACAGTGCACGGAGGATGGTACTAGGTGGGCCAAGGGAGCTGTGCCGTGTGTGAGTGCAGGGGTCTGCGTCCGCACGCCAAGCCCTGATGGACGGCCTGGGCTACCCACACGCGTCACAACAGGATGCGTACTGGCATGGCGCAGCGGTAGGTGAACCAAGCTGGGCAGCAGCGATGCAGAGCAGCTTCTGCAGAGTTGCCAGCGCGTAGACGCGCGGCTTGTGTCCAGGCCCTGACTCCTCCTTTGCTTTTGCTCCGCCCGCAGGCGTGTGTCAATGCAGCTGCCACAGGCAACCAGGGCACGGTCTTCCAGGGGCCCAAGCGGGGACGCGGCTGGGCCCAAGGTGCCAACAGAGACGACTCCAAGCGCAGGCGCGAGACAGACCACCCGCAAGCCGGCGTGGCACGCTACCAGCAGACGGCCATGGATACATGCCCAGCGCACGCAGTGCAGGCCACCGCGCCCGAGCCGACAAGGGCGTACGTGAGCCCTTCCAACGCCATCGCGCGGCTGCTCAGCGCGGCCAACGCTCTCCTGCCTAAACCAGCAAACCAGCAAGCCGCCCCTCAGCGCGACTTTGACCTGTCTGGCCCTCCACCAACAACAGCTCAGCTAGCACTCTGGGCCAAGGAAGCACTGCAAGTGCTGATACAGGAGACAGGGGCTGCTACGTCAGACGCACAGCACGGCGCCGTGCTGACAGAGCGCACACTAAGGCGCTTACGCGGCAAGGCCCGCTCAGCTGTCAGCCTATGGCAGGATGCCATCGCAGCTGCAGGGAGCGAGCAGGGCCTGTCAGCAGACGAGGTACTGGTGCCGCTAGCAGTACAAGCTAGTGAGGCACTACAGCGTGTCTCAGCCTGGGCGCACACAGACAGACGCTCGTTCGAGGCAAAGCAGCCTCGCAGTGAGAGCAGTCTTGCAGCAGAGGAAGCGTGTCATGCGCTGCGCGAGCGCGCTCTCGCCGCTGCTCGTGAATGGGAGCAACACCAGCCAACACGTGAGCAGGTGTGGGACTTGCAACAAGAGTCCTGCAGGGTGCAGGGGCTGGCGAGACACGCGTGGGGGGCGGACAGCACACAGTGGCCAGCTTTCGTGGGCGTGGCGACGACCACTGTAGCACGTACGATGGAGACATGGAAGGCTGCGCAGGTATGTGCTCCTGCACACAAGAGCACAATAGCACGCACCCATACATGACATATTGGCGCTAACCAAACACACATTGGAGCACATGTGCCTGCCACATCCATCCAGTATTTCCCATGTGCCACCTGCTCAAGCACGGCTGTGCAGGTACTGTGCTCAAGCACAGCAAATCGCCATGCGCCCAATTCATTGGTCTTTGTGTTGTTGTGTTGCTGTTTGCTTGCTGCAGGACGCAAGGAAACGTCAGAGCGTTGCTGTGGAAGCCTGCATTGCGCTAAAGGAAGCAGCGCTGACTGCGACGGCTGTCTGGCAGCACCAGCCAGCTGCCAGCGGGGATGTAGCCACGCTGCAGGCACAGGCAGAGCACGCAGCCTTCCTCGTGAGAGCAGCGTGGCCAGGCACCAGGACACAACCCTTGGTTGTCCAGGAGGCAGACGCAGCTATGCAGCAGGCCCTGCACGCAATGCGGGCCCAAGAGAGCAGACTCGCTGCACAGTGAGCTGGGCACTGGAGACTGCTGATCAACCCTGGGCACCTTCCGACGCAGTCGGCGTAAGCAGCACTAACCGACGTCCGCGTGGCAGCAAGGAGTACAAGAGATGGACATTAAGGATAAGTGCACGCTGCTAGAAACAGTGCAGTAGAAAACAGTGCGATGGAAGGTTGCTAAGATGGGCGTTTCTGCTGGTATATATGGTTTGTTGATGTCTAACTTAGACATCAACAAACCATAGGCTCGGTACTTGAAGTACCGAGCCTTTCATGTTGCTCTTTAGTCCAGGCCAGGCCTTACTGACACTGCTTGCTACCCTACTCTTGCTGCTTGAGATTGCTTGTGTATCTGCTTTGGGTGTATGTAAGGAACATGTATTGCGATGGCTTGACTTTCATACGGCGGTTACAGAGCTGTGAGCGGCACCATGGTGCAACAGACAAATACACACACACTACTCAGTCGACTCCAACACTAAGATTCTATAGGAATAGCTATAGGAAACAGCAAGTGGCATATGATATAAGACAACAGGGAATGACAAATGAAAGTACATCTGGGTGTAAGTACATCAAATGTACATGGCCAGCAACACTAGCGTGGTCATCGCAACCGACAGCCAATCACTCAGGCAAACCGTCCTATCAAATATCGCTCTGCTAGCGCGCTGTCATGTGCGGATCCATACATCTGCAAAGCGAAATGCTAACCCAAACATCTGTTCATGTAGCCCATGCCACAGCGCGCATGGCAGTAACGTAATCCCATGCCTCATGTATGTTCCTAACTAACTCAAACGCACTCCTAGCTCGAGCGTGGCATCATGCACCTCGTCATGTAATACTTTGTGTGACGGAGCCCCTGGCTCCCGCAGCGCTCGTGTGATGTGGGCGTGCGCATCAGGGGACGCACGCTCGGCGAGGCTCATCGCACGGTTGTATTGCTCACGTAGCTTGCTGTACTTGTACCACCACGCGCGAAGCAGCAGAGCGCGCTGTGTGTAGGCGTGGACAGCCCGCTGCGCTGCCACGGCGCGCTCGGCCTGTGCGGCCGCTGCGGCCTTCGCGGCGGCCCAGGCCTGCGCCATTGCTTCCTTCGCGTCTCTCGCATATCCAGCCCAGGGTGAGTATTTCCCACTGACCAGTGCTGCTCGTCTGGGTGTTCAGAGGGTTTATCTCATGCTGCTTGGGGTGTTCAGAGTTCCTCAGCCTTAACCTTGACCAGAGTCGCTGCCAACTCCCTAGCTGCTTTCTCAGCGGCCTCTGCTCTCCTCTTAGCCACAAGGAGAACCCTTTTTTCGGCCGCCCTGGCCTCATCGTACGCTTGCTGCACAGCTGCAAATGCCGCCTGCACGATTGCCGGCTGCTCGCTGCTGTCCGGCCAGGCTGCAGCCACCTGTGCTCTCACCCTCTCTGCATGCGCTTCCAGCGTTGGCAGGGTGTCAGGCCCTTCGTCCTTCAGAGCCTTCCAGGCAGCTATGCAGGCCAGAGCATCCGCCTTGAGTACCTTGCAGGCAGCTGTGGCCATCATCTGACACCCTACCAAATCTCTTGCTGTCCCCTTCCCTACCTTTGCAACTCCCCCGGCTGGCAGCTGTGTGGCTTGCTTGGCTGTCGCTGCATCGTCCCTGACCTTTGCAGCCTGTGCGGCTCGCACGGCTCTCAGCCTGTCCCTTGCGGCTGCATCCCACGCGGCCCACGCTTCCCTGCCCGCGACCATCGCGTCCTTCACAGCTGTGTTGGCAGCCTGCACGATGGCTGGTCGCGACTGCCGCTCCGGCCAAGCTGCGCATACGAGGCTCTCAACCTCGTTGGCACGCTGCTGCAGCGGGGCTGTGTCGGGTGCCTTGTCCATATTGCGCTGTTCCCACATGGACTTGTACGTGCCCGCCTCTGATAAGAGTGCGGTGCAGGCTGCTGTGGCTGCGTCTCTTTGTTCCTTAGCGTCCTTTTCTGCACGCTGAGCGTCCTGCATGGCACGGACATTCACACACCACTGTCACAACAACGAGCACTATGCGTATGGCTTCCAGCCGTCTTCTTACTGCGTAGGGTTAAAGCTTCAGCGCTGTGCACAGACCATGCCTACTTGCAGCACACACAGGCCCAAGCATGCAATCTGGTGTTCTCATGCATATGTGCCAGTTTTGCCACACACCTGCGCGGTCCTGCCATTGTCCACAGCCAGCTTCCCTGCTTGACGAGCGGCGCCCATCATGGCACCGCCGTGGGTGTTTGAGGGCGCTTTGTGGTGCTGGTTGCTGATGTAGTGCGAGCGCTGTGCCCGTTTGTGTGGTCTGTCATTGGGTGGGCGCTGCTCGGGCGCGGGACGCTGGGGCTCTAGCATGAACGCTGCATTGTATTGTGCAGCACCCACGCGCATGTTGCCTTGTCCTTGGGCCCTTGCCTGCTGGATGGCTCTACCCTGCAAAACACCCACAAAGCACAAACCACACCACAAGCGTGGGCACGTGCCTTGCACAAGGTACCCGCGCGCTCCTGGTGGCATATGAATAAGCCTAGGGCGCCCTTGGCATCACGCACAGACGGTGTCTGAGTGCCTTGCGACAAGAAACACAGTGTTCACATGCGACTGCGTACCTGCAAGGGGTTTGCTGCTTCAAGAGCGTCGTTCACAGCTGCCTTGGCCTGCGCAAGCAGGTCCGCAGCCCGTGCCTCCCACGCGGGCACCTGAGCCACAGGCACGCCGGCCGCCACTGCAGGGAACGCGCGCTTGACGTGCTGCATCGTGCATTCGACTTGATTCTCAAGCCAGTCAAGCTGCGCCAGGCTTGGAAGGGTCTCTCGCCAGGTCGCTATGCGTTGTTTGCGACCTGCTTGAGTTGAACAAGCATCGTCTCTGCCTGCCGGGCGGAATCATCTTGACCCAGCAGGCCTCCGGGCGCGAAGTTCGGTGCTGGGGCGTAGCCTAGAGGAACCTGTGGCTGCTCAGCCAGGTGTCTGCGCTTAGACTGGGCCTCGTCCCCTGGCAATGCCTCATCAAATCCCTGCTGTGGCCCTTGGAAGGCCATGCCGAAGCTATGCGAGCCAGCTGCATTGCCGTACGCCTGCGAACGGAACAAGCGCACGCAAGACCGTCAGAATCGGGGGTCAGGTGGCGGAGGGTCGCGCAGGCCTCTGCAGAACGTGCTCTGCACTGCTCCTGCCCGGCGCACTGTACCTACCACTGCGCCATGCCAGTACGCATCCTCTTGCAGCCAGGATGGGTAGCCAAGGCCAGCCATTGGGACCTGGCGCGCCGGACCCCTGCACTCACACACGGCACAGCTCCCTTGGCCCACCTAGTACCATCCTCCGTGCACTGTTCACTGCTGGTCCTCTGCTGCTCACTGGGCTCGTATCAAGCTGAACAAGAGCAGAGAGGGAGGTGTGCCACTCACCTAGAGGACGGGATGTGTCCCTCAGGGCGTCAAGAGGGCCTGCTCTGGTGCTGACATAGCTTTGGAGTGTCTCTACTTCAACATCAGCGAAGTGGTAAGCAGCCAAGGAGCGCCAGAGAGCCGCAAACCCTCTCAAACCCGTACCGACCCTGGAACCGAATGATGGGAAGGGATGATCAGACCTTCAGAGCCCATAGATGCTTTCAGTACTATGGCAGTGATGACGTAGAGATGCTGTGTCACTCAAGAGCAGGTTTAGCATTGTGATCATCACGCCCTCTCAGTCCTTGGGCACCCGCCTGGCCAGCACTTGGTAAGATAGCAGCCAGCAAAACAGGCATCGGCAGTGGATTAACGCACAGATGTGCAGTGGCGAGGATGGCGAAGGGCACTGTGCTGTACGTGAGT
>VFQO010046326.1_pt1 | contig 11329 bp, 8 predicted proteins | sample 3512331 | NCBI WGS metagenome assembly VFQO01 (sample SAMN10412371, study PRJNA504923) | tailings metagenome | isolation source: Replicate 3 from Balatoc abandoned mine | place: Philippines: Itogon, Benguet | collected 2017-08-28 | reverse complement strand
CCCGTGCCCATGGCCTGGCACGGCTTCGGCGGCTGGAAGAAGAGCCTGTTCGGCGACATGCACGCCTACGGCGAGGAAGGCGTGCGCTTCTACACCAAGCAGAAGAGCGTGATGCAGCGCTGGCCCGACAGCATCGGCAAGGGCGCGGAGTTCGTGATGCCGACGGCGAAGTAGCCAGCCGGCGAGCGGAGCCCACAAAGCGAAGGGGCCGCACCGGCGGCCCCTTCTGTTCTCCCCCGCGGTGTTCTGATGGTGTCAGTCGCGGCGGCGGCGCGCAGCCGCGCCGGCGGCCAGCAGCGCCAGGCCTGCCAGGGCCAGCGAACCCGGCTCGGGGATCGCGCTGCCGAAGGTGAAGGCGTGCCAGTTCTCGGCGCTGCTGCTGAAGGTCAGTGAACTCACGGGCCCGGTGAACCGCAGCACGCCGTGGAACTCGCGCATGGTCAGCGAGTTGCCCGGGCCGAGGATGCCGTCGGTGGCGTCGTTGCCCCAGTAGCCCTGGCCTTCACTGTCGATCGTGAAGGCTTGGTCGTAGGTGTAGGTCACGGCCAGGCCGGGTTGGCCGACGCTCAGCAGCGCCATGTACAGCGTGTGGATCGGCTGCGCAAAGTTGACGGTGATGCGGTTGGCGCTGTTCAGGCCGAGTTGCTCGCAAGCAACCGGGCGGTTGACCACCGTGCCGCCGGTGTAGGCCGGATCGGCCGGGTTCGGCTGGGTCCAGTAATCGGTGCAGGGGCCGCCGATCTGGCTGACGCCATTCATCGCCGCAGTGGCGCTGACCGACACGCCGACGCCACCCATCGAACCACTGGCCGAGGTGCCGCCGAAAGCCGTCCAGTCGGTCCAGGCCACGGTCACGGCGCTTGCGCTGCCGGCGGCGAACAGCGCAGCGGCGGCGGCCAGGGTGCGCAGCGAGGTACTGAGGGTTTTCATGATGGTCTCCAACGACGGTTGTACTCAGTCCCTGGCAAAGCAGGTTCCGGGCCGTTACAGAGAATCAGTGACTTGCGCGCGGCTCCGGCACCGCCGCGCGGTGGGTGTCAACACTTCCGACAGCGCGGCGGCGCCACACAATCGGCGCATGCACCTGCGCCGCCGTGACATCGTTCTCGCTGCCGCCTGCACGACCCTGCCCACCGCGCGGGCGCAGGCTGCCGGCTTCGACGCCGCCGACCTCGCCGCCGCCGAGCGCCTTCGCGAAGCCGCCCTGGACGACCGTGAAGCCGCGCGCCTGCTCACCGAGCTCTGCACACGGATCGGCGCGCGCCCGGCCGGCTCGGCCGCCGATGCCAGAGCCGTGGTCTGGGCGCAGGCGGCGCTGGGCGGCCTGGGCCTGGCGCGCGTGCGGGCCGATGCCATCCCCATCCGCACCTGGGTGCGCGGCAGCGCCTCGGCGCGCCTGGTGGCGCCGGTGGCCGAGCCGCTGGTGGTGGCCGCGCTCGGCAACAGCATCGGCGCACCGGCCGGCGGTGCCGAGGCCGAGGTGGCCTGGTATGCCGACATCGCGGCGCTGCGCGCCGACACGAGCGACAGGGCCCGCGGCCGCATCGTCATCGTCGACCAGAAGACCGAACGCACCCGCGACGGCCGCGGCTACGGCGCCGCCGTGGTGGCGCGCACGGCCGGTGCGGTCGAAGCGGCGCGCCGCGGCGCCGTGGCCTACGGCGTGCGCAGCATCGGCACCGACCGCGAACGCATCGCGCACACCGGCGCCATGCGCTACGAGATCGGCGTGCCGCGCATCCCCGCCTTCGCGCTGAGCGTGCCCGACGCCGAACGTGTGGCCCTGCTCGCCGCCGCAGGCAACGGGACGGCGCCGCTGCGCCTGGCGCTGGCCATGGACAACCGCACCGAGGTCGAGGCCGTCACGCACAACGTGATCGCCGAAGTGCCCGGCCACGGGCCCACGGCAAACGAGATCGTGCTCATCGGCGCCCACCTCGACAGCTGGGATCTCGGCCAGGGTGCGCAGGACGGCGGCGCCGGCGTGGCCATCGTCAGCGCCGCCGCGGCGCTGATCGGCAAGCTCGGCCTCAAGCCCCGCCGCACCGTGCGCGTGGTGCTGTTCGGCAACGAGGAGAACGGCTTCGACGGCGCCCGCGCCTACGGCGACCGCCACGGCAGCGAGCCACACCAGTGGGTGGGCGAAAGCGACTTCGGCGCCGGCCGCGTGTGGCAGCTCAACAGCCGCGTCAACCCCGCCGCGCTGCCGCTGGTGCAGCGCCTGCAGGCGCTGCTGGCGCCCTTGGGCGTGGCCTGGCCCGAGCAGGGCGCCAACACCGGCTCACCCGGGCCCGACGCCGGCGTGCTGATGCGCCGCTTCCAATGGCCGGCCGTGCAGCTCAGCCAGGACGGCAGCGCCTACTTCGACGTGCACCACACGGTGCACGACACGCTCGACCGCATCGACATGAACACGCTGCCGCAGAACGTGGCCTGCTGGGCCGTCACGGCCTGGTTGGCGGCGCAATCGCCGCTGTCCTTCACGCCGGCGCCGGCCTGAAGCCTTCAGAAACCCCGTGTCACGCCGAACAAGCGATCGAGGGCCACCCTTGACTGCCTTGAGCCTCCCTGCCCACCCCCCTGCCACGCTGGCGGCGGAACTGGCGGCCGCACTGGCCACCACCGCCGAGCCCGGCACCAACCCCGAAGCCGGCCTGCGCGCCGCGCGGCGGGCACTGGCGCGCGCCAGCGAGCTGGGGCTGGTGGATGAGGAGGCGCGCGCGGAGGCCTGGGCCTGCATGCACCTGTCGCGCATGGGCCGGCACGGCGAGATCCTGACGCAGGCGCAGCATGTGTTGCCGCGCCTGGGTGCGCCGGCGCTGAAGGACGTGCGGCGCGAGTTGCTGCGTTACCTCACGCTCAGCGCCAGCGAGCTTGGCCGCTTCGACGTGGCGCTGGAAGCCGCGCACGAGCTCACGCAGGCCTCGCGCGACAGCAGCCGGCCCGACGACGCGCTCGCCGCCTCGTTCCTGCTCGCCGTGTGCCTGGAGCGCATGGGCGACTCCTGGCAGGCCGCGCGCCTGCTCAGCGAGGCGTTGGCCGCCTACGGTGACGCCGAGCCCAGCGCCGCGCTGCTGCGCGTGGCCAACGGCGTGTGCGCCATCAGCCTGGGCCTGGCGCACCGCCTGCGCGGCACGGGCGCCGACGAAGAACTGCAGGCCATGCTGGCCAGCGGCCGCGCCCACGGCGAGCGTGCCCTGGCGCTGCTGCAACGCGTGCAGGGCGACACCTACGACGTGGCCGTGCCCGGCAACCTCGGTGAGGTCCTGCTGCTGCAGGGCGACACCGAAGCCGCGCTGCCGCTGCTGCAGCGGGCGCTCGATCTGTCGATGGCGCGCGGCCTGAAGGCACACACCTGGCGCGTGCGCACCTCGCTGGCCGACTGGCACCTGGCGATGGGCGATGCCGACCGCGCGCGCCACCAGATGGTCGGCCTGCTGGCCGAGATGGCCGAAGCCACCGAAGCGGGTGGGGGCCCGCCGCCGCAGCAGACCGCCATCCGTGCCCATGACAGTGCCTACCGCGCCTGCCGCGCGCTGGGCCGGCTGGAGGAGGCGCTGCATCACCTGGAAGCCGCCGAGCGCATCGACCGCCAGCGCACCACGGCGCAGCTGCGTTCGCAGTCGCAGCTCTTCGTCACCCGCGCCGAAGCCGACCGCGCCCGCGCGCAGGCCGACCTGGCCCACGCCGACGCCGCCTGGCAGCGCCAGCGCGCCGCCGAACACGCGGCCGCCGCCGAGCGTGACGCGCTCACAGGCCTGGGCAACCGCCGCCACCTGGAGCGCCGCGCCGCCGAGCTGCTGCCGGCATTGGCCGCCGAAGACCAGCCGCTGTCGCTGGCGCTGCTGGATGTCGACCACTTCAAGCTGGTCAACGACAGCCATGGCCACGCTGCCGGCGACCAGGTGCTGGTGCAGCTGGCGCAGCTGCTGCGCGAGAACACCCGCGGCGGCGACGTGCTGGCGCGCCACGGCGGCGAGGAGTTCGTGATCCTGCTGCCCGGCATGCCACTGGCGCTGGCCGCCGAGGTGTGCGAACGGCTGCGCGAGCGTGTGGCGGGTTATGGCTGGCCGGTGCCCGGCGGTGTCACGGTGAGCATCGGCCTGGCCGCGTCGCCGCCGCTGGACCTGCAGGCGCTGATGGCGCGCGCCGACACGGCGCTGTACCGCGCCAAGAACGCGGGGCGCAACAGCGTTGTGGTCGCGGCCTGAGCGGCGGCAGGTGTTACCTGCCCGCAGCGGTACACCACCTGTTCGCGGGGGATCGACCCCGTCCTTTCCCGGATACCGTGTAGGGACATCGACCAGGAGTGAGGTGATCCGATGTTCTCCCCCCGCACGCTTTCCGCGGCACGCAAGCTGTCGCTCGGCCTCTTCGCGCTGAGCGCACTGGCCTCCGCGGCCCAGGCGCAGATCTCGTGGCGCGGCTTCGAAGGCACGGCCCAGCTCGACAACTTCTTCCTCGACGGCGCCTTCCGGCCGCCCGACACGATGGGTGCCGTGGGCCTCACGCAGTACGTCGAAACCACCAACGGCAGCGTCACGGTCTACGACAAGGCCACCGGCGCCGTGCTGTCGCGCGTGGGCGCCAACGCGTTCTGGCAGGCAGCGGGCGCCAGCGGGTCCGCCGGCGACCAGCGCGTGCTGTTCGACATGTACACCAACCGCTGGATCATGAACGGCTTCTGCGCGGGCACCAACGAGGTGTGCATCGCGGTCTCCGACACGTCCAACGCGTTGGGCACCTGGCGGGCCACCAAGATCGTCACGCCCACCACCAACATCGCCGACTACCCGACACTGGCCGTGACGGCCGGCGCCGTGATCATCGGCACCAACAACTTCGCCACCAGCGGCGGCTTCACCGGCAACAGCCTGTACACGATCCCGCGCGCGAGCCTGTTTGGCGGCACGCCGTCGGTGGCCAACATGACCACCTTCACCACCGCCAGCAGTTCGGCCGACCGCGGCTTCGCGATCCAGGGGGCCACCAACTGGACCGGCGCGTCCACCACCTCGGCCAACATCTTCACCGTCAGCCGCGACCAGTTCGACGTGCTGGCTTACAAGCTGAACGGCGTCAACGGCGCCGGTGCCACGCAGACCGCGGTGATCGACCTCAACCGCCCTGCCTACACCTTCAACAACCCCGGCCGCCAGCCCGACGCGCTGCCCGGCGGCGTCGCCAACCGCTTGGTCGATACGCTGGACGATCGCGTCTCGGCCAGCGTCTACGAGGTCAACGGCCGCATCTACGGCATCCACACCGTCACGCCCACCGGCGTGGCGACGGCCAATGCCTACACCGAGCTGCGCTACTACGTGCTCGACGCCGCGACGCTGGCGCCGATCAGCCAGGGCACCATCGGCGGCGGCAACTTCGACTACTACCAGGGCTCGCTGGCGGTGAACAGCTTCGGCGACGTGGTGGTCGGCTTCAACCGCTCGGGCTCGCAGACCACCGACGCGGACGGCGACGGCAAGGCCGACGGCCGCATCACCTTCATGGCCCGCGTGCTGAAGGACAACGGTGCCGGCGTGCTCAGCCAGGTGGGCAGCGACCTCACGCTGCGCGTGAGCGACGTGGGCGACTACCGCTGCGGCGTGCAGACCTCGGTGGACACCGCCTGCCGCCAGCGCTGGGGCGACTACGCGGCGGTCACGCTCGACCCGAGCGACCCCTACTCCTTCTGGGCCATCGGCGAGTACGCCGACGACTGGGCCAACTTCGGCACCAACCTGCGCGCCAACTGGCACACCTACATCGCGCAGATCTCCGTGGTGCCCGAGCCCGGCACCTACGGCCTGATGGCGCTGGGCCTGGCCGCCGTGGGCATGGCCGCCCGCCGCCGCCGCGCCGAGGCCGTGGCATGAAGCCGCAGCGCTGGCTGGCAGCCGCCGGGCTGGCCGCGGCCTGCGCCGCGGCGCAGGCCGAGGACTGCACGCACACCTCCTGGGCCACGGCCTTCTACGTGGGCTGCTCGGGCTCCTTCGACGGCACGCTCAGCGGCGACGCCAGCGAACTGGCCGCGATCGCGGCCCGCTTCACCGGCAGCTGGAGCTACGTCGGGCGCAGCGACGACGCCGGTTTCGGCCCCTTCACCGCCAACCCGCAGGTCGCCTTCAACGGCGTGCTGTCGTTCGACGAGCCGGTGAGCGGCAGCTTCGTGCTCGGCATCGTCAGCATGGGCAAGTTCAGCTTCTACGGCTTCAACACCAAGCGCCGCATCGGCGGGCTCGGCTTCGACAGCCTGGAAGGCGTGGCCACCACGCCGCAGGGCAACCCGTTCCCGCTCGACTACGCCGTTCTGTACGTGGCCACGCCGGTGCCGGAACCCACGCCGTGGCTGATGCTGGCCGGCGGCCTGTCGCTGCTGGCCTGGCGCCGCCGGCGCTGACGCGATGGCGGCCTGGCTGCGCCTGGGCAGCGCGGTGGTGCTTGCCTGCCTCGCGCCCGCCGCCTGGGCGGCACCGATCACCGGGACGGTGACCGTGGGCCCCACGTGTTCAGGCGCGCAGCTCGACGGCCCTGGCTGTTCTCAGCCCCTGGCCGGGGCACGGCTGCGCCTGACCGACGCTGCCGGTGCCACCGTGGCCGAAACCTCGGCCGACACACGCGGCAAGTTCGCCTTCGACGCCGCGCCCGGGCGCTACGTGGTGCAGGTGGTCACGCAGGGCAAGCTGCCGCGCTGCCCGCCCACCGACGCCACGGCCGGCGGCGCGGCGCTGCGCATCGACTGCGACAGCGGCCGGCGCTGAAGCGCCGGCGCCGCACCCGGCCCCGACACACCCCGGTCACGCGCCGATCACACCCCCATCCACGCGGCGGATCGCCACGGTGGCGGAGCGCGGCCGGCCCACGGGGTTGAAATCGGGCCAGTTGGAGATGCGGCGCGGGTTGTCGGTGCCGTCGCGCTTCAGTCCCCCGCCCGGGTGCTGGATGTTGATGAACATCGTGCGGCCGTCGGGTGTCCAGGTGCAGCCGGTGACCTCGGCGCCCATCGGTGCGCTGAGGAACCGCCGCACCTCGCCGGTGACCGGGTTGCAGGCCAGCAGCTGGTTGTTGCCCATGCGCGCCATCTCGGCATGCTCGGTGCTGGTGTCGGTGCCGATCCACAGCAGGCCACGCGCATCGAAGGCGATGGTGTCGGGGCCCGCGAACAGGTCGCCCTGGATGTTGCCCTTGGCCCCTTCGCGCGGGTTGGCCGGGTCGCCGGCGAGCACGAGGTGGTTCCAGGCGAAGGTCTCGCCGGAGAAGTCACCGTCCTCCAGCCAGCGGATGATCTGGCCCATGGTGTTGTTGGCGCGCGGGTTGGCGGCGTCGGGGCCGGGGAAACCGGCCGCGCCGCGGCTCGTGTTGTTGGTGAGCGTGCAGTAGACCCAGCGGCTGCGCTCGTCGATGGCCACCCACTCCGGGCGGTCCATCTTCGTGGCACCCAGCAGGTCGGCGGCCTGGCGTGCCTTGATCACCACCTCGCCCTGGTCGGCAAAGCCGTTGGCTGCCGTCAGCCGGCCGGTGCCGTGCGTGAGCGGCAGCCAGCGCCCGCGGCCACCGGCGTCGAAACGCGCCACGTACAGCGTGCCGTGGTCCAGCAGCGTCGCGTTGGGCTTGGCCCCGCCGGGCTTGATGGCGTCGCGGCTCACGAATTTGTAGAGGTACTCGAAGCGTGCGTCCTCGCCGCTGTAGACCACGGCGCGCTGGTCCTTGGTCACCGCCACCCACGCGCCTTCGTGCGCGGCGCGGCCGAGTGCGGTGCGCTTCACGGGCCTGCTCGTGGGGTCCATCGGGTCGACCTCGACGACCCAGCCGAAGCGGTTGGGCTCGTTGGGGTTGCGCACGGTGTCGAAGCGCTCGTCGTGTTCGGGCCAGCGGTACCAGGTGGCCTTGCGGATGCCCCAGCGGCGCTCGTGCGCGGTGGGCGTGTCGGCAGCGGTGAAGTAGTTGGCCCAGTTCTCCTCGCCACTGAGGTAGGTGCCCCAGGGGGTCTTGCCGCTGGCGCAGTTGTTGAAGGTGCCGAGCACGGTGCGGCCTTCGGGGTCGGCCGCGGTCTTCATCAGCACGTGGCCGGCCGCCGGGCCGCCGATGGCCATCGGCGTGTTGGCGGTGATGCGGCGGGCGTAGCGCGAGGGGCGCACCAGGGTCCAGGCATCGCCCGCGCTGCCGCTCTTCCGTTCGATCTCGATCACCGTGATGCCATGGGCTGCCTGGCTCTTCTTCACCTTCTCGGGCGTCCAGGTGGCCTGTGCGTCGGGGTGCAGCAGCGCGTCGTCCACGTACTCCTGGTTCAGGCACAGGAGGCCGCGGCGCGAGCCGTCGAGCGCGTAGTAGTGGATGCCATCGTGGTGCATGCCCATCTGCAGCGCCTGCTCCTCGGCGGTGTTGCCGGCGTCGAAGCGGAAGGCAGGCATGGCAGCACCGGCCGCGCCGATCGGCTCGCCCCAGGGCGCGAGCACTTGCGTCACGTAGCCATCGGGCACCGTCAGGCGGTCCAGCCTCAGTGCTGGGATGGCCTTGAAGCCGATCGTCGGGCTGGCGGCAGCGCTGCCGCCGGTGGCCGCGCAGCCCGCCACGGGGGCCAGCAGCGCCGCCAGCGAAAGACCCAGGCCGCCGCGCAGCAGCACCCGCCGCTCGGGTCCACACAGCTCGTGGATGCTGGGGTTGGAGGAGCGGTTGCTGTCCTCCATCTCGTCGAAACTCTTGGCCAAGGCGCGCCTCGTGCGGGTGGGATTCCCGCATTCTGGCGCGCTCTGCCGCAACGCTCAGGTGCCGATCAAGCCACCGTCGTTCTTGCGGATCACCACGGTGGCGCTGCGCGGGCGGCCGTCGGGGCGCTGGTCGGGCCAGTTGCTGATCTTGCGGGGCGCGGCGGGGTCGCTGCGCTCGCTCGGGCTTTCGCCGGGGTGCTGGATGTTGATGAACATCGTGCGGCCGTCGGGCGTGGCGGTGGCGCCGGTGATCTCGCAGCCGGCGGGGCCGGTGAGGAAGCGGCGGATCTCGCCGCTCTTCGGGTCGGCGGCCAGCATCATGTTGTGGCCGAGGTTCTTGAGATCACCCTTGCCCATGGCGCTGGTGGACATGTCGGTCTGGATCCACAACACGCCGCGTGCGTCGGTCCACAGGCCGTCGGGGCAGGAGAAGGCGTCGCCCTTGACGTTGCCCTTGGCCTCGGCGCGGTCGAGCGTGGCGTCGCCGGCGAGCACGAAATGGTTCCACTGGAACGTGGCGCCGTCGAAGTCGCCGTCTTCCTTCCATCGGATGATGTGACCCATGCTGTTGTTGGCGCGCGGGTTGGCGGCGTCGACACCCGGCTGCCTGTCGCCGCCGCGGTTGCTGTTGTTGGTGAGCGTGCAGTAGACCCAGCCGTCCTTGTCGATGTCGATCCACTCCGGGCGGTCCATCTTCGTGGCGCCGAGCAGGTCGCTGGCCTGGCGCGTCTTGATCAGCACTTCGCCCTGGTCGGCGAAGCCGCCCGCCGCGGTGAGCGGACCGTTGCCGTGCGTGAGGGCGATCCAGCGGCCCCGGCCGTCGGCGTCGAAGCGCGCCACGTACAGCGTGCCGTGGTCGAGCAGCGTGCCGTTCGCGGCGGCGCCGCCGGGCCTGACGGCATCACGGCTGACGAACTTGTAGATGTACTCGAAGCGTGCGTCCTCGCCGCTGTACACCACCGCGCGGCCGCCCTTCGTGACCGCCACCGTGGCGCCTTCGTGCGCGCCGCGGCCGAGCGCGGTGCGCTTGACGGGTGTGCTGCTCGGGTTGGCGGGGTCGATCTCCACGATCCAGCCGAAGCGGTTGGGTTCGTTCGGGTGTTTCGTGGCGTCAAACCGTTCGTCGTGTTCGTGCCAGCGGTAGCCGGCACCGCCCTTGCGCAGGCCCCAGCGGCGCTCGTGTTCGCTGGGTGTTTCGCCGCCGTTGAAGTAGAAGATGAAGTTCTCTTCGCAGGTGAGGTAGGTGCCCCAGGGCGTGATGCCGGCGCCGCAGTTGTTGAGGGTGCCCAGCGGCCGCACGCCGCGCGGATCGGCCTTGGTCTGCAGCAGCACATGGCCCGCCGCGGGGCCGCCGAAAGCCATGGGTGTGCTCGCGGTGATGCGGCGTGCCCAGGGGCTGGGCTTGACGATCTCCCACCGGCTGCCCTTGTTCTCGACCTCGATCACGCTCACGCCATGTGCGGCCTGCGCCTTGCGCACCTTGGCCGCGTTCCAGGTGGCCATGCCATCGGGGTGCAGCAGGCCGTCGTCGGCGTACTCGTGGTTCATCACCAGGAGGCCGGCGTTGCTGCTGTCGGGCATCAGCGGGTGCTTGAAGAAGTGGATGCCGTCGTGGTGCATGCCCATCTGCACCTCCTGCTCGGCAGCGGTGTTGCTGCCGTCGAACTTGAAGGCCGGGTTCTCGCCCGACAGGCCCACCGGTTCACCCCAGGGCGCCAGCACCTGCGTGCTGTAGCCCTCGGGCACCGTCACGGTGTCGGCGGTGGACACGGGCACGCTCTTGAAGCCGAGCAGAGGGCCGCCGCTGGCGCCGCCACCGGTGGCGCAGCCGGCCAAAGGGGCCAGCAGGCCACCCGCCGCGGCGGCCAGGCCGCCCTGGATCAGCGTGCGGCGTTCGGGGCTCGACACCTCGTGGATGCTGGGGTTGGAGGAGCGGTTGCTGTCCTCCATGCGGGCGAAGTCCTTGGCCATGGCGATTGCTGCTGGGTCGGGTTGAATCAACCCACCAGCGTGGCCGGCGCCGGTGACGGCGCCGTGAAGGCCCGGTGACTAAGCCGTGACAGCGCCCTGGGCCGGCGACACGGCCCGCGGCTGCGTGAGCCGGCCGATGAGCCACAGCAGCGCCACGATGCCCGCGGCACCCGCGAGTTGCTGCTGCAGGTTCAGCGTGTGCGCAAACCAGAGGAAGGCACTGGTGGCGCCCAGCACGCCCAGGAACAGCAGCGCCGCGGCCCACTGAGCGGCGCGCGACGCCGGTGGGTCGTAGCGCCGCAGCGCGTGGATGTCGAAGGCCGGCTTCGGGAACGCCGCGGCCACGTCGGCCGGCCGCCAGCCGGGCGGCTTGAGCCACACACGCAGCTTGTCGGCCCAGGAGCGCGTGCGCCAGCTGTCGAGCACGAGGTCCTTGTAGACTTGCAGGTTGGCCCACACCGGATCGAAGCTGCGCAGCGGCGCGCGGGTGCCGTAGACCACCTTCTCGGCATCGTCTTCCTCGGCGAAGGTGCCGAAGAGCCGGTCCCAGAGGATGAGGATGCCGCCGTAGTTCTTGTCCAGGTAGCGCTCGTTCACGGCGTGGTGCACGCGGTGGTTGCTGGGGCTGCAGAACCAGCGGTCGAACCAGCCCA
>VFQO010046325.1_pt1 | contig 11330 bp, 10 predicted proteins | sample 3512331 | NCBI WGS metagenome assembly VFQO01 (sample SAMN10412371, study PRJNA504923) | tailings metagenome | isolation source: Replicate 3 from Balatoc abandoned mine | place: Philippines: Itogon, Benguet | collected 2017-08-28 | reverse complement strand
GAATGGCTCGAGGAGGTGCCGGCATGAGCAAGCCCGACCCGCGCGCACTGCGCGACGCCTTCGGTGCATTTCTGACCGGCGTCACAGTGGTCACGACACATGATGCGGATGGAGCGCCGATCGGCTTCACCGCCAACTCCTTCGCCAGCGTATCGCTGGAACCGCCACTCCTGCTGGTGTGTCTCGCCCGCACCTCGCACAATTTCGGCCCGCTCACGCAGGCGCCAGGTTTCGCGGTCAACGTCCTGTCCCAGGGCCAGAAAGAGGTTTCGAACACCTTCGCCCGCCCGGTGGAAGATCGTTTCGCGACGGTGGACTGGACGGTTGGACCGAACGGTTCGCCGATCCTCTCCGACGTGGCGGCCTGGTTCGACTGCACGATGCACCAGATCGTCGATGGTGGTGATCATGTCGTCCTTCTCGGCCGGATCGAAGCCTTCTGCAACGGCCAGCTGAACGGCCTCGGCTACGCGCGCGGCGGCTATTTCGTCCCCGAGCTTGCACAGAAAGCGGTTTCGGTTGCGTCTTCGGAGACGGGTACGATTGCTGGCACTGTCGCCACCCAGGCGGGCCAGGTGCTGCTTCTGCGCGGGCCGGCCGGGCGCTTTGCACTCCCCTCGTGCGTGCTCGCCAGCGGCGACGGCCCCGATCAGCTGCAGACCTTTGTCGGCGACCTTGCGGGTGTCACCGCCTCGCTGGGCTTCATCTATTCGGTCTACGAGGATCGCAAGACCGGCAAGCAGCATCTCGTCTATCGTTGCGAGCTGGGGCCGGGAGACATCCGAACCGGGCAACTGTTCCCGGTCGACGCGCTGCCGCTCGACAACCTCGTCGATGCGCCGACAGCCGATATCCTCGGCCGCTACGCTTCGGAGAGCGTGCTCGGCAATTTCGGCATGTATGTGGGCGACGAGCAGAGCGGCAAGGTCGTATCCCCAGGCAAGGGTTCATCATGAAGTTCTCTCTTTTCGCCCACATGGAGCGGCTCGACGCCGGACAGGACCAGAAGCAGCTTTATGACGAGTTCATCGCCCTGTGCGAGATCGCCGATCGCGGTGGCATGCATGCGATCTGGACCGGCGAGCATCATGGGATGGATTTCACCATCGCACCGAATCCCTTCATCAATCTGGCCGATCTCGCGCGTCGCACCCGCAATGTCCGGCTCGGCACCGGCACCGTGGTCGCGCCTTTCTGGCATCCGATCAAGCTGGCTGGCGAAGCCGCCATGGTGGACATCATATCGGACGGCCGCCTCGATATCGGCATCGCGCGAGGCGCCTACAACTTCGAATATCAGCGCCTTTCTCCCGGCATGGATGCCTGGGGAGCCGGCCAGAGGCTGCGCGAAATGGTGCCGGCGCTCAAGGCCCTCTGGGCCGGCGACCATGCTATGGAGGGCGAGTTCTGGTCGTTTCCTGCCACCACCTCGGCGCCGAAGCCGCTGCAGAAACCGCATCCGCCGATCTGGGTGGCGGCTCGCGATCCCAATTCGCATGAATTCGCGGTCGCCAATGGCTGCAACGTGCAGGTGACGCCACTGTGGCTGGGCGATGAGGAGGTCGAGGGTTTGATGACGCGGTTCAACGAAGCCTGCGCCAAGCACCCGGACGTATCACGGCCGAAGATCATGGTGCTGCGCCACACCTATGTCGGCACCAGCGAGGCGGACCTCGAGCAGGCAGCCAGGGAGATCAGCGTCTACTACAACTATTTCGGGGCCTGGTTCAAAAACGAAAAGCCCATCCGGCAGGGCCTGATCGAACGGCTCACGGATGACGAGATCGCCGCGAACGCGATGTATGCGCCCGACGTCATGCGCCGCAACAATGTCGTCGGCACCCCCGAAGAGGTGATCGCGCGGCTGAAGCACTACGAAGCACTCGGCTATGACGAATATTCGTTCTGGATCGATACCGGCATGAGCTTCGAGCGCAAGCGCGCCTCGCTGGAGCGCTTCATCGCGGCGGTCATGCCGGCATTTGCGGGGTGAACGCGATGGACCGTTTCCAGCATTACATCGACGGCGCCTTCGAGGACGCGGCGCACAGTTTCGAAAGCCTCGATCCCGCCACGGGCAAGGCTTGGGCGGTGATGCCCGAGGCGCGCGAAGCGGAAGTCGAGCGCGCGGTCGCCGCCGCCCATCGCGCATTGCATGAAGGCCCGTGGCCACAGATGACGGCAAGCGCCCGCGGCAAGCTGCTCTACAGGCTTGCCGACCTCGTCGCGGAACATGCCGGACGGCTGGCGGAGCTGGAAACGCGCGACACCGGCAAGATCATTCGCGAGACGTCCGCTCAGATCGCCTATGTGGCCGAATATTACCGCTACTATGCCGGCCTCGCCGACAAGATCGAAGGTTCCTTCCTGCCGATCGACAAGCCGGACATGGATGTCTGGCTGCGACGCGAGCCGATCGGGGTGGTCGCCGCGATCGTGCCCTGGAACAGCCAGCTCTTCCTTGCCGCGGTGAAGATCGGCCCGGCGCTCGCCGCCGGATGCACGCTGGTCGTCAAGGCCTCGGAAGACGGTCCGGCGCCCTTGCTGGAGTTTGCGCGCCTGATCGACAAGGCAGGCTTTCCCGCCGGTGTCGTCAATGTGCTGACCGGCTTCGGGCCGACCTGCGGTTCGCTGCTCACTCGCCATCGCGATATTGCCCATGTCGCCTTCACCGGCGGCCCGGAGACCGCGCGGCACGTGGTGCGCAATTCCGCTGAAAACCTTGCCAGCACCTCGCTTGAACTCGGCGGCAAATCCCCCTTCGTCGTGTTCGCCGACGCAGACCTCGAAAGTGCCGCCAATGCACAGGTGGCCGGCATCTTCGCCGCCTCCGGCCAGAGCTGCGTCGCGGGCTCGCGGCTGATCGTCGAGGCTTCCGTGAAGGATCGTTTCCTTTCCATCCTCAAGGACAAGGCCGAAGCAATCAGGATCGGCTCGCCGCAGGACCGGGAGACGGAAATGGGACCGCTGTGCACCGAGCGGCAGCGCCGGCATATCGAAAGCATCGTCGAACAATCGGTCGCGGCCGGAGCCAGGCTGGTCACGGGCGGCAGCACGCCGTCCGGATCCGGCTACTTCTACCCGCCGACGATCCTCGACTGTACGAAGATAGAGGCGGAGTCCGTCAGGCGGGAACTGTTCGGCCCGGTGCTGTCGGTACTCGAATTCCACGACGAGGAGGAAGCGGTCCGGCTCGCCAACGACACGCCCTTCGGCCTTGCCTGCGGCGTGTTCACGCAGAACCTGACGCGAGCGCATCGCCTGTCGAAACGCATCCGCACCGGCATCGTCTGGATCAACACCTATCGCGCGGTCTCGCCGATCGCGCCATTCGGCGGCTACGGCCAATCCGGCCATGGACGTGAAGGGGGTCTCGCGGCCGCCCTCGATTTTACCAAGACCAAGACGGTGTGGCTGAGGACATCGGACGAACCGATCCCAGACCCCTTCGTCATGCGGTGATCAAGCAAGCAGGGAAAAATCCCGGGAGGAGATGAAATGCGCAACGCGATCGTAACGGCAGCCTTCTGCATCACCATGCTCAGCGGCGCCGCCTCGGCCGACGAGATGGTGTTCACCAGTTGGGGCGGCACCACCCAGGACGCCCAGAAGGCAGCCTGGGCGGACAAGTTCACCGCCACCACCAAGATCAATGTCCTGCAGGATGGCCCAACCGACTACGGCAAGATCAAGGCCATGGTCGAAGCCAACGCCGTCACCTGGGACGTGGTCGACGTCGAGGGTGACTACGCCGTCCAGGCCGGCGACAGCGGCCTTCTGGAGAAACTCGACTTTTCCGTCATCGACAAGTCGAAGCTCGATCCGCGCTTCGTCACCGACTACAGCGTGGGCAGCTTCTATTATTCCTTCGTCATCGGCTGCAACGGCAATGCCGTGGCCGCGTGTCCCAAGACCTGGGCCGAACTGTTCGACACGACGAAATTCCCCGGCAAGCGAACTTTCTACAAATGGTCGGCGCCGGGCGTCATCGAGGCGGCACTGCTCGCCGACGGCGTTGCGCCAGACAAGCTCTATCCGCTCGACCTCGACCGCGCCTTCAAGAAGCTCGACACGATCAAGAGCGACATCATCTGGTGGACGGGCGGTGCCCAGTCACAGCAATTGCTGGCGTCCGCGGAAGCCCCCTATGGCAGCTTCTGGAACGGCCGCCTGACCGCGCTCGAACAGACCGGCGTCGCGGTCACCGTTTCCTGGGATCAGAACATCACCGCCGCCGACTCGCTGGTCATTCCAAAGGGCGCGAAGAACAAGGATGCGGCCATGAAGTTCATCGCGCTGGCCTCGAGTGCCGAAGGCCAGAAGGACTTCGCGGTTCCGACCGGCTATGCGCCCACCAATCTCGACTCTGCCGCGTTGATGGACGAAGCCGTCCGCAAGCTGCTTCCCGACGCCCAGTCGGCGAGCCAGATCAACGCCGACATGAAATACTGGGCAGAGAACCGCGACGCCATCGGCAGCCGCTGGTACGCCTGGCAAGCCAAGTAAAAGTACGCAGAGAGGAAGATTAGGGCGCCCGCGGGAAACGCTCCAGGAAAGAGATATGGCCATTTCGCATCCCGACATACCGGCCAGCACGCGCACGCCCAGCGGCTTCGCCTATGCACTGCCGGCACTGCTGCTGCTCGGGCTGTTCTTCGTGGTGCCGGTGATGATGCTTTTGGTGCGCAGCGTGCTGGAACCACAGCCCGGCTTCGGCAACTATGTCGAGTTGCTCGGCTCCTCCACCTATCTGCGCATCTTCCTCAATACCTTCCTCGTGTCTGCGGTTGTCACCCTGCTGTCGGTGCTGATCGGTTTTCCCGTCGCCTGGATGCTCGCCATCATGCCGTCAAGATGGGCGGCAGTGCTGTTCGCCATCATCGTGCTCTCCATGTGGACCAATCTGCTGGCGCGCACCTATGCCTGGATGGTTCTGCTCCAGCGCACCGGCCTCATCAACAAGACCTTGATGAACCTCGGTCTGATCGACCAGCCGCTGGCGCTGGTGAACAATCTCACCGGCGTCACGATCGGCATGGTCTACATCATGCTGCCCTTCGTCATTCTGCCGTTGCGCGGGGTCATCAGGAATATCGACCCGGCCATATTGCAGGCAGCGTCGGTGTGCGGGGCGACCCGCTGGCAATCGCTCGTCCGTGTTCTCATTCCCCTCGCCCTGCCGGGCTTGGTGGCGGGCGCGCTGATGGTCTTCGTCATGTCGCTTGGCTACTTCGTGACGCCGGCACTGCTGGGGGGCACCTCCAACATGATGCTGGCGGAGATGATCGCGCAGTTCGTCCAGTCGCTGGTGAACTGGGGCATGGGCGGCGCCGCGGCTTTTGTCCTGCTGGTCGTGACACTCGCCATCTATGCGGTTCAGCTGCGCCTCTTCGGCGCCGGTCGCATCGGCCAGGGAGGTTGATGCCGTGCTGCTCGACTTCGACCGTCTCGGCAGCTGGAAATGGGCGCTCGCCGCAATCACCATCCTGGTCGCGCTTTTCCTGCTGGTACCGATCCTGTTCATTGCCGTGCTGTCCTTCGGCAGCTCCCAATGGCTGATCCTTCCGCCACCCGGCTGGACCTTGAAATGGTATGAGAGCCTGTTTTCCGATCCGCGCTGGCTGCAATCCGCCTGGACCAGCGCCAAGGTGGCTTCCGCGGTAACGGTGCTGTCGGTCGTCATCGGCCTGTTTGCGTCTTTGGCGCTGACGCGTGGCACTTTCAAAGGACGCGGGGTGCTGCGCGCCCTGTTCATCACCCCGATGATCCTGCCCGTCGTCGTGCTGGCGGTCGCACTGTATGCCTTCTTCCTCAGGATCGGGCTCAGCGGCACGCTGACCGGATTTGTCCTTGCCCATCTGGTGCTTGCCTTGCCGTTCTCGATCATCTCGATCAGCAACGCGCTGGAAGGCTTCGACAGGTCGATCGAAGATGCGGCCATCCTCTGCGGAGCACATCCCTGGGAGGCGCGCTGGCGCATAACCTTGCCAGCGATAAGCCACGGACTGTTCGCCGCCGCGATCTTCTCCTTCCTGGTGTCCTGGGATGAGGTCGTCGTCGCCATCTTCATGGCCAGCCCGACACTGCAAACCCTGCCCGTCAAGATCTGGACCACGCTGCGCCAGGACCTGACGCCCGTCATCGCGGCCGCGTCGACACTGCTCGTCCTGTTCACGGCCGCGCTGATGCTGCTGGCCGCCATGCTTCGAAAAGGCCTGAAGAAATGACGATGCCCTATCTCGCGATCCGAAACATCCGAAAGCAATATGGCGACGTCGTCGCAGTCAGCGACGTGACGCTGGACATCGCCAAGGGCGAATTCATGACTTTCCTCGGTCCCTCGGGGTCCGGCAAGAGCACGACACTCTATGCACTGGCCGGTCTCCAGCAGCCGACGTCGGGCGACATCCTGCTCGAAGGCAGATCCCTGCTCTCGGTTCCTTCGCACAAGCGCAACATCGGCATGGTGTTTCAGCGCTACACCCTGTTTCCCCACCTGTCCGTCGGCGACAACATCGCCTTTCCGCTCAGCGTGCGACGCCGGCCGAAAGCGGAGATCGATGCGGTCGTGCAACGATGCCTGAAACTGGTGCGGCTGGAAGGCTTCGCCGACCGCATCCCGGCCAAACTGTCAGGCGGCCAGCAGCAGCGCGTGGCACTTGCCCGCGCGCTCGCCTACGATCCGCCGGTCCTTTTGATGGATGAACCTCTGTCGGCGCTCGACAAGAAACTGCGCGAGGAGATCCAGTACGAGATCCGCCGCATTCACCAGGAGACCGGCGTTACCATCCTCTATGTCACGCACGATCAGGAAGAAGCGTTGCGGCTATCCGATCGCATCGCCGTGTTCAGCAAGGGTGTGATCGATCAGGTCGGCACGGGTACGGAACTCTACACCCATCCCGCCACCCGCTTCGTGGCCGAATTCATCGGCGACTCGGATTTTCTCGGCGGCCGCGTCGAAAGAGCCGACGGCAAGCATGCCGACATCAGGATCGGCGTGGATCTCGTGATGCGCGGCGTGCCGGTCCATGGCGCGGCCAAAGCAGGCACCTCGGCCGCGATCTTGCTGAGGCCCGAGCGCATCAGCCTCTCGCAGCGGAAACCTGCCCAGCCGGCGCTTGCGGCGACCATCCGCGACATCACTTTTCTCGGCAACAACACCCATGTGCAGGCACAGACGCCGAACCGCGAGGATATCTCGGTGCGCCTGCCGTTTGGCCATGAATCGGCCGTGGGCCTCAGCACCGGGCAACAGGTCTGGTTGAGCTGGGACGCATCGGCGGCTCATGCCTTCTGTGAAGCGCCGACGTGAGAGGCGATCGAACCCGAATGCTTCGCCGCGCGATCTATTCGGAATCTATAATATAAGGTACTGAATTCATTACATAATTGTAATGTCACCGTTCAGTTTTGGTTCATCTTTCGGGACCTAATCCTCTTCGTGCGAACACATGAGGATCCAAACAGATGAAACGTCTCATTCTCTCCGGCCTTGCGATTTCAATGCTTGCCGCATCAAGCCTGCCGGGCTTTGCCGCGCCGATCGCGGTTCCCAGCGTTCCGGATTCGAACGTCATCTCGGCGCAGTATCGGGAACCGGTTCGGAAGGAACGCCGCGTCGTCAACGAACGCGTCATCGTCAAGAAGAAGGTCGTCACCAAGCAGGTGGTCAAGCAGCGCTGGAAGAACGGCCAGCGCTACGAAAGCTGGCGCAGTGCGAAGGGCATGAAGGACTACAGCCGCTATGGCCTGCGCCGTCCCGGACCGGGGCAGCATTGGGTACGCGCCGGCAACGACTATCTGCTGGTCGGCATCGCCACGGGCGTGATCGCGAGTGTGATCGCCGCGCGATAAGCGCAGCATTGCCTCCCAGCAAAAAGGCGACCCTCGTGGGTCGCCTTTTTCCGTATCAGTCAGAGCATCTTGTAGCCAAGCGGCATCACTTGGCGTTACAAAAATGCGCCGAAAACAAAAACTTAGAGCGTTTCAGCGTTTCCGTGAAAAACGGAAACGCTCTAGCCCGCGCCAGCTTCGAGAGCGAAGCCATCGTCGTTATTCGACGGCGGCAAAGTCGGCCGGATCGAAGTCGTAACGCGTCGAGCAGAACTCACATTCGACACTGATGCGGCCCTCTTCCGTGCTGTCCTTGATCTCCTGCGCGGTGAAGCCTTCAAGAATGCCGCGGATCTTGTCGGACGAGCAGGAGCACTGGTCGGCGACGTGGACCTCATCGAACACGCGCACCCCATGCTCATGGAACAGGCGATAGAGCAGCCGTTCGGTTCCGACGGTCGGGTCGATCAGCTCGGCCGGTTCGACGGTGGCCAGCAACGCCAGCAATTCCTGCCAGGAATTGTCGATCGGATCGAGCACCGCTTCCGCCGTATCGCCGTCACCGCCCGGCAGATCGGCCAGGCGCATGCGCTCCGGTGCCTCGGGCAGGAACTGCGCGAGCAGACCACCGGCGCGCCATTGCTTGCGCCCGCCCGGCAGCACCAGCTGGGCGACAGCCAGCCGCAGGTCGGTCGGGATCTGTTCCGACTGCCTGAAATAGGTGCGCGCGGCCTCTTCCAGCGAGGTGTTGTCGAGTTGGACGATGCCCTGGTAGCGCTGCGTGTAGGCGCCCTGGTCGATGGTGAGCGCGAGCACGCCGGAGCCCAGCAAGGTCTCGGCCGACACATCGCCGGCAGCGGTCGCCGCCGCCAGCTTGTCGGCGTCGAAACGGGCATAGGCGCGCAGGGCGTTCGGCGTCGAGAAGTCGGCGACGAGCATGTCCACCGGCCCGTCCGTGCGGGTCTGCAGGATGAACTTGCCGTCGAACTTCAGCGAAGTGCCGAGCAGCACGGTGACGACGCAGGCCTCCGCCAGCAACCGGGCAACCGGCTCCGGATAATCATGACGCGACAGGATGGCATCGAGCATCGGCCCGAGTTGCACAGCGCGGCCGCGCACGTCGAGCGGGCCGACCTCGAACGGCACGACATGGTCGTCGCCGGCATGGCCGAATTCGCCGAGTTTGGGTCCCGTTTCCGTCATTCCATGTTCAGTCAAAATGGTCGTTTCCAACATGACAAAGTCTCCCGGCGCGGCACAACCGCCCTTTTGGGAGCATGCCTTCAAACGCCAATGATTTGCGTGATGCCCGGGAGATAGGCATCACACCGCGTCGTATCAAGTCGCAGGCCCTGACTGCAAAACCGCGGGACACGCTTGCGGGCCGGCCCGGGATCAGGCGCCCAGGCACCAGGCCAGCACCGCCTTCTGCGCGTGCAACCGGTTCTCGGCCTCATCGAACACCACGGAATTCGGACCGTCGATCACCTCGTCGGTCACTTCATCGCCGCGATGCGCCGGCAGGCAATGCATGAACAGGGCGTCTTTTTTGGCCTTGGCCATCAGCGCGGCATTGACCTGATAGGGCACGAACACGTTGTGGCCGCGGGCGCGATGCTCCTGGCCCATCGAGACCCAGGTGTCGGTGACGACGCAGTCGACCTGGTCGACCGCTTCCTCGGCCGAGCGGGTGAAGCGGATCCTGCCGCCATTGCCCTTGGCCCAATCGACGAATTTCTGCTCCGGCTCGCTGCCTTCCGGCACGGCGACGTTCAGGTTGAATGCAAAACGCGCCGATGCCTCGACGAGCGAGTGCAGCACGTTGTTGCCGTCGCCGGTCCAGGCGAAGGTCTTGCCGGCCACCGGCCCACGATGTTCCTCGTAGGTCATGATGTCGGCCATCAGCTGGCAGGGGTGGGTGTCGTCGGTCAGGCCGTTGATGACCGGAACCGTGGCGCTCTCGGTCAGTTCGAGCAGCCGGCTGTGCGCGGTGGTGCGGATCATGATCGCGTCGACATAACGCGACAGCACCTTGGCGGTGTCGGCGATGGATTCCGAACGGCCGAGCTGCATCTCGGTGCCGGTCAGCATGATCGTCTCGCCGCCGAGCTGGCGCATGCCGACATCGAAGGAGATGCGCGTGCGCGTCGACGGCTTGTCGAAGATCATCGCCAGCACCTTGCCGTCGAGCGGCTTCGAGCGCTCGCCGGCCTTGAGGCGGGCCTTGCGTGCCGACGCGTCATCCAGGATGGCGCGCAGGTCGGTTGCGGAAACGGTGGACAGGTCTGTGAAGTGACGAACGCTCATCATGCCGTCCGGTTACTTCGCCGCGGCCGCGACGGCTTCCGACAGGCCCCTGGCAGCACCGCGGATACGCTTAAGGCCTTCCTGGATGTCGGCTTCGGTGACGGTGAGCGGCGGCAGCAGGCGGATGACGTTGTCGCCGGCCGGCACCGCCAGCAGGTGCTGGTCGCGCAGGGCGCCGTTGACGGTGCCATTCGGCATGACGCATTTGAGGCCGAGCATCAGGCCATCGCCGCGAATGCCTTCGATGACATCCGGGAATTCGTCGGCAACGGCCGCCAGCCCCTGCTTGAACAGCAGCGCCTTGCGGTTGACGTCTTCCAGGAAACCCTCTTCCAGCACCACATCGAGCACGGCGTTGCCGACGGCCATGGCGAGCGGATTGCCGCCGAAGGTGGTGCCATGCACGCCGGCGGTCATGCCGCGCGCGGCTTCGTCGGTGGCCAGGCATGCGCCCATCGGGAAGCCGCCGCCAATGCCCTTGGCGATCGCCATCAGGTCCGGTGTCACGCCGGCCCACTCATGCGCGAACAGCTTGCCGGTGCGGCCGATGCCGCACTGGACCTCGTCGAAGATCAGCAGCAGGCCGTGCTTGTCGCACAGCTGGCGCAGGCGTTTCAGCGACTGCAGCGGGAACGAGCGGATGCCACCCTCGCCCTGCAGCGGCTCGAGCAGGATCGCCGCGGTCTCGGGCGTGATCGCCTTTTCAGCGGCCTCGATGTCGTCGAACGGCACCTGGTCGAAACCGTCGACCTTCGGGCCGAAGCCTTCCAGATATTTGTACTGGCCGCCGGCGGCGATGGTGGCCAGCGTGCGGCCGTGGAAGGCGCCTTCGAAGGTGATGACGCGGAAACGCTCGGCATGGCCGGTGACGAACTGGTAGCGGCGCGCCGTCTTGATCGCGCACTCCAGCGCCTCGGCGCCCGAATTGGTGAAGAACACCTTGTCGGCAAAGGTCGCTTCGACCAGCCGTTCGCCGAGGCGGCGCTGTCCCGGGATCTCATAGAGATTGGAGACGTGCCAGAGCTTGTCAGCCTGATCCTTCAGCGCCGCAACCAGATGCGGATGACCGTGACCCAGCGAGTTGACGGCAATGCCGGCGGCAAAATCGAGGTATCGGTCGCCCTTTTCCGTCACCAGCCAGGAACCCTCTCCTCGCTCGAAAGCCAGGGGTGCACGGGCAAAGGTCT
>VFQO010046324.1_pt1 | contig 11333 bp, 9 predicted proteins | sample 3512331 | NCBI WGS metagenome assembly VFQO01 (sample SAMN10412371, study PRJNA504923) | tailings metagenome | isolation source: Replicate 3 from Balatoc abandoned mine | place: Philippines: Itogon, Benguet | collected 2017-08-28 | reverse complement strand
GCGGGCGCGGGCATTGTCGCGCGCATGGGCGAAGACGGCGACGGCGGCGAGCTTTTCAGATGCCGCATCAGGGAGTTCAACGCCGTGGAAGCCTTCGGGGAATTCCTCGGCGATGAAGCCGGTGGTGATGTTGCCCGACTTGAACCGCTCGTGGCCCATCACGGCCTGGAGGAACGGCACGTTCTGCTGGATGCCCTCGATGTAGAATGCGTCGAGCGCGTCGGCCATCAGGGCGATGGCTTCGTCGCGCGTCGCGGCGTGGGTGCAGAGCTTGGCGATCATCGGATCGTAGAACATCGAGATCTCGCCGCCTTCATAGACGCCGGTATCGTTGCGGATCGTGCCCTTGGCCGAATGCCCTTCGGCAGGCGGGCGGTACTTCACCAAACGGCCGATCGACGGCAGGAAGTTGCGATACGGGTCTTCCGCATAGATGCGGCTTTCCATCGCCCAGCCGTCGATCTTCACATCCGACTGCTTGATGGAGAGGGTCTCGCCATAGCCGACGCGGATCATCTGTTCGACGAGATCGATGCCGGTGATCAGTTCCGTCACCGGGTGCTCCACCTGCAGACGGGTATTCATTTCAAGGAAGTAGAAGTTGCGCTTCCCGTCGACGATGAACTCGACCGTGCCGGCGCTGTCGTAGCCGACAGCTTTGGCAAGGGCCACGGCCTGCTCGCCCATCGCCTTGCGCGTCGCGTCATCAAGGAACGGCGACGGGGCCTCTTCGATCACCTTCTGGTGGCGGCGCTGGATCGAGCATTCGCGCTCGTTCAGGTAGATGCAGTTGCCGTGCTTGTCGCCCAGCACCTGGATTTCGATGTGGCGCGGTTCGGTGACGAACTTCTCGATGAAGATGCGATCGTCGCCGAACGAGGCCCGCGCCTCATTCTGCGAAGACAGGATCGCCTGCGCGAGCTCTTCGGCCGAGTTGCAGACGCGCAGGCCCTTGCCGCCGCCGCCGGCCGAAGCTTTCACCATCACCGGGTAGCCGATCTCAGCGGCGATCTTTGCGGCGTGGTCAACACCGTCGATCTCGCCGATGAAGCCGGGGACCGTGTTCACCTTGGCCGCCGAGGCGAGCTTCTTGGATTCGATCTTGTCGCCCATCGCGGCGATCGCCTTGGGGTTCGGACCGAGGAACGCGATGTTGTTTTCGGCGAGGGCGTCGGCGAACGCGGTTCGCTCCGACAGGAAGCCATAGCCCGGGTGCACGGCCTCGGCGCCCGTCTGCTTACAGGCGTCGATGATCTTCTCGATCATCAGGTACGACTGCGCCGCCGGCGGCGGGCCGATATGGACGGCCTCGTCGGCCATCGAGACATGGAGCGCATCGCGGTCCGCGTCTGAGTATACGGCGACCGTCTTGATGCCCATGCGGCGGGCGGTCTTGATGACGCGGCAGGCAATCTCGCCGCGGTTGGCGATCAGGATCTTTTTGAACATGTGTCCCAGCAGCCGTTGGACGCAATTTTGTGACGGGATCGCATAGCAGATAGGGGGCCGCTGTCTAAGAGGTTTTGGCGGCCTTCCGTAGAGGGAAAGCGGTGTTAGCCTCATTCCCATGGGGGCAGCGCGATTCACGGTTTTCTGGGGTTTGGTGGCCTGCGCCCTCGCACGCGCCGAACCCGCACCCATTCTCGCGGTCGAAGACGTCGAAACGCTCGCTGCCGTCGAGACGAACGGCTACGCTCTTGGCGACGTGCTAGGCGCTCCGGGCGCGGTCTCGACCGCCGATCTGACAGCCGCCAGCACTCCCTTCCGCATCCTGGCCGATGCCATCGCCGCCGACACGGCCGAGCTCCGCGCCGAAATGAAGGAGCACGGCCGCCCCCTGCGCGAAGTGACCTCCGAAAATATCGGCCGGGTCATGGACATGCGTTGGCTCGCGTCACCCCTCGCCCGCTTCCGTCTGGTGGGCATCGTCAACCGCATCGACAAGCGCGATTTCGGACAAGCCCCCGGCACCTGCGGCGAGATCCGCCTCATTTACCGCCTCGCTTATCGCTTCACCGGCACGACGAAAGGCCGGCTGTATTCGTCCCGCCTTCCGGTCTCGATCAACGCTGTCTTCGAAATGTTGGGAGATTGCAGGGCGACCGCGGAATCGTTCGCGCCGCAGGGCGAGGTCACCGACCTGCCGGCCTGGCTGGCCGCCGGCCCGCTGAACCCTCAGCGTGTGCGGCTGAAGCAGGTCGAACTCAATGTTCAGATCGTCCGCTTTCCCTCCGGCCTTGAGACGGAATTCGGCGGCCAGGCGGTCTATCTGATGCGCGTCTTCTCCGCCTCGCGGGCGGGCGGCGCGCTGAACCTGACCCCCAAGCCGCTGGAGAACACGCCGGACGTCGCAAAGATCGAGGCGGATACATCGCTGAAGGCCGAGCTGGTCGGCTATCTCCGCGACCACGCGCCGGAGATCGACGAAGGCACGCTCGTGCTGCCCGACAAGTTTCTGAGCTTCAAGGCGCTCTCCTACTCCACCTATGGCCCGCTGCGGACGGCCAACCGGCCCTTCGCGGTGCTGCTCAATGCCGACGATTTCAACGGCATCGAAGCCACGGGTTTCCGCGTGCTGAAAACGACGCGCGGCCTGGTCGAGCGGCTGGACCAGATGTCATGCATGGGCTGTCACCAGTCCAACGGCACGGCGGGCTTTCACTTCTTCGGACTGGACGACGCGGAAACCTCACCGCTCAACAAGGTGACCATAGGCCACTCGCCGCATTTCGCGGCCGAGCAGCCACGGCGGGCCGCCTACATGGCTGCACTGCTGAAGGGCGAGGCGCCCGACCCGTTCCGCCCTCTGCCCAACGCGCCGCCCGCCGACTGGAGCGGCGCCGATCCCGTCTATCAGGCCGCACGTCCCGGCATGGCCTGCATTCCCGATGCCGCCGCAGACGACCTTCAGGCCTGGGGCTGCGATGCCAGCACTGTCTGCACCGCGGTCGCGACCAATACGAAGCTCGGCCTCGTGATGGGCCAGTGCCTGCGCCCTACCGACGCGGGCGCTTATTCCGGACAGCTGTGCCTCGCGGGCGAAATCCGCGACGGCGACTACCCCTACAACGACACATTCAAGATCGGCGAGACGCTCAACAGCTTCGCCAAAAAGGTGAACTCGAAAACCCATGCCTGCCGCCCGCCCAAGCTGGGCGTGCCAGGCGGCGCGAGCTATCGCCAGTGCACGGGGCCGGAGCGGGAGTTCGCCAATTTCACAAAGGGCGCGCGACCCGACGAAATCTGCGCGCTGGCCGGCGGCAAGGCGTTCGACCTCTGCGTCGCCTCGGGCGATTTCGCCTCATGCCTTGAGGACGCCGTGGTGCGCGGCAATCGCCAGACCTGTGGCGGCGACCGCTATTGCCGCGACGACTTCATGTGCCAGGACCTGCCACCGAACCTTGCAAAGGTCGATCGCGTCGAAGGCAACGGCTACTGCTCGCCGACCTACTTCCTGTTCCAGATGCGGATCGACAACCACCCCGATCCGATCAAGGGGCTTTAGAACGGCGCGGTGCGCGAATGTAGCCGGCTTAGCCTTCTCGCTTCGCCGTCAAGCTAAAGATCACGAAAGCTCCGACAAACAATGCGACCAAACAGATGTCGCTTACGATCCTGCGGGTCAGTTCGCTCACCTGAGCCGAGTATAGGTACCACCACGTCGACATAAGTGCGGCAACGCAAATGATGGCGTAAACTGTAGGCAACCACCCAAGGCGCTTTAAATCTGCTTCGGACTTGGCCCACTTTTCGTCATCTGCGGCGCGCAAGTCCGGACTTCTCCGCATCACGTACCGCTGCAAGTGAACAAGGCCGATGCCTAACAATGCTAGGAGTATCGCGCCTTGGCGCACCTGCTCCTCCGTCATCGCGACGAAGTCGGCAATGACCAAATAGGGGCCGCCGATAAGCAGAACGAGCGCGCAAACCGCAATTACGATGCCCAATCTTTTGAGCCATTTCAGGGGCTCTGATTGGGCCATGTTCAGAAACTCACAGCGGAATGTTGTCGTGCTTTTTCCAGGGCAGTTCCGCCTTCTTGGTGCGAAGCATGCGCAGGGCGCGCGCCACGCGCCAGCGGGTGCGGGCGGGCGTGATGACTTCGTCGATATAGCCGCGTGAGGCGGCGACGAAGGGGTTGAGGAAACGGTCTTCGTATTCCTTGGTCCGTTCGGCGATGGCGTCGGGGTTCTTCATGTCCTGGCGGAAGATGATCTCCACGGCGCCCTTGGCGCCCATCACGGCGATCTGGGCCGAGGGCCAGGCGTAGTTCACGTCGGCCAGCATGTGCTTGGAGGCCATCACGTCATAGGCGCCGCCATAGGCCTTGCGCGTGATGACCGTGACTTTCGGCACGGTGGCCTCGGTGAAGGCGAAGAGCAGCTTGGCGCCGTGCTTGATGAGGCCGCCATATTCCTGCGCGGTGCCGGGGAGGAAGCCCGGCACATCGACGAATGTGACGATCGGGATGTTGAAGCAATCGCAGAAGCGCACGAAGCGCGCGGCCTTGCGGCTGGCGTCGCTGTCGAGGACGCCGGCGAGGACCATCGGCTGGTTGGCGACGAAGCCGACCGTGTGGCCTTCGATGCGGCCGAAGCCGGTGACGATGTTCTTGGCGAAATTTTCCTGGATCTCGAAGAAGTCGCCCTCGTCCGCGACCTTCAGGATCAGCTCCTTCATGTCGTAGGGCTTGTTGGGATTATCCGGCACCAACGTATCGAGCGAGTGATCTTCGACATCATAGGCGGCGAAGGTGGGCCGTTCCGGCGACTGCTCGCGATTGTTGAGCGGCAGGAAATCGATCAGGCGGCGCATCTGCTGGAGGCAGACGATGTCGTTGTCGTAAGCGCCATCAGCAATGGACGATTTCGTGGTGTGGATCTTGGCGCCCCCGAGTTCTTCCGACGTCACCACCTCGTTGGTGACGGTCTTCACGACGTCAGGCCCGGTGACGAACATGTAGGACTGGTCGCGCACCATGAAGATGAAGTCGGTCATGGCGGGCGAATAGACGTCGCCGCCTGCGCACGGGCCCATGATGACGCTGATCTGGGGGATGACGCCCGAGGAGCGGACATTGCGGGCGAACACATCGCCGTAACCGCCGAGCGCTGCGACGCCTTCCTGGATGCGCGCGCCGCCCGCATCGAAGAGGCCGATGCAGGGCGCGCCCATGCGCAGTGCGAGATCCTGGATCTTCACGATCTTCTGCGCGTGGGTCTCGCTGAGCGAGCCGCCAAACACAGTGAAGTCCTTCGCGAAGACATAGATGAGGCGGCCATTGACGGTGCCCCAGCCGGTGACGACGCCGTCGCCGGCGAACTTGGTCTTCTCCATGCCGAAATCGGTCGCCCGATGTTCGACGAACATGTCGTATTCCTCGAACGAGCCGGCATCAAGCAGCAGGTCGATGCGCTCGCGCGCCGTGAGCTTGCCCTTCTTGTGCTGGGCGTCGATGCGCGCCTGACCACCGCCGAGACGAGCCTCGGCGCGGCGGTTTTCAAGCTCCTGGATGACGTTCTTCATGGGCGGTCCCGGCAGGCAGATGAATGACGATATGCCCGCGTGAAATCACGTTTCTTGCGCCCACGCAACGCGCCGCGAACGGAAGTTACCTAAAGCAGCGCGAGGAACCGGCCGCCGGTTTCCGCCTCGTCACGGATGCGCGCGGCGCGGATATCGGCCTCTTCGTCATGACCCCAGCGTTCGATCTGGAATTCCTCGTCGATCCGCGAAATGGCGAACGCCTCCCCTGCCCCGAGCCGCCCGCCCAGAACCGCAAGGCCGAGACCCAGCGAGCCGAACGATGTGGTGAGGACGTGAAGCGCCGCGAGATGGAATGGGCCTTGCGCCAGGACGGCGGATTCGAGCGCGGCCAGCGCCTCTTTCGGCTGATCGACATGAACGATGCCCTCGGCCAGCGCGAGGCGCGCGCCATGGGTTTCGGCCAGCCAGTCGAGCACCGGCTGCCAGGCCTTGGCGAGACGCACGGCGAGGTTCAGCGGCTCGGACGCGCGATAGCAGAGGAGATCATGCGCGCCATAGGCGGCGAGGCGCTTCGCGAAGGCTTCGCGCTCGGGCGCGATGCGGTCGATCGCGGCATTGGCGAGCGCGGTGAGCGGCATGGCGGCGGGGAGGATGCGGGCCTCCTGTGCGTTCCACTCGGCCGCGATGGCCTCGGCGAGCGCTGCGGTGGGGACCGTGAGCGGCAGGCGCGCGGGAGTCTTCAGCCGGCGCTCGTCGAGCCAGACGCCGTGGCCATCGCCATCGGGGCGCGACGAGGCGGACTTGTAAAACCGGCTGATGGCGGGAGCTGTACTCATGACGCGGACTTCTTGCGCTTGGGTTTGCGGAGGGCATCAGGGAGCCCGTCATGCGGGCCAAATTTGGGGAGCGGCGATGGCGTCCAGGAGCGTTCGCCGAGCGTCTTGGCGTGCTTCTGATGGAAGGGGTACCAGATGCGGCTGCGGCGGCGGGAAGCTTCGCCGAAGGTCGCGAGGACGACCATCTTATCGGTGTTGTTGAGGACGGCGTGGGCCTGGCGTGTGCCATTGGGCCAGCCGACGAAATCGCCGGGCTCCAGTTTGTAAGTGCGCCCATCGAGCCAGACCTCGGGCGTACCGGAGACCACGAAGGTGAACTCCTCCTCGTCGCCTTCGGCATGCGGATAGGAGGTGCGGCGGCCGGGGTTCAGAAGATCGATCCCGCCGCCGATACGGCCGAGGCCGGAGCGATCATTGAGCGGGATGAAATCGGCCATCAGCTCGGCGTCGTTCGGATAGGTGTTTCCGGTCTGCACCTTCACCGCGACGGTATCGATGGCGGAGGGCGGCAGGGCCTTCTTGCGGGAACCCTTCGGGCCCTCGCCCGGCTGGCCGTCATGCGGCCCCATGCGGCGCCTGGGCGGATCGGTCCACAGCTTGCCGTGGCCGGCGAACCAGTCGGCGATTTTCGGGTCTTTTGGGAAGGCCACGCGCGAGCCGTAGCGGGAGGCTTCCCCGATGGTGAGGAATTGAACGTCGGAATCCGTGTTGTTGATCAGGCTGTGCGCGATGCCGGTGCGATCGGGCCAGCAGACGACGATGCCGGGTTTCAACCGGTGCAGATAACCATCCTGCCAGAGATCGGGCTCGCCCCTGAGGATGATGACGAGTTCCTCCTCGTCCCGCTCGGCATGGGGCGGCGATGAGCGCCGGCCGGGCGGCAGGCGGTGATGGCGCACGCCGAGGCGCGTGAGACCGGCCGCGCCGCCGAGATTGGCCGAAAAGCCGCGCGGCTCGCCCGTGGCCGGATGCTGCGCCTCGTCAGCCGGTTCGAGGTCGCGCCAGTGGCGGATTGCGGGCGGGCGTTTCGCGGCCATTACGCGTCCGGGAAGAAGTCCTGGGTGTTGTCAGGATCCCAGCCGAAGAGTTCCCAGGTCTTCTGCATGTGGGCCGGCAAGGGCGCGGTGATTTCGAGATAGCCGCCCGACGGCTTGCGGATGCGCAGATAGCGGGCGTGGAGATGCATCTTCTGCGACATGGAGCCCGAGAGGCGCGCGCCCTCCTCGCCATATTTGAAGTCGCCGGCGATGGGCGTGCCGAGCGAGGCGGTGTGGACGCGCAGCTGATGGGTGCGGCCGGTGACCGGCATCAGGGCCACCCAGGCCGCCTTCTGGGCCGCGTGATCGACGACGCGGTACATGGTGACGGCGCGCTTGGCGTCGTCGTCCTCGCCTTTCTCGCGGACGACCATTCGTTCGTCAGTTCTGCCGGGGCCGTGGGCGACCTTGGCGAGGGCCGCCTTGATGATGCCGGAATGGGGCTTGGGAACCCCGACGGTCAGGGCCCAGTAGATCTTCTTGGTATCGCGCTCGCGGAAACTCTCGGCGAGGGCCGCTGCGGCAGGCACCGTACGGGCGATAACGAGGACGCCGGAGGTGTCCTTATCCAGCCGATGGACGAGACGCGGACGCTGCTTCTTCCCGAAGGTCAGCCCACCCAGCAAATGGTCGACCGAGCGGGTGATGCCGGGACCGCCCTGGCTCGCCAGGCCGGGCGGCTTGTTGAGGATGATGATCTCGGAATCCATATGAATTACAAGATCTTCTGCCGCGATCTTCTCATTGTTTGAGAGCGGCGCATCGGTGGCGCGAACAGGATTCGCCTCGGCGCTTTCCGGGATCGGCGGAATGCGGACGGTGGCCCCGACGGCCAGCCGGTCGCTGGCCTTCACCCGGCCGCCATCCACGCGGACCTGCCCCGTGCGCAGCAGCTTCTCCAGCGCGCCGTGACCGAGGCTCGGGTAGCGGCGCTTGAACCAGCGGTCGACGCGCGTGCCGCCCTCGTCATTCGCCACGATTTCCGTTTTGACGCCGCTCATCCGGCCAAGCTCCTGATCGCCCACATCCCACAGAACAAAAAGAGAACTGTCAAGGTGACCGAAGCGGCGATATACGCGATTGCGGGGAGCCAGTCGCCCTTTTCGATCATCAGGGCGGTTTCCAGCGAAAAGGCGGAAAAGGTGGTGAAGCCGCCGAGGACGCCGGTCGTCAGAAACAGCCGAAGGTCGGACGGCATCGACCACAAGCGGGCCGCGCCTTCGACGACGATGCCCATCAACAGCGCGCCCAGAATATTGACGGCGAGGGTCCCCCAAGGGAACGCCCCGCCGGCAGCGCGTTGCACTAGGCCCGCCATCGCGTAGCGGGCGACGGCGCCGAGCGCCCCACCCGCTGCGACGGCGAGCCAGGGCACTAGTTGTGTGCCATCTCGGTGGTGACCGCCGTTTCGGTCGACTTGTTGTAGAGGCAGAGCGCCATGCCGTGTTCGCCCTTCATGTGCTCCTGCGGATATTCGCCTTCGACAACAAGGGCATCCATGCCGACGCTGTCATCGAACACCATGAGATTGGTGTGCGCCTTGGGGTTCTTGAAGCCGCTGGCTGTGAAGCAGGCTTCGGTGACTTTCGCCTCGTGCTCGGCCCAGGCATCGGGGCTGGAGGCGGCAGCCGGCAGTGCGAGCGCGGCAGCAGCGATGGCGAGAATGGCGATGCGAGTCATGTGTCTCTCCCTTGTTGAGTCCATCTAACCTAGAGAGCGGAAACTGACGAGCGCATGAATGCACCCGTCAGTTTCCTTGAGACATTAGATGAGATCGCCGCCGGCGGCCGAGGCCGTGGTTCCATACTTCTCGAACGCCTTGATGACGTTGCGTCCGACAGTCCAGCGATGGACCTCGTCCGGCCCGTCGACCAGGCGCTGCGAGCGGATGTGGGTGTACCAGCGGGCGAGCGGCGTATCGGTGCTGTAGCCGAGCGCGCCGTGAAGCTGGATCGCGGTATCGACGACCTTGTGCACCATGTGGGCGAGGAAGACCTTGGCGATCGAGTTCTCCTGCCGCATGTCGAGGCCCTTTTCCGCCTTGTAGGCGATGTGCAGGAGCATCAGGCGGGCCTGATAGAGTTCGGCCGCGCAATCAGCCAGCATCCACTGCACGCCCTGACGGTCCGACAGCTTCTTGCCGAAGGTTGAGCGCTTCGTAACGTGGGCCGTGGCGAGATCCAGCGCGCGCTGCGCCATCGCGACGTTGTGCATGCCGTGGCGGAGGCGTCCGTAAGCCAAACGATGCTGGCCCATGGCGAAGCCGTTACCCTCGCCGCCCAGCAGGTTCTCTGCCGGAACCACGAGGTTCTCGATGTTCACCTCGGAGTGGCCGCCACCCATGATGTGGCTGAGCGGGCTTTCCATCGCCATCGTCTCGATGTCGCGGACGATGTTGTAGCCGGGGTTGGGCAGCTCGACGATGAAGGTCGAGAACTGTTGATGGCGGGGCGCCTCAGGATTGGTTTTCGCCATCACCAGCGCGATATCGGCGACGCTGGCGGCGGATGAGAACCATTTCTCGCCGTTGAGGACGTAGTTCTCGTTGCCCTGCCGCTCGGCCGTGGTCTGCATGCCCGTGGCATCGGCGCCGGCCGCCTTCTCGGTCATCGAGTAGCAGATGCGCTTTTCGCCGTTGAGCAGCGGTTTGAGGAACTTCTCCTTCTGGTAGTCGGTGCCGTGCGCCAGCAGGGTCATCATCGTGGCGTCGTCCGGGCCTTGCGTGTTCATCGACAGCGCGCCGAGATGGGACTGGCCGAGCTCCATCTGCACGAGCGCGTTGGCGAGGGGGCCGAGGCCCATGCCGCCATGCTCGACCGGGATGAAGGGGCACCAGAGGCCTTGCGCCCTCGCCTTCTTGCGGAGCTCCGCCAGCGTTGACTTGTAGTCAGCGCCTTCGACGAGGCGCTGTTCCGCCGGGTGACATTCGTCCTTCACCCACTGACGGACCTTTTCACGGATCGCCTTGGCTTCGGGCGGGATTTCAAAATCGATGGCCATGGTCCCTGCCCCTATGCCGCGGCGCGGAAGCGTTCGAGACGCTTGGAGATGATGTCGTCGGCCTCCTTCATGATCCGGTCGATCAGTTCCTTGACCGTCGGGATGTCGTGGATGAGGCCCGCGACCATGCCGCAGCTCCAGCCGCCGGCGTCCATGTCGCCATCGCGCAGGATCTTCGGGTAGACGCCCGCAACTTCCGCCGCGATGTCGCCGAAGGAGAGCTTGTCGCCCATCTCCTTTTCCTTCTGGAGCAGGCGTTCGACGGCGGCGTTGGTGAGCACGCGCTCGGTATTGCGCAACGGGCGCATGATGAGGCGCGTGTCCAGCTCGCTCGCCTTCACCAGCGCATCCTTGGCGTTCTGGTGAACCGGGGCTTCGACCGTGGCGATGAAGCGGGTGCCCATGTTCATGCCCTCGGCGCCGAGAGCCAGTGCGGCGACGAGGCTGCGCCCGTCGGCCATGCCGCCCGAGGCCACGAACGGGATCTTCAGCTCTTCCGCCGCGCGCGGGAGGAGGATGAAGTTCGGCACGTCGTCTTCACCCGGGTGGCCGCCGCATTCGAAGCCGTCGACGCTGACCGCGTCGCAGCCGATGGATTCGGCCTTCAGCGAGTGGCGGACCGAGGTGCATTTGTGGATGACCTTGATGTCGGCCTCTTTGAGCGCCGGCAGCCATTTGGCCGGGTTGTTACCAGCAGTCTCAACGGCCTTCACGCCGCTCTTGATGATCGCGTCGACGAAGCCCGGATAATCCGGCGGGGTGACCGCCGGCAGGAAGGTGAGGTTCACGCCGAACGGCTTGTCGGTCATGCCCTTGCAGCGCTCGATCTCCTGGCTGAGCTTTTCCGGCGTGCCCTGGGTGAGGCCGGTGATGATGCCGAGCCCGCCGGCATTGGAGACGGCGGCCGCCATTTCGGCGAAGCCGACATAGTGCCTGCCGCCCTGGACGATCGGGTGCTCGATGCCGAAAAGCT
>VFQO010046323.1_pt1 | contig 11334 bp, 10 predicted proteins | sample 3512331 | NCBI WGS metagenome assembly VFQO01 (sample SAMN10412371, study PRJNA504923) | tailings metagenome | isolation source: Replicate 3 from Balatoc abandoned mine | place: Philippines: Itogon, Benguet | collected 2017-08-28 | reverse complement strand
TGCGCGGCCTCGCCGGGGAACGATCCGGCCTATGCAGAGGCGGCCGAAACGATGGGACGATTAATCGCCGAGGCGGGGCTGAGGCTTGTGTATGGCGGTGGGTCGGTGGGGCTGATGGGGATCGTTGCGCGGGCGGCGCGGGCGGCCGGCGGCGAGGTGATCGGCGTGATCCCGGGCTTCCTGCGCTATGCCGAAATTCCCGAGGATGAGGTGACGAAAATGCACTTCGTGGACTCGATGCATGAGCGCAAGCAGCTGATGTTCGATCTGTCGGATGCGTTCGTGGCGCTGCCGGGGGGCATCGGCACGCTGGACGAGACGATCGAGATCATGACCTGGGCGCAGTTGGGCCAGCACGCCAAGCCCATCCTTCTGGTGGATACCAAGGGCTATTGGTCAGCGCTGCTGGAGCTGCTGAACAAGGTGGTGGCGGAAGGCTTCGCCAAGCCGAGCCTTGCAGAGCTCTATGCCGTAGTGGCGACGCCGCAATCGGCTATCGACACGCTTCAGGCGGCTGCGGCACCGGCCGCCTGAACATCTCCAGCGAGACCAGCACCAGCGCGGCCCAGATGAAGCCGAAGCTGATGAGGCGGACCGTGCCGAATGGCTCGTGATAGATCGTGACGGCGATGATGAGCGAAATCGTCGGCGCGATATATTGCAGGAAGCCCATGGTGGAGAGGCGGACGCGCCGCGCGCCATAGGCGAACAGCCAAAGCGGCAGCGCGGTGACGGCGCCGGCGCCGATGAGCAGCGCGTCCGTGAGCGTCGAGCCATGGGCGAAGGCGAGATCGCCCTGCTGCATCATCAGCCAGAAGCCGAGGAGCGCGAGCGGCGCGACGATGAGGGTTTCAATGAAGAGGCCGTCCAGCGCCTCGACCTGTACGACCTTTCGGACATAACCGTAGACGGCGAACGAACTGGCGAGGACGAGTGAGACCCATGGCAGGCCGCCGAGCGCTACGGCCTGAACTCCGACGCCGATGCCGGCGAGGACGAAGGCCGCGATGCGCAAGGGGCTGAGCTTTTCACCCAGCATGACGACTCCGAGCGCGATCGCGAGGAGCGGGTTGATGTAGTAGCCGAGGCTGGTTTCGACGATGCGCCCTTCGGTGACGGCCCAGATGAAGATGCCCCAGTTCCCGGCGATGAGGAACGCGGAGAGGATGAGCGCACCGGTGCGCTTCGGGTTGCGGAAGATGGCGAGGATCGGCCCGGTGCGGCGGAGCAACAGGACGACGGGCAGCAGCACGACGACGGACCAGACGACGCGGTGGCCGAGAATCTCCCATGGGCTAACGCCCGGAAGCAGCTTCCAGTAGATCACCACGACGCCCCAGATGACGTAGGAGAGCGCGGCGGCGAGGATTCCCTGCGGCAGATCGCGAGGGGTGGTCATGGGTGGTGCTTTCAGCGGTGACGGCGGTGCTTGTCGATCTGGGTCCCGGGTCTTCGCTACGCTACGCTCGGGATGACAACTTTTTTCAGAGAGGCTGCTGGCCGTCGCGGAGGAGTTTCCAGGTGATCGAGTCGGAGAGCGCCTCGAACGAGGCGTCGACGATGTTGGGCGAGACGCCGACGGTGGACCATCGGTTGCCTTGCCCGTCGGCGCTTTCGATGAGAACGCGGGTCACGGCCTCTGTGCCGCTGGTGAGGATACGGACCTTGTAGTCCACCAGACGGAGGTCTTCGAGGGCGGCGGAGTATTCGCCGAGATCCTTGCGGAGCGCGTCATCAAGCGCATCGACGGGACCGTTGCCTTCGCCCACGGAGTGGATGGCGCGGCCGTGCACGTTGGTCTTCACGGTGGCTTCCGAGACGGTCACCTGTTCGCCGCGTGCGTTGAAGCGGCGCTCGACGAGAACCCGGTAGCCTTCGACAGTGAAGTAATCCGGCACCTGGCCGAGGGCGCGGCGGGCGAGCAGCGCGAACGAGGCGTCGGCGGCTTCATAGGCGTAGCCGAGGAATTCGCGTTCCTTCACCTCATCGAGCAGGCGCTTGATGCGGGTGTCGGCGGAATCGTAGGCGATGCCGAGCTGATCGAGCCGGGTGAGGACGTTGGAGCGGCCGGCCTGATCGCTGACGAGAATGATGCGGTTGTTGCCGACGAGTTCGGGCTGAACGTGTTCGTAGGTCTTGGGGTCTTTCAGCACGGCGGAGGCGTGGAGGCCGCCTTTGTGCGCGAAGGCCGAGGCGCCGACATAGGGTTGGTGCCGGTTGGGGGCGCGGTTGAGGATTTCGTCGAGCAGGCGCGAGACCTCGACGAGGCGTTTCAGCCCTGCCCCGTCGACGCCGATTTCGAGCGAGGAGCGGTACGGTTCTTTCAGCGCGAAAGTGGCGATGAGGGAGAGGATGTTGGCGTTGCCGGTGCGCTCGCCCAATCCGTTGAGCGTGCCCTGGACCTGGCAAACGCCGGCCTCGACGGCCGCGAGCGTGTTGGCGACGGCGTTTTCGGTGTCGTTGTGGGTGTGGATGCCGAGGCTGGTGCCGGGGAAGCGGCGGGTGACCTCGCGGACGATGCGATAGACCTCGGACGGGAGCGTGCCGCCATTGGTGTCACACAGCACGGCCCAGCGGGCGCCGTTGTCGAGCGCGGCCTTGAGGGCGGCGAGCGCGTAGTCGGAATTCGCCTTGTAGCCGTCGAAGAAATGTTCGGCGTCGAACATGGCCTCCTTGCCGGAGGCGGCGACGGCGCGCATCGAGTCGGCGATGCAGGCGAGGTTCTCATCGCGCGGGATGCCGAGCGCGACATCGACCTGAAAGTCCCACGACTTGCCGACGAGACAGCCGGCGGCGGCTTGCGCGTTCAGGATCGGCGCGAGAACGGGATCGTTGGAGGCGCTGAGCCCCGCTTTCTTGGTCATACCGAAGGCGGTGAACTTCGCGCGCTTCAGCGGCGGCGGGGCGGCGAAGAAGGCCGTGTCGGTGGGGTTGGCGCCGGGCCAGCCGCCTTCGATGTAGTCGAGGCCGAGCTCATCGAGCGCGAGGGCGATCTGGCGCTTGTCCTCGACGGAGAAGTCGACGCCGCTGGTCTGCGCGCCGTCGCGCAGCGTGGTGTCGAAGAGATGGAGGCGGGTTTTGGTCATGACACGGAAACCCTGACATCCATGACGAAGGCGTCCCCGTCCTTGCGGTCGGAGAGCTTGATGGCGAGACGCGGCGTCTGCGCGGCGAGGATCGTGTCGCGCAGGGTATCGGAGGTGGTGAAGTCTTTCGCGTTGCGCGCCGCTATGCGGGCGAGCAGCGTTTCGGCCAATGCCGGATTGCCGATGGCGGCGGCGGCATTCGCAGCAGCTTCGCCGTTGCCGGGTGCCACGGTGAAGGTGCTGTCGGTGCGGGTGTAGACGCCGAGATTGAGGAAGTCCCACGCGGCACGGAGGCCCGCAGTGTCTTTCTTCTTCACGAGCTCATGCATCGCGGCGATGGCGCCGGGGGTGTTGATGTCATCGGCGATGGCGTCGAGCACGCTGGCCGGCGGGGCGGCGGCGGGCGCGACATTGGCGACGAGGTCGTACCAGCCATCGAGCGTCGCCTTGGTTTCGGTGAGCGCGGCGGCGGTCCAGTCGATCGGCTGGCGGTAATGGGTGCGGAGCATGTTGAGGCGCAGGACCGCGCCCGGCCATACATCCAGCAGCTCACGCATCGTGAAGAAGTTGCCGAGGGATTTCGACATCTTCTCGCCTTCCACCTGCAGGAAGCCGTTATGCATCCAGATATTCGCCATCACCGGCGTGCCGTGGGCGCAGCGCGACTGGGCGAGTTCGTTTTCGTGATGCGGGAAGGCGAGATCGATGCCGCCGCCGTGAATATCGAAGGTTTCGCCCAAGTGCTTCCACGCCATGGCGGAGCATTCGATATGCCAGCCGGGGCGGCCACGACCCCAGGGCGACGGCCAGCCGGGCTGGCCGTCATCGGAGGGTTTCCACAGAACGAAATCCATCGGGTCGCGCTTGAACGGCGCGACGTCGACGCGGGCGCCGGCGATCATGTCGTCTACCGAGCGGCCTGAGAGCTGGCCGTAATCGGGCATGGAGGGGACATTGAAAAGGACGTGGCCTTCGGCCTCGTAGGCGTGGCCGCCGGCGATGAGGCGTTCGATCAGCACGATCATCTCAGGGAGATGTTCGGTGGCGCGCGGCTGAACGTTGGGCGAGAGATTGCCGAGTTCGGTGACGTCCTTCTGGTATTGATCGGCGGTGCCTTCGGTGACGCGGCGGATCGCTTCGTTGAGGTCGATATCCGGAAAGTCACGCACGGCGCGTGCGTTGATCTTGTCGTCTACGTCCGTGATGTTGCGGACATAGGTGACGTGATCCGCGCCATAGACATGGCGCAGCAGGCGGTAGAGCACGTCGAAGACGATGACCGGGCGCGCGTTGCCGATATGCGCGAAGTCGTAGACCGTGGGGCCGCAGACATACATGCGCACGTTCGACGGATCGATCGGGGCAAGCGGCTGCTTGGTGCGGCTGGCGGTGTTGTAAAGCTGGATGGTCATCTGGATTTCGCGAAACGGACTAAGGGAGGCGCATCGCGGCCCCGCGAAATCCGTCCGAACGTCAGATGTGTTCAGGCAAAGTTATCGCGCGGCCGCTGTGGATCAGTAGCAAATTCGCCAAATTCGACATTGGGCGGGCGCCATGAACATGGCGTTACTATGCCCTCAGCCCCCGCAGCCGCGCAAGAGCGCGTTCGCGGCCGATAAAGGGGAGGAGTTTCTTCATTTCAGGGCCGTGATCGCGCCCGGTGAGCGCGAGGCGGAGCGGCATGAAGAGATCGCGGCCCTTTTTGCCGGTGTCGGCGGTGATGGTTTTTGTCCAGTGGGGCCAGGTTGCCTCGGTCGGCTCGCCTTCGGGCAGGAGCTCGGCGGCGGCGGCGAGAAGGCCTTCGTCGGTGACGACGGGGTCGATCGCGGAGGTGGCGACGGCCCACCAGGCGGCGGCGTCATGCAGGCTTTCGAGATTGTCGCGGACGGCGAGCCAGAAGGCTTCGCCGCCGGGGACGGAGGCGGCGACCTCGTCATAGGGCTTCATGTGGAGAAGCTTGGTGGTGAGGCGCTTGAGGTCTTCGGGGTCGAGGCGTGCCGGGGCGTGGCTAACCTTGGCGAACGCGAATTCGCTGGCGAGTTCGGCCAGCGTGCGGCGAGCCTCGATGGGATCAGAGGTGCCGATCTTGGCGAGGAGCGAGTTGACGGCCATGGGGTCGATGCCCTGCCCTTTCAGGTCCGCCAGGCCGAGAGAGCCGAGGCGTTTCGAGAGCGGGCCGCCATCGGCGTCGAGGATCATCGGGTAATGCGCGAAGGCCGGGACGGCGGCGCCGAGAGCCTGGAAGATTTCGATCTGGGCGGCGGTGTTGACGACATGGTCTTCGCCGCGAATGACGTGGGTGATGGCGAGATCGGCGTCATCCACCACGCTGGGGAGCGTGTAGAGGAAGGCGCCATCCGCGCGGATGAGGACGGGATCGGACAGCGTGGCGGTGTCGATCTCGACGGGTCCGCGAATGAGATCGGTCCAGCGGACGGGCGCGGCGTTGAGCCTGAAGCGCCAATGGGGCTTACGGCCTTCGGCTTCGAGTTTGGCGCGATCTTCGGCGCTGAGTTTCAGCGCGGCGCGGTCGTAGATCGGCGGCAGGCCGCGATTGCGCTGGAGGGTGCGGCGGCGGTCGAGCTCTTCGGGTGTTTCATAGGCCGGGTAAAGGCGGCCGGCGGCTTTCAGTTTTTCTGCGGCGGCGGCGTAGATGGCGAAGCGGTCGGACTGGCGGGCGAAGGCATCGTGCGTGAGGCCGAGCCAGGCGAGATCGGTTTCGATGCCTTTGGCGAATTCTTCGGTCGAGCGTGCCTGATCGGTGTCGTCGAGGCGGAGCAGGAAGCTGCCGCCCGTCTGGTGCGCGAACAGCCAGTTCAGGATCGCCGCGCGGGCGTTGCCGACATGGAGGCGCCCTGTCGGCGACGGCGCGAAGCGGACGCGTGTCATACCGCGTCGAGGAGCGCTGCGGAGACGCGGTCGATCTGTTCGTCCGTCAGATAGGGATGGAACGGCAGGCTGAGCGCGTGGGCGGCCAGCCATTCGCAGTTCACCAGCGGCTCGGCCGGGGCGTGCGCGGCGAAGGCTTTATGCTTGTGCAGCGGGAGCGAATAGTAGACGGCGCTGGGAATGCCCTGATCCTTCAGCTTCGCCATGACCGCGTCGCGGTTTTCTACCATGGCCGTGAAGAGACCCCAGGCATGGCGGTCGTCAGGGCCGCCGGTCTGGACGGCGACTTTGCCGTTTAGGTTCTCGAGATAACGCGCGGCGTGGGCGGCGCGGGCCTGCAGCTCTTCCTCGAAGATCGTCAGCTTGGCCTGGATGACGGCGCACTGCATGGAATCGAGACGGCCGTTGAGACCGACGCGGATGGATTCCTTTTTCGCCGCATCGGTGCCGTGCCAGCGGATGGAGGACCAGCGTTCGAAGCGGGCGTCGTCGTCGGTGAACATCGCGCCGCCATCGCCGTAAGCGCCGAGCGTCTTCGACGGGTAGAAGCTGGTGGCGGTCATCTCGCAGAGCGCGCCGATGCGCTTGTTGCCCTGCCCGCCGCCGAGCGCCTGGGCCGCGTCGGAGAGCACTGTCATGCCGTGCGTCTTGGCGATCGGAATGATCGCCGGGTAGTCGGCCGGGAGGCCGTAGAGATCGACGGCGATGACCATTTTCGGCTTGAGCTTGCCTTCGGCGACGACGCGTTCGATGGCGAGTTCGAGCTGGGCGGGATCGATATTGCAGGTGGCGCGGTCGACATCGACGAAGACGGGCGTGGCGCCGGTCATCAGGATGGCGTTGGCGGTCGCGTTGTAGGTGAAGGCGGGCAGGAAGACGGCGTCGCCGGGGCCGACATCTTCGCCCATCAGCGCGATGACGAGGGCGTCGGTGCCGCTGGCGACGGCGAGCGCATGCTTCGCGCCGGTGAAAGTGGCGAGTTCGGCTTCCATGCCTGTGACTTCGGGGCCGCCGATATACTGGCCGTGATCGAGGATCGCCATCAGGCGCTTTTCGATATCGGCGCGCAGGCGCTTGGCGGGAGATTTCAGATCGAAGAAGAGAATGGGATCGCTCATGCGGCGAGGGCCTCGTCACGGGTGGCGGGGCTGCCCGCCGCGTGAAGGATGTTCAGCGTGGTGGCGAGGGCGCGGCGGCCGTCTTCGCCGGTGATGAGAGGCATCGCGCGCTCACGGACACAGCGCACGAAATCGCCGACCGCAAACCCAAGCGGGTCCGCAGCGACACCGCCATGGGCGCTGTCGAAGATCGTGTTGAGCTGATCGGGCGTCGAGTTTTCGATCGTGCGCGCGATGAAATCGATGAAGATCTCGCCATCGGGATAGACGATGCGCATGAAGCGCTTGCGCGCCTCGGCGATGCGGCTGGCGAAGAGCGAGACGGTGCAGCCTTCCATCGCGAGTTCGCAGGCGATCTCGTCGCCATAGCTGTCAGGTCGTGCGCGCGTGGTGGCGGCGGTGACGACGCCCTCGCCTTTCGCGATCTGATGCACGAGGTCGATGTCGTGGACCATCAGGTCGAGCGCGACGTTCACATCGGTGCCTCGGCCGCTCCAAGGACCGGCGCGGTGGCATTCTATCTTCAGCGGCTGAACCTTGCGGCCGAGAATGCCCATATGGGCGAAGACGAAGCGTTCCTGGTGGCCGACCTGCAGGACGCGGTTGCCGCCCTTTGCCGCTTCGATGATGCGGTCGGCATCGGGAAGGGTCGCGGCGATAGGCTTTTCGACATAGGCGTCGGCGCCGTCTTCCAGCAGTTTCACGACCGCAGCGGCATGGCCGATGGCCGGGGTGGCGACGGTGACCATGTCGACCTGGCCGAGCAGGCCATAGGTGTCGACGAAGGGCTCGCAGCCGAGATCCTTCGCGGCGGCCATCGCGGCCTCAGACGAACGGTCGACGATGCCGACGAGTTCGACACCTTCGAGCGCCTTATATTTGGCGGCATGGAAGCGGCCGAAAACGCCCGCTCCGATGACGGCGGCGCGGAGGGGCGCCGTGGAATTTGCGGCACGAGTCATCGTGCGCGGAACATAGCCGGTTTTCATGGGCGGGGAATCGCCGATGGGGCCGTGAACGGGCAATCCACGATTTATTTCACCTGCGTCACCTGCCCGGAATCATTGGGGTTTTTGCGGGTTCGCCACTAGGCTGGACCAAAACTGCAGGAGGAAACATGAGCGCGCAACGATGGGTGCTGGCGGCCCGGCCGGACGGGGTGCCGAAGGTCTCGGACTTCCGCATCGAGAAGCTGGACCTGCCCGCTTTGGCCGAGGGCCAGGCGCTGATCCGCGTGACGCATGCCTCGGTCGATCCCGGGATGCGCGGTCGGCTGACCGGCGACAGCTACGCACCGGCGCTGGGGCTGGGCGAGACGGTGGAGAGCGCGGGGATCGGCGAGGTGGTTTCGAGCACGTCACCCAAGCTGCCCGAAGGCGCACTGGTGATGGGCGGGTTCGGATGGACGAGCCATGTGGTGAGCGACGGGCGCGGCGTGCAGGTGCTGGACCCGGCGCTGTTCAAGGGTCGGATGACACCGACAGCGGCCATCGGCGTGCTGGGGGTGCCGGGGCTGACGGCCTATTTCGGGTTGAGCGATCTGGGGAAGCCGGTGGGCGGGCAGACGCTGCTGGTGTCATCTGCCGCCGGACCGGTGGGGGCGACGGCCCTGCAGATCGGGCGCGAGCTGGGGCTGAAGACCATCGGCATCGCCGGCGGCGGGGTGAAGCGCAATTATGTGCTGGATGAGGTGCGCGCCGATGCGTGCATCGACTATCGGGCGCAAAGCGACCTCACCGAGGCGATCCGGCGTGAGGCGCCGGAGGGGATCGACATCTATTTCGACAATGTCGGCGGCGAGCAGCTGGATGCCGCGATCCTGAACATGAAGCCCGGGGGTCGGATCGTCATTTCGGGGCAGGTTTCGGAATACAACGCCATCGAACCGCGCGGCATTCGCTGGGTGACGCCGTTCATCACCAAGCGCCTGCGGATGGAAGGCCTCGTCGTCTATGACTATCGCAAGCGCTTCCCGGAGGCGCAGGCGCGGCTGGCGGCTTGGATCGAGAGCGGGGCGGTGACCTATCGCGAAGAGATCATCGACGGGTTCGAGAAACTGCCGGCGGCGTTTATCGGGCTTTTCAATCACGAGAATTTCGGCCGGCGGCTGGTGAAGATGTGAGGGCGCGATGGGCAAGACTCATCTGACGGAAGAAGAACGCCATCAATTGATGGATCTGCGCCGTGAACGGCGGGCGAAGCGATCCGCTTCGTCGAAGGCGTTGGGCGCGCGGGTGGCCGACGCCGTGGCGTCCGGCATGGGGTCGTGGCGCTTCATCATCATCCAGTCGACGATCCTGCTCGTCTGGATCATTCTGAACATCACCGCCTGGGTTCAGGCGTGGGACCCGTACCCGTTCATCCTGCTGAACCTCGCGCTGAGTTTTCAGGCGGCCTACGCGGCGCCCTTCATCATGATGAGCCAGAACCGGCAGAGCGAGATCGACCGCAAGCGCGCGATCGACGACTTCGACGTGAACGTGAAAGCCGAGCTGGAGATCGAACTGCTGCACGAGAAGATGGACCTGCTGCGCGACCAGGAGATCGCGCGGCTGTCGCGCATCATCGAGGATCTGTGCGCGAAGCTGGACTCGAAGCCGGCCTGATGGCGGGCGCTTGACAGCATGTAACCTATGGGTATCATGTCACCTATGGGTTACTAATTGCTGTGAGGGCACAATGACTGACCGGATCGATATTCTGACGCGCCGCCGCCGGTTGGTGCTGGCGATTTACGGCATCACGTTCCTGGCGTTCCAGTCGATCGTCTTTACGTCGCTGGATGCGCCGATGAGCGACTGGCGACCGGTGGACTGGGCCAAGGCGGCGGGGTTCGCGGGATGGTCGCTGACGCTGATGTGGATCCTTGCCTCTGGGGGCCTCGTGTTTCGGGGATGGTCGGCGGAGGTGCGCGCGGCGCTGAACGATGAACTCACGCAGGCCAATCGCGCCTTCGCCTATCGGGTCGGGTATTGGTCCGTGGTGACTGTGCTGGCTTTGCTGTTCGTGCTGTCGCAGTTCTTCGATCTCAGCCGGAGCGAAGTGCTGCGGCTGACGTTCGCCATCGCCGTCGCGATGCCGGCCTGCGCCTTTGCCGGGCGGGAGCGCAAGCAAGGTGGCTGAACTGGGCACCAAGCTGCGTGAGGCGCGGACAGAGGCCGGCCTCACGCAGGCGCAGCTCGCCGAATTGATCGGCGTGTCGCGCAAGACGATCAATACGGTCGAGAACGGGGTGTTCGTGCCCTCCACAACGCTCGCGCTGAAACTGGCGCGGGCGTTGAAGACGCGCGTGGAGGAGCTGTTCTTCCTGCCGTGAGGGGTGCGAGACTTACTGCGCCGTTCGTCATCCTGAGGTGCGAGCCGAAGGCGAGCCTCGAAGGACGCAGGGCGATTGCAACAGCGTGCGTGGTTCGAGGCGCCCTTCGGGCGCACCTCACCATGACGAAGAGGGTAGAGCTGTTCTTCCCGCCGCGAGGGGCGCGAGCCTCGCCCCCTCCACCGCTTCGCGGTCCCCCTCCTCCGCTGCGCAGGGGAGGATCAATATTTACTCAGCTGCCTCGAAGCGTTTGGCGCCGCCGAGGGCTTTGAGGTTGTCGGCGATGAGGAAGGCGAGCTCGAGCACCTGGCTGGCGTTGAGGCGCGGGTCGCAGGCCGTGTCGTAGCGGCTGGCGAGATCGGCATCGGTGATCGCCACGGCGCCGCCGGTGCACTCGGTCACGTCGCGGCCGGTCATCTCGAAATGCACCGAGCCGGGATGCGTGCCTTCCGCCTGGTGGGCGGCGAAGAAGGTCTGCACCTCTTTCAGGATGCGCTCAACGGGGCGCGTCTTGAAGCCACTGGACGACTTGATCGTATTGCCGTGCATGGGATCGCACGACCACACCACCTTGCGGCCTTCGCGGGCGACCGAGCGGATGAGCTTGGGCCAATGTTCGGCGGCGGTCTCGGAGCCGAAGCGGCCAATCAGTGTGAGGCGACCGGGGATATTCTGCGGGTTCAGGATGTCGATGAGGCGGAGGAGATCATCCGACTTCAGCGACGGGCCGCATTTGAGACCGATCGGGTTCTTGATGCCGCGCATGAACTCGACATGGGCGCCGTCGAGCTGGCGCGTGCGGTCGCCGATCCAGAGCATATGGGCCGAGGTGTCGTACCAGTCGCCGCTGGTGCTATCGACGCGGGTCATCGCCTGCTCGTAGCCGAGCAGCAGCGCTTCGTGGCTGGTGTAGAACTCGGTGGTG
>VFQO010046322.1_pt1 | contig 11335 bp, 15 predicted proteins | sample 3512331 | NCBI WGS metagenome assembly VFQO01 (sample SAMN10412371, study PRJNA504923) | tailings metagenome | isolation source: Replicate 3 from Balatoc abandoned mine | place: Philippines: Itogon, Benguet | collected 2017-08-28 | reverse complement strand
GTGTGTGTGTGTGTGTGTGTGTGTGTGTGTGTGTTGTGTGTGTGTGTGTGTGTGTCCACACAGGAGGCAGGCAGGGCGGGTCGTGATGGGCTCGACGCAGAGTGTGTGCTGTTCTACGGCAAGCGTGATAACCCGCGCATCCTAAACCTCCTCAGAAAAGGTGAGACAGACCCATCTCTGTACACGCACAAGCATAGTCAAGCATTGTCTCGCGTGCATTGTCAATCTTACCACCGCGTGTGTAAAGCATGCAACTTCGCGAGGCTCGCGCTTACACAGCGCAGGTGTACACATGACGTCCTGTGCTGGCAGTGAACACATATCCCTTGGTCTTTGTGCCTGTTTGTTCATGTACACGCAGGTCGCGGCTCCTCGTCCTATCAGACAGGTGTGACCCTATTAGAAGCCATGAAGGACTTTTGTGAGGAGCTGACCCGGTGTAGACACGACCTGCTGCTCGAATACTTCAATGACAACACACGCACACAGAGGCTGCCGGGGGGCTGCTGTGGCGGGCGGTGCGACAACTGCAGGGAGAGGGCGAGGGAGGGGACGGGCGGGCGGGAGGAGGCACGAGCCACTGCGGCAAAAGCCGCTGGGAAAAAGGCCAAACAAAAGGGCTCAGGGTCAGGCACAGGTACAGGGTCCCACGATAACGAAAACAACGGCAACACAGGGGACACGTATGGTGACAACGATGGGGACGCGTACCAGGGGTACGACGATTATGGCCCATGGGGTGGTGGTGGTGGTGGTGACGACTACGATGGCTGGGGTGGGGATGGAGAAGGTTTTGAGGCCGGACCCAGCGTGCAGCCTGGTGGTAACGGCAACAAAGCAGGGGCAGGCCGGCGCAAGGCGCCCGCAGGGGATCCGCCGGCCATGACAGGGTTTCAGAGCGCGGCGTCTGTGCTGGCGTCAAAGGAGGCAGAGAAGGCGGCCAAGGCCGCAGCGAGGGCCGCTGCACGAAAAGAGAAGGGTGGTGCGAAAGCAGGGGGTAAGAAGAGTGGTAAGGGCGCTGCTGCAGACAGCGGCAGGGTGAACACAATCAGCGCCATGTTCAATAAGGCAGCGGGCCGCGCGGCGGACGGCAGCGGCGCGGGCACGCAGGGTGGGGGGACCCAGCAGCAGTCTCTGAGCCTTGCGGGGCAGGCAGCGCTGGCACGGCTCGCGCAGAACCAGGGCCCGCAAGGCTCGGGGCCCAGCAGTGGTCACGCACAGCAGGGCAGCGGCGGGCCCAGCACAAGTGGGCCAGCTCAGCCTGCGGGTGCAGGTCCTCCGCCAAGTGCCCACGCAGCGACAACGAACACCACAGAATGGCAGCATCGGCGGCCGCTGCGGCCCGTCAACGCCGCAGGCAGCGGCGGGGGTGTGGCGCCGGGCGCGCCGCAGCGGCTGGCGGGGCAGGGCTCAGGCCCCATGCAGCCTGCGTTGGGTGCTCCCTCACGGCCTGTGTCTGCGCCGTTCAAGAACCCCTACAAGCGTCCAGCGCCTGGTGCGGGCCCAGCAGGCAACGAGCCCGTGCTGGGCGCGTCTGCGAACGCGGCTGGTGCAGGGACCGCTCAGCCGGGCGGCGCGGGCGGTGCAGGGAGGCGCGCGAGGGTGCAGGGGCTGGCGATTGCGGGCGCTGCGGCTGCTGATAGAGACAGGGCAAAACAGCTGCAGGAGTTGCAGCAGCTGAACAGGGCAGGGCTGAGGGCACCGCCTGGCATACCGTCAAGCCAGGCGCAGTACACGCAGGAGTAGCGAGTGGCGCATACGGTAGCGCACACGTAGAAGACGTAGGTATAGATGGTGACGAGCATGCTTCTTGCAGGATGTTTTTCTCTCACACGTGTGTGTGTGCGTGAGTGTCTTACAGTAGGCCTGTGGTTATTGACAGTGCACGCGCTTACGATTGACCTACGTACGACTCGTATCTTGGGCAGTACACCCAGTGTGATTTTATGTGACCAGCTCATATCCAGCTGGCTGTGGCACAGTCGTGCGTAGCAAGGACCATAAGACAAGCGGTAGCAAAGATGTTGCGATCATCTTTTCAGACCACACAGAGCCAGACCCGGCGCCAGTGCAGCGCACACCGGCAGAGATGCGTCATCGTGTGCCAGGCACGGCCCTGCGCCCATCAAGCACAGCAGCAGACTGTAGATATGTCTAGGAGAGGGCTAGTAGCAGGCACATTGACATCCGCGCTGGCGATGGGTTTGAGTCTACCTGGGCGAGCACAGGCAGAGGCACTAGGTGGGCATTCCACACACCATCCCAGACCCGCGCGCCCCTGTCGCCTGCAGCCACATCATTCTACAATGCGCACATCGGCAGAGGACGGCGGCCAATGGCTGTCAGATGGGGGCACATCGGCTTGCAAGGCCCAAGTCTCGCGTGCGCCCCCTTTGCCCGCAGGCTTTGATGCTGTCAGGGCGCTCCTCAGACCACAAGACGCCAATGCTGTGGAGGCAACGGTCATCATGATGGATGCCAGCTCAGTGCTGAGAGACATCGCCAGCCTAGCCAGCACAGCACAGGACAGTCAAGAGCGATTTGAGGCCCGTAAGCTCTGGCCTGGCTTTGCCAAGCGACTGCGCGACGTAGGCCCCGCAGCGCCTATCATAGCAGCCCTGGTGACTGGCGCCAAGGACTCAGAAGCCACGCTCAGTGAGACATACGGCGGCAAGTCACAAGAGCCCGGGGTGAGTGCCTTGCTTAATATGTGCACAGATCCTTTCGCATCGCAGACGCTTCACAGGCGCACACGCGCTCGTGCAGACAGACCATGCTTCAGTGATACTTCTCGAGCGTTTGCCTCTTTGTGTTTTGCCTTTCTCAGGTCACGGATGCCCTGTACATTTCGCTGGGTTACGTGTTGACTATCAGTGGTCGCACTATCAAGCCCGAGGCCCAGGCTAGCCCAGGCCCCGCTCAGGACGCAAAGAAGGCCATTGATGACCTGCTGGCCAAGGTAAGGAACTTATGTATTGCGTACCCACGCATGCGAATAAGTATGACTAGACATGGCTGAACATGGCCTACGCATGTGGACATGTATTCGATATTCTAGTCCAGCCTGCATCCTCACTATAAGAAGACGTGGTTCTGGGCATAGTGCTGGTCAGCGAACGCTACTTGGTCTCACTTTGCTTCGTGTTTTTTGTTTCCTGTGCAGGTCCCTCGTGACATCTATGACCAGGCACAGCAGTTCAGAGTGCAGCGTGCTGCAGCCTATGCAAGCAAGAAGTGAGGCAGCATGCATTGCCTTGCATACAATCAGCAAGCAATGATGCTTTTGGTTTAGTCGGACTCGGATAGCCCTTACATGGGTGCAGTTTTGCCGCACTTGCATGTCATGACGACTCCATGCATACGAGCTCACACAGTCGTACATAGGCACATGTCTCTTATCACAACACAGACGACTGAGATGTCATAGGGATCACGTGCTCATTTTTGACGCGTTCTACCGACATTCCCGACGGCCTTTTTCTGCATGGCCGTTTGCTGGGAGCCTGGCGCAGTGTAAGGGCGTGGCGCCGTGTAAGACTATCTCCATGTCTGTACGTACGCTTGTCACGATGTCTCATTGGCCCAGAAGTCAGCAAAGGCGCGTGCCTGGGGCAGTGCACAGCCTGAGGTGCTGGCAATCACATCCGGCCTGCATGCAAACAGGGTGACCACAGACTATCACTCTGTGGTCCCGTCAATTGCACATTGCCCTCCTAGCTTCTTTAGTGCGAATGTCTGCACTTGCAGTGTGCGACATGAAGCTCAGGACAAACTCACTCACGTTGTGTTTGCGATGTGTACCAGAGAGCCGCACACGCTAATGTCAGCAATTTGCCTCTGTGTCAGAGATGTCGGCGCCGTGTTGTCTGAGCTGAACCGCACCGCTTGCAGAGCGCGCGCCATGCAGTTCCAGCTGGAGACCTGCTCGCGCCACTGCCGACATTGCCAAACACAAAAAGGCATTGCTGATCACGTCACGTCGCCGACGCTCGCCGCCCGCGCAACTCTTAACTAAGTGCGCTGGCACCCGAGCCAAGCATATGCGCTGCGCTATGAAGGGCGCGTGCACAGCACTTTACCTGCTCCGTGACAGCAGCGGACCGTTCTTCAGCGCTCTGTGCCGCCAACGCAAGGTCCAGCGCAAGCTGCACAGGGCCCTGCCCTTGCATCAGCCATATCACACGATGATTATACTCCAGCTGCATCCTGCGCGCACCACCGTGAGACAAGCCAGGGTAAGGTAAGTAAAGAAGTGGAGAGCCGCGGACTGAGTGTGCGTCGCTGATCATTCCTTACCGCGTGCAGGCTTCCAGGACTTGCTGCTGCCCGGCCACTACCTCAGGCAGCAACACTGTCAGGTAGCGAAAGCCCCCGGAAGCCTTAAGAAGCCTGCAAGGCGACCACGCGGCTCGGCTGTGTGAGTTTGTGTGCGCGCTGAGCCGTCTGACGCTGCGCGGGCCCCTTTGCAGCCACGCACCTCTCACAGAAGGCCGCCGCAGCTCCTGGCTCTTGCAGTAGCGCCAAATGGTTGCCAGGTATCACATAAGCCTGCCCAGCTAACCCATGGACAGTGACAATCATGTCCTGCGCGCGCGTGATCAGACAGCACTGCCCTTGTCCCAGCGCTCCATGGGCGGGCTTGCAGTGTCCACACCCCTGCGGACCCTGCTGACACGGGCACGTACCACTGGTATGCCGTCTGAGAACACGACTTTCAGGGAGCGGGCATTGGCGAGACTGGCTATGTCTTCCGTGCTGCCCACGCTGCGTCTGACAACACACACTCCTCGCTGTGCGCCTGACATGTTGGAACTGTTTTGCCTGCTTATATTGTATCTTGCTGCCTGTGCGCAAGGACCTGGCGCAGTCCACGAACTGTCCTGTCTGTTGCTCGTTGCTGCTCAGCAGCATGTGACCGCTCAGAACACTGTGGCATCAGCGTAACCCGCACGTCGAGCTCTGATGATTAGCATGTTACATACAGGTTGCTGTTGATAAAATCAAGTGAGTAAATGAAGTTGCTGTTGCACAGAAGTCAAATGACGTCAAAACTAGTGGTGAGTAGTATGGAAGCCGGCCAGAGCCATGTCATCTCCGTCATGCACAGAGACGCGGACCAAACCCTCACACAGGCACACAATACACGAAAACCGCACGCTTGGCAACACCGTACACGGTATACACACGCTCGCACTCATACGTGTTCCCATGCAGTGGTGCGGCGATGTCAAGGACCCATCCCTGGGGTGCTCACCATTTTATATATCCGACCAACTTTTGACAACCGTATCGCGCGGAGAGCTCTGCCTTGCCGTCAAACATACATAGACCTCGTTTCAAAGCCATATGTGAGCACGGTCATGCTAGATTCACTCCCACCATGATATCACCCTTAGGCTCGCGACCAACATTACGGAGCACCAACTGAGACGTACAAGCCACTCATCCAAAATCAACGTGTCACCTGCGCCGAGTCAGTAAAACCGGTCACGACACTGTCTCCTTCGCCCCACCTCCACTCCGCACGTGGCAACACCAACACAAGTCATCCGCCTAGAACTCACACCCTTGTAAGTGTCACATCCCTCGTGATGATGATCATGATGCTGTACAACAGGCAACCACTCGACTACTCCTGCTTCGCCTTGGCTGCCTGTGTGGCCTGAGCCAGGTACGCCCACTTGCCAGCTGGCTCGTGGTCCCTGCGCACTGTGGCGGATGCCAGCGCCAAAATGGGCTGCGCCTCGGTGGTGATGTCATCGCTCTTGACGTAGCGCGCCACGCCCCTGTGGCTGCCGTGGTTCACGTGCTGTGGAGCAGGGAACTGGGCGCGTACCACGGGGGCACTGTTGGCCGCGACGAGCGCCTGGTCACGCTTGGCAGCTGCCACTGCACTCCGCAATGCTGCAGACACGAACACAGACAATAACAACACATTTCATGAGACGAGAGCCACACCAAGCCACAGAAATCGCTGTATGCAAAGACATGATCAGTTAACCACAGCAGTGCATGAATGCATCACAAGTGTATGACAACTCACCCTCAAAGAATGCAAAGAAGACTGCTGAGTTGATGCCGTTGGACAGGGCGCGTGGGCCGATGCCACGGAAGAACGCAGACATGCCACCCTGGGAGTACACCATGCGTGTAGCTGCCATCATGGACGGGCGGCTCGCCGCGGAGCACATCATGTTGGTCTTGATGACGTCCAGCGGGGTGGTGGCTGCGGCAGCCAGGGAGCCGGCCACGGCGCCCATGGCGAAGTCCTCCTGAGGCGAGGCAGTGCGGCCCTTGTGGAACTTGGAGTGCACCTGTGGACGTGACAACATGACAAGCACACAGGCACAACTCCGGTTGACCACGTGCACGGTACTACGAAAGAGGCAGAGCAAGCTGGAAGCTGTGGCAGCTAGCGCGGCATGTAGGGTCTGTCCAGGGTTCAGCAACACTCACGTTGCGCATGGTCTCGTACGCTGCGAACTTGATGGCCATGTCCGGCACGTCCTCCAGCAGTGTGGGCAGGAACCCTGTGAACAGCCCGCTCCACCCTGCTGCCGACGTGATGGACTTGGCGGCGGCGAACACGTTGGGGTACACGCCCGCCTGCACGCTGCGGATGCAGACGGCCAGCGGCACCTTGACCACTGAGCTGCCCACCGCGGCCGTGGCACCGGCCACGAAGGCGACGCCGGTGGCCGGCATGTCTGTCCTCGTGGACAGGACGTTGCAGGTCACGCCGTAGAACGCGAAGTACGCGCCAATGGCGATGCCTGCGCCGCTGGCCGCACCGAAGACCCCCTTGTACAGGCTGGCAACGGTCTTGCCGAGCTCCTGCACATCAAGCCTGCGCGGCGCAGACCCCACTGGCGGGACCAGCTGGCCGATCTTTGACACCCCTGGCGGCATGGCTGGTGCGGCCTTGCTGATGTGGCGCTGCGCTTGGATGCGCACTTTCAGTGTGTCTAGGGGATGAATGGTGGACTGGGAGGCCGCGCGTGCGAGGGCGCCGCACAGCACGTCACTGGCCGGCTTCAGCGGCACCTTGGACACAGGCGCGGCTGCGGTGGGGCTACTGGGGAGGGTTGCTGCTGCCGCGCTGGCTGAGGTGGCTGTGACTGTGACAGATGCGCTAAGCACTGACTCGCTGATGGCGACGCTGGTGGATGCAAAATTGCGTTTGCGACCACCTCCCAGCAGGCGTGGCCGAGGGAGCCATGCCAATGGGTTGGGGATAGGGACCCGGAGCAGTGGAATGCACAAGCCCCGGTGCCTCTCTAGCTCTGTCATTCTGAATCAACTGTAAACAATGGTCAAGGTTCCGATCTCTGGCTAGGCTGCGCTGGCAGCCAATCTACTACTGTAATCTATTAGCTAGTGGCTAGGGCTGAACTGGACACTGACAAGTGTGGCTAAACAAGGCTAAGGTACAACGGCTGCCTGGGCTGCAGCCGGCTGGAGCTGGTCGGGAGCGGCCTGCTCACGAGATAGCCTTGATGCCCGCGTAAGGAGCCGGTAACCCCGAGACCTTCTGCGCGTACAGACAGGCAACACGCACTGCTAGTCAGGGCCCACTGCACGAGCTGTGATGGGGCCAGGGATGCTCTGCAGGAGGCGCAGGGATGCTGGGACGCGGCTGACGCCCATCTGATGCACCCACCTCGAGGATACGCAAGCTAGTTAGAGCTGGCTGTAGGAGATCAGTGTTGACGAGATCGAGAGACTCCTGGAGGCCACGGGTGAGGCCAAGCCAGCAGCTCCTGACGTGCGCCTCAACAAGGCGCGCGGGGATTCGAAATACTGAATGCGCTGACCGCGCTGACGCGATGCTGTTGCGGCAGGGCGCGAGGCCGAGATTTCCCTGCGATGTACACAAACAGAGGCAAGCGATGATGCATGAAGCGAGCCATTCAGTCCTTTCGTGTCTGTTGATCTTGACTCGCGGCTCTCACCAACGCATGCACACTCAGCGCACGAGCTCTCTGAGCCCAATGAGGCCCTGAGGGCTCTCCCTAGTGCTCTGCTAAGCTGCTGTGGGCTGCCTCTGCGTCCTCTGGCCTGGTCGGTCGTGAGCTGAGTGCAAAGCTGCTTAGAGAGCGAGCGAGCCCTTCAAGCCCACTGTCTCTGGCAATGCCCAGGGATGCAATGGCTGCTTGTGCTGCTGGGCAGCGCTGAGAGCATCGCGGCTCGGAGCTGACCCGCACCCACCTTCTCCCTAAGCAAGTAGTTGTGGCTGTCCACGGATTCGCTTGCTGCTACTGGGGCGCAGGAGAGGAGCAGGCAGCTCGTCCACAGCACAACCTGCGGAGGGAAGCCACGACGAGAGCAGACCAAAGTTGACACCAAGTGCTCGGCAGCTCTGAGGCCGCGCATTTAACTGATCAGCTGTGCTGAATGCTGTTCTATGGCACTGCGAGTAATATCTCAGCTCCCGGAAGCGCTTTGAGAGTCCCTCAGCGCGGCCTCAGCCCCTAGCTCCTGGTTTGCCCTCACCTCTAGGTAGCAGAGAACTAGGAGCACTGGGTAAATGCGGCAGCCACGGGACTTAGGCACTTTCAGCATTTCCCAAGGGCATGGTGATGTGTTTTAGCGTTTGGTCAAAGTAAAGCTGCCCAGCGCGTGTCACAGGTAAGCAGAAGTGTCCGTAGCTGGGCGAGAACAAAGGAAAACTGGGCGGGAAAACAAGGAAATCAGGTAAGCTGGTAGAAACGCTTTCAAGCTGGACTCCTCTGCCGCTTCCCTGCGCGGCCTTGTCCCCCAGAGTCTGCCACGATGGGTCAGTCCTTCTCCTCAGGGAACAAAATCGTCATCTACATAGACAAGCCTTACTGTGAGTTTTTCCGCCCCGGACACTCAATCGCTGATGCCCCAATCGCTGACTTCTACACAGCCCCTGCTCGCGGCTACTGCTTGTCGTGGCACCAAGGACTGAGGTGGCACCATCTGTGCTGTGTTTGCGATTGCAGATTCACCAGGCGATGCCATCTCTGGGCAGGTGCTCTTGAACTGCACTCAGCCCTTCAAGAGCACAGCGCTGGTCCTCAAGGTGAGCTAGCTGTGGCCGCTGACTATGTTTGAGGGCAGCGCTGGTTTCGTGGGCTTAGTGTTGCGCTGACGTGAAGATAGCCTCGCTCGACCAAGTTTCCGAGACAACCGGCTCTGAGGGAGTCAAATCTGTCTTTTCCGCCCGCACGCGCCGCGCAGATAGAAGGCTATGAAGCCGCGAGCTGGGAGGAGCGGCGTGAGGACAAGACGTACGACAGCGAGCGCGAGGAGTGGGTGTCGCGCGATGATACGCGTCTGAACTCGGGCAAGCGGTGCGTGACCTGTCACAGCGCCTACCACTCTCCAAACGCGCACAGCGCCAGTCATCCGCCGTACCGCTGGCATGTTGAGCGTATCTGCGCGTGTGTGTGCACCTCTGTGCAGGCAGTTCTTCAGTGTCAAGGTGCCCTTGTCTACCTACGCACAGCAGGTGGTGCCAGGACAGTACCAGTTCCCCTTTGGATGCATCCTGCCGGTACGTGCAGCGTTTGGATGGACCGTAATACAGACACATGCATACACACACACGCATGCGCTCGGCTATGAACTCCCCAGCCACGGCGTCAAAGCTGCCAAGAGCTGTCGTGTGTTGGTCAATGTGTGCGTCTACAGATGGGGCTACCTGGCAGTTTCGAGTTTACCGGTAACAACATTTACTCAAACGGCTACTACAATAACTACGTCAAGGCGAAAATCCGCTACAAGGTCAAGGCTGAGTGCGAGGTGCCGGGCATGCTCAAGCCCAATCTGCGTGGCAAGGTGCATGTGGTGGTTCATGAGCGTATGAGTAAGATGCCTAGCCAGGTGGTGGTGGAGGACAGACAGAGCATTACCACGTGCTGCTGCTGCGGACAGGTGCGGGAGATTAGGCGTGCACACACACACACACACATGCAGGCACACACACATACACAGACGCACATGCAGGCAGGCAGGCAGGCAGGTAATTGCACGCATGCAGGCGCACAGGTGTGCGCGGTTATGTAGGGTTGAGCATAGCACGCACACACACACAATCAATCAATCAATCACAGATATTCATGCGCGTGTGTATCTGCAGGGTAACGCGTCTATCTCTGCACGTGTTGAGAAGGACAGCTACCTGCCTGGGGAGACAGCAAACGTGCTACTGCAGGTATGAACACACACACACACACACATATACACGCACACATTTTGCTGTGACTTGCGAAGGATGCTACTTGCATGTGGTGCGCGTGATGACATGCGTGTGTGGAACACCGCACATATCCACGTCATTGTATACACTTGCTGTGTACCGCACCGCGTGTGTGGAACACCGCGCGTGTGGAACATCGCGTGTACCGCACCGCGTGTGTGGAACACCGCACATATCCACGTCATTGTATATCCTTGTTGTGATGGTCATGTCCCGTGTGTGTTTGTATGTGTAACAGGTGTCTAACGACTCTTCTGTTGACTTCTCCACCATCTCCCTCTCCCTTCACCGTACCATCAGTCTACGTAGTGACGGAGCAGGCTACCTAGAGTACAACGAGGAGCTAACCAAGGTGTCTTTGCCTGGCGTGAGACCCGGCGAGAGGCTGGACAGCCCGGGGCGCGCCCTGGCCCTGCAGCTGCCTCAGGGCCTGCAGTCAAGTGCGAGTGGGATGGTGGTGCAGTGTCAGTATACGCTGGAGGTGGAACTCAAGGTAGGTCAGGGGTTCAACGCTCGCACAGACTCGCCCTTGTTCCACATTGACGAGCGACCCACTAATCAGGGCTATCAACACAAGCAACAGCATCGCTAGGCACATTAGCATGGTGTCATGTCGTGTCATGGGGGTGACACAGATGGCACGAATATGGTTTGGCACAAGCAAGAGTCCTGTTGTGGTGTTGTGTGTTCATCACTGCAGGGCTCTACCTTTACCTCCAATCCCAAGGTCAAGCTGCCTGTGATGATCTACCAGGTATGCCACACACACGCACACACGCACACATCTTCGGCATCACGAACGGCTATCAGGGCCTACCAGGGGTTTGTGTACAGCTGGTGTCTCATGTGTCTTTTGTGCAATGTGTGTGATGTGTGTCACCCTGCAGACACCCCCGCCCTTCCAGGCCTACACGTCCCCACCACCCTTCTGGACACCCGAGGTAAGCGACACACACAGACACACACACACACACACACGAGCTCTCTTACCGCTGCGCCCCATTACCTGCATGTGCTCTATTGTCGGCCTGTGAAGTACGGCGTACAAATGCGCATGTGTGTGTGTGTGTGTGTGTGTGTGTGTGTGTGTGTGTGTGTGTGTGTGTGTGT
>VFQO010002443.1_pt1 | contig 11336 bp, 11 predicted proteins | sample 3512331 | NCBI WGS metagenome assembly VFQO01 (sample SAMN10412371, study PRJNA504923) | tailings metagenome | isolation source: Replicate 3 from Balatoc abandoned mine | place: Philippines: Itogon, Benguet | collected 2017-08-28 | reverse complement strand
GGTCGGGGTGGATGCTCCACATGCGGGTGAAGCCGAGTTCGTGCGCGGCGCGGCGTGCTGCGGCCTGCAGCGCGGCGGCGTCCTTGAACTCGGTGACGACGCCGTGCGCGGGCACCTTGCCGTGCGCGTGGCACGCGCTTGCGATCTCGAGCTTGGCGCGCAGCACCAGCGGGTGGCTGAACTGGCCTTGCGACGTCATGCCGGCAGACGGGATGGCACCGCCGTGGGCGGAGACAAAGTCCATCAGGCCGAAGCTCAGGCTCTGGATGCGCGGGTGGGCCGCGATGTCGAAAGCGCGGTGCACCGCAGCGGGCGATTCGATGAGCGCGTGAAGCGGCAGGTTGTGCGCGCCCGCGGCGTCGAGCAGCGCGGCCGCGCGCCCCACGTCGGCCACGGTCTCGACCTTGGGCAGCATCACATGGCACAGCCGTGCACCGGCACGGCGCACGATGTGTTCAATGTCGGCCTCGAACGCCGGGTGGTCGACCGCGTGCACGCGCACGGCGACGCGCGCACCGGCCGGGGCCGACAGCGCAAGTTCGGTGACCAACGCGGCGTGCTCGGCCTCGCCGCCCACCGGGGCGCCGTCCTCGCAATCGAGCGTGACGTCGAACACGCAGGCCCCGAACTCGGCGGTGAGTTCGGCCTGCAGCGCCAGGCTTTTGCGCATGCGCACCTCGACCCCGCTGTAGTGGTCACAGACCGGCAGCGCCATGGCGCCGGCCTGGGGCCCGAGCAGGATGGAACGTGGGTTCACGCGCAAGATGGTCCGGCGATCAGAGCAGGTGCTTGACGCCGTCCTGCTCGGCAATCAGCTCGGCCAGGGTCTTGTCGATGCAGCCCTGGCTGAACTCGTCGATCGGCAGACCTTCAACGATCTTGTACCGGCCGCCTTCGCAGGTGACGGGGTAGCCGAACATGACGTCCTTGGGGATGCCGTATTCGCCGTTGGACGGGATGCCCATGGTGACCCAGCCGCCGTTGGTGCCCAGGGCCCAGTCGCGCATGTGGTCGATCGCGGCGTTGGCGGCCGAGGCGGCGGATGACAGGCCGCGCGCTTCGATGATGGCGGCGCCGCGCTTGCCCACGGTGGGCAGGAACACGTCCTTGTTCCAGGCGTGGTCGTTGATCATGTCCTTGACCGAGGCGCCGTCGATGGTGGCGAAGCGGTAGTCGGCGTACATGGTGGGGCTGTGGTTGCCCCACACGCCGAGCTTCTTGATCGACGCCACCGGCTTGCCGGTCTTGGCGGCAATCTGGCTGAGCGCGCGGTTGTGGTCCAGGCGCAGCATGGCGGTGAAGTTCTCGCGCTTGAGGTCGGGCGCGCTCTTCATGGCGATCCAGGCGTTGGTGTTGGCCGGGTTGCCCACCACGAGCACCTTCACGTCGCGGCTGGCCACGGCGTTGAGGGCCTTGCCCTGGCCGATGAAGATCTGGCCGTTGATGGACAGCAGCTCGGCGCGCTCCATACCGGCTTTGCGGGGCATCGAACCCACCAGCAGGGCGTAGTCGGTGTCCTTGAACGCCGTCATCGGGTCGCTGTGGGCTTCCATGCCGTGCAGCAGCGGGAAGGCGCAGTCTTCAAGTTCCATCATCACGCCCTTGAGCGCCTTCTGCGGGCCCTCCGCCGGCACTTCCAGCAGTTGCAGGATCACCGGCTGGTCCTTGCCGAGCATTTCGCCGGAGGCGATGCGAAACAGCAGGGCGTAGCCGATCTGGCCGGCGGCGCCGGTGACGGCGACGCGAACGGGCTTCTTGGTCATGGTGGGAGCTCCAGGGATGGGTGTTGGAATGTGCAGAGACCGAGGCCGCGGGACCGGCACGCAGCGCCTGTTCAGCGGCGTTGGTCTGGGGTCGGGTCAGGTCGTGAGTGTACCCGCGTAAACCCTAGCCGGTCAATTTGTCTTATGTCTTATATAAGATATGATTGCACCGCACGGCCAAGCCGCGACGAGCATTCCCATGGCCACTCAACCCTCTTCATCCGAAGCCCCACCGGCGGGCGAAAGCGGCTTTGCCGTTGAGGCAGGCGCGCCCGCGTTCAGCCCGCTGTACCAGCAGATCAAGGTGCTGATCCTGCGCAGCCTGCAGGCCGGCGAATGGAAGCCGGGCGACATGATCCCCAGCGAGCTCGAGCTGGCTGCCCGCTACCGCGTCAGTCAGGGCACCGTGCGCAAGGCGATCGACGAGCTCGCCACCGACAACCTCGTGGTGCGCCGCCAGGGCAAGGGCACCTTCGTGGCCACGCACGCCGAGCAGCACATCCAGTTCCGCTTCCTGCGCCTGTTGCCCGATCAGGGCTCCCTCGAAGAGCAAGGACTGGCCGAGCGCCGCATCATCGACTGCAGGCGCCTGCGCGCCAGTGCCGAGGTGGCGCGCCAGCTCGGCCTGCGCACCGGCGATGGCGTGCTGCTGGTGCGCCGTGTGCTGGCTTTCGGCGGCACGCCGGCCATCCTCGAGGAGATCTGGTTGCCCGGCGGCCCGTTCAAGGGCCTCACGCTCGACACCCTGGCCAGCGACAAGGGGCCGATGTATGCGCTGTTCGAGTCGCAGTTCGGCGTGCGGATGGTTCGCGCGGTGGAAAAGATCAAGGCCGTGAGCGCGGACGACGAAGCCGCCGGGCTGCTGGCGGTGACGCCTGGCCACCCCCTGCTGAGCGTGGAGCGCCTGGCCTACACCTACAACGACACACCGATGGAGCTGCGACGCGGCCTGTACCGCACCGATACGCGCCATTACCGCAATGAATTGAGCTGAAGTCAGCGGCAACTGTGCGGGCCGTCGCAGCGCAATGCTCGGGCAAGACCCCGGGCGCGACACGATGGCGTGCTGCGTTGCAATAGAATTTGCCCGCTCCTGGCACGAGTTACCAGCGAGTTACCAAGCCCCTCCCCCGCCCGAGCGCCTTTCCCACGAAAGCCCTTCCCATGCCCGAGTTGACCACCAAGCGGCCCGAGTTCCGCAACATCAACGCGTTCAAGGATCTCACCACGTACCGGCTGCCCGCCGCAGGCTGGGTGTCGATCCTGCACCGCGTGAGCGGCCTGTTGATGTTCCTGCTGCTGCCCCTGATCGTGTGGCTGTTCGACACCTCGGTTTCGTCCGAGATTTCCTACGAGCGCTTTGTCGCCGCCTTTGCAGGTGGTCTGGGCTTCGTGCCTGCCTGGCTGCTCAAGCTGGTGGTGCTCGCGCTCATCTGGGCTTACCTGCACCACCTGATCGCCGGCGTGCGCCACCTCTGGATGGACGCCACGCATGCTGTCACCAAGGAATTCGGCAAGTCGTCGGCCATCGTCACGCTGGTGCTGAGCATCGGCCTGACCGTGGTGCTGGGCGCCAAGCTGTTCGGCCTGTACTGATTCGCGAGGTCACCCACCATGTCCGTCAACTACGGTTCCAAGCGCGTCGTCACCGGCGCCGGCTACGGCATGCGCGACTGGCTCGCGCAACGCATCACCGCCGCCCTCATGGCGCTGTTCACCCTCATCCTGCTGGCGCAGGTGCTTTTCAGCAGCGGGCCCATCGGCTACGACAACTGGTCCGCCATCTTCGCGCCGCAGTGGATGAAGGCGCTCACCTTCGCGATGTTCTTCGCCTTGACCTACCACGTGTGGGTCGGCGTGCGCGACATCTGGATGGATTACGTCAAGCCCGCCGCGCTGCGCCTCGTGCTGCACGTGTTCACCATCGTCTGGCTGCTCGCCTGCCTGGGCTGGGCGGTCCAAGTTCTCTGGAGAGTCTGACGCCATGTCCGCCAACGCATCCCTTCCCAAGCGACAGTTCGACGTCGTCATCGTTGGAGCCGGCGGCTCCGGCATGCGAGCGTCGCTGCAACTGGCGCGCGCCGGCCTCAAGGTGGCCGTGCTGTCCAAGGTCTTCCCCACCCGCTCGCACACCGTGGCCGCTCAGGGTGGCATCGGTGCCTCGCTCGGCAACATGAGCGAGGACAACTGGCACTACCACTTCTACGACACCATCAAGGGCTCCGACTGGCTCGGTGACCAGGACGCCATCGAATTCATGTGCCGCGAAGCACCCAAGGTGGTGTACGAGCTCGAGCACATGGGCATGCCGTTCGACCGCAACCCCGACGGCACGATTTACCAGCGCCCCTTCGGCGGCCACACCGCCAACTACGGCGAGAAGGCCGTGCCGCGCGCCTGCGCCGCAGCCGACCGCACCGGCCACGCCATGCTGCACACGCTGTACCAGCAGAACGTGGCGGCGCGCACCACCTTCTTCGTCGAGTGGATGGCGCTCGACCTGGTGCGCGACGCCGAGGGTGACGTGGTGGGCGTGACCGCCCTCGAGATGGAGACCGGCGAGGTCTACATGCTCGAGGCCAAGACGACGCTGCTGGCCACCGGCGGCGCCGGCCGCATCTTTGCGGCCTCCACCAACGCCTTCATCAACACCGGCGATGGCCTGGGCATGGCCGCGCGCGCGGGCATCCCGCTGCAGGACATGGAGTTCTGGCAGTTCCACCCCACCGGCGTGGCCGGCGCGGGCGTGCTGCTCACGGAAGGCTGCCGCGGTGAAGGCGCTTTCCTTGTCAACAGCGAGGGCGAGCGCTTCATGGAACGCTACGCCCCCACGCTGAAGGACCTGGCGCCGCGCGACTTCGTCTCGCGCTGCATGGACCAGGAAATCAAGGAAGGCCGAGGCTGTGGTCCGAACAAGGACTACGTGATGCTGAACTTCAGCTATCTCAGTGCCGACACCATCCACAAGCGCCTGCCCTCGGTGTACGAGATCGGCGTGAACTTCGCCAACGTCGACATCACGCGCGAGCCGATTCCCGTGGTGCCCACCATTCACTACCAGATGGGTGGCATCCCGACCAACATCAACGGCCAGGTCGTCGTGCCCGATGGTGCGGGTGGCCAGAAGGTGGTCAACGGCTTGTACGCGGTGGGTGAGTGCTCCTGCGTGAGCGTGCACGGCGCCAACCGCCTGGGCACCAACTCCCTGCTCGACCTGCTGGTGTTCGGCCGTGCGGCCGGCAACCACATCGTGCAGTACAACGACAAGAACAAGACCCACAAGCCCGTGCCCAAGGACGGCGCCGATCTCACGCTCGCCCGCCTGGCGCGTCTGGACGGCACCACCAGCGGCGAATACGCACAGAACGTCGCCAACGACATCCGCTCGGCCATGCAGCAGCACGCGGGCGTGTTCCGCACCCAGGCCGGCATGGACGAGGGCGTGGCCAAGATCAACGCCCTGCGCGATCGCGTGGGCAAGATCGAGCTCAAGGACAAGTCCAAGGTGTTCAACACCGCACGCATCGAGGCGCTGGAGGTCGAGAACCTGATCGAGTGCGCCCAGGCCACCATGACCTCGGCCGCTGCCCGCCGCGAATGCCGCGGTGCACACACCGTCTACGACTATGAGCGTCCGGCCGACGACCCGCAGTTCCCGCTCGGCCGCAACGACGCCGAGTGGATGAAGCACACCCTGTGGCACAGCGCGAACAACTCGCTGACCTACAAGCCGGTGAACCTCAAGCCGCTGACCGTCGAGTCCGTGCCGCCCAAAGTCCGCACGTTCTGAGCCTTCTCACGGAGACCCCCATGCTTCGCACTTTCAAGATCTACCGCTACGACCCCGAGAAGGACGCCAAGCCGTACATGCAGACCATCCAGGTCGAGCTGGACGGGCACGAGCGCATGCTGCTCGACGCGCTCATGAAGCTCAAGGCCGTGGATCCGTCGATCTCGTTCCGCCGCTCCTGCCGTGAAGGCGTGTGCGGCTCGGACGCCATGAACATCAACGGCAAGAACGGCCTGGCCTGCCTGACCAACATGAACACGCTCAAGGGCGACATCGTGTTGAAGCCGCTGCCCGGCCTGCCCGTGGTGCGCGACCTGATCGTGGACATGACGCTGTTCTTCAAGCAGTACCACAGCATCAAGCCGTACCTCATCAACGACAGCATCGCGCCCGAGAAGGAGCGCCTGCAGTCGCCCGAGGAGCGCGAGGAGCTCAACGGTCTGTACGAGTGCATCCTGTGCGCGAGCTGCTCCACGAGCTGCCCGAGCTTCTGGTGGAACCCCGACAAGTTCGTGGGCCCGGCCGGCCTGCTGCAGGCCTACCGGTTCATCGCCGACAGCCGCGACCAGGCCACCGGCGAGCGCCTGGACAACCTCGAGGACCCGTACCGCCTGTTCCGCTGCCACACCATCATGAACTGCGTCGACGTCTGCCCCAAGGGCCTCAACCCCACCAAGGCGATCGGCAAGATCAAGGAAATGATGGTGCTGCGCTCGGTCTGAGCGAGAGACACCCGAAATCCCATGAACGGCACCGATGACGCCCTGCTCGACGAGCGCAGCTTCAGCAAGCTGCGCTGGCGGTGCCGCCGTGGTCTGCTCGAGAACGATCTGTTCATCGAGCGCTTCTTCGCCCGTCACGCCGCCGGCCTGACGGTGCGTCAGGCCGATGCCCTGGGCCTGCTGATGGACCTGTCGGACAACGACCTGCTCGATCTGCTGCTCGGCCGAAAGCCCCTTGAGGGCGATCTCGCACGCGACGACGTGACGCAAGTGCTTGCACTGCTGCGCGGCGTCAGCCCAACCCCAAGAACCGAGGAACCCGCATGAAACTCGTCGACAACAAAGCCACCTTGACGTTCTCCAACGGCAGCCCCAGTGTGGAGCTGCCGGTGTACGCCGGCAACATCGGCCCGGACGTCATCGACATCCGCAAGCTGTACGCGCAGACGGGCATGTTCACGTACGACCCGGGCTTCCTCTCGACGGCCTCCTGCCAGTCCGCCATCACGTACATCGATGGCGACAAGGGCGAACTGCTGTACCGCGGCTATCCCATCGAGCAACTGGCCATGCACTGCGACTACCTCGACGTGTGCTACCTGCTGCTCAAGGGCGAACTGCCCGATGAGAAGCAGCGCACCGACTTCCACAAGCTCGTGACCAACCACACCATGGTCAACGAGCAGATGCAGTTCTTCCTGCGCGGCTTCCGCCGCGATGCGCACCCGATGGCGGTGCTCACCGGCCTCGTCGGCGGCCTCTCGGCCTTCTATCACGACAGCACCGACATCAACAACCCGACGCACCGCGAGATCGCAGCGATCCGCCTGATCGCCAAGATGCCGACGCTGGTGTCGATGGCCTACAAGTACGGCATCGGTCAGCCCTACATGTACCCGCGCAACGAGTTGTCCTACGCGGGCAACTTCCTGCGCATGATGTTCGGCGTGCCGTGCGAGGACTACCAGGTCAACCCGGTGCTCGAGCGCGCACTCGACCGCATCTTCATCCTGCACGCCGACCACGAGCAGAACGCCTCCACCTCGACCGTGCGCCTGTGCGGCTCCTCGGGCACCAACCCGTTCGCTGCCATCGCGGCCGGCGTGGCCTGCCTGTGGGGCCCTGCCCACGGCGGCGCCAACGAAGCCTGCCTGAACATGCTGGAGGACATCCAGCGCAACGGCGGCGTGGCCAAGGTCGGCGAGTTCATGGAGAAGGTCAAGGACAAGTCCTCGGGCGTCAAGCTCATGGGCTTCGGCCACCGCGTCTACAAGAACTACGACCCGCGCGCCAAACTCATGCAGGAAACCTGCAACGAGGTGCTGCAGGAACTCGGCCTCGAGAACGACCCGCTGTTCAAGCTCGCCAAGGAGCTCGAGAAGATCGCGCTAGAAGACGACTACTTCGTGCAGCGCAAGCTCTACCCGAACGTCGACTTCTACTCCGGCATCGTGCAGCGCGCCATCGGCATCCCGGTCAATCTGTTCACGGGCATCTTTGCGCTCGCGCGCACGGTGGGCTGGATTGCCCAGCTCAACGAGATGATCGGCGACCCCGAGTACAAGATCGGCCGTCCGCGCCAGCTCTTCACCGGCTCGCCGCGCCGTGACGTGCCGGCGGCGATGAAGAAGTGATCGCCTTGCCTGCCTGAACCCGCAACGCCCGCCCTGGCCCGTCGCCACGGCGGGCGTTGTCTTTCACCAGACCGTAAAATCACCGGCCCACCCACGAGTGGCCGAGCCGAGACAAGCCATGCCCCGCACGCTGTACGACAAGATCTGGGACGAACACGTCGTCCACACCGAAGAGGACGGTACCGCCGTTCTCTACATCGACCGCCACCTGGTGCACGAAGTCACCAGCCCGCAGGCCTTCGAGGGCCTGCGCCAGGCCGGCCGCAAGGTCTGGCGTGTGAGCTCGGTCGTCGCCACGGCCGACCACAACACGCCCACCACCGGCTGGGAGCTCGGCTACGACGGCATCGCCGATCCGATCAGCAAGGAGCAGATCACCACGCTGGACTCGAACATTGCCGAGTTCGGCGCCGCGGCCTTCTTCCCCTTCCTGTCGCAACGCCAGGGCATCGTGCACGTGATCGGGCCCGAGACCGGTGCAACCCTGCCTGGCATGACGGTGGTGTGTGGCGACTCGCACACCAGCACCCACGGCGCCTTCGGCGCGCTCGCGCACGGCATCGGCACCAGCGAGGTCGAACACGTGCTCGCCACGCAGACGCTGCTGGCCAAGAAGGCGAAGAATCTGCTGATCAAGGTCGAGGGCCAGCTCGCCAAAGGCGTGACCGCCAAGGACATCGTGCTCGCCATCATCGGGCGCATCGGTACCGCCGGCGGCACGGGCTACACCATCGAGTTCGCCGGAAGCGCCATCCGTGCGCTGAGCATGGAAGGGCGCATGACGGTGTGCAACATGGCCATCGAGGCCGGCGCACGCGCCGGCCTGGTGGCGGTGGACGACAAGACCATCGAGTACATCAAGGGTCGGCCACTGGCTCCCAGCGGCGTCGAATGGGAGCAGGCCGTGGCGTACTGGCGCACGCTGCATTCCGACGCCGATGCGGTGTTCGATGCGGTCGTCGAGCTCGATGCCACGAAGATCGTGCCGCAGGTGACCTGGGGCACCTCGCCCGAGATGGTGCTCGGCATCGACGGCCGCGTACCCGACCCCGACAAGGAAAAGGACGCCAGCAAGCGCGGCGCGATCGAGCGCGCCCTGCAGTACATGGCCCTGGAGCCCGGCAAGCCGCTCAACGACATCTTTGTCGACAAGGTCTTCATTGGCTCCTGCACCAACAGCCGCATCGAAGACATGCGCGAGGCCGCTGCGATGGTCAAGAAGCTTGGCCAGAAGGTGGCGAAGAACGTCAAACTCGCGATGGTTGTGCCTGGCTCCGGTCTGGTGAAGGCCCAGGCCGAGCGCGAAGGCCTGCATGAAATCTTCAAAGCCGCAGGCTTCGAATGGCGCGAGCCGGGCTGCAGCATGTGCCTGGCCATGAACGCCGACCGCCTGGAGCCGGGCGAGCGCTGCGCCTCCACCAGCAACCGCAATTTCGAAGGCCGCCAGGGCGCTGGTGGCCGCACGCACCTGGTTTCACCCGCCATGGCGGCCGCCGCAGCCGTGCACGGGCATTTCGTCGACGTCCGTCAATTCGCCTGAACCCACACCGAAAGGAACCACCATGAAGAAGTTCGCTTCCCTGATTGCCATCGGTCTGGCCCTGCTGGCCGCCGGCTGCAACACCTTCCAGGGCATCGGCCAGGACATCCAGAAGGGTGGCCAGGTGATCGAGGACGCTGCGAAGAAGAAGTAAATGAAGCCCTTCACCGTGCACAAGGGGCTCGTGGCCCCGATGGACCGCGAGAACGTCGACACCGACGCCATCATCCCCAAGCAGTTCCTCAAGTCGATCCGCAAGACGGGCTTCGGCCCCAACCTGTTCGACGAGTGGCGCTACCTCGACAAGGGCGAGCCGGGGCAGGACCCAGCGTCGCGCAAGCCCAACCCGGATTTCGTGCTCAACCAGCCGCGCTACGCGGGCGCCTCGGTGCTGCTGGCGCGCAAGAACTTCGGCTGCGGCTCCAGCCGCGAGCACGCGCCTTGGGCCATCGATCAGTACGGCTTCCGTGCCGTGATCGCGCCGAGCTTTGCCGACATCTTCTTCAACAACTGCTTCAAGAACGGCCTGCTGCCCATCGTGCTGCCCGAGGCCACGGTCTCGCGCCTGTTCGACGAGGTGGCTGCCTTCCCCGGCTACAGCCTGACCATCGACCTGGAGCGCCAGGTCATCGTGGAGCCACAGGGCAACGAGATTCCCTTCGAGGTGCAGCCGTTTCGCAAGTACTGCCTGCTCAACGGGCTCGACGACATCGGCCTGACGCTGCGCCACAAGGACAAGATCGCCCAGTACGAAGCGCAGCGCCTTGCCACCAAGCCCTGGTTGGCCCACACCCTCAACGGCTGACCCACGCCCCTGTTACATGAAAATCGCAGTTCTCCCCGGTGACGGCATCGGCACCGAAATCGTCGCCGAGGCGGTGAAGGTCCTCAACGCACTGGACCTGAAGTTCGAGATGGAAACCGCCCTCGTCGGCGGCGCGGCCTACGAAGCCCACGGCCACCCGCTTCCCGAATCCACGCTCAAGCTGGCCATGGCGGCCGACGCGGTGCTTTTCGGCGCCGTGGGCGACTGGAAATACGACAAGCTCGATCGGCCGCTGCGCCCCGAGCAGGCCATCCTGGGCCTGCGCAAGCACATGGGCCTGTTCGCCAACTTCCGCCCGGCCATCTGCTACCCCGAGCTGGTAGATGCCTCCAGCCTCAAGCCCGAGATCATCGCGGGGCTGGACATCCTCATCATTCGCGAGCTCACCGGTGACATCTACTTCGGCCAGCCGCGCGGGCGCCGCACCGCCGTCGATGGCCACTTCCCCGGTGCCGAGGAAGCCTTCGACACCATGCGCTACAGCAAGCCCGAGATCGAGCGCATCGCGCACGTGGCTTTCCAGGCCGCGCGCAAGCGCAACAAGAAAGTCACCAGCGTCGACAAGGCCAACGTGCTCGAGACCTTCCAGTTCTGGAAGGACGTGGTGACCGAGGTGCATGCCCAGTACCCCGATGTGGAGCTGGAGCACATGTACGTCGACAACGCCGCGATGCAGCTGGTGCGCGCGCCGAAGAAGTTCGACGTGGTCGTCACCGGCAACATGTTCGGTGACATCCTGTCCGACGAAGCGTCCATGCTCACCGGCTCCATCGGCATGCTGCCCTCGGCCTCGCTGAACACGAAGAACCAGGGGCTCTACGAGCCCAGCCACGGCAGCGCACCGGACATCGCCGGCAAGGGAATCGCCAATCCGCTGGCTACAATCCTGTCTGCTGCCATGATGCTCCGCTTCTCACTCAACCAGCCCGAGGCTGCCAACCGCATTGAATCTGCGGTGGCGGGCGTGCTCGCGTCTGGCTTGCGCACGGCCGACATCTGGTCGCAGGGCACCACCAAGGTCAGCACCCGCGAAATGGGTGACGCCGTCGTGGCCGCCATCA
>VFQO010046320.1_pt1 | contig 11337 bp, 24 predicted proteins | sample 3512331 | NCBI WGS metagenome assembly VFQO01 (sample SAMN10412371, study PRJNA504923) | tailings metagenome | isolation source: Replicate 3 from Balatoc abandoned mine | place: Philippines: Itogon, Benguet | collected 2017-08-28 | reverse complement strand
ATAGCCGGGCGCGCCTCCAAAGGGGCAGCCGATGGCAATCCAGCGGCCCACCTGCGTGCCACGGCAAGCAGCATGCCAGTGGCCGAGCGGCGGGTCAGGGGGAAGACTGGATGAATGGTGCAGGCACAGTGTGCACAGCTTAAGGACCACGCGATGTGTGGACAGCGGAGCAGCGCGCCCAGCCCAACACACTGCAAACCAACAAAACCATCTCTTCACCAGCAAGCGGCCGCCAGCTCACCAGCGCCTCTAACGCGAACTCGGCATGATCAGGCCCACTGACCCAGCTTCTGCCATACCAAGCAGCCCGCCAGCTCCACAAGGCCTCAGACCCATCTCTTCCCCAGCACCAAGCGGCCCACCAGCTCACCAGCGCCTCGTACTCGGCGGGGTAGTCTGCCAGCAGCGAGTGCACCACCAGTCCTCCCATGGAATGTGTCACCAAATCAAGCCGCTGCCCGCCGCAGCGCCGGGACAGCTCCTGCCAGGCGGGTGTTAAGTAAGGAGGGCCTGTTGCAGCAGGCTGCATTAGCACACAGTTGGCTGAGGTGCAGCAAGGCGGGCTGCAGCTTCACGGAAGCCCATGGCAGCAGCGGCTCTTCCTTGCCCAAACATGCAATGCAGCTCACAGGTCTGTGCGGAAAGCACACAACTACCTCCCCACAGCTGGGCCGCACCCCACAGCCAGGCTGCACCTGCAGTCGCGCCAACAGGGCACGTGCGCTCGTGCGACAGCTCTGCCGGAAGTCGTATCCCGCGCCAAACAGCGTCACCCCGGGCGTGTATCCGTTCTTCTGTGTGAGGCGGAGCAGGCGAGGCACGAGCAGGGGAGGCAAGCAGAAGTGAGGACTGGGGTCGGTAGAAATTTGTCGTGGGCCCGCTTGGGCCTCACATGCGGCCTCCACATTGTATATGCACCGCCCTTACGCCTTCTGTTTACCGGCCTCCCCATCCCCTAACCGCCCTCACCCACCTGCAGGAACGTGACCAGCGGCTCAAAGTAGTGCAGGGAGGCCGAGGCAAAACCGTAGTCAGGGTCCAGGACTGCGGCAGTGCGGCACCCAGTGGGGCAAGGCAGCTTGCAGGAGGGGCAGCTCGCAGCTGGGCCAGCAGGGGAGGGCGCGGGAGCACAGCGCAGGTCTCCTGCACTCCTGATAGCTCCTCCTATTCCCCCTCGTTACCTATTGCCCATGATGTGTCACCAGATGATGCATCACTCACCGCTGACGGCAAAGAGGCCGCTCTCATCCTGCCCCTGCGGCACGCACACCTCCTGGCCGGGAGTGAGCAGCTCCACCCGCCCGCTCTTGCTGCTGTACTTGCCCCACAGCTGCCGGGAGCGGGGGAGGGTGTGTCTCAGCAGCCCATTGGCAAGTGCTCGGCCCAGCACGGCCGCAGAGCAGCAGCGGCAGGGGCGGGTGGCAGGGGCAGCAGGTGAGCGGGCACGGGGCAGCAATTGCCGGTTCTGCAACCAAGTCTGGCGGCGACGGGGCATGCAGGAAGAACTTCAAAAGCTCCGCAAGCATGCAAAGCGCCGTCACAAGCGGTGCGCTGCTGCCGTTACCTTTCGGAAGCTTGCGTCTGCAGAGCGCAGGCTGACCCAGCAGCGAGCGCCGTCCCCCGTGTCGCCGGCAGGTCGCACCCCCAGCATGGTGCCGCAGATGCCTGGAACGAGCGGGAGGGCGTCTGGGATGCTTGATCTCACCGCAGCACACCATTTCCATCACGGCAGATTGGCCCTCTCACGCCATTCAATGCAAACCTACCCGGCACGAGTACGAGCGGGGCTGGCGGCTGGGCCGCCGGCGGATCGTCACCGCCGCCTGGCGGCCAGGGCCACCAGTTAGCCGCCATCTGGGCCGTTATTTTCCTATAAAATCGTTTTGGAGGCTGCGAGCGGGCTCCGTCAGTGCAGGGAAGCTCGGCAGCAACCCCACAAAATTGAGGAGGGCGCCAGGGATGTCGGCAGCAGCTGCGCCGCCACTCCCTGGTCCCGAAGAACCGAATGTGTGCGTCTCAGGTGCAGAGGAGCCCATCTGCGCCCCCCAGCGGAAATGCAAGCGGGTCGCAGCAGGTGCACACTCTCCAGCCCTTGCACGCAATCACCGCTGTCTTGCATATGTGCGCAATCGCTGGACCAGCACAGCACGGCCACCCGTGCGCTGTACCACGAACCCGCGCCTGAAGCGTCTCCTTGGCGCAGCCTGGGGCGATCGCTGCAATCCAGCGAGGACAGCGTCAATTTACAGAACTTCCAGCGAGCTGTACAGCGGCGGGCGGAGCAGTCAGGTGTGCAAAGTTGCAGCCCCTTTCGAGCTGCGGCAATGTTTGGTGATGGCAAGTGTCCAGATTGCAGAGCTGCAGCGCGACGATGGCTGATGCTTCAACTAGGCCTGCCGCTGCCGCCGCCGCCAGCCGCCGCCACTGCCGCCACCGCTCCTCTGCTCCACTCAGGCGCCGCGCCAAGCCAGGCACATAGACAATGAAGGCCAGCCCGTTTACGGAGCGTGGCCAGGAGCTGTCTCCCAGCAGCAGCGGCGCGGCTGGCCGGGATGTGGAGCAAGGGCATGAGGACAGCGGGCTTCTAGGCCAGATGTCGCCGCGCGCACGAGCGGCGGCCTTCCGCCGCACGGGCAGCACGACTGAGGTGGGCTGTGCGGGGGACGATGGCATGGCTAGCCTGTGCAAAATAGCAGACAGGGCTCAGCTGCTGCTTGGGCCCCATGCATCTGACTCGGGTCTTGCCCATTTGTCTGACACCCGTTGCAGGCGGCGCAGTCGATATTCAGCTCCTACATTTCGCGGCGATTCATGGGCGGCTGGTGAGAGCCCGACTCGCCTGCGGAGGGTGTCAGATGAAATGGACCAGCCTGCTGTGCATGGCTTGGCCTAGGCTGGCTGTGGCCGCCGCTGGCTTGGTGCAGCTGCCGGTCTGCCACCCCAGACCCTGGCCTGGCGTCGCAGCTGGTGCCGCTCTTCATCTCCGCCGCCGCCTCTGCCCTGCCCGCCCTCGCAGCGCGGTCCTGCTGCCCATAGTGCTGACGGTGTGGATCATGTGAGACGCTGGGTTGCAGTGCAGAGTGTTTGAATAGGACAGTGCGACTGCTTGTGAAGCGGCAGCAGGTTGCATGCGCCGTTGCTGACGTCTGTCTCAATGCTGCTATACATGCCGCCCATGCCGCTTTGCAGATGGACGCTGCTGGACTTCATCGACGGTGCGCCTCCGCCGCCGCATTGCCCGTGCATTTTGTTCACGATACCTCCGTTCGTGGGGTCCAGTCGTTGCAGCCTGCGATTGCATGTGGCGCGCTGATGCATGCATACTTGCAAACTGGTTTAGCAGCAGCGACACCAACCACTCCCAACTACAATTTCCTCCCGCCAGGCTTCTTCTCCCCGCTGTACAACTACCTGTTTGGCTTCCACGTCTTTGGCCTGGGCTTCCTCACAACCCTGCTGTTTGTCTTCGGCGTGGGAGGTGCGGCGCCGATGCTGTGGGATGCTGCCGCTGCTGCCGCCGCTGCTGCTGGTTGCTGCTGCTGGTTTGCTGCTGCTGGTTGTCTTGCTGCTGCCGGTTGCTGCTGCCGCTGTTGTGCTGCTGCTGGGCCTCTCACCAGCCTTCATGAATGGGCTGCCCTCTGGTCAACACCATGCGCCCAACCCCTGCACCATTCTCTGATGTGATCTGCTGCAGTGTTCACATCCACCTGGCTGGGCCGCTAGCGAGCCGAACGCGTCCATAGGCATTGCAGGCCGTCCATAGGCATTGCAGGCCAGCACACCAGCTTGTAAGCACCTGGCCCCGCCTGTCTCCACTGCTGCAGTGTTCACGTCAACATGGCTGGGCAGCCTCACAATCGGCACGGGTGAATACATCATCAAGCGCGTGCCGCTGGTGCAGCACATTTACTCGGCAGCCAAGCAGGTGAGACACGTGCTGAAAAGGGCGCCCGGCTTGCGGTGGGTAGCCAGCCGCTGGGGCCACTTGTGCTTAGTACAGTCAGTACTTGTCCACTGGGCAGCCAACACATGTGTAGAATCCCAGCTTTGGTGGGCACTGCATCGGCAGGACCACTGAATGCAGCTGCCTCGCTCGCCCTTCCCCTGCCGCAGGTCAGCGCAGCAGTGTCCCCGGACAACGAGGCAGCCAACAGCTTCCGAGAGTGCGTGATCATTCGGCATCCGCGCCGCGACGGCGAGTATGCCTTTGCATTCATCACGGGGCAGACTGTGCTGCAGGTGGGTTGGTGCAGAGAGGGTGATGCATTGGTGGGCAGGGTGGGCGTGCATTGGGGGGCATGCAGTGCCAAGTGTCGCTTCTTTTGAGTCGCATTGGTCGGGGATTGATACTGGGAAGCAGCAGATGCATTGCAGTGGCTGGTCGGCATTCTGCGCCAGCTGCAAGCATCCAGCAGCTTCCCAACAGCGCCTGCCACCGCCTGCATTCCACCCCTCCTTATCGCCCCGCCCCTGCCGCAGAGCGACGAGGGCGAGACCGTGCTGTACTGCTGCTACGTGCCCACCAACCATGTGTACGTGGGCGACATCTTCCTCCTGCCCGACCGAGAAATCATCCGCAACAACCTTTCAGGTGCAGGCGGGGCCAAAAGCTTGCTGGGTTGTCATGGCTGCTGCTCGGCACAGGCACACTAGTCATCTTGGTCCGTGGCAAGGGCTCTGCGCCTTTGCACCTAGTTGCAACCTACCAGGCTGCGGTGACGAGATGAACAGTACCTCTTTCCCTGGCTTGCCCTGCAGTGCGGGAAGGCCTGGAGATTGTGGTGTCCGTGGGCATGGCAGTGCCGTCCAAGATTGTGCAGTTACCCAAGCGGTAGCGACCGGCGGTACCGGCTGCAGCTGCCCAGTGCAGCCCTGTCGTCAAAGAGCCACCTTTTGAGCCTGAGAGAGTGCTAGAGGAGAGCATCAGCGAGTGCTACATTACATTTGTCACACATTTGATTTGTAATCACGTGAGAAATGACTGAAGATGCTAGATCGTTCTTGTGAAAGCGTACACCGAGGCGAGAAATGAATGAAATGGGAATGGCGGTCAATCGGCGCATAAGTAAAGCGGAGCATGAAGATGATACGTTTGGTCATGATGAGGAGGCAGCAGCGCCGGGTTCCCCACAGTATTCAGCGCATGACGGCTTGCTGGGAGCTGCTTGATGAAGATGTTGTTGGGCGCTCTGCTGGGGCCCAATCTGCTGAAAGCTGGTTCTCTACTGAGGGCCCATTTGTTGGCTGTGCTGACTGGGCCATCAGTTCAGGTCATAGTCCAGGTCCACCTGCCGCAGGTTGATGCGGCGGTCCTCAAACACGCGCAGCGTGGGCGCCAGGATGCGGTTGTACCTGCAGACAGGTGGTGGAAGAGATTGACGGTGTTGTGTGGCCGACACAGCACCAGAAACGCAACCAAGGTGTGGTTGCTAGCTTGACAGGGGAGTTGGGCTATTGTCAAGCACGACCTGTTTACACTCAACAGACTCAACAAACGCTGCTTCACATGTTGCACATGCACCGTGCTTTGCTGACCAAAGTGTAGCACCCACTCGAGTGAAGCCACCAGCTCACTCACCGATCAAAGTACAGCATCTGCTTGATGAGCAGGGCAAACTCGCGGGGGAAACGAATGCCATTGTTTTCGCCAACCCTGCAGGCAACCACAGTGGGACAAGTGTTGGCAGGTCGCGGCAGGGCGGGGGCAGGGCCATCGGAAGGGACAACCGGCGCAGACCAAACTCATGCCGTGCAACCTGCACCTGACGATAACCAGCAAGAAGCAGTATGCAACCGCATGGCCAAACCGCAAGCAACACCTAACATGTGGCGAATTATGGAGGCTTGTACACACCTGACCAGGTCCAGCAGGAAGCGGTTCACCGCCGCATCATCGGCCGACACACTGGCCGACACGCCGCCGCCCGCACCCGCCTGCGGCAATGACGTCAATGCCGCAGTTTTACTCAAACTGAGCCAGCTGTGGGGGTGGGCGGTAGTGCGTGGCAACCAGCTGCTGGTGCAAAGCGGCGCATGACAACAAAAGGCTTGGCTTGCAAGGCAAGCGGAGGACCAGCAAGTGCTGCTGCCCCGCGTGCTTGCCTGCACGATGAGCTCGGTGTCGATTGCCTGCAGGCTGTTGAACAGCTTCTCCAGGTCGGCGGCAAAGGCCTGCGTTTGGGACGGCAGAAGGCATCATTTCTCTCAACAGGCAACCGCAGTGCATGCTATAGTAGGCTGTAGAACAGCTTCTCCAGGTCGCGGCAAAGGCCTGTGGGGCCGCAATTGCAAGGAGCGGCAGCACCTGGTCAGCAGACGGCCAGAGCTGAGCCCCATGCCCTGTGACAGGCAAGCCACCTGGCAATGAACAGCAGGCCAACAACTAGAACACGTTTGAAGCAGCAGCAGCGCTCGCCTTGATGTTCACTTCCTGGCTGGTGGCGCCGATGGTCACCAGCGCCTTGGCCATCGTTTCGTAGTCGGCTGGGGAGAATGTTTGGCAGGGAGGAGTTGTTGTCAGGCACACTGAGGCAGGGAGGGGTTCAGCATTGAGCCCCGGCTATGCTGAGGCACCCCGAGCATGCAGAGCAGGGTGAGAATGTGCGGAGCAGTGCAGAGAAGATGTCGCCTCATATGCACAGCCCCAACCCCCCACAGTGCCCCCACAACGCCTGCTCACCAGTGCCGGTTGCCAGCAGCAGCGCCTCGACCGCCCGCCACGTGACCTGGCTGCAACATTGGGGCAGGAGGGACAGGAGGAAAGTACAGAGTTACAAACACAAGCTCGCCCTCTGCACGCCGCTGTGAGTGATTCGAGGCCCTGCCGCGTTCCCAGCGCACACAATTCCAATCCATGCCCCATCTGCCACCGACCTGATGCGCCCCACGATGCCGAAATCGATGAAGCCCACCCGCCCGTCCGGCAGCACCAGCAGGTTGCCGGCGTGCACGTCTGGGGAGGGCAGGAGCAGGGAGGTAGCTGGAAAAAACTGGTATGGCACCCTGTGAACGCAAGCGCGCATTCCGACAGGTGATGGTTTGGGGCAGCGGCAAGTAAAAACAGCAGCATCAGGGTGCCACCAGCATTCCAGCTATTCACCCAATGCATGGAGCCCCACAGTGTCTGGAGCCCCACAATCTGCATGCACGTCCCTGCAGCCCGCAGCTGCCCTCACCCGCATGGAAAGTCTCGCAGCCCACCACGGAGCCAAACCAGGTGTTGAGCGCATTGATCAGCACCAGCTCCGGCTCCACTGCAGCACAGTACAGGCGGGCAGCAGGGGCACAGTCAGCGTCGACACCATGCTTGCAACCCAGATGCGGAACTGCTGCCCGCTGCGTGACACGGCAGCAGACCCTCTCCAGTGCCCACTGCGTGACACGGCCGACGCTCGCCAGCTGCACAGCACCAGCAGCCCCTGGGGTGGTGCCAAATGCAATGCAATGCAATACACCCTGGGCCTCTGACCTGTGGTGATGCTGCGCACAGCGTCCAGGTCTGTGAGGGGCACGCCCCGCAGCCGGTCCATCACCATCACCCTGCGAGATGGGAAGAAGGGGGGCCATCGTAGCTTTTGTTGGCGCAGCATGATGGCGCCAGCTGAAGCGAATGCCATACATCACCCACGAGTCAGGCCCATGCAGGGCAATCAGGCAAGTAGAAGTTCACTTGGCCGCGGCGCCCATTGCTTGGAGGTGAATTGGCGGAGGACGGCGGGTGCAGGCGACGCAAGGGCCAACCACCAGAACACGGCATCATTACACTCCCAGCACGACCAACCATTGCACCCACCGCTTTGACGAGAACTGGCGGTTGACGGCGGGGCAGGCGAGCAAGAGCAATAATTCGCTTGGCAGAGGCACCTCACATCCAACACAGCAAACGGCACCCACCGCTTGGAGGAAAACTGGCGGTAGACGGAGGGGCAGGTGGCCACGCGGCGCAGGCCCGCGCGGTCCAGGTACGCCGAGAACTGGGCCAGGTGCTGGGCCTCCTTGGTGAAGTCAACCTCCTCCAGCATGGAGGTCCGAATATCGCCCACAATGGCTGCAAGCAGTGTGGGATCGCGAACAAAGAGTGGATTAGTGGATCAGGTGCTGCGCCTCCTTTTGGTGAAGTCAACCTCCTCCAGCTTGGAGGTGCGGATGTCGCCCACAATGGCTGCAAGGATCGCAAACAAAGAGTGGATTAGTGCGCCAGGTGCTGGGCTTCTTTTTGTGAAGTCAACCTCTTCGAGGCTGGAGGTGCGGATGTCGCCCACAATGGCTTCGTGGATTGTGGTATCGTGCGAATGCAAGGCTGATGAGCGCAGCAGCAAAGGGGGGCAGCTGGGAAGCATGGCCCAGAATGCGCCGCAGGGGGCGGCACAAGCTCTGGCCGCAGCGTGGCAACCGTACAAGGCTGCCGCTTGGCCGCCCATGCCGTTCAAGCCGGGTCTAGCTCCCATGCAGCAACGTCCCGCGCACCTGAGAGCGAGGTGCGGGCAAGGTCAGGGGACACCCACTCCAGCAGGCGGGAGGAGAGGTAGAGGAAGTTGAGGTCTGCGGGGCGGGGGTGGGACACAGGTAGTGCTAGGTCAGGGCCTGAGGGGCAAAGAGCAGGGCAGGGAGGGCAGCAGCAGGGAGGGAGAGCCATCTCGTGCCCATAGTGCGTGTGCCAGGCCACCCCTATCATTTGCATGCCCTCCCCACTCACCCGTAGTCAGCACATCCTCCACCCCCGGCTTCAGCACCTTGATCACCACCTCCTTGTTGCTGCCCCGCAGCACCGCCGCGTGCACCTGCACACCAATGGGCAGGGTGGGCAGAGCAGGGTGCATGAAGCAGTCACATCAGCGCGCAAGTGCAGGGGTGCGATGGTTTCGAGTTGCCGCTGCGTCGCATTGAGGCCCAATCTGCGCTCGGCATGCACAAGCGACGCAGCGGCCAGCAGTGCCGGTGCCACCAGCTGCTGCCGCAAGCGCGGGGGTTGCGAGCAGGCGTGATCAATCACCAGGCAGCAGCGGCTTGCCTGTGCGATGGATGCGGTGGCCAAGGGCACCGGGTCCACGCTCACAAACACATCCTCCAGCCCCAGCCCCAAGTCGCTCTCAATCGTCCGCCTGCAGGGCAGACTTGCAAAGCGGTAAGCACGAATGTTAGTGCTCTCCAAGGCCCCAGCCCCAAGTCGCCCTCAATCGTCCACCTGCAGAGGAGGAGTTGTTGCGAGGCGAGAATGGTGAGGAGCAGGCGCTGCTGCGCTGCGCTGGGTTGCACCACAGCAGCAGCAGTGTTCACGCCGGCAACAGCGCGGGCAGCCGCCATCTGCCAACAAGACATTGCTGCAGGCTCACCAGCACCCTTCAGCTTGCAACCTAGCTAAGGCAACCCAGCCCGCACCTGATCACTCAATAGGGCACCGGCTCCGCGGCGTCCAGGCATTGGTTACGCGCTCACCAACGGCCTCACAAACAGCCCTTCAGGCACAGTCCGCACCTGATGATTTCAAAGGGCACCGGCTCTGTGGAGTCCAGGCACTTTTGGAACTCGAGAACATACTCCTCCGGGAACAGGGTGGGCGAGGAGGCAATGAACTGGCCCAGCTTGATGTAGCTGTGGGGGCAGGGCAGGGGCAAGGGTGGTGAGGGAAGTGAGGCTGAGGCTGAGAGGGCGCAAGGCAGCGAAGGGCGGTTGGGCGGGCGGTTGGCGGCAACCACCCGCTGCCTGCTGCGAATCTTCAGTCACAGCAGCCACCCTCCCCAGGAGCGACCTTCCCCCCAATCCCTGTGCTTACGTGGCACCCAGTCGCTCAAACAGCTTGCGTAGCACGACAGGCGGCGCCTCGGGCGGCTGCCCCGCCTGCAGCCGTTGCGCCTGGTCGCGCGCCACCGACAGCAGGGCGGCGGCTGCCTGTGCGCTGCGGGTGATGCCGCGCGGCCCCGTGGCCAGCGCAATCTGCGCAGCCTCGCGCAGCAGCTCCTGCAGGTCGGCCAGGCGGCGCTGCAGCTGCGCCGCGTCCTGGGCGGCGGCGGCGGCAGAGGCGCCAAAGTTGCCGCTGCCGCCAGTGGGGCCGCTGCCGCTGCTGCCGGTCTGACCGTACTGCGCTGCCCCAGTGGTAGCGCGGCAGACAACGCGCTGGGGCTGGGCACGGCTGGAGGGGCCGCGAGCGGCCGCCGTCGACGCTGCAGCGGGCCTGGCCAGCGCCCGCCCACTCAAGGATGCGCTAATGGCTTGCATGTTGGCCTGGTGCAACCGCTTAGCGCTCCAAGTGGCAGGGCGAGCAGCAGAGTCTGTGCCGCTCGCTGAGCCGCTCTGCGGGCTTCACCTGCCTCAAAGCGCACGCAGATCAATGCACAGGCGACAATGATCGTGCAAAGGCGAGGCCTGCAAGGCCCTCTCATGCGCGGCGCCAGCGGGGACGGCGGCGAGTGGGCACCTAGCCTTGGATGGCTCCCTGCCCTTCCCAGCATCTCTGCATCGAGAGCCACACCCCACCATGAGCGAGCAGGACCTGTTTGCCATCGAAACAGCGGCGGAGGTGCAGGAGACGGCCGCCCACTTTGATGCCCTGCACCACACCGAGGAGGAGCTGCCTGGCTCTTTCGCCGCCAAGGCAGCCATTGGCGATGGCCCCAGTGGCAGTGGTGGGAGCGGCAGCAGGTCCGCCGGCGGCGGCGCCAGCGGCGCCGACGAGGCAGCAGCCATGCAGCCGCCGCCCACACGCCCGCCCGCCAAAGCTGAAGGGCCGGTGCCCCCAGGCAGCCCTCTGAACCCAGGAGTTAGGCCGGTGCGTAGCAGCAGCACCTGCACTCAGCTGTTGCTGTGCACTGTCCTCCTCACCTCCCGCCGAGCGGAATGCGACAAGGCTTGCTTCTGCCTGCACTGCAACCCGCACCAGACTCTGCTTGTTTGTTGCCCTGCCTCACAGGATGCCAGGCAGTCCCAGACCAAGAGCCAGGTGCCGGGAGAGCCAGTCAAACTGGACAGCAAGGTAAGGCTTCTGGGAACTGATGGCAATTGCCGGGTCGGAAGTTTCGGTTGCACCAAGCTGGGAGCGTGTCGCATCAGGTGTCAAGTCACAGCGTGATGCTACGGCTGTGACAAATGGTCTCTCTTTGAGACAAGCGCCTGCCGATCGATCAGATTTACTGTGCCTGCCGCAGGCGCTGGATGTGGGGGGGGACCTGCTGCAGTCGTTTGCGCCCATCAAAGCCATCCACGAGCACGTCTGCGCCTGGCACTTTTATGCCAGTGAGTGTTGGAGCATGTCGCCATGTCCTTGGCACTTGCATGGCGGTGACAATGGCTGCAACAAGCAAATCCCAATGAGCATACGCAAGGTGCCCATGCAAGGCTTCC
>VFQO010046319.1_pt1 | contig 11337 bp, 11 predicted proteins | sample 3512331 | NCBI WGS metagenome assembly VFQO01 (sample SAMN10412371, study PRJNA504923) | tailings metagenome | isolation source: Replicate 3 from Balatoc abandoned mine | place: Philippines: Itogon, Benguet | collected 2017-08-28 | reverse complement strand
GGCGTGCTGGCCTCGCTGCGCGAGAAGCGCAACACGCCGGTGCTGATGCTCACCGCGCGCGACCTGGTGGAAGACCGGGTGCGTGGCCTGCAGGCCGGGGCCGACGACTACCTCGTGAAGCCCTTCGCGTTCTCCGAACTGCTGGCCCGCGTGGCCGCGCTGCTGCGCCGCGGGCCGGCGCACAGCGAATCGACCAACGCCAAGCTCACCGTCAACAACCTCGAGATGGACTTGCTCGGCCGCAAGGCCTGGCGCGATGGCCAGCGCCTGGAACTCACCGCGAAAGAGTTCGCGCTGCTGGCACTGCTGGCGCGCCGCAAGGGCCAGATCCTGTCCCGCACCACGCTCGCGGAGCAGGTGTGGGACATGAACTTCGATTCCGACACCAACGTGGTCGAGGTGGCGATTCGCCGCCTGCGGGCCAAGATGGACGACCCGTTCCGCCCGAAGCTGCTGCACAACGTGCGCGGCATGGGCTACGTGCTGGAGGACCGCACTTGAACACCCAGGCGTTGGCCGCAGCCACCACCGACCTCAAGGTCGAACCCACGCCGTGCTCCTACTCGATCGGCAAGCGCCTGTCGCTGCTGCTCGCGCTGCAGACCATCATCGGCCTGGGCGTGCTGCTGGCCAGCATCTATGGCGTCACGCACATGCTGTTCGTGTCAAAACAGGATGAGCACCTGCGCGGGTATTCGGCGGTGCTGGCCGAGGTGATGCGCGAGGCCGATGCCAAGGGCGGCGAGGCCGAGATGGCGAACAAGCTGGCCTGGCTGGGTGAACGCCAACCCGGCACCTTCGTGCAGGTGCTGCGGGCCGACGGCAGCGAGTTCTACCGCGACGCCTCGCCCACCTTCGATCCGCAGAACGCACCTTCGCGCGAGCGCCGGTTCGAGATTGCCCGGGCCGATGGCGGTGCGCCGATGCAAGGGCGGGTGGTCCTGGATTGCACCAGCGACGCGCAACACGGCCAGCGCATGGCGCTGCTGCTGGTGTTTGCCACGCTGGCGGGTGGCGCCTTCGTGGCCTGGGCCACCTTCTGGCGCGTGCGCTGCAGCCTGCGGCCACTCCTCGATCTGGCGGCGCAGACGCGCGCGGTGGACGTGCGCCGGCTCGACCAGCGCCTGGAGCTGCCCGAACGGATCGAGGAACTGCAGCCGCTGGTGCAGCAGTTCAACGGCCTGATGCAACGTGTGGAACGCACCTATGTGCAGCTCGAAGGTTTCAACGCCGATGTGGCGCACGAACTGCGCACGCCGCTGGCCAACCTGATCGGCCAGACCGAGGTGGCGCTGAGCCGCGAGCGCAGCACCGCCGAACTGGAAGACGTGCTGGTCTCCAACCTGGAAGAGCTGCAGCGCATGGCCGGCATCGTCAATGACATGCTGTTCCTGGCGCAGGCCGACCGCGGCGTGAAAGCGCGCCGCGGTGCACCGGTGAGCCTGGCCGAGCTGGTGCGCCAGGTGGTGGAGTTCCACGAAGCACCGATGGAGGAAGCCGGCCTGGGCATCGACATCGAAGGCGACGCCAGCCTGTCCATCGACGAGCCGCTGTGCAAGCGCGCCATTTCCAACCTGCTGGGCAACGCCATCCGCTACGCCGAAAAGGGTTCGCGCCTGTGCGTGCGCATCCTGCCTGAGGGCGAACAAGGCGTGCGCTTGTGGGTGGAGAACGTGGGCCCGGCGATTGCACCCGAACACCTGCCGCGCATGTTCGACCGCTTCTTCCGTGCCGACGCGTCGCGCTGCGAGATGGAAAAACCGCACCACGGACTTGGCCTGTCGATCGTGGCGGCCATCGCGCGCATGCACGACGGCTTTGCGGTGGCCGAATCCGGCGCGGGGCGCACCCGCGTGGGCTTCAGTCTGACTTGAGCCGCACTGCGCGCGTCAAGCCGGCAGAAACAACTCCTGCAGGTCGCTGAGGAAGTCAAAGCCGCGCTCGCTGGGGCGCACCCAGCCGCCGTCGCGCTCGATCAGGCCCTTGGTTTCGGCCTCGCGCAGTGATTCGTCGATGCTGGACAGTGGCAGGCCGGTGCAGGCCATGAAGTCGGCCAGGGCGAAGCCCTCGCGCAGGCGCAACGCGTTGAGCATGTACTCGAACGGCAGTTGCCCGCGCGGCACCTCGTCCATGCTGGCCACGGCGTCACCAGCCAATGCGCGCTCCATGTACAGGCGCGGCTCGCGCACACGCACCGTGCGCGCCACGCGGTGCGCAAAGCTGAGCTTGCCGTGTGCACCGGCGCCAATGCCCAGGTAATCGCCAAAGCGCCAGTAGTTCAGGTTGTGCCGGCAAGCGTGGCCGGGCCGCGCGTAGGCCGAAACCTCGTAACGCTGCAAGCCCGCTTCGCCGGTGAGCGCGGTGATGCGGTCGAGCATCTCGTAGGCCTCGTCGTCGCCGGGCAGCACGGGCGGGTACTTGGCGAACAGGGTGTTGGGCTCGAGCGTGAGGTGATAGACCGACAGATGGGGTGGCGCGTAGGACAGCGCGGTGCGCAGGTCGCTCTCCAGCATCGCGAGCGTCTGGCCTGGCAAGGCGTACATCAGGTCGAGGTTGAAGGTGCGGAACACCTGCGCGGCTTCGTCGAGCGCGGCGCGCGCCTGGCGGCCGTCGTGCACGCGGCCTAGGGCCTTGAGGTGGGCGTCGTCGAAGCTCTGCACACCGATCGACAGGCGCGTGACGCCGGCGTCGCGAAAGGCGCGGAAGCGGTCCTTCTCGAAGGTGCCGGGGTTGGCCTCCAGCGTGATCTCAGCGTCCGGCTCCAGCGGCAGGCGCGCGCGTACGTCGCCCAGCAAACGGTCGATGGCCTCGGGCGAGAACAGGCTGGGCGTGCCGCCGCCGATGAACACGCTGACCACGGGCCGGCCCCACACCAGCGGCAGCGAGGCTTCGAGGTCGGCGCGCAGCGCATCGAGGTAGCGCGCCTCGGGCATGGGGTCACCGGGCGCAGCGGTGGCGCTCCACTCGTGCGAGTTGAAATCGCAGTAGGGGCACTTCTTCAGGCACCAGGGCAGGTGGATGTACAGCGACAGCGGCGGCAGGGACGTCAACTGCAGCGTGCCCGGGCGCATCCAGTGGCGCGGGTCGCGCGAGGCGGCGGTCTCGTTCATGGCGCGGGGGCGAACCAGCGCTCGCGCATGAGCGCAAGCATGGCGCGCGCGGCCTGGCCGCGGTGGCTGTGGTGGTTCTTCACCACCGGGTCGAGTTGGGCAAAGGTCTGGCCCAGTGCGGGGATGAACATCACAGGATCGAACCCAAAGCCATGCGTGCCGATGCGTTCGTGCGTGATCAGGCCGGGCGCACGCCCGGTGGCCACCAGCGGCTCGGGGTCGTCGGCGTGGCGCAGCGCCACCAGGGTGCTCACCAGCGCGGCGCGGCGGTCGCTCACGTCGCGCATCTGGTCGAGCAACGCGGTCACGTTGTGATCGTCGCCCTTGGGCAGGCCGTGCTGCGTGGCGTAGTAGGCGGTGTCCACGCCGGGCAGGCCGCCGAAGGCCTCCACACACAGGCCGGCGTCGTCGGCCAACGCGGGCAGGCCGCTGATGCGCGCGGCGTGACGCGCCTTGGCCAGCGCGTTCTCGATGAAGGTGCGGTGGGGCTCGGGCGCTTCGGGGATGCCCAGTTCCGACTGGCGCACAAGCTGCACCCCGAGCGGCGCGAACAAGGCCTGCAACTCGGCGAGCTTGCCCGCGTTGTTCGACGCCAGAACCAGCTTCATACGCCCAGCGATGCCTTCTGCAGCGCCACCAGTTCGCCGATGCCCTTCTCGGCCAGTGCGAGCAGGGCATCCATTTCGCGACGCGTGAAGGCCACGCCCTCGGCCGTGCCCTGCACCTCGACGTAGTGGCCGGCACCGGTCATCACCACGTTCATGTCGGTGTCGCAGGCCGAGTCTTCCACGTACTCCAGGTCGAGCAGCGGCGCGCCGCCGAGGATGCCGACGGAGATGGCGGCCACGTGGTCGCGAATGGGCGAGGCGGTGAGCTTGCCGTCCGCAATCAGGCGATTCACCGCGTCCTGCGCCGCCACGAAGGCACCGGTGATGCTGGCTGTGCGCGTGCCGCCGTCGGCCTGGATCACGTCGCAGTCGAGGGAGATGGTGCGCTCGCCCAGTGCCTTCAGATCGAACACCGCGCGCAGCGATCGGCCGATCAGGCGCTGGATCTCCTGCGTGCGCCCGCTCTGCTTGCCTTTGGCGGCCTCGCGGTCGCTGCGCGTGTGGGTGGCGCGCGGCAGCATGCCGTATTCGGCCGTCACCCAGCCTTCGCCGCTGCCGCGCTTGTGCGGCGGCACCTTCTCTTCGACCGACGCGGTGCACAGCACCTTGGTGTGGCCGAACTCGATGAGCACGGAACCTTCGGCGTGCATGGTGTAGCCGCGGGTGATGCGCACCGGGCGCAAGGCATCGGCGGCCCGTTGGCCGGGTCGGGAAACAACCGTCATGGGGAAAACCTTGGGGGAGAAGCCGAAGACTCAGGAGTTGCGCGCCGCGGCGGTGCGCTGGATCGCGGCGTTGATCTCGGCGATCGAGCGCTCGATGGCGGCGTCGTCCAGGTCTTCGATGGTGGGGTCGGGCACGCCCGACTGGATGGTGGAGGCGAACACGCCTTCTTCGATGTCGTCGGTGGACACGCGCGTGGTCTGGTACTCGTCGGCGGTTTCCCACTCCATGGCGAGTACGGTCACGTTGTCGCAACGTGCACCGCCGCGGCGCAACGCCGTTTCCACCAGCTCGGGAATGGCCTGCTCCAGCGGGCGCGTGGACAGCTCGTGAACGATCTCGTCGTCCTCGACCGTGCCCCACAAACCGTCGGAGCACAGCAGCACGCGGTCGCCCTGCACGAGCTGCACCGGGCCGGAGAGGTCGTACACCGGTTTGGCGGGCGAGCCCAGGCAGGTGAACAGGATGTTGCGGTTGATGTGCTCGGTCGCGCGGCCCAGGTGGGCCTGCTGCTCCATGTAGGAATGGTCGCGCGTGCGCGTCAGGAGCTGACCATCGCGCACGATGTAAAGGCGCGAATCGCCACAGTGCACCCAATGGATGTGCCCGCGCTCCATGATCCCGGCCACCAGCGTCGTGCGCGGCGTGTCGAGCATGCCCTTCTCGGCGGCATAGCGAATGATCTGGTGATGGGCCGCCATCAGCGCGCTGGAGAGGAACTCGGGCACCTCCCGCACTGTTGGGTTGGCCGCCTTCTGAAAATAGGCCGACAACGTCTGCAGCGCCAGCTGCGCCGCCATGGCGCCTTCAGGGTGCCCCCCCATGCCGTCGGCCAGCACGAACAGACCGGACTCGCGCGTGTACGCGTAGCCCATGCGGTCCTCGTTCCGCTCACGGCCTCCCTGGCGGCTGATCTGGTAGACCGAGAACTTCATCGGAACTTGGTACCGACGTCGGTGGACTTGCGCAGCAGCGACTTCTGCTTGTCAGACACGATGTTGTCGAACTGCAGGCGCATTTTCTCGGCCACGGTGAGCTTGGTGTAGCTGCGCTCGGTTTCGCGGCTGAGCTCTTTCTGCAGCGCGAAGACCGACTGCGGGCGCGAGAGCGGGTCGAGCGACATGCACCATTCGACCACCTCGATGAGGTTGTCGGAGTACACGCCGCGCAGGCGCGACAGCGCCAGCGACAGGCGGTCCTTTTCGAGGCGCTGCGGCGCGTCGTTGGGCGGATAGCCCTGCATGCTGGCGTAGATGCAGGCGCCGATGGCGTAGATGTCGGTCCACGGGCCCATGGACGAGTCGCGCCGGTACATCTCGGGCGCGGCGAAGCCGGGCGTGTACATCGGGCGGATGAAGTTGCCTTCCTTGCTCAGCACCTCGCGCGCGGCACCGAAGTCAATCAGCACGGCGCGGTTGTCATCGGTGATGAAGATGTTGGCCGGCTTGATGTCCAGGTGCAGCATCTTGTGCTGGTGCACGATGCGCAGGCCGCGCAACACCTCGTCGTAAAGCGAACGGATGGTCGATTCGCGGAACACCTTCTGCTTCTTCAGTTCGCGCGCGGTGATGATGAACTCCTGCAGGGACGAGCCCTCCAGGTAGTTCATGACCATGTAGACCGTCTCGTTCTCGCGGAAGAAATTGAGCACGCTCACCACCGACTGGTGGGAGATCTGCGCGAGCGCCCGGCCCTCTTCAAAGAAACTCTTGAGGCCGAGACGGTAGAGGGAAAGTTTTTCGGGCTGCACCTGAGGCAGCAGCTCGCCGGGCGCACGCGAAGCCAGCGACGAGGGCAGGTACTCCTTGACGGCGACCTGCTGGCCCTCGGTGTCGACGGCAAGATAAACCACGCCGAAACCACCCGCCGCGAGCTTGCGAACGATGCGATAACCACCGATCACGGTGTCGGGCGGCAAGGGTGCGGGTTTGACCTTTGACATAATTCGATCGGCTTCCGAAACGCCCCGTTTTGGACCACCACCACCGACCGGCCCAGAGCGATGGCAGTTTACAGCATGACCGGATACGCCACCGCCCAGCAGAGCGGCGCAGCAACGCCGGCCGCCAGCGATTCGGGGCCGTCCGTCGGGGTTGAAATCCGCTCGGTCAACAGCCGTTTCCTCGACCTCGCGCTCAAGCTCCCGGAGGAATTGCGTGCCACCGAGCCCGCCTTGCGCGAACTGCTCACCCAGGCGCTCAAACGCGGCAAGGTCGAGGTGCGGGCCTGGTTCGAGAATCGGCAGGATTCGACATCACGTGCCCCCTCGAGTGCTGAATTGCAGCGCCTGCTCGCCACCCAGGATGCGATCCGGGCCTGGTTGCCCCAAGCGCCAGCGCTGACAGTGGCGGATGTGATGGAACTCACGACACGTCAGGCGCGCTTACCCGATGACGCTCATGACCGCGTGACCGAGTTGACGCGCCACGTGATCGACCAATTGATCGAGGCTCGGGCACGCGAAGGTGCGCGCCTGTCCGCCACACTCAGCGATCGGGTTGCGCAATTGCGCGCCCTGGCCGCCGCGGCCGCGCCGTTGATTCCCCAGCTCGTCGCCCAGCAGCGGCAGCGCTTCCTCGATCGCTGGAACGAAGCCCTCGGCGCCGACAACAACGGCGCCATCGCCACCAGCGACGCAGCGCGCGATCGCGCGTTGGCCGAGGCCACCGCGTTCGCGATCCGCATCGACGTGGCCGAGGAGCTAACCCGGCTGGCCTCACACCTGGATGAAATCGACCGCTTGCTTGCGCGCGGCGGCGAGGTCGGCAAACGGCTGGACTTCCTGATTCAGGAATTGCACCGTGAAGCCAACACATTGGGCTCCAAATCGTCCAGCCTGGAGCTCACGCGCATTTCGGTCGACATGAAGGTGCTGATCGAGCAGATGCGTGAACAGGTCCAGAACCTTGAATGAACCACTGATGGACTACCCCGGCAACCTGTTCGTCGTCGCCGCCCCCAGTGGGGCAGGCAAATCCAGTCTCGTGAAAGCGCTGATGGAGCTCGACGCCCGAGTGCAGCCCTCCGTGTCACACACCACGCGCGCACCGCGCGGGCAAGAAGTGCACGGGCGCGAGTATTACTTCGTAAGCCAGGACACCTTCGACCAGATGGTGCTGCAAGGCGCCTTTGTGGAATGGGCGCAGGTGCACGGCAACCGCTACGGCACCTCGAAGCAGGCACTGGAGCAGCGCATCAAGCAAGGTGCCGACGTGGTACTGGAAATTGATTACCAGGGCGCGATCCAGGTCAAGCGCATCTTTCCCAACGCGGTGCTGATCTTCATCCTGCCGCCCAGTTGGGAGGAGCTTCGTTCGCGCCTGGAACGCCGTGCAGAGGACAGCGCGGAAGTGATCGAGGTTCGGCTCAGGAACGCGGCCACCGAAATGGTCCATGCCCGCGACTTCGACTTCGTTATAATCAATGAACTTTTTGAACGAGCCTTATTCGACCTGAAAGCCATCGTTCATGCGCAGCGCCTCAAATACGTGGCCCAGCGCAACGCCCGCAGCGACACCTTCCGGGCGCTCAACATCACCTGATTCTCTGGAGCCCCGCATGGCACGCATCACCGTCGAAGACTGCCTGGAAAAGATCCCCAACCGCTTCCAGCTCGTGTTGGCCGCCACCTACCGCGCACGAATGCTCAGCCAGGGCCACGCGCCCAAGATCGAAAGCAAGAACAAACCTGGCGTGACCGCGCTGCGCGAAATCGCTGAAGGCAAGGTTGGCCTGGAGATGCTCAAGAAGGTCCCGGTCTGACCCAGGACCACCCTGTAGAGAAGGCACCGAGGGGTGCCTTCTCTGTTTTCGAACCCGGGCATTCCTGCGATGAGCCAAAGGCCTGGATGCACCGCCGAAGGCGTGCCCGCCCCCATCGCGCTACAGTTGCGCGATGATGTCCACGACCGAAGGCTCTGTGGCCACCCCAGTGCAAGGCGCGGCCAGTGCGGCCGCGAGCGCGGCTGCCGCCAGCTTTGCGGCGCTGCTGGGCAAGCTCGACTACCTGAGCACCACCGATACCGAGAGCATCCGCCAGGCCTACCGTTTTGCCGATGAAGCCCACCTGGGCCAGCTGCGCAAGAACGGTGACCCCTACATCACCCACCCCATCGCCGTGGCGGCGCAATGCGCCGAGTGGAAGCTGGATGCCCAGGCGCTCATGGCCGCGCTGATGCACGACGCGATCGAGGATTGCGGAGTGACCAAGCAGGAACTGGTGGAGCGTTTCGGCGCGCCAGTGGCCGAACTGGTCGACGGCCTTACCAAACTGGAGCGGCTGGAATTCTCCTCGCGCGAGCAGAACCAGGCCGAGTCCTTCCGCAAGATGCTGCTGGCCATGGCCAAGGACGTGCGGGTCATCCTGATCAAGCTGGCAGACCGCACCCACAACATGCGGACCATGGGCGACATGCCCCGTGACAAGTGGCAGCGCATCAGCACCGAAACGCTGGAGATCTATGCCCCGATTGCCCACCGGCTGGGGCTGAATTTCACCTACCGCGAGCTGCAGGACCTGTCCTTCCGGTTCCTGTACCCCTGGCGCTATCAGGTGCTGGCCAAGGCGCTGGAGCGCGCCCGCAGCCGGCGTAGGGACCTCATCGCCCGCGTGCAGCGCGAGGTAGAGGAAGTCTTCGCACGCCATGGCATGTCCGTGCGCATCCTGGGCCGGGAGAAGACGCTCTACTCGGTCTATCGCAAGATGGACAGCAAGCACCTGTCGTTCGCCCAGGTCACCGACATCTACGGTTTTCGTATCGTCGTGCCGGAATTGGCCGACTGCTACACCGCCCTCGGCCTGCTGCACCAGCTCTACAAACCGCTGCCGGGCAAATTCCGCGACTACGTCGCCATTCCCAAACTCAACGGCTACCAGTCGCTGCACACCACACTGGTGGGTCCGGTCGGCACCAGCATCGAGTTCCAGCTGCGCACGCACAGCATGGATGTCGTCGCCGAATCCGGCGTGGCTGCGCATTGGCTGTACAAGGCCAACGAGCCCGGCAGTGACACGTCCCAGCGCCTGGGCACGCAATGGCTGCAATCGCTGCTCGACATCCAGCAGGAAACGCACGACGCCAGCGAGTTCTGGGACCACATCAAGATCGATCTCTTTCCCGATGCGGTCTATGTATTCACGCCCAAGAGCAAGATTCTGGCGCTACCGCGCGGCGCGACGTTGGTCGACTTCGCCTACGCCATCCATAGCGACGTGGGCCACCGTGCGGTGGGAGGGCGAATCAACGGTGAGCAGCGACCACTGCGCTCCGAGTTGTCCAACGGCGACGTGGTGGAGGTCATCACCGACGACAAGGCCGAACCCAACCCGGCCTGGTTGTCATTCGTGAAAACCGGGCGGGCACGCTCGAAGATCCGGCACCACCTCAAGGCAGTCGCGCAGGAAAAATCCCTTGAGCTCGGCGAGCGCATGCTGCGCCAGGCCTTGCGCTCGGAAGGCATCGCACAACTCCCGGAAGAGGACGGCGAACTGGCCCCCGTGTGGGACAAGCTGCTGCGTTTCACAGGCAACAAAAACCGGGCGGAGTTGTTGTCGGACATCGGTATGGGCAAACGCATTGCCAACATGGTGGGCAAGAAGCTCTCCGTGTTGTTGGCCGAGACCGGCCTCAAGCCCGATGCCTTGTTGATCAGCAAGGAGCGCTACGGCTCGGGGCGGGAAGAGTCGGCTGCGCAAGGGGTGATCACGCTTGACGGCAGTGAGGGGCTGTCGGTGCAGTACGCCCCATGTTGCAAGCCCATCCCTGGGGATCGTATCGTGGGCTACCTGGGGCGCGGGGAGGCGCTGGTGGTGCATGCAGAAGACTGCCCGACCGCACGCCGCCTTCAGGGCCGTGATGCCGAACGGTTCATCGAGGTCGAGTGGGCTGACGAGCCGGTTCGCGCCTTCGACACCACCGTGCTGGTGACTGTGACCAATGGCAAAGGCGTATTGGCGCGGGTGGCGTCGTCGATTGCATCGGCCGAAGCCGACATCACCCACGTTGACATGGGTGATGAGCCAGCCCAGACCGCGACCGACATCCGGTTTTCGGTCTCGGTACGAGACCGTCAGCATCTCGCTGACGTGCTGCGCAGCCTCAAGAGAACGCCCTCGGTGCTCAAGGCGCAGCGCTACAAGGCCTTGCCAAAGACCTGATCAGGCTGCCGGTTCCGGATAGCTTACCGACAGAATCTCGAGTTCTTGCGTGCCCCCAGGCACAGCCAGCGTCACCACATCACCCACCCGAGCCTTGAGCAAGGCGCGCGCTACCGGCGCGACCCAGCTCACCTGACCCTGGGTGCTGTCGGCTTCGTCGGTCCCCATGATGGTGATGGTCACCTCCTGACTCTCACCGTCCATGTAGCTGACCGTTGCGCCGAAGAACACCTGGTCGCTGCCATGGTGCACGGAAGGATCGACAACCTCGGCAATCTCCAATCGCTTGGTCAGGAAGCGGATCCGTCGATCAATCTCGCGCAAGCGCTTCTTGCCGTAGAGATAGTCACCGTTCTCGGAGCGGTCCCCGTTCTTCGCAGCCCAATGCACCGCCTCGACCACTTTGGGCCGCTCGTCATCCATCAAAGACAACAGCTCACGACGCAGTCGGTCATAGCCAGCACGCGTGATGTAGTTCTTGCCGCCAGGCAGGGACACGGAGACCCCTTCAGGATCGTCGTCGCTGGCGTCTGTCTCGCGGGTAAATGCCTTGCTCATGAAGCATCGAACGCAAAAAGAAAAAAGCCTGCAGTGCGTTGGCACTGCAGGCTTTTCATTATGGTGCGGCTGGCAGGATTCGAACCCACGACCCCTTGGTTCGTAGCCAAGTACTCTATCCAACTGAGCTACAGCCGCGAAGCCTCGCAGTATAGCAGGCTTTTTTGGTAGGCCGTGTTGG
>VFQO010002441.1_pt1 | contig 11353 bp, 9 predicted proteins | sample 3512331 | NCBI WGS metagenome assembly VFQO01 (sample SAMN10412371, study PRJNA504923) | tailings metagenome | isolation source: Replicate 3 from Balatoc abandoned mine | place: Philippines: Itogon, Benguet | collected 2017-08-28 | reverse complement strand
GGGCCTTCATCGCGCGCCACGGTTCGTGGAACCGCAAGCCGCCTTCGGGCTATGATGTGGTTTATGTCGGCTTCGACAAGCGCGGCAATCCGACCGGCAAGCCCGTTCCGGTGCTGACCGGCTTCCTCAAGAGCGACGGCACCACCCGCGGCCGGCCCACCTGGGTCGAATGGGCGGGTGACGGGGCGCTGCTGGTGTCCGACGATACCGCCGGCATCATCTGGCGCGTGCGTTCGCCCTCGGCCTCGCCTGCGCCCGGCATTGCTCCGCTCAAGAGCGAGAAATTGCCGCGGTTGCGCGAGCTGCGCGATCCGCGCGCGACCTTCGAGGAAGATTACCTGCGCAAGAGCGCGGGGTCGATCAACTAGAGCCTGATACCTGCTCGCCCGGCGAGTTCGGTGGCGAATTGCAGCGCGGTGCGGCCGGAACGGTTCCCGCGCTGGATGGCATAGGCCATGGCCTCCTCGGCATCGAAGGCGAGGCCGAGCGGCGCGGTGTAGCCCTCCAGAATGGCGAGATAGGTGGCCTTGTCCGCCGGATGGAAGCCCAGCGTCAGCCCGAAACGATCGGCCAGCGCCAGCGCATCGTCACGCTCGTCACGTTCGTGGAGCGCGGTGGAGGTGTCCTCGCGCTCCACGATCGAGCGGCGGTTGGCGGTCACCACGATGCGGACATGCGCCGGGCGCGGGGCAACCCCGCCGTCGAGCAGGCTGCGCAGCGCGAGCATCTCTGCCCGCCCGTCCGCGCCGAAGCCGAGATCGTCGATGAACAGCAGGAAGGCGCGCTTCTGCCCGGCCAGTTCCGCGATCAGGGCGGGAAAGCTGGGCAGACTGCCGGGCGCCAGCTGCACGAGAGCGAGATCGTTCGTCTCCTTCTGCACATCGGCCACCGCCGCGCGCACCAGCGCTGATTTGCCCATGCCGCGCGCACCCCACAGCAGCGCGTCATGCGCCGCCGCGCCAGCGGCGAGGCGGGCACACAAGTCGCGCAGCGCAACTTTCTGGGCTTCGATCCCGATCAGAGTATCCAGCGGCAAGGCATCGATCACCGGCACCGCCCGCGCCCGCTCACCCTCCCACACATAGGCAGGGTGCGCGAGCCAGTCGGTCGGCGGCGGCGGGGCTGGCGCCATCCGCTCGAGCGCGGCAGCGATCCGCTCCAGCGCCTTGTCGTCCATCTCAGCCCACCAGCGCTTCGGCGGGCAGGGCATAGAGCAGATCCGCCCCCGCGGTCGCCCCCGCCTTGAGACCCGCGGCCTCCGGCACGATCCGGTCGAGGAAGAAGCGCACCGTCACCGGCTTGGTTGCGGCGAGTTCGGGCGCCGCCCCTGCCGCCACGGCTGCGGCCTGCTTCATCAGCTGCCAGCCAGCGACGCAGACCGCGGCCATGGTGCAGAACGGCACGCTGCCCGCGAGGCGATCATCGAGGCTCGCCTCATCGCGCATCCAGCGGGCGATCCCCGCGCAGTCCTGCGCCAGCGCGGCCAGCGCCGGTTCGGCGGCGGCTTCGTGTGCAATCGTCCCGAACAGCGTCACCATCGCCTCGCCGCCCTCAAGCCCGAGCTTGCGGGTGACGAGGTCGGCGGCCTGAATCCCGTTGGTGCCTTCGTAGATCGGGGCGATGCGCGAATCGCGCCAGTGCTGGGCGGCGCCGGTTTCCTCGACAAAACCCATGCCGCCATGGATCTGGATACCAAGCCCGGCAACTTCGACGCCGATATCCGTGCCCCAGGCCTTGATCAGCGGGACGACGATCTCGGCCCGGGCCTTCGCCGCTTCGTCGCCCAGATTGCCGCGATCGACCTGCCCCGCGCAGTAATAGAGCAGCGCGCGCACGCCTTCGGTCAGCGCCTTCATGCGCAGGATCATGCGGCGCACGTCGGGATGCTCGATGATCGCCACGGGAGTCTTGTCGGGCGACCCGGCGCGGGCCGATTGCACCCGATCCCGCGCATAGGCGAGCGCCTGCTGCGTCGCCCGCTCCCCGATCTGCACGCCCTGGTTGCCGACATTGATCCGCGCATTGTTCATCATCGTGAACATCGCCGCGAGGCCCTTGTTGGGGGCGCCGACCAGTTCCCCGATGCATTCGCCATTGTCGCCATAGCTCATCACGCAGGTCGGAGAGGCATTGATGCCGAGCTTGTGTTCGAGGCTGACGCAGCGCAGATCGTTCTTCAGGCCGAGCGTTCCGTCGGCGTTGACGTGATACTTGGGCACCACGAACAGCGAGATACCGCGCGAACCTTCCGGCGCACCCGGCAGGCGGGCGAGGACGAGGTGGATGATGTTTTCGGCCAGATCGTGTTCGCCCCAGGTGATGTAGATTTTCTGACCGTTAATCAGATACTTGCCTGCATGAGGGCCGGTTTCGATCGGGGTCGCGGTGGAACGCAGCGCGCCGACGTCGCTGCCTGCCGCAGGCTCGGTGAGGTTCATCGTGCCCGACCATTGCCCGCTCACCAGCCTGGGCAGATACATCGCCTGCTGGGCAGGGGAGCCGTGATGCTCCAGCGCCTCGATCGCGCCGACGCTCAGCATCGGCAGCAGGGTGAAGGCCATGTTCGCCGCGCCGAGGTTCTCCAGCACGTTGCAGGCGAGGATGAAGGGCAGCCCCTGCCCGCCATGGGCAGCCGGCGAGGCAATCGCGTTCCAGCCCTGCTCGACATAGGCCTTGTACGCGGCCTCGAACCCTTCGGGCAAGTGCACCACACCGTTCTCCAGCTTCGCGCCTTCGAGGTCGCCCTTGCGGTTGAGCGGCGCGAATTCGCCCGCCGCGAACTGTCCCACGCCTTCGACGATGGCCTCGACCAGGTCGGGCTCGGCATGGGCGAAGCGCTCGGTCTGCGCGAGCTCGTCGATCCTGGCATTAACGCGGATGGCGAGCAGCTGGTCGGCGGTCGGCGGGGTAAAGGGGGTCACTTCGGGGGCGTCCTTCGGGAATGGAAATTGCGGCTGCTCTTGGCAGGGCGGCGAATCGAATATAGCGCCCGGGCATGAGCGGCAAGAACGTTACGGAAGTGCGGATGGCGGACGCCGAGGGGATCGCGCAGGCGGCGCGAATCCTCGAATCGGGCGGGCTGGTCGCGGTGCCGACCGAGACGGTCTATGGCCTTGCCGCGCGGGCCGACAGCGCCGAAGCCGTGGCGAAGATCTACGCCGCGAAAGGCCGCCCGGACTTCAACCCGCTGATCGTCCATGTGCGAGGGGTGGAGCAGGCGGACCGCTATGCCCAATTCTCACCCGAGGCCCGTGCTCTGGCCGAGGCCCATTGGCCCGGCCCGCTGACGCTGGTGCTGCCGCGCCGCGCCAATGCCGGGCTGGCTGAAGCGGTGACCGCCGGCCTGCCGACAGTTGCCCTGCGCGCTCCGGCCCATCCGGCGATGCGCGCCCTGCTGGAGACGGCCGACTTCCCGCTCGCCGCGCCTTCCGCCAACCGCTCGGGCTTCATCAGCCCGACCTGTGCCGACCACGTGCTTGCCTCGCTCGATGGGCGGATCGACCTGGTGCTCGATGGGGGGGCGACCACGGCAGGGGTGGAATCGACCATTGTCGCAGTGCGCGCCGACGGGAGCTTGGAGGAATTGCGCCCCGGGCCGCTGGCAGTGGGCGTGCAGGGTGTGGGTGGGAGCATCGAGGCGCCGGGCCAGCTCGCCAGCCACTATGCGCCGGGCAAGCCGGTGCGGCTGAATGCGCATGAGGCCGAAGCGGACGAGTTCCTGATCGGCTTCGGTGCGGTGGCGGGTGATTGCACGCTGTCAGCCAGTGGTGATGTCAATCAGGCCGCCGCGCGGCTCTATGCCTGTCTGCACGAGGCCGCCCGCGCCGCACAGCCGCGCATAGCGGTCGCACCGGTGCCCGAGGAAGGGGTGGGCCGCGCAATCAATGACCGGCTGCGGCGGGCGGCGGCCTAGTCTTCAGGCTCCACTGGCACGCTCTGCATCAGCGCGCGTTGTTCGGCGCGGATCGCCTGGGCCTTGTCGCAGGCCTCGTCGTCACCGTCGCCGCAGCGTTCCATCGCCTTGTCGTAATCGCGCTCCAACTGCCCGAGCCGCTCTTCGCGCTTGCGGATCTCGCGCCCGCGCTTCTCGTCGGCCTCGGACTGGCTTGTCGTCGCGGCATCGACCCCGGCGCTGACGGCCCGCACCGGCAGAGTGACGACATCCACCGCCGCACGGGCAAGACAGCCCTGCAGGGCAAGCGAGGCTAGGCCGAGGGCCACAAGCTGGGGAGCGCGCATGACGGGATTATCTCGCGCGCTCCTTGCGATAAGGCAAATCTATTCTGCGGGTTTGGCCGCAGGGGCCGGCAGTTCGCCGGTGGTGCCGGTCGCGGCGCTGCCGGTCGGGGTGCAGGTCAGCGTGCCCGAGCCCATAGCGTTGATCGTGCACTTGGCATTGCCCGCCACGCGCACATCGCCCGCGCCGCCGATATTGGCTTCGACCGTGCCGTCCGAGGCGAAACTGACATCGCCGCGGCCCCCGATGGTCACGTCGGCTTGATCGGCCTTGAGCCGCGGCATCTCCACATCCCCACTGCCGCCGATGAGGATTTCGAGTTCCTTGGCGGTGCCCGCGCCGGTCACCTTGCCGCTGCCGCCGATATTGATCCCGAGGGTCTGGCCCTCGAACTTGCCGAATTCGACGGTGCCGCTGCCGCCGATGTTGATGTCGGCCTCGCTGGCGAGCGCGGGCGCCTTGATCGTGCCGGCACCGCCGATCACCAGTTCGGTGGGGGCGGGCATGGTGATACGGATCGTGGCCTTGCTCTCGCCGTTCCAGCCTTCCTGGCGGGTGATGCCGATCAGTTCCTTGTCACGCACGAAGCGCAAGGAGTCGGTACCCGTGCCTTCGACCTTTATGGCGAAGGTATCGCCTTCGGTCAGGATCACGGTGTCGCCCGAGGCGAGGAACACCTCGGTCGGCGGCGGACCGGCGATCTCGATGTCCGACAGGGGCACGCCCTTCTGGCCGTTGATCTCGACATCGGCGCCGTCACACCCGGCAAGCGCGGCGGCGGAGGCAAGCGCGGCGAGGGCGGCGAAGCGTTGGGCGGACGGTTTGAACATGTGATCTCTCCCTGAGGGCAGGCGATAGCGTATTGCCGATATAATACACCAACCCGCGATGTGCAAGCGGACGCGCGTCTTGCGAGCGCCCAAGCAAAAAGGGCCGCCCCGCAGGGCAGCCCTTGATGTTCGTCGCAGCGGGAAGCGATCAGGCTTCTTCGGCGGTGTCGTAATACTGCGGCGCGTGTTCGCGCAGCACGTCGAGGATCTTGCCGAGCGCGGTGGGCTCGTCGGTCTCTTCCATCGCCGCAAGTTCGCGGGCGAGGCGGCTCGAGGCGGCTTCGAAGATCTGGCGTTCGGAATAGGACTGCTCGGGCTGGTCCTCCGGGCGGAACAGGTCGCGGGTCACTTCGGCGATCGACACGAGGTCGCCCGAGTTGATCTTCGCTTCATATTCCTGCGCCCGGCGCGACCACATGGTGCGCTTCACCTTGGGCTTGCCCTTCAGGGTTTCCATCGCCTGCTTGAGCGTCTTGTCGGAAGACAGCTTGCGCATCCCGATCGATTCGACCTTGTTGACCGGCACGCGGAGCGTCATGCGCTCCTTCTCGAACCGGAGCACGTAGAGTTCGAGCTGCATGCCGGCGATTTCCTCGCTCTGGAGCTCGATAACCCGGCCCACCCCGTGCTTGGGGTAGACAACATAATCGCCGACGGTGAATGCGTTTGCGGTGCTTGCCATGCAAGTTCCTTTCTGTGGGCCCGACCTGCCGGAGAGAGGGTCAATCATCCCGGCGGCGCGACCCTGCTCCTGGGGGAGCAAAGCGCCGGGAACCGATTGTCCGAGGGGTTGCTGGTGCGAGGCCTTCCTGGTTTCAACGCCTGCGTCATGCCTCGCCTGATGGCGCAGCAGACGCGGTCAGTGGATTATATAGCACACCCGCAACAAAATTGCGAGTCGGGGATTGCGGACGTCTGCGCAGCCTTGCGAATCCGCAAGTTTGCAGGAAAAATCAGTCGCCTTCGCCGGGTTCGGTGCTGAAATACTTCTCGAACTTGTCCTTCTCGCCCTTGTGCGCGTCGGCATCCTCTGGCGGGGACTTCTGGCTGGTGATGTTGGGCCAGACCGCCGAATACTTGGTGTTGAGCTCAAGCCACTTTTCGAGGCCGTCCTCGGTATCGGGCAGGATCGCCTCGGCCGGACATTCCGGTTCGCACACGCCGCAATCGATGCATTCGCTGGGATTGATCACCAGCATGTTCTCGCCTTCGTAGAAGCAGTCGACCGGGCACACTTCCACACAGTCGGTGTATTTGCACTTGATGCAGTCTTCGGTGACGACGTAGGTCATTGCGGCTCTTTCACGAGGGATCTTCGGGTTCGTCGGCCTGCACATCAGCCAGGACGGGCGATGGTGCTAGGGACATTTGCCCTTTAGGGTCAAGATTGTCTCCGTCAACCTCGCGATAATGGGAACGCGCCAGCGCGGGCGATCCGCGCCGGCCGGGCAGCGAAAGGAGTTCGATCACGCGCACCCTGTCAGGCATGGCGATGGTGAGGATGTCGCCGATCCGCGCCTGTTCGGCCCCGCGCAGCACATGGCGGCGGTTGCGGCGCAGGGCGTGCGCCGCGATCAGCGCGTCGGCGGCGGAGCGGGTGCGGGCAAAGCGCAGATAGACCAGCAGGCGATCGATCCTGATCGCTCCGCCCGCACTGCCTGCGCCTGTTGCCGTCATCCCTTGAGCAGGTCCGCCAGCTTGTCGAAGGCACCCCCGGCGCGGGCCGGGCCGGTGTCGATCTTGGGAGCGGGGCGCGGCTCGTGCCGGGGCTTGCCACCGCGGCGATCATCGGGACGGCCCCTCGGCTTCTCGTTCCGCTGCTCTTTGGGCCGTTCATCATGCGGCTTGCCGCGCGGCGGGCGCTTGTCCTGCGCGGGGCGGGCCTTGTTCTGCCCCGGGCGCCGCTCTTGCCGCCGCTCCTCGCGCTCGCGATCACCGAGACGGCGCGGGCGCCAATGCCAGCGATCGGGTGCGGCCGGCCCATGCGCGCCCTCGGGCAGAGCGCGGGCACGGTCGCAGCGGAAGCCGGCGCTTCCGAGCAGGCGGCGGGCGTTATCGGCCTCCAGCCCGATCGACACCGCCAGCGCCATGTCGAGCCGGAAGGCGGGGTTGCGCTCCTTCGGGTGCTTCGCTGTGACCGCTCCGCGCGCATCGAAGGCCGCGCGCAGGATCTTCTCCGCCAGATCGACCCGGATCGCCTGCGTTCCCGCATAGCGGTAACCGGCGGGCAGGCGTCCCTTGGCCCAGCTGCCCTCGGCCAGCACGGGGAGCATTCCCTCGTTGAGCGGGCGCGGATCGAGCCCGAGCTCGTGCAGCAGGCGGCGCGGGGCGGGCTTGAGCAGGGGCGCATCAAAGATGTCGAGCGCGCCGAAGGTCACGCCCAGCTTCCTCAGATAGGGCCGCATTTCCTTGGGCAGGTTCTCGAGCCCCGCCTCGTCGCGGTGGATCACGCCGCGCGCTTCGATCAGCGTGATGATCAGCGCGCGCGCCTGCGAGCCGGCGGCGGGATCGCGCGCCGCCTCGGCCAGCTTGCGCAGCGGTTCGAGCGGTTCGAGCTGCTTGTCGAGCCACGCCGCAAGGCCCGCTTCGAGCTTCGCCTTGGCCGTATCGGGCAGCAACGCGAGATCGCGCGTGAGCGACAGGCGCGGCGTGCCGAAATTGCCTGAACCCGGGTGTCCGGGGAAGGTGATTTCAGCCAGCGCGCGGCCCTGCCAGCGGATTGCCCCGCCGGAAATCTCCAGCTCGCTGGCGCCCTGCGACAGCAGCCAGTCAGCACGTTCGGCGAGCAGCGCCGGCAGCGCCTTCTCCCCCGCCGCCAGCAGCATCCGCCGGTCGGCGACGCCGGCCGAGGGATCGACATGGAAGCGGAAGCCTTCGAGGCGGCCGATGCTTTCGCCCTCCACCGTCAGCTGGCCATCGGGTTCGAGCGTGACGGGCAATGCGCCCGCGTCCTGCCCCAGCGATTTCATCAAGAGTGTCGTCCTCCGGTTGACGAAGCGCTCGGTCAGCCGCGCGTGCAGCGCATCCGAGAGTTTCGCCTCGACCGCACGCGCGCGCGCAGCCATTTCGTCGCGTGCCAGCACCCAGTCGGGTCGCTGGCAGATGTAAGCCCAGCTGCGAATCGCCGCGATCCGCCCTTGCAGCGTGTCGATGTCGCCCTGCATCCGGTCAAGCTCGGCGATGCGTGCGGCGACATAATCCGCGCCGAGATAGCCGTCGCGCAGGTCTTCCCACAGGCGCGCCACGAAGCGGCCGTGCTGTTCGACGCCCAATGAGCGGAAGTCGGGGAGCGAGCAGGCCTCCCAGAAGCGCCGCACACTGCCCGCCCCGCGCACGGTGTCGGCAATCGGATCGGCGGCGAGGCGCTTGAGCACGGCGAGGTCGATCGCTTCAGGCGCGGGCTTCAGCACGGCGTTCTCGGGCCGCGCCTCGAGATCGGCGATCAGTGTTTCGAGCCGGTCGAAGCGCGGATCGGCATCGCGCCAGAACAGGTGGGTGAGGGGCGCGAACTTGTGCTCCTCGATGGCGTAGACTTCCTCGTCGGTGAAGGCGAGCGGTTCGCCCGCGTCCGACTTGCCCATGCCCGAGAGCGTGCCGAACGTCCCGTCGCGCTGGTGCCGCCCGGCGCGGCCGGCGATCTGCGCCATTTCCGAAGGGGTGAGCCGACGCTTCCGGCGCCCGTCGAACTTGCTGAGCGCGGCGAAGGCGACGTGATCGAGATCGAGATTCAGCCCCATGCCGATCGCGTCGGTGGCGACGATGTAATCGACCTCGCCTGCCTGGAACATCGCGACCTGCTTGTTGCGGGTTTCGGGTGAGAGCGCCCCCATCACCACCGCCGCCCCGCCACGGAAGCGCCGCAGCGCCTCGGCCATGGCGTAGACCTGCTCGACGCTGAAGGCGACCACGGCGGAACGCTTGGGCAGGCGCGAGAGCTTGCACACGCCCGCATGGCTGAGCGTCGAGAAGCGCGGCCGGCTGGTCACTTCCGCCTTGGGAATCAGCGCCTTGACCATCGGTTCGAGCGTCGCCGAACCTAGGATCATCGTCTCTTCCCGGCCCCGTGCGTGCAGCAACCGGTCGGTGAAGATGTGCCCGCGTTCGGGATCGGCACCCAACTGGGCCTCGTCCAGCGCGACGAAGGCGTGGTCGCCTGCCGTCCTCAGCATGGCTTCGGCCGTGCAGAGGAAATAGCGCGCCTGCGGCGGCTCGATCCGTTCCTCGCCGGTGATGAGGGCCACCTGGTTGTCGCCTTTGATCGCCCGCACCCGGTCATATACCTCGCGCGCCAGCAGCCGCAGCGGAAAGCCCATCATGCCGCTCGAATGGCCGCACATCCGCTCGATCGCCAGATGCGTCTTGCCGGTGTTGGTCGGCCCCAGCACCGCGCGGACATGCGCGGCCTCTGCCGGGCGGGGGTGAGGGGGGAAGGTCACAGCGGAGCGGTTCTGTCAGGCTTGGCGCGGCGGAGCAAGCGCGCTGCCGCGCCTTGCTGGCGCATAAGGGAAACGCCTTATCGCACCCGGGACACAATTGATCGCTGGTTAACGCCGGATTTACTTTGATCGGGCAGAGAAATGCGACAAGGCAGGAGCGGCTGAACCCGACACGGGTGCCATTCCCGGGGCAATGATGTTGGACCATGCGCGCAATCTGAACGATCTGCCCCCGGCAGAGGACGGCCCTGAGGAGGGCGCCGCGCGGCGCGCGCAGGAGCTCGCCATGGCCCACGCGCCGGCGGCAATCGATCCCGAAACCGCGCGCGACCTGCTGCCCTATCTGCGCAATTCCAAGAAACTCGCCCCGCCGACCAAGGCACAGAAGGCGAAACGCAAGGTGGTGACCCGCGTCACCGGCTTTGCCGAGCGCTACGACGAATGGAAGCTCTCCGCCTCGCGCTGGTTTGCAAGCCTCGATCTTGCACCTGATCTGGCCGAGGAAATCGGCAGCCGCCGCTGGTTCCGCGGGCTGGGCACGATGCTGGGCCTCGGCGCGGTGGCGCTGGCGTTCTGGCCCGATCTCACTCCCCTCGAAGCGCGTCCCGCGATGCCGCAGGACGAGGAGGTGCAGTCCGAACTGCGCAGCCAGATGATCATGCCGCTGGCGCTGGGAGCGGATTCGGGCCGCCGCATGGGGCCGACCGAGCAGGTCATCCCCCTCAAGAGCGCGCCCGAGCGGCCGCAGATCGATCTGGTCGTCACGCTCGCGCCGGGGGACAGCTTCGTCACCATGCTGCGCCGCGCCGGGGTGTCGTCGGCCGACATCGATCGCGCCGCTGCGCTGGTCGGGCAGGCGGTGCCGCTCGGCGAGATCCAGCCCGGCACCCAGATGGACGTGCTGCTCGGCCGCCGTCCCGCTCCGGGCGAGCCGCGCCCGCTCGACAGCCTTGCTTTCCGCGCGCGCTTCGATCTCGAACTCGAACTGACCCGCCCGGGCGTGGGCGAGACCGCCGAGGACGGCACCCCGGTGATCCCCAGCGGCCCGCTTGCCCTGAAGCGCAACATCATCCGCGTCGACGAGACCCCGCTGCGCGTGCGCGGGACGGTCGGCTCCAGCCTCTACCGCTCGATGCGGCAGGCGGGCGTTCCGGCCAGCGCGGTGCAGGAATATCTCAAGGCGCTCGATTCGCAGGTCGACATGGAGCGCGAGGTGCGCGCCAGCGACGAATTCGACATCATCATCGCCTATCGCCGCGCCGCCACCGGCGAACGCCAGGCGGGGCAATTGCTCTATGCCGGGATCGACCGGGGCGGGAAGCCCAGGACCCAGCTGATGCGCTGGGGCAAGGACGGCCGCTTCTACGAGGCCTCGGGCGTGGGCGAACAGCGGCGCGGGCTGCTGGCGCCGGTTCCGGGGGCGATCACCTCGGGCTTCGGGATGCGCCGCCACCCGATCCTCGGCTACCGCCGGATGCACGCCGGGATGGATTTCCGGGCGCGCTACGGCACCCCGATCGTGGCGGTGAGCGACGGGCGGGTGAGCGCCGCGGGCCGCGCCGGCGGCTGCGGCATCGCGGTGCGGCTGGAACATGGCGGGGGGCTTTCGACCCGCTATTGCCACATGAGCCGCATGGCGGTTTCCCCCGGCCAGCAGGTGCGGCGCGGGCAGGTGATCGGCTATGTCGGATCGAGCGGCCTGTCCACCGGCCCGCACCTCCATTACGAGATGTATCGCGGCGGGCGGGCGATCAATCCGGCCAGCGTCGCCTTCGTTACCCGCGCCGAGCTGTCGGGCACCGAGCTGATCGATTTCCGCCGCCAGCTGATCCGGTTGAAGGAGATCGAGG
>VFQO010002440.1_pt1 | contig 11360 bp, 10 predicted proteins | sample 3512331 | NCBI WGS metagenome assembly VFQO01 (sample SAMN10412371, study PRJNA504923) | tailings metagenome | isolation source: Replicate 3 from Balatoc abandoned mine | place: Philippines: Itogon, Benguet | collected 2017-08-28 | reverse complement strand
AGTATACACTTGAAAAAAAACTGGAGAAGCAAAAGAATATTTACGAAAAAATACTAAGCTACCTGCCTGCAGATATTGCCGTATTAAGTCCTGAATACGCCGACCTGTTTTTAAATCCTATTGCCATTAAGGATCCTGAATTAAGACAATGGATTATTGAATGGCTGATAGGAAAAAAAGGCACAGGCAATTCCCTTCCTGAATTAAAAGATAATAAAGTATCTAATTATCAGGATCTTTTTGAGCAGGTAATTCACCATAAAAAAGGAGGTATTATAGAAGAGCGAAAGACGGATACAGATGGTGAAATCAGTTATATCTTAAGAAACCTTCATCCTGTACTGAATGAAGATGGCGAACTGGAAATGATTATAGGACTTCATACAGATATAACCGAAAGAGTTCAGATTGAAGACGAATTGATTCAGGCAAAAAAGAAAACAGATGAACTAGCCAGAGCAAAAGATTTATTTCTGGCTAATGTAAGCCATGAAATCAGAACTCCCATGAATGGAATTCTTGGGATTGCCGGGTTACTTGCCAAAACAAAACTGAATCAGAAACAACAAAAAATGACCGGCATGATTAAGGATGCCGCGAACAATTTACTGGTAATCGTCAATGATATTTTAAATTTCGAGAAAATATCTGCAGGCAAAATTGAACTGGAAAACATTCAATTTTTGCTGAATGAAAAACTTGCTTTACTAACAGAAAGCTTTCAATACAAAGCTAAAGAGAAAAATATCCAGCTTAGTTTTCACGATTCAATCGGACAACCCCTGGAAGTGGTTGGAGACCCCTATCGATTAAGTCAGATAGTTACCAATTTATTAGCCAATGCCATCAAGTTTACAGACAAGGGAAGTGTTGAAATAAAATTGCAGACCATAACGGAAACACCAGAAGATATATGGATTAGAATTGAAGTAAAAGATAGTGGAATAGGCATTCCGGAAGACAAGATTGAATCTTTATTTCAACCTTATCAGCAGGCAGATACTGCCATATCCAGAAAATACGGTGGCACTGGATTAGGCTTAAGTATTGTTAAAAACCTCGTTAACCTGATGGGTGGCAGAATTGGTGTTGAAAGTAAAATAGATGCGGGCAGTATATTCAGTATTCAGCTTCCATTTAAATCAAGTGCGCAGACAACCCAGCCTGCATTTGCCATTACAGACTATAATCAGCTAAAGGGATTACGTGTACTGCTGGCTGAAGATGTTGAAATGAACCAATTCATTGCCCGATCAATACTGGAAGAGAAGGGCGTTTATGTTACGGAAGCCATTGATGGAAGAGAAACAATAGAAAAAGTGCAAAACTTTTCCTTCGATTTAATTCTAATGGATATTTCCATGCCTTATATAGACGGAATTCAGGCTACATCCATAATCAGAAGCATGCAGGATTCTCCCAATAGCACCATCCCAATTATTGCCTTAACCGCAAATGCGTTGGAAGGCGATAAGCAAAAATACCTGAATGCAGGCATGAATGGCTATATCAGCAAACCCTTTCTGGAAGAGGAATTTCTGATGGTGATTTTACAATGCATGCAAAAAAATGATTTTTGTTTCAGCAGCGATAATGAACATTTGATAAACCCTACAAACGAAAAATTATATAGTGAGGCCCATTTAATGGGAATGGGTAAATACCAAAAAGCATTCATAAATAAAATGATTGGCCTGTTTTTACAAACGATGCCTGAGGATATTGAATTACTCCAGGAAACAGCCAGGAATAAAGACTGGAGACAATTGGAGCGTACGGCTCACAGAATTAAATCTGCCATACGCAGTATGGGAATTCAATCTGCCATTCAAACCATTCGGTATATAGAGGAAGCAGCCCAAAAAAATCCACCTCCTGAAGACATTATACACAAAGTAAACTGGGTTTCACAAGCCATGATGATGGTGATTGATCAGATAAAAGCAGACTACCCCCATTTAGTTGTCTCAAAATAAGCCCTGATTCCCAAATCGGGAAAACCGGAAAGAAATATTGTATATCAATTATTTGAAAATCAATGATATACATCAGGAAAAGCTTTGGCATTGTATTGGCAACCTTAGGTTGAATCATTGTCATTACATATGGAATCTTTTATTCAACTACCTCAACAATACAAAAGCAAAAAAAACGAAGTACCGGTATTTGCCTTCATGGGCGAATTCGATTGCAAATCTTTTGGATTGGATATTATATTAAAAGCCTTTTCCGATTATAAAAACAAGTACCTGGAAAATGGAAGCCTTTGGCTGATTGGAGAAGGCAAGGATCAGGAGTTACTCTCAGGTTTAATAATGGAATATCATATTGAAGACTTTGTAAAAATTAAATCCATTCCTAATGGCAGGGCAAAATTTGACCTCCTGCATCAGGTTGATCTTTTCCTGAGACCATCTCGTAACGAATTTTTCCCATCTTCCGTTCTAGAAGCAGCATCAGTAGCTGTTCCATCTATTGTATCTGGTAATTTTCAGATAAGCCAGTATATACAAAACTACAATGCCGGCTATGTTTTAGAAGAGAACAACTATAAACAATTGGCAAAATTGATGCTAAAATGTCTTCAGGATATCAAATACAACAACTGGAATGTAAAAAGAAGAAATTCACTCCGCATGGTGAACGAACAATTTCACTGGAACAAAATTGCTGAAGCACATCAAAATCTTTTTGAACAGACAATTTAAAAGAATGGATACAGACAAGCAGATAGAAAACGTTTTCCATCAAATGAATAAAAGAGCATTACACGAACAATGCACCCATGAAATTATTCAAACAAAAGACCATACGCTGTTCCCTTTTCTTTATGGCAAATATGCATTAATGATTACTGATGCCGAACCAGAAAATGATATCCATATTGTATTTGAAAGTTTTATCAGATTAAATCAATACCCTATTGTGGCAGTGGCAAACTGGAAATCAACTGCCTATGGTCAGACTTTGTTAGACAGATATCAGAATAACTACCTGATTAAAATGCTTGACCCGCAAATTCAGCTTAGAACCTTAAATATGCTGAGGACCAATTGCTTTATTTTTATAGATGCCTACCGCCAGCCCGATGAAACCTATTCGATAGTAGAAGCCATGTACATGCAACTTCCCATTGTTGCCTACGATTCTGATTACAATAGAAAAATTACAAACAATGGCGCATTCTACTTTAAAACCATGATTGATTTGCTCATTATTTTGCAGACATTACATCCCATGAAAGTTTATGCAAATGGTGCATTAATGAAAAAGACATTTAACTCCCAACTGGAGAAGCTTCATCCAATGCACTCAACTCCTCAAATTGCGGAACCGTAAGCGGCTTTGTTATAAAGTGGGTAACATTGGAATACTTTTTTGATTTCTCATAATCATTATGATCAATTGAAGAAGTTAAGATGATTACTGGCCAGGGTTGATTCATACGTTCATATTCCTCCAGAAAATCCCATCCGTTTCTTCCCATAAAGTTTAAGTCAAGGAATATTTTTCTTTTGTGGGTTGGATTATTCTTTAAGTATTCAAGCGCTTCATCAATATTATCAAAAACGGTAACCGTCATATTGGGAATCACATTGCGGATGATAACTGTATTCAGTTTGTTAATCATGTGGTCATCATCTATCAATATAATTTCTTCAATAGCCTGATTTAATAAGAATTTATTCAGTGCTAAATTACTTGAAGAAGCAAAACTTACTTCGTCTGAAATTTTCAGAATGGCATGATTCATTGTGTTCGCAGACGACTCAATATCTGCCAATATCTGCTGATAAGTTTCCAGACTGTTCTGTTGAAACTTAGCAGTCTGTAGTATTTGCAGAATTTTAGAAAATTCATGCCTTAGTTCAAAAGAAGCAATATCAGAAATTTGTTTCAAGTGGGTCATTTGCTCTTCCACATCTTTTTCCGTCATTTTCTTCTTAGTGATATCATTTTGAATCGTCAGATAACCCAGTACATTCCCTTCCTTATCAAATAAGGTTTCCAATTTTAAATCGAGCCAGATTTTATTGCCGTTCTTGGCATAAAATACAATTTCAGTTCTGAGGCTCTTTCCCTGTTCAATTGTTTTCTTCAACTTATCGGCTACAACAGGATCAGTATCCTGCCCCGAAAGAATAACCAGAGGGTCTTTACCATTTACTTCACGCAGAGGGAATCCGGTAAGCTTAACAAAGCTATCGTTTACCCAGGTAATTCTGTAACCCGGATCGCATAAAATAATTACCACATTAATACGCTGTGCAATTTTTGTAAACTTGGTGAACTCAATTTTGGATACTTCCAGCATTTCCTTTTGCCGGTTCAGCTGAAGTTGCAGCTCTTTAATATGCGTGATATCCTGTAATGTTCCTGTATAACCAATAAAATCACCCAGATTACTGAACATCGGACTCCCCTGCATTTCTACCCATCGGTAACTACCATCGTATTTTTTAATTCTGAACTGCCCTGTAAAAGGCTTTCTGCCCGCAAAAGAGGTAGTTAAAGATTGCTCCAGTTGAAAACGGTCTTCAGCATAAACCGACTCCATCCATCCATTCCCCATTTCCTGATCCATCACGGTTCCCCGGTATTTTAGCCATGCTTTGTTTACAAAAACAAGTTGTTGCTGATAATCACTCATCCAAACCATTTCCTGCATACAATCAGCCACTTCCCGGAACCATTCGCGATTCTGTCCACTGAGTCCTGAACCCTGGCTTGTTGATGCTGCAGTTGATTTACTATTGCTTCCTGCTGCAACCATTTTCCCAATTAACAAAAAAGCAATTGGAAAAGATCGTCTGTCGTGAACCGGACTTACTTCATAATGAATATCCCCGGTCAATGCTGCATTTGCAGGATTGGACAACCGGATTATGGAAGGCACCAGCGACTTTGAAAGTAAGGCCTGATGCACAACATCTTTAATAGCGATGGCATCTTTTGAATGTAATAAAGAATCAATAGATACTCCTTCTACCGACTCTCCCACAATCAGATAAATCCGTTGAAAAGCATCATTACAGAAAGTTATATTGGCATCCAGATCTATGGTAAAAACAAAATAATCAGGAGATGCAATCTGATCTAATAACTTTCTATCAACTGAATATGGATAGCGCATTTTTTAGCATTTAATGACCAAACTGTTTTAGAGTTCCCAACCAGGTTTTAATGTAATTGAATAACCAAAGAATAAGATAAGCGTATATAACGAGCTTCAGCAGGAACCATTTAATATTGTGTACTGAAAAAATTCGTCCCATCCAATATAAAAACTGGCCCCAAAGCAACAATAAGTAAGCAAAAGATATAGATTTTGAAGTCAGTTCTTTCCAGCTCATAAGTAATTAAAAATCTAAAATAAATATACTGTATTTTCATTCCAGAATTATCAAATGCCGTTTTTCTTATGGAAATTATACACGTGGTATTTATAAGAAATACCAGGTCGAAAAACAACCCGATAGCTGATATCGTAAATCAACTGGCTACAGAACAGATTAAGCTGGGATTGAAAGCCGGCATTTGGGAAATAAGCAGACGATCTACAGAGCAGTTTCAAAATAAAGCTTACCCTGTAAAGCATTTCTCTCATCATTTATTTATCTGGAATACCATGAAGGAAATCCGGAAACATTTAATGAAAACCGGCACCAACAGCATTTTTCATTTTCACGGAGGCATTGTTCCGGTATATTATCCAATTGCTTTTTATCTGCAGGAAAACAAAATACCATTTATTCTATCGCCGCATGGGAGATACAATTTACACACTATGGGCCAAGCGTCTTACCTGAAGAAAAAACATTTGGAAAACTTTGATCAGAATTTAATTAACTGGTCTTCTGCACTGCATTTCAACAGCGAACAGGAAAGAAAAGAGTTGCTTTCTTTATTTCCTTTTTATCTGCAAAAATCCTATATCTGTCCCAACGGTTTAATCAATAACAACCTGAATATTGCACCTAAAATAATGAAGCACGATGAAATTATTTATTGCTTCAATGGAGAACTGAATAACACCGAAATGGGCATTGATATTTTACTGCATGGATTTGCAAAATTCAAGAAAAACCATGCCAACAATGCCATATTATGGATCATAGGAAACGGCCCCGACAGAAACCTGATTCTGAAATCCATTAAAAAACTGGGGCTCCACAAATATGTGTTTGTGAAACCAGCTGTATTTGGCGCATTAAAGTTTGAACAGCTGAGTAAGATTGATGTAATGGTAAGAACTCCGCGAGTTGATTTTTATCCTTCTGTTGTAATGGAGTCTGCTGCCATGTCAATACCCGGTATTGTTTCCAAAACAACTTATTTAGCAGAAATAATCCAAACAGACAATGCAGGTTATGTGCTACCGGAAAACAATTCCGAAGAGTTACAGAAAGCGCTTAAACAAAGTATCACAGACATGGAAACAGTTCAATGGAATCGAAAAAAAATGAATGCACACCAAATGGTGGCGCGCCATTTTAACTGGACCAGCATTGCCAGAACGCATATTGAGGTTTATCAGGGATTAACAGCTACTTAAACCACCAACAGACTACATCCGCGCAGGTCAGAATAATCCATTCTGCCAATCACTTCAAAGCTTCCGTCCGGGTAAAGCTTTCCAATATCCTGAGTGGCAATAAAAGCACAACTGTAAATATTCGCCAGGTCAATTATCTGAAGCAATCCGGTGCCCTCCTGCATAATATCCAAAGGGTCGTCCTCTTTTCTAAGCAGTACTTTCATCCAAGGTGGACACTGAAAACGCCCCCCTCCCATTAAATAAGCCTGACTCATCAACTCTGTCATACCATATTCGGCATGAATGGAAGACAAGCCGGTTCTTTTACAGAGCAAAGTATGCAATTCCTCTCTGGTTAATTCTTTTCCCCTGCCTTTCATGCCACCTGTTTCCATAATCAGGGTATGTTTAAGTTGCATGGGATAGTTTTCGGTGAAATCAAGTAAAGCAAATGTCACCCCTAGTAAAAGGGTTTTCTGGCCAGTAGCTTCTAGCTCCTGTAGTTTTTTATGTAATGCTGCAAAATCGTACAAATAAAATCCACTGGAAGGGTGACCACTTCTTTCTATAAAATGGTTGGCCATGTAAACCAAAGAGGAATTTTCCCTTTCCAGGTATGCGGGGAGTAGGGCTAACACACACCATTCGTTAAGCTTACCATAGCGCTGTTCAAATCCCAAAACTGAACCTTGTTCATACCAGTCTGGATTGGGCACATAATGCTTGCTGGATATCATTCCAGTCGTCCGGCTGCTTTCAAAAACACAGGAAGCTGTTTGATCTTGGGCCAGTACTCTATGGGTTTTAAAAAAAGAAATAGGCAACGCAGGTATGCAGGCGAGTGTCTTTATGGCAAAGGGTTCGGCTTTCGTTAAACCTACCCATTGGCGATAAACGGGGTTTTGCCTGTATTGCCAATGATACAGTTCGATGGCCAAATCATCAAAATTGGAATCGCGTACAGAAAAAATATTGTTAATATCAATGGGTGGTTCCAACCTTGTATGTATTGTTTTAACTAAATTTGAATAGAAAGTAAAATGATGAGAACAAAATTATTAATCCTGTTGACAATTACGGCCTTTTTTTATGGATGCAGTAAAGATGAGTTCAATACAAAGCCTAGCTTATCTTTTGCGGAAGCCAATGCCACTGAACTGAGACAGGGAAACCTCCTCATCTTTTCTTTAGACTTTACCGACAAGGAAGGGGATATTCAGGATACTTTATGGGTACAAAAAATTTCTAAAACCTGCCCAACCACGCCTGGTGTTCAGTTTATCAGTCCTTATAGGGTACCAAATTTTACCGGAACTGCCAATTTAAAAGGAAAGCTGGAAATTACTTTTGTATACAATGCCAATGTTCCAGGGACCCCATCAATTGTAGGTTGTACAAACAGAAACGATACGTCTTATTTCAGATTCTGGTTAAAAGACAATGCCAATAATAGAAGCGACACCGTAAGATCACCGGATATTGTTTTAATCAGATGATAGCTGAGCATCATTGCACAAAGCGTTTTTTTTATGGAAATTATTTCTATGGAATTTGCGCAATTGGATTGTCTGTTGAATGCTCACTCCAGCTTAAGCTATCCCTAAATAATATTTTTTTTTACCTGTCATTGTTTTGTGCAACAGTCCTATATTACACGCATGCTTATTATATTGAAACCAAGCAGCAACCACAAAATCAAAACGAAAGATCAATTTGGTATAGGGCACATCAAAAACAAATAACAAAATCACAGTTAGGTTTAACTTTTCTCCTTGGCCTATTTTTATTATTAATCTTCAATGGCCTTCAACCCTTATTGACGAAACTACCGGCATACAACTGGGGTATTTTATTCATTTTTAGTTTGATTGGAGCTGCTTATTACAAAAGTCTTTACCCTGGCTGGGGAAATTGGGGGCTAAGAAACAACGGATTGATAAAGCCTTTCCTGATAGGTTGGGTATGGGCAGGTGCAGTTTCCTTTGCCCCGGTTTTTTTTTACGATCTTACCCATCCCGGCTCAACACATACTGCCGACTTGATTACCTGGTTATTATTCCTTAAAAACTGGCTTTTCATTAGCCTGCTATGCATTTTATTCGACATAAAAGACTATGCAACCGATGCCAATCAACCCCTTAAAACCTGGGTAGTAAAAATAGGATTGCGTAAAACACTCTTTGGATTGATTATTCCAATCGCTTTTATAAGCCTGGGGATATATTGGGTGCTTGCCTGGCTAGAGGACTTCTCTTTCCTCAGAATACTATTCAACACAATACCTTATATATTGTTAATAACTGTTAGCACCCAAATGCATCGCCGTAAAAGCATTCTCTATTATCTTGCAATCATTGACGGCCTCATGCTTGTAAAAGCAATCTGTGGTGCATTGGGCATGTTAGGAACTTAAAATTTACCCTTATGGCAAAGACAAAAACAACCAAGACCAAATCACCAAAAACAAAATCTGTGGTAACTCCCAAATCCATGGATTTTTTAAAGCAATACATTAATACTCCTTCTCCTGTTGGATTTGAAAGTGGCGGACAGAAATTATGGATTGAATACATTAAATCTTATGTAGATACCATATTTACAGATCCCTATGGCACTGCTGTAGGAGTAATCAACCCAACTGCTCCTTTTAAAATTGTGATTGAAGCGCATTGCGATGAAATCAGTTGGTTTGTTAACTATATCAATGACCAAGGATTGATTTATTTAAAACGCAACGGAGGAGTAGATCATCAAATTGCTCCTGCAAAACGAGTAATTATTCATGGCAAGAACGGACCAGTAAAAGCTGTTTTTGGCTGGCCTGCCATTCATACTCGCTTAAGCAATCCAGAACAAAAAGAGCCTGCTCCAAAAATTGAAAACCTTTGTTTAGACTGTGGAGCCAGATCTAAAAAAGAAGTGGAAGCATTGGGCATCAGAATTGGTTCAGTGGTTACCTATGAAGAAGGATACGATGAACTGGCTTACGATTTTATCATAGGCAGGGCTTTTGATAACAGAGTGGGTGGATTCATGATTGCAGAAGTAGCCAGATTGCTGAAAGAAAACAAAAAACAATTGCCATACGGCTTATACGTAGTGAATGCAGTACAGGAAGAAATAGGATTAAGAGGGGCTGAAATGATCGCACGCAGAATTAAACCCAATATTGCCATTATTACAGATGTAACACACGATACAAGCACTCCCATGATCAGCAAAATCATTGAAGGAGATATTCAGTGTGGCAAGGGACCTTCGCTTGCGTTTGCACCTGCTATTCATAATAAATTATTATCCCTGGTTGAATCCGTTGCAGAGAAGAATAAGATTCCTGTTCAAATGCGCACATTAAGCAGAAGCACCGGAACAGATACCGACAGTTTTGCCTACGCAAACGACGGTTGTCCATCTGTATTAATTTCAATTCCATTGCGATATATGCACACAACAGTTGAAATGTTGCATAAAAAAGATATTGAAGACACCATTAAACTCATGTATGAAACCTTACTAACGCTAACCCCTAAAACCAATCTGAGTTATCTGTAAGCATGGAAAGCACCGAAAACAATACCATAAAAGTTGCAATCCTTGACTTATATGAAGGGCAGGCCAACGAGGGAATGCGTTGTATCAGAACCATTCTTTCCGATTGGAGCAAAGCCAACCATCAACCCATCGTTGTAAAGGAATTTGATGTTCGTTTAAATAAAGAAGTACCAGGCCTTGACTTTGACATTTACATTTCAAGCGGAGGACCGGGATCACCTTTGGAAACAGAAGGCAGTGCATGGGAAGAAAAATATTTTGGCTGGGTGGAGCAATTGAGCGCATGGAATGACGGATCCAATTTCCCCAAAAAACATGCATTTTTCATTTGTCATAGTTTTCAATTGTTCTGCAGGTATTTTCAACTGGGTAACGTATACAAAAGAAAATCAACCTCCTTTGGCGTATTTCCTGTACATCAAATGGAAGACGGACATGCAGAAAAGGTTTTTGCCGGCCTGAACGACCCCTTCTATTGTGTAGACAGCAGAGATTATCAAGTTATTGAACCCAACCATGAAAAAATAAATGAGATGGGGGGAGCCATACTGGCTATAGAAAAAAACCGCCCGCATATTCCATTGGAACGCGCTGTAATGGCCATCCGATTCAGCGAGTATTTCATTGGCACACAATTTCATCCGGAAGCAGATGCACATGGGATGGCCATGTATTTACAAAGAGAAGATAAAAAGAAAGTCGTGATTGATGCACATGGAGAAGAAAAATGGAACAGCATGGTCGAACAATTACTCGCTCCGGGAAAAATCATGTGGACTTACCAGCATATTCTTCCTAACTTCCTTACGGAAGCTTCCAGAGAATTGATTCTTCATTAAAATACAAGTTATGGTATCAGCCATCAGAAAACAATTCAATGAACAATTCAGCAATGAAAAATACCAGCTGTTTCTGGAAACATTAAACGAGCGTTTTCCGGGAGCCATTGAATTCAGGGTTGCAGAAACGCCAGTCTTTATAAATAAGGAATTAAAACATAAAATTCTTTCAGCTTGCGAGTCTATTGTTGATATTATTATTGATCCTGATTTTAAAGAAAAAAGCCAGAGAGCCATTCCGGAAAATCTTCGTGTACCCAACGAAAATGAACATACCCATTTTATAGCTTTCGACTTTGGCATTTGTGAGAATGAAAAGGGAGAAATAGAACCCCAGCTAATTGAAATGCAGGGATTCCCTACCCTGTTTGGATACCAGGTATGGCACGATCAGGTAATGCGTAAATGCTATGAGATACCTACTCAATACA
>VFQO010002439.1_pt1 | contig 11368 bp, 10 predicted proteins | sample 3512331 | NCBI WGS metagenome assembly VFQO01 (sample SAMN10412371, study PRJNA504923) | tailings metagenome | isolation source: Replicate 3 from Balatoc abandoned mine | place: Philippines: Itogon, Benguet | collected 2017-08-28 | reverse complement strand
TCGAGATCGCCTCGACCTGCATCGCCTCCTTCGAGCCCAATTTCATCACCGAGCCCTTACCAAAGGCGCGATCGATCTGTGCGAGCGCGGCGTCGAGCGCCTTCTGCCTGTCCGTGCTGTTCACTGATTTCCCCACATCGACGAGTGACAATTGTCCGGCCATTTGCCGTCCCTTTCCTGCTCTAAAGCGACAGCGGAAGCATCGCAACGCCCAACCGGTGTACGGCATTTGTTCTCAAAGAACAAGATAGGAACAAAAAATATTTGGACGGCGGAAAGTAGCGTTATTTGGGCAAAAATTCGGCCAGCGCCGCCTCGATATCGCTGATCCGGAACGGTTTGGCGACCAATCGGCGGTCGGCGTGCAAAGCGGGCAGAATATCGCCGCCGCCCGAAGTGAAGGCAAAGGGAATGCGCCGTTCGGCCAGCGCATCCGCCACCGGCCACCCCTTGTCGTCGCCCAGGTTGACATCGACCAACGCCCCGGCGAGCGATTCGGTGGCGATGATCGCCAGCGCCTCGTCCTTGCTCGCGGCTTGCGCGGGTTCGGGCAAGCCGAGCGCGTCGAACATGTCGGCGAGCATCATCGCGATCAGCACATCGTCCTCGACGAGCAGAATGCGGGGGCCGTCAGTCATTTTTCACCCGATGCGCGGCATCGTCGAGCGCCGCCGACGTCGCCTCGGCCAGTTGGGCCACCGAAAAGGGTTTAGGCAGGAACGCGACGTCATCGATGTTGATCGACTGGCGGAGCTGTTCCTCGGCATAGCCCGACATGAACAGCACCGGCAGGTCAGGCCGCTTGGCGCGCAGCGCGCGCACCATCGCCGGGCCGTCCATCGTCGGCATCACGACGTCGCTGATGATCAGATCGACCTTGTCCATCTGGGCAAAGCGTTCGAGCCCCTCCTCACCCTGCGACGCGGTGACGACGGTATAGCCGGCACGGGTCAGCGCGCGTTCGGCGACCGCGCGAACCATATCCTCGTCCTCGACGAGCAGGATGGTACCGGTTCCCCACTGGCTTTTCTTGGGCTTGGCGGGCGGCGGCGCCACGATCGGCGTATCGCTGCCAACGCGGTGGACGGGCAGATAGATCGAGAAGCTGGTCCCCTGCCCCGGGTTGCTGTCGGCAAAGATGAAGCCCGCCGATTGCTTGATGATCCCATAAACCGTCGACAGGCCCAGCCCGGTCCCCTTGCCGACATCCTTGGTGGTGAAAAAAGGTTCGAAAATCTTGGGCAGCACATCGGCGGCGATGCCGGTCCCCGTGTCGCTGACCTTGAGCGCGCAATAATCGGCGGGCGGCATGAATTCATTGCCCATCTGGCGCACGTCGGCGGCCGATACCGGATAGGTTTCGATCGTCAGCGTCCCGCCCCCCGGCATCGCGTCGCGCGCATTGACCGCGAGGTTGATGATGACCTGTTCGAGCTGGCCGGGGTCGGCGCGCACCGCGCCCAGCCCGCGACCATGGTGGACCGCCAGCTGCACCGTCTCGCCGATCAGCCGCTTGAGCAGGTGCGACACTTCCGAAATCACGTCGGGGAGCTGCAGTATCTGCGGCCGCAACGTCTGTTGCCGCGAAAAGGCGAGCAATTGCCGGGTCAGGCTGGCGGCGCGGTTGGCGTTGCTGCGGATCTGCTGGATATCGTCATAGTCGCTGTCGCCCGGCGTATGGCGCATGAGCATCAGGTCGCAGGCGCCCAGCACCGCGGTCAGGATATTGTTGAAGTCATGCGCCACGCCGCCGGCCAGCTGGCCGACCGCCTGCATTTTCGATGCCTGCGCGACCTGGCGTTTCAGCCGCGATTCCTCGCTCGAATCTTTGAGACTCAGCAGCACCGCGGCCTCGCCCAGCCCGCGCACCCCGACGACGCGCATCGACACCGGCTCGCCGCTTTGCCCCGCCAGCCGGATCGACAGGTCGCCGCCGACCTGCTGGCCGCTGCTGTGGCGGCGGATCATGTCGGCCAGCGGCCCCTTGTCCTCGCCCACGACGATGTCGCCGGGATAGCGCGGCATCTTGCCCTCACCCAGGTTCGCGGCGCGCACAAAGGCGCGGTTCATATAGAGGAAGCGCCCGTCGCGATCGACCATCGCCAGTCCGAAGGGCAGCAGCGACAGCAGGGTTTCGACATAGGTCTGCGCGGTCCCGCGGTCGGTCGGCCCCATCTCCTCGTCGAGCATCGCCAGCAGCACCGGGGTGTTGTTGTCGGCAGGGGCCAGCGGGATTTGCAGCATCCGTACCGGCGTCGCCCGGTCGCCCTCGCGCGCGAAATATAATGCACCGGCATCATCGACGCGCAGCATCGGCGCGACGTCGCGCCCGGCATAATGGCCCGCATCATCCTCACCCAGCGCGCGCAGCAGGAACGCCTGATTGGCGACGCGCAGCCGTCCTTCGGCATTGACCAGCGCCGCCATCACCCCGGCGTGACTGAGGGTGCGCCCTGCCGGGCCGTCGAGGTGACGGGTGATTTCGGAGGCGAGGTCGAGCCGTTCGACAGCCGAGAAACGCCAGACGAGATAATCGTCGGCCTGACCGGTCCGCGTCACCTGTGCACGCAGTTGCAGCGGGCCGATCGCCAGATCGTCGGCGTACCCCTCGCCATCGCGCCAGGCGATTCGCCCGGCATTTTTGAGCAGATCGGCGCCGCGCGCTTCCAGCGGCAGCCCCGGCGGGGTGACGAAACCGCCCATCCAGGTGCCGAACAGGTCGTTTGCGCACACCATGCGGCCGGCGCGATCGGTGACCGCAATCGCGACATCGTCGTGATTGACCGCCTGGCGCAGCATCGTCCAGTCGGGCGCGACCGCTTCCCCCACCACGGCGGCCGGAAACAGCCGCCGCGCGAGCACAACGCCACCCGCTGCGACCGCCAGCCCTGCGAGAAAACCCGCGGCAAGGATCGCCTCGCTGGTCGCCCAGAACAACAGTCCGGCGGAAAACAGCGCCAGTCCGCCGAGCAACGCCATATCGACGCGCGATAGGCCCGTCGGCACCGCAAGCGGGCCGACGGCGCCTGTCCCCCTGATGAAATCACCATCAGCAGAGGGCAGGCTTTGCGCGGTCAACGACAGACTTTCTGTTCAGCGCGTCACCAGATGCGGACGCGGTCCTTGGGTGCCAGATACAGCTTCTGGCCTTCCTTGATCTGGTACGCCTTATACCACGGGTCAAGATTGCGCGAGACCCAAGTCCGCTGGATCGACGGCGAATGCGGATCGGTGCTGATCCGCTGCGACAGATTCTGCTCGCGGTAGTTGCGGCGCCACACCTGTGCCCAGCCGAGGAAGAAGCGCTGATCGCCGGTCAGCCCATCGATCACCGGTGCTTCCTTGCCGCCCAGCGACGCCTTGTACGCATCATAAGCGACGGTCAGCCCGGCGAGGTCGCCGATGTTTTCGCCGAGGGTGAAGGTGCCGTCGAGCTTTTCACCGGGCAGCACTTCATAGGCGTCATATTGCGCGATCAGCGCTTTGCCAGCGGCTTCGAACGCCGCGACGTCGGCGGGGGTCCACCAGTCGGCAAGCTTGCCGGTCTGGTCATATTTCGCGCCCTGATCGTCGAAATGATGGCTCACTTCATGGCCGATAACCGCGCCGATCCCGCCATAGTTGATCGCCGGGTCGGCGTGCGGGTCAAAGAAGGGTGGCTGCAGGATCGCGGCCGGGAAGACGATCTCGTTCATGCCGAAATTGGCATAGGCGTTCACCGTCATCGGGGTCATCCCCCATTCCCAACGGCGGATCGGGCCGCCCAGACGGCTGATGTTGTCGTCGTGTGCGAACTGGTTCGAACGAAGCGCGTTGCCGAACAGGTCGCCCGCCTTGATCTCCAGCTTGCTGTAATCCTTCCAGCGGTCGGGATAGCCGATCTTGGTGGTGAAATTGGCGAGCTTCTGCCTCGCCTTGACCTTGGTTTCCGGCTGCATCCATGCGAGGCCGTCGATGCGGCGGCCCATCGCGGCGAGGACATTCTTGACCAGCTTGTCCATTTCCGCCTTGGTTTCGGGCGGGAAATATTTCGCGACATAATCCTGGCCGACGGCTTCGCCGAGGTCGCCGGTGGTGAAATCGACCGCGCGCTTCCACCGCTCCTGCATCTGCGGCGTCCCGGACAGCGCGGTGCCGTAAAAGGAGAAGGCTTCCTGCGCGAACTTCTCGGGCAGCACGCCCGAAAATCCGTCGAGGCTGCGGATCATCAGCATGTCGCGCAGCACCGCAATCGGGGCGTCGGCGAGCAGCTTGGCTTCGCCCGTAAAGGCGCTTGGCTGCGACACCAGGATCGCATTCTCGTTCACGCCGATGCCACGAATGAAGGTCGCCCAGTCGAAGCCCGGCGCCGCGGCGGCGAGCTCGGCGATCGTCATCTTGTTATAGACCTTGGTCGCGTCGCTGCTGTCGTTCTTGTCCCAATGGACCGTCGCGATCTGCTTTTCGAAATCATAGATCGCCTTGGCGCGCGCCGCGGCATTGGCCTCGCCGGCCAGCGTCAGGACATTTTCCAGATGCGTGAGGTACGCGGCCTGCAACTTGGCGTTGCGCTCATTGTCCTTCAGATAGAAATCGCGGTCGGGCATGCCGATCCCGCCCTGAAACATCGTGTAAATGTACACATCGGGGTTCTTGTCGTCCTGCCCGACATAGCCGCCGAAGAAATGCTGGACGCCGTTGCGGTCGGCCTCGGCGAGCAGTGCGGCGAGCCCTGCCTTGTCGACGGCGCGAATCTTGGCAAGCCACGGCTGGATGGGCGCGAGTCCCTTGGCCTCGACCGTGGCGCTGTCGAGATACGCGGCATAGTTGCGGCCGATCATGCTGTTCGGGTCGCCCTTTGCGGCATCGAGGATTTCGCGGGTCCGCTGCTGCGACAGATCGCCGAGCGCCGTGAACATGCCATAGTTCGACTTGTCGGCGGGGATCGGCGTGTTCTTGGCCCAGGTGCCGTTGGCATAGGCGTAGAAATCGTCGCCGGGCTGAACCGAGGTGTCCATGCCCGCGGTGTCGAAGCCGAAGGTGCCGAGTTCGGGCTTGGCCGCGGTTGCGGCGACGGGCGCAGTCGCGGCCTTTTCCTTGGCGATGGCCGGTGCGGCCGACATCAGCATCGCGCCCAGCGCGGCGGTCGCCATCAGGCGCGAAGAAACATGCAAAAATGTCATGATAGTCCCCAGTTCTCGAAATGACGCAATGATGTGCGACGCATCGGCGGGGCACAGCATTGCAATGGGACAGCTATACGACGGCGCGGGCGCCGTTCAACCGGTGGGGGTGTCGCTGGTCGATGCCTCATGTCGTTGGTCGCGTGCCCGCTGCAATTTGCGGCGCCAGCGCAGGCGAATCCAATTGTCCCAGAAGATCGAGGCGAGCACATAGCCGACCGCCGCCGAGACGATCGAAATGACGAACAGTCCCGCCAACATCGCCGGCGCCGCATCCGAAAACACCCAGCGCGCCCATTCGCCCGCCGAGGCGCCATGCTCGATCATCGCCGAAAAGGTCGCACTGTTGGCTTGCAGCCCGAACAGCCAGTCGCCCAGCCACACCGACGCCAGGATGATGAACGGCGTCGTGACCGGGTTGGAGAGAAAGGTCATCGCGGCGCCGATCGGAATATTGGCACGGACGGGGAGCGCCAGCAGCGCAACGCCCAAGATCTGGATGCCCGGGATCAGGAAAAAAATGCCGACGAACAGCCCGAGCGCGGTGCCGCGCGGCACCGAGGTGCGGGTGAAGCGCCACAAATGGCTGTGCGCGACGCGGTGCGCAAACGGCTTGATGAAGCGGCTGGCGAGCAGCTCCTCGCGCGTCGGCGAGTTGCGGCGGATCCAGTTCATCACCGCCGCCTTGTCCTTGGGCTTCCCGCCGCTCACCCGCGCTCTTTCATCAGCCGCTGCTTGTCGCGCTTCCAGTCGCGTTCCTTGATCGACTCCCGCTTGTCGTGCGCCTTCTTGCCCTTGGCGAGCGCGAGTTCGACCTTGGCGCGGCCGCGGCTGTTAAAATAGACCGAGAGCGGGACCAAGGTCATGCCCTGGCGCGCCACGGCGGCGTACATCTTGTTGATCTCGCGGCCGCTGAGCAGCAGCTTTCGCGGACGCTTGGGTTCGTGATTGTGGCGGTTGCCGTGGCTGAATTCGGGGATGTTGCTGTTGATCAGCCACACCTCATTGCCCTTCACCTCGGCATAGCTTTCGGCAATCGTGCCTTCGCCAAAGCGCAGCGATTTGACCTCGGTCCCCTGCAGCGCGATGCCCGCCTCGAACACCTGTTCGATAGCAAAGTCGAAGCGCGCGCGCCGGTTCTCGGCGACGATCTTCTTTTTGTCGAATTCGGCGGCGGACTGCGGACGGGCCATGACGTAACCTAGATCACTCCTGCCGCGGACAATGCGGCATCGACGGCGGCGCGCGATGTATCGTTCGCCGGAATGATAGGTAGGCGCACTTCGGGCGAAAACCAGTCGTGGACGCGCGACAGTGCATATTTGACCGGCCCCGGCGACGTATCGGAAAACATCGCCTGATGCAGCGTGAACAGCCGGTCGTGCAGCTTCAGTGCGCGCGCCCAGTCGGCGGCGGCGCAAGCCGCGGCAAAATCGGCGCACAGGCGCGGCGCGACATTGGCAGTCACCGAGATGCAGCCGACCCCGCCCAACACCGCGTGCGGCAGCCACAGATCGTCATTACCGCTGAGCTGGCAGAAATCATGCCCCGCACCCGCGCGGTGGACGGTCACGCGTGCCAGATCGCCGCTCGCGTCCTTGATCGCAACGACCGAGGGGATTTCGGCAAGCTTGCACAGCGTTTCAGCGCTGATGTCGGCAACGGTGCGGCCGGGGACATTATAGACGACGATCGGCAGGTCGCTGGCGTCGGCGAGCGCCTGAAAATGCGCGATCATCCCGGCCTGGCTCGGCTTGTTGTAATAAGGCGCGACAACCAGCGCCGCGGCGGCGCCCGCCGCCTGGGCGTGGCGCATGTGGCGGACGGCGGTGGCGGTGTCGTTCGATCCGCAGCCAGCGATCACCGGAACGCGGCCAGCGGCGGCCTGGATACAGCTGTCGATCACCTGATAATGTTCGTCGAAACCGAGCGTCGGACTCTCGCCGGTGGTCCCGCATGGGACCAGCGCGCTGGTGCCTTCGTGGATCTGCCAATCGACCAGCCGCGCGAAGGCAGCGGCGTCGAACGCCCCGTCGCGAAATGGCGTTACCAAGGCGGGAATAGATCCCGAAAACATGCCCGCTCCTTTACAAAAACATGGCGGCGCCGGTAGAGTCCCGACGGCGCGCCGCTAATGGACGCCTATTCAGCGCCCCGCAAGGAGTTTGCCACTAACATGGCCGCCATGATTACGCTGCCCCGAATTTCTCGTCTGGCCCTGGCCTTTGCGCTGCTCGTCCCGACGGCCGCGCAGGCCAGCGAGCTGACCCCCGAACAGATGCAGTGGTACCGCGCGCAAATGGGCCTCGCCTCGACGTCGGGCCCGCCACCATCGACCAGCCCGGTGGGCGATGCCCTGATGGAATGGCGCCGCCTGACCGCCAATAGCAGCGCCTCGTTCGACCAGCTGTCACGCTTCCTGATGGCAAACAAGGGCTGGCCCGACGCCGACAAGATGCGGGTTCGCGCCGAAAAGGCGATCGCGATCGACAGCTTCGACCCGGCCCGGACGCTCGCCTATTTTCAGGCCTATCCTCCGCAAACGCCCAGCGGGCACCTCCGCCATGCGATGGCGCTGAACGCCTCGGGGCGGCGTGACGAGGCCAATGTCGCGGTGCGCCGCGCGTGGACCGGCGGGCCGCTCGACGAATATGAGGTCAGCCGCGCGCTCAGCCTGTTTCCGGGCGCGCTGACGGTCGCCGATCACGATGCACGGATGGACCGGCTGCTGTGGTCGGGCGCCACCGGCGCGGCGAGCCGCCAGCTTGCCTATACGTCGCCCGAACGGCGCAGCGTCTTTGCCGCGCGTCTTGCGATGCGCAGCAGCGCAGTCGACGCCGCGTTCCAGGCGTCGGCGGTCGAAAGCGCCAATCCGTCGCTCGTCCGCAGCGATGCCGGTTACATTACCGACAAGGCGACCTGGCTGCGACAGACCGGGCGCGTCGGCGAGGCACGCGCGCTGCTCGCCGCACCGCGCGCCCTCGCCAAGGCGCCGACCGATCCCGAGGAGTGGCTGGAGACGCTGCTGACCAACGCACGGCAGGCCGATAGCGGCGGCGACAAGCTGACCGCCTATAATATTGCGCGGCAATTGAATGACAGCTTTCCGCCGGGCACCGTGATCCGCGAAACCCCGCTCAGCGTCCGCGACGATTATACCTCGCTCGCGTGGCTCGCCGGGCAACTTGCCTACAAAGACCTTCGCCGCCCCGCCGAGGCGGTGGCGCTGTACCGCGCCTATGGCGAAGCCGCGCGATCGGCGCAGACGCGTACCAAGGGCTTTTACTGGGCGGGGCGCGCCGCGCTCGCCGCCGGGGACCGCGCGACGGCCGACGCGCATTTCGCCGACGCCGCGCAGCATTACGACCAATTCTATGGCCAGCTCGCGCTCGAACGGCTGGGCCGTCCGCAGCCCAAGCCGACCCCCAACCCGACGATCCGGGTCAGCGACGATGAAAAGCGCGCCTTTGGCGACGATCGCCTCGTCCGCGCGGCGCGCGCGCTGGGCGAAATCGGCGCGTGGCGCGAACAGACGCTGTTCCTGCGCGCGCTGTCGCAAAAGGCGACCTCGCCTGCCGACCATGTGCTGGCCGGGCAATTGGCGTCGCAGATCGGGCGCCCCGACCTTGGCGTGATGATCGGCCGCAGCGCGCAGGCGAACAGCCTCGACGCGGTCGAGGTCGCGGGCTTCCCGATCGTCCGCGTTCCCGCCGGACACGAGGGCAACTGGACCTTCATCCACGCGATCACCCGGCAGGAAAGCCAGTTCGACCGGCAGGCGATCAGTCACGCCGGCGCGCGCGGCATGATGCAGCTGATGCCGGGCACCGCGAACGAGGTCGCGGGCAAACTCGGCCTGTCGTACAACCGCGATCTGCTGACCACCGATACCAATTACAACATGATGCTGGGGTCGACCTACTTCCAGCAGATGCTGCGCTATTATGGCGGAAGCTATCCGCTCGCGGTTGCCGCCTACAACGCCGGTCCGGGTAATGTGAACAAGTGGCTGCGCGCCAATGGCGATCCGCGCACCGGATCGATCGAGATGCTCGACTGGATCGAGGCGATCCCGATTTTCGAGACCAAGAACTACGTCCAGCGCGTGCTCGAAAATGCGGTCGTCTACGACACGCTGCAACCCGGCAAGACGTTGCCGCAGGCGCCGCTCAGCTTCTACCTCGGCAAACGTACGCCGGGATAAGCCCGCGTGGCGGGGGAACGCAGCAACATCATCAGCCCCGCGGGCTATGCCGCGCTGCGCGCCGAATATGACGCGCTGCTCGGCGACGAGCGGCCCAAGCTGGTCGAGGTGATCAGCTGGGCGGCGGGCAATGGCGACCGCAGCGAGAATGGCGACTATATCTATGGCCGCAAGCGGCTGCGCGAGATCGACCGGCGGCTGGGCTTTCTGGCCCGCCGAATGAAGGTGGCGCGCGTCGTCGATCCCGCCGCGCAGCCCGACAAGAGCCGCGTCTGGTTCGGCGCCACCATCGAGCTCGCCGACGACGACGATGCGCGGCGGGTCGTCACACTCGTCGGCGACGACGAGGCCGAAGCGGGCGACGGCCGGATCGGCTGGAACAGCCCCCTCGCCCGCGCGCTGCGCGGCGCCGGGGTGGGCGATGTGCGCGTCGTCCAACTGCCGTCGGGGCCGAAGGAGTGGGAGGTGATAGCGATCCGCTACCCCTGATCCGTCACGCGCCGATCCCTGCGATCGGCGCGCGCCGCCATGCCGCAATCCTAGATCGCGCCCGCCAAATGTCTTGGTGGCAAGCTGGGCCTCGCCGAGCCAGTGATTGCCCTCGCGATTGGCCCCGCAACATCCGCCGACCCCGAAAGCGCCGGCAGGTCAGCAGGATAATGAAGGAAAGCGGAAATTCGGCTGTGCGCCAGATCACCAAAGGTGGCTGGACGATATGCTAGCGACTGATAATCTGATGTTCGGCAGGGGGAGAATAATCGATGCGGACTCTGGGACTGATCGCCGCCTTTTCGCTGTGCGGCATGGCGCAGGCGAGCGACCGGGTCGAGATGCCGCCGATCAGCGATCAGGCGCTGAACGACTGGCTCGAGCTTGGCCAGGAAATCGAGACGCGCGTCGACGGCGACCTGAATGGCGACGGCGACACCGATACGGTCTATGTCGTGGCGAGCCCAGATGCGCGAACCCTGCGCGTCATGCTCAGCTATCGCAGCGAGGTCGACATCGGGCACGAACCCGCCGGGGAACTGAAGCTCGAACCCTATCCGCTGGGCGCCGCAGAGTTGGCGATCGCAAACGGCGTGCTCACGATCCGCGATTTGACCGGAGGCACGACCGCGCTGTCCGTTACCTATCGCTATCGCCCCCTTCGCACGAAGGAAGGGCCGAAAATGCGGCTCATCGGGCTCGATGCGACGGTTTACAGCCGAACCTATGCCCATGACGGTGACGAGATGAGCTGGAACGTCGCGACCGGCGATACGATCACCAGCCTGCTCAAGGTCGCGGCGACCGGCGACCGCGGCTATGATAAGCTTTACACGCGCAAGTTCAGGCAGCCCGTGCGAACCATTTACATGGAGGACACGCCGGGCGCCGAGGAGGAACTTGTTCGGCTCACCAAAGCGAAATGAGCCCCCTCAGGGCTGGAGCAACGCCGGAATGATCCAGATCGCCGACAGGACGATGATCACCGCGATCAGCGAGAAAGCGAGGACGTAGCGGACATTGTGACCCTTGACGCCGCCGCTCGCCTCGGTCTCGGTCACTTCGACATGATCATCGACGACTTTCATGGTGCAATTCCCTTCCAAATCGTCCGCTTGTAACGCGGCCCTGGCGCGGGCGGTTCCGCGCGGCGCCGGGGAGAGTTGCCAGAGGGTCTGTAAGCCGGGTTCTGTCCACCCCGTTGCCGGGGATAGGCGATCATTCCTCTAGGCGCATGGTTACCCATATGCTCAAGCAGTCAACCCGGACGGCTGGGCCGGAATCAGCCCTGGAGTAATCCGTACCGTCCCTATTCGACCTTGCTCCCGGTGGGGTTTGCCGTGCCGCGCCTGTTACCAGCCGCGCGGTGCGCTCTTACCGCACCCTTTCACCTTTCGCCGGGCCGAAGCCGTGGCGGTTTGCTCTCTGTGGCACTTTCCCTGAACCGGCCCGAAGGCGGGTCCGCCGGACGTTATCCGGCACCGTGATTTCCGTGGAGCCCGGACTTTCCTCC